>Ga0209370_1000318_pt1 | contig 79709 bp, 74 predicted proteins | sample AgamicAtPrz_FD_187164 | JGI IMG/M metagenome (GOLD analysis project Ga0209370, IMG submission 187164) | Agave microbial communities from Guanajuato, Mexico - At.P.rz (SPAdes) (version 2) | ecosystem: Host-associated > Plants > Phyllosphere > Phylloplane/Leaf | place: Guanajuato, Mexico...
GCCCCCCGTTTTTCCGGCAAGCTGCATGAGCGCGGGCAGATCGCCGCGCTCAATGGGACGGATAACCATCATGATGACACCCCGGACTTCACGCGTTCACAGGCCTGTGCAAAACGGTCTAACCCGGTTTGCACCTCTTCTTCGCTTACGATAAGCGCGGGAGCAAAACGCACCACGTTGGCGCCGGCGATAAGCACCATCACCCCCGCCTTTGCCGCTTCCTGGGAGATGAGTTTCGCCTTGCCGGCAAACTCGTCGGTAAGCACGCAGCCAATCAGCAGGCCGAGACCGCGGATCTCTTTAAACAGGCCGGTCTGGCTGCCGATGGCGGTAAGACGCTCGACAAACCACTGGTGGCGCTGCTTCACGCCGTTCAGCACCTCTGGCGTATTGATGATATCCAGCACCTGGCCGGCCACCGCCGTGGCCAGCGGGTTGCCGCCGTAGGTGGTGCCGTGGGTGCCGACGGTCATCACGGCGGCAAATTTGTTGGTGGTGAGCAGCGCCCCGATCGGGAAGCCGCCTCCCAGCGCTTTGGCGGTGGAGAGCGCGTCCGGCGTCACGCCGTAGTGGCTATAGGCGTACAGCTCGCCGATACGGCCAACGCCGGTCTGCACTTCGTCAAAAATCAGCACCGCATTGTGGCGATCGCACAGCTCGCGCAGCCCCTGCAGGAAGGCTTTATCGGCCGGTACCACGCCGCCCTCGCCCTGCATCGGCTCGACGATCACCGCACAGGTCTGGTCATCGATCAGATCGCGGGCGGAGGCCAGATTGTTAAAGATGCCGTGGCGGATATCCGGCGGCAGCGGGGCGAAATCCTGCGAGTAGGCAGGCTGCCCACCGGCGCTGACGGTAAACAGCGTGCGGCCGTGGAAGGCGTTTTTGAAGGCGACGATCCCGCTCTTCTGGCTGCCAAAGTTATCGTGGGCATATTTGCGCGCCAGCTTCAGCGCCGCCTCGTTGGCTTCGGCGCCGGAGTTGCAGAAGAAAACCTTCTCGGCAAAGGTGGCGTCGATCAGCTTTTTCGCCAGCCGCAGCGCCGGCTCGTTGGTGTAGCCGTTGCCGGTATGCCAGAATTTAGCCGCCTGGTCGTTCAGCGCCTGGCGCAGCGCCGGGTGGGCATGGCCCAGCGCATTGACGGCAATCCCCCCGGCGAAGTCGATGTACTCTTTACCCTGCTGGTCCCACAGGCGTGAGCCCTCTCCCCGTATCGGAATAAAAGCCGCCGGAGCGTAAACCGGCATCATCCATTCATCGAAACTTTCACGCGTAATTGACAGAGACATAGCGACCTCATCCGGTAAATAAAACGTTATGTAGATGTTAAATGTTTTGTGTTTGCGCTGTTAATGTAGATTGCAGGCTTCGTGCCAGCCAGCGGTAAAAGTGCATAAAAGAGGGAGGTAGACCAAATATCAAGGAGTTACAACGCGTCTTTATTCACTAAATTTGCATAAATAGTGAATATTTTTGCAACAAGCGCGGCATGGCCGAATGAAAAATAGCGTTATTATTCATTTGCCAAATATAATTCTGGAATTGTGATCGCTCGCGAAATTTCCGGAGCTTTTACGCGCCACCGTGGGGCGCCGTGCGCCTGAAAGGTGCGGCTCTTGCACCAGCGGGTGCCGCTGTCGCAGTAATTGGCCGTTCCTGCGAAGCGGCGGCAGTCAGTCGGCAGAAATTCTGCTACCATCCCTGCACTATTCACCTTGCACTGGCAGCAACTATGAAATTTGTCTCATTTAATATCAACGGCCTGCGCGCCCGCCCTCATCAGCTTCAGGCCATTGTCGACCAGCACCAGCCCGACGTGATTGGCCTGCAGGAGACAAAAGTTCACGATGATATGTTCCCCCTCGAAGAGGTGGCGAAGCTCGGCTATAACGTCTTCTATCACGGGCAAAAAGGCCACTACGGCGTGGCGCTGTTAACCAAAGCGACGCCCGTCTCCGTACGTCGCGGTTTTCCGGGCGATGATGAAGAGGCGCAGCGCCGCATTATCATGGCGGAAATCCCTTCTGCGCTTGGCAATATCACCGTGATTAACGGCTATTTCCCGCAGGGCGAGAGCCGCGACCATCCGACCAAATTCCCGGCCAAGCAGAAGTTTTATCAGGATCTGCAGAATTATCTCGAGAGCGAGCTGAAGCAGGACGCGCCGGTGTTAATCATGGGTGATATCAATATCAGCCCGACGGATCTGGATATCGGCATTGGCGAAGAGAGCCGCAAGCGCTGGCTGCGCGCCGGCAAGTGCTCCTTCCTGCCGGAAGAGCGCGAGTGGATGGGCCGCCTGCTGAACTGGGGGCTGGTAGACACCTTCCGCCACGCCAACCCGGAGACCCAGGATCGCTACTCGTGGTTTGATTACCGCTCGAAAGGCTTTGACGATAACCGCGGGCTGCGCATCGACGTGCTGCTGGCCAGCCAGCCGCTGGCCGCGCGCTGCATCGACACCGGCATCGATTACGACATTCGCGGTATGGAAAAACCCTCCGATCACGCCCCGGTCTGGGCGACCTTCGAGCTGTAAGCCTGAATGTTCATGGTAAAAAAGATTGATGTGGTCTGCGCCATCCTCGAGCAGGATGGCAATATTCTGCTTGCCCAGCGCCCGCCGCACGCGGATCAGCCCGGCATGTGGGAGTTTGCCGGCGGCAAAGTCGAGGCCGGTGAAACGCAGCCCGAGGCCCTGATCCGCGAGCTGCGCGAAGAGCTGGCCATCGAGGCGCAGCCCGGGAAGTATATTGCCAGCCACCGGCGGGAGGTGTCAGGCCGGCCGATCCATCTCCACGCCTGGCATGTTCCGCACTTTAGCGGCACGCCAGCGGCGCACTACCACAGCCAGCTGGCGTGGTGCACGCCGCAGGAGGCCTTCGGCTACGCCCTTGCACCCGCCGATATCCCGCTGCTGGAAGCCTTTATTCTCTTACGCGGCGCCACACCAGCGGATTAGTGCTGAGCGCCCGCTCATCGCGCTGACACTGTAATAACACCCCGTCGGCGCGAACCACCGCCCCTTCTGAATAGTTCTGATCCTGATAAATGCAGCAGAGGTTGCACGGCTGCGCCCGCTGCCCGCCGGTGCTGAAGACCTCCGGCGGCACGCTGACGTCGATATCCGGGCGCAGGCGCTGGTCGGCATGGCCGCTCACTGAGAAAAGGCCAAGCATGGCGGCAATTATTAAACGGTTCATAGACGTCTTATCCTTTGTTGTCCTGTTATGACTATAACGGTAAAGCGGCAGGAAGCTTTAATCGATTAAGTCATCGTTTTTTATTATGACCCGCCGCGGATAATGAATTTCCCTGGTCTGGTTAACTTTTGCTTGCCTGCCAAACCGGTGCCGGTGATATAGTCGAAAAACACAACACATCACGCTAACAATCGTCTTTATCATAATAACTTCATATATAAGAGGAACTTATATTTATGAACCAGGCCCACTCTCTGGACTCCTTTCTGAATTCTGTTCAACGGCGCGACCCGCATCAGAGCGAGTTTGCGCAGGCCGTACGCGAAGTGATGACTACCCTGTGGCCCTTCCTGGAGCAAAACCCACGCTATCGCCAGATGTCCCTGCTGGAGCGTCTGGTGGAGCCGGAGCGCGTTATTCAGTTTCGGGTGGTCTGGGTGGACGACCGCAACCAGGTGCAGGTCAACCGCGCCTGGCGCGTGCAGTTCAACTCGGCCATCGGCCCCTTCAAGGGCGGGATGCGTTTCCACCCGTCGGTTAACCTCTCGATCCTGAAGTTCCTCGGCTTTGAACAGACCTTCAAAAACGCCCTCACCACCCTGCCGATGGGCGGCGGTAAAGGCGGCAGCGATTTCGATCCGAAAGGGAAAAGCGAGGGAGAAGTGATGCGCTTCTGCCAGGCGCTGATGACCGAGCTGTACCGCCACCTGGGCCCGGATACCGACGTGCCGGCCGGCGATATCGGCGTTGGCGGCCGCGAAGTGGGCTTTATGGCCGGGATGATGAAAAAACTTTCCAATAACAGCGCCTGCGTCTTTACCGGCAAGGGGCTGTCGTTCGGCGGCAGCCTGATCCGCCCGGAAGCCACCGGCTACGGCCTGGTCTACTTCACCCAGGCGATGCTCCAGCGTCACGGCCTGAGCTTTGAAGGGATGCGCGTGGCGGTCTCCGGCTCCGGCAACGTGGCCCAGTACGCCATTGAGAAAGCGATGGAGTTTGGCGCGCGAGCGATCACCGCCTCCGACTCCAGCGGCACCGTGGTAGACGAAGCGGGCTTTACCGCTGAGAAGCTGGCTCGCCTGTGCGAAATCAAAGCCAGCCGGGATGGCCGGGTGGCGGACTACGCCCGGGAATTCGGCCTGACCTATCTGGAAGGCAAACAGCCGTGGGCCGTACCGGTAGATATCGCCCTGCCGTGCGCCACCCAGAACGAACTGGACGTGGAGGCCGCGCGCCAGCTGATCGCCAACGGCGTGAAGGCGGTAGCCGAAGGGGCCAACATGCCCACCACCATCGAAGCCACCGATCTGTTCCTCGAGGCGGGGGTGCTGTTCGCGCCGGGTAAAGCGGCGAACGCCGGCGGCGTGGCCACCTCCGGTCTCGAGATGGCGCAAAACGCCGCGCGCATGGGCTGGAAGGCCGAGAAGGTGGACGCGCGCCTGCACCATATCATGCTGGATATCCACCACGCCTGCGTGGAGTACGGCGGTGAAGCGAAGCAGACCAACTACGTGCGCGGCGCGAACATCGCCGGCTTTGTGAAGGTGGCCGACGCGATGATCGGCCAGGGCGTAATCTGATTGCTTGCGCTGCGGCCGGGTGCCCCTGGCCCGGCCCTCTCCTTTAGTGCGAGGAAGGAAAACCCAGGCCGGGCAAGCGCAGCGCTACCCGGCCATATTTATGCCGCGCTCTTCTTTTTCTTAAACGGCTTCTTATTTGCGCCGCCCGGCGCCACCATTCCCCTGAAGCTTTTAACCGGCGTGCGGCGCGCCTGGTCGATAAGCTCAAACAGCGTGCCCACCAGCGGCTGCATAAAATCCTGATACCGGCACTGCTTTTCGCTGATTTGCGTCAGCACCGACTCCCAGTGGGCGGTCATGTCCGGCCTGGCGGCCAGCTCCGGCAGGGAGTGGATCAGCGCCCGGCCCGGATCGGTGGCGTGAATGTAGCGCCCTTTCTTGATTAAAAAGCCGCGTTTAAACAGCAGTTCGATAATGCCGGCGCGGGTCGCCTCGGTGCCCAGCCCGTCGGTGGCGCGGAGGATCTTTTTCAGATCTTTATCCTGCACGAATCGGGCGATACCGGTCATGGCGGAGAGCAGCGTGGCGTCGGTAAAGTGGCGCGGTGGCTGGGTCTGGCGCTCGACCACTTCGCCCTTCTCACACAGCAGTTCGTCATCTTTGGCCACCACCGGCAGCGGCGTGCCGTCGTTCTCCTCGTCGCGCTCTTTATTGCCCAGCAGCGTGCGCCAGCCCGCCTCGGCCAGAAAACGCGCCTTGGCGATAAATTTGCCTTTGGCGATCTCCAGTTCGATAACGCATTTGCGGAACACCGCGTCGGCGCAGAACTGCATCAGATACTGGCGGGCGATCAGGTTATAGACTTTGGCCTCGTTGTCGGTGAGGTTGACCTTGCTGCTGCGCGCCGTAGGGATAATGGCGTGGTGGGCATCCACCTTTTTGTCGTCCCAGCAGCGGTTGCGGGTATCCGGATTAACCGCGGGCTGCGGCAGCAGATCCGCCGCATGAACCCCAATAGCGTTCATCACCGCGTGCCGTCCGGCAAAATGCTCCTCCGGCAGGTAGCGGCTGTCGGAGCGGGGATAGGTGATCAGCTTATGGGTCTCGTACAGCTTCTGGCAGATATCGAGCACGTTCTGCGCGCTGAGGCCAAAGCGTTTGGCGGCCTCTATCTGCAGTGCCGACAGCGAAAACGGCAGCGGCGCCGGTTCTGATTCCCGTTTATCGTTATAGCTGGTCACCACCGCCGGCTGCCCGGCGATGCGGTTGACCACGTGGTCCGCCAGCGGGCGATGCAGTAATCGCCCCTCTTCGTCCTGGTACGGCTCGCAGGCTTCGCTGGGCTGCCAGGTGGCGGTAAAACGCTCCTCTTTCGGGGTGACGATATGCGCCTTCACCTCGAAGAAATCTTTGGCGACGAAGTTTTCGATCTCCTCGTCGCGCCGCACCACCAGCCCCAGCACCGGCGTCTGCACCCGGCCCACGGAGAGTACCCCCTGGTAACCGGCGTTGCGCCCGAGAATGGTATAGGCGCGGGTCATATTGATGCCGTACAGCCAGTCGGCGCGCGCCCGGGCCAGCGCCGACACGCAGAGCGGCACAAATTCGCTGTTGGCGCGCAGGCGCGAAATGGCGCGCTCTACCGCCTGGGGGTTGAGATCGTTAATCAGGCAGCGCTGCACCTGCTGGCGCTTTGCCGGCGCCAGCTGCAGGTAATCGAGCACTTCATCCACCAGCAGCTGCCCTTCGCGGTCCGGGTCACCGGCGTGGATGATTTCGGCCGCCTCATGCAGGAAGCGCTTGATGACGTTGAGCTGTTTGGTGACGGACGGGCGCGGCTGTAGCTGCCACTTTTCCGGCACGATAGGCAGATCCTTGAGATCCCAGCGGGCATAGCGGCTGTCGTAGGCATCCGGCTGCGCCTGCTCAAGCAGGTGGCCAATACACCAGGTCACCACCTGCCCGTTGCCGCACTCAATATAGCCATCGCCTTTGCGGTGCGGTTTAGGCAACACGTCGGCGATGGCCCGGCCGAGGCTCGGTTTTTCGGCAATAAATAACCGCATCGACTTAGCGGATCTCAATCATCGGACGACCGCCGCGGGCGCGCACCAGCTCGCCGATGGCGGTGAGGGTGATGCCATATTTCGCCGCCGCGGCCTGCACCTCGCTCTCCGCCTCCGGGGTCACGGCTAACAGCAGGCCGCCGGAGGTTTGCGGATCGCAAAGCAGATCGCGCCATTCGGCGGGCATCTCGCCCATCAGATGGCCATAGCTGGCGAAGTTACGCTGGGTGCCGCCCGGCACCGCCCCCTGGGCAATGTACTCTTCTACGCCCGGCAGCTTAGGCACGTCCTGATAGCAGACCTGCGCCTGCACGCCCGCCCCCTGACACACTTCGCTCAGGTGGCCCAGCAGGCCAAAGCCGGTGACGTCGGTCATGGCCTTCACGCCCGCAATGTCGGCAAAGGCCGCCCCGGCGAGGTTCATCTGGCACATCACCTCTGTCGCCAGCCCCTGATGCTCCGGCTTAAGCAGCGATTTTTTCTCGGCGGTGGTCAGCACGCCAATGCCCAGCGGCTTGGTGAGGAAGAGTTTACAGCCCGGCTCGGCGGTGCTGTTGCGCTTGATGCGCTCGGTGGGCACCACGCCGGTCACCGCCAGGCCGAAGATCGGCTCAGGCGCGTCGATGGAGTGGCCGCCCGCCAGGGCGATGCCCGCCTGCTGGCAGGCAAAGCGTCCGCCTTCGATCACCTCCCGGGCGATCTCCGGCGACAGGGTGTTAACAGGCCAGCCCAGAATAGCGATCGCCATAATCGGTTTGCCGCCCATGGCGAAGATATCGCTGATGGCGTTGGTCGCGGCAATACGCCCGAAGTCGTACGGGTTGTCGACGATCGGCATAAAGAAATCTGTAGTGCTGATAATGCTGGTGCCGTTGCCCAGATCGTAAACGGCGGCGTCGTCGCGGGTCTCGTTGCCCACCAGCAGGTTAGGGTCGACAAACTTTGCCTGCTCGCTGTGAAGAATGGTCTCCAGCACCTTAGGAGAAATTTTACAACCGCAACCGGCCCCGTGGCTGTATTGCGTTAAACGAATAGCGTGCTCGCTCATGGACATCTCCTGACATTGCAATTGCGTTATGGTAACGCTCATTCCATTACGTGATAAGTATGACTGTCTGAATTCTGACGCGCTTGCGCAGAATCCAGACAGTTAAGCATGGCCAATCAGAAGCGGGTGACGAAAGGCGAGGTGTCGGGCACGGTAACGGTGGTAGACGCTTTCAGCTGCGGGGTGCCCAGATAGAGGAAACCAACGATTTTATCGTCCGCGCCGCAGCCAAGCCCCTCGCGTACGACCGGGCTGTCGGTCAGCGGGCCGCTGCGCCAGATACCGTTATACCCCTGGGCCACCGCCGCCATCTGCATCGCCATTACGGCGCAGCCGGCGGACATCTCCTGCTCCCACTTCGGCACCTTGTGGTGCGGCTGGCATTTGGCCACCACGGCAATAATCATCGGCGCGCGGAACGGCGCATTGCGCGCTTTCTCAACCGCCTTGTCATCCTGCTCTGCGGCTATCGCCCCCTGCTCCAGCAGCGCGCTAAAACGCTCCCGCCCTTCCCCTTCGATGATAAAGAAGTGCCAGGGCTGTAAGGTGCCGTGATCGGGCGCGCGCATACCGGCGCGCAGAATATTTTCCAGCTGCTCCCCCGCAGGGGCAGGGTCCGCAAGGCGCGACGCGCTACGACGGTTCACCAGTAGTTCAAGTGCATCCATGGGTAACTCCTGTCTACAAATTTACTCAAAATTAACACGACGGCAGATTTTGTTACAGCGTAGCAGGCGATTCCTGCTGACAAGTGACGGTTGGGTCATTACGATAGCCCGACACGCCGTCCCGTGGCGACGGATCAGGTAATTTTTGGACAGGGAGAATACATGCGAACCCTTTGGCGACTGTTTGCCGGATTTTTTAAATGGACGTGGCGACTGCTGAACTTCGTCCGTCAGCTGGTGATGAACCTCTTTTTCATCGTGCTGGTAATGGTTTGCGTTGGCGTCTGGATGCACATTAGCAGCAATAATCAGTCACAACACACCACCCGCGGCGCGCTGCTGCTGGATATCGCCGGTGTGGTTGTGGACAAACCCTCTACCAGCAACCGCCTTGGCGTGCTGGGCCGCCAGCTGTTCGGCGCCAGCGGTGACCGCCTGCAGGAAAACTCCCTGTTTGATATCGTCGACGCCATTCGCCAGGCGAAAGAGGATCGTAACATTACCGGCATCGTTCTCGACCTGAGCAACTTCGCCGGGGCCGATCAGCCCTCGATGCAATATATCGGTAAAGCGCTGCACGAGTTCCGCGACAGCGGCAAGCCGGTGATCGCCGTGGGCGATAACTACAGTCAGGGGCAGTATTATCTGGCGAGCTTCGCCAACAAAATCTGGCTCTCACCGCAGGGCACCGTCGATCTGCACGGCTTTGCCACCAACGGCCTCTATTACAAATCCCTGCTGGATAAGCTGAAGGTCACCACCCACGTCTTCCGCGTCGGCACCTATAAATCCGCCGTTGAGCCCTTCATCCGCGATGATATGTCCCCTGCCGCGCGCGAAGCGGACAGCCGCTGGATTGGCGAGCTGTGGCAGAACTACCTTGGCACAGTGGCGGCTAACCGTAAGCTCACCCCGACCCAGGTCTTCCCCGGCGCCCAGGGGCTGCTGGACGGGCTGCGCAAGGTGAATGGCGATACCGCGAAATATGCCCTGGATAACAAGCTGGTGGATAACCTTGGCTCCAGCGCCGAGATCGAAAAAGCCCTGAGCAAGCAGTTTGGCTGGAGCAAAGAGGATAAAAACTACAGCGCCATCAGCTTCTATGATTATCAGCCGAACAAAGCGGCAGATAGCGGCGACACCATTGCCGTGGTGTTTGCCAACGGGGCGATCATGGACGGGGAAGAGACGCCGGGCAACGTGGGCGGCGATACCACCGCCTCGCAGATCCGCGACGCGCGCCTCGATCCGAAGGTGAAAGCCATCGTGCTGCGGGTTAACAGCCCGGGCGGCAGCGTCACAGCCTCTGAGGTGATCCGCGCCGAGCTGGCGGCGGCCCGCGCTGCCGGCAAGCCGGTGGTGGTGTCGATGGGCGGCATGGCGGCCTCCGGCGGCTACTGGATCTCGACCCCGGCCAACTACATCGTGGCCAACCCGAGCACCCTCACCGGATCAATCGGCATCTTTGGGGTGATCAACACCATGGAGAACAGCCTCGATTATCTGGGCGTGCATACCGACGGCGTGGCGACCTCGCCGCTGGCGGACGTCTCTGTGACTAAGGCCCTGCCGCCGGAAGTGTCCCAGATGATGCAGCTCAGCATCGAGAATGGCTATCAGCGCTTTATCAATCTGGTGGCCGACTCCCGTAAGAAGACCCCGGAACAGATCGACCAGATTGCCCAGGGCCACGTCTGGACCGGTCAGGATGCTAAAGCCAATGGCCTGGTGGATAGCCTTGGCGACTTCGATGATGCCGTGGCAAAAGCCGCCGAGCTGGCGAAAGTGAAACAGTGGCACGTGGACTACTACCAGGACGAACCGACCTTTGTCGACATGGTTATGAGCAGCATGACCGGCTCGGTGCGTGCCATGCTGCCCGAGGCGCTGCAGGCGTATCTGCCCGCGCCGGTGGCCTCCGTTGCCAGCGTGGTGAAAGAGGAAGGCGATAAGCTGGCGGCCTTTAACGATCCGCAAAACCGCTACGCGTTCTGCCTGACCTGCGCAAACGTGCGTTAATCTCCGTCCCCTCTTCGCCGAAGAGGGGATTTTTCTTTGAAGCCTAAGAACACAACATCATGCAGAAGAAATCGATCTACGTAGCCTATACCGGCGGTACCATCGGTATGCAACGCTCGGAAAATGGCTATATTCCGGTCTCCGGCCACCTGCAGCGCCAGCTGGCGTTAATGCCCGAATTCCACCGCCCCGAGATGCCGGACTTTACCATCCACGAGTACGATCCGCTGATGGACTCCTCGGATATGACGCCGGAAGACTGGCAGCATATCGCCGACGATATTAAAGCCCATTACGACCAGTACGACGGCTTTGTGATCCTGCACGGCACCGACACCATGGCGTTCACCGCCTCGGCGCTGTCGTTTATGCTGGAGAATCTCGGCAAACCGGTGATTGTGACCGGCTCGCAGATCCCGCTGGCGGAGCTGCGTTCCGACGGCCAGACCAATCTGCTGAACTCCCTCTACGTGGCGGCAAACTACCCGATTAACGAAGTGGCGCTGTTCTTCAATAATCGCCTGTTCCGCGGCAACCGCACCACCAAGGCCCACGCCGACGGTTTCGACGCCTTTGCCTCGCCAAACCTGCCGCCGCTGTTAGAGGCGGGCATCCACATTCGTCGCCTCGGCACGCCGCCGGCGCCGCACACGGCAGGCGAGCTGATTGTCCACCCTATTACGCCGCAGCCGATCGGCGTGGTGACTATTTATCCCGGGATCTCCGCCGACGTGGTGAGCAACTTCCTGCGCCAGCCGGTAAAAGCGCTGATCCTGCGCTCGTACGGCGTGGGCAATGCGCCGCAGAATAAGGCATTCCTGAAGGAGCTGCAGGAGGCAAGCGATCGCGGCATTGTGGTCGTCAATCTTACCCAGTGCATGTCCGGCAAGGTAAATATGGGCGGCTATGCCACCGGCAACGCCCTGGCGCACGCCGGGGTGATCAGCGGATTTGATATGACCGTCGAAGCCACGCTCACCAAGCTGCACTACCTGCTCAGCCAGGATCTGGATATCGCCTCGATCCGCACCGCCATGATGCAGAACCTGCGCGGAGAGCTAACCCCGGACGAGCAGACCGGGCATTAACCAACGCGGGCCGGCCCGGTAAGAATGCTCTGGATAGCGCCCGGGCGGCCCGTAAAGCCATTACAGTAAAGCTATGTGCCCGATCGGATCATAAGGAGCAACAATGACGCAACGAGCCTTGTTACTGGTTGATTTACAAAATGACTTCTGCGCCGGCGGTGCGCTGGCGGTTGCCGGGGGCGACAGCACGGTAGACGTAGCGAATGCGCTGATAGAGTGGTGCAAAGCCCGCGGCGACGCGGTGGTGGCCAGCCAGGACTGGCATCCGGCGGACCACGGCAGCTTTGCCAGCCAGCATGACGTTGAGCCCTTTACCCAGGGTGAGCTGGACGGCCTGCCGCAGACCTTCTGGCCGGATCACTGCGTGCAGCAGACCGAAGGAGCGGAACTCCATCCCCTGCTGGCGCAAAAAAAGATTGATGCCATTTTCCAGAAGGGCGAAAACCCTAATATCGACAGCTACAGCGCCTTCTTCGATAACGGCCATCGCCAGAAGACGGCCCTCGACGCCTGGCTGCGCCATCATGAGATTGTCGAGCTTATCGTGATGGGGCTGGCGACGGATTACTGCGTGAAGTTCACGGTGCTGGACGCCCTGCAGCTGGGCTACAAGGTCAACGTTATTACCGACGGCTGCCGCGGGGTGAACATCACGCCTCAGGACAGCGCCCAGGCCTTTATGGAGATGGCGGCTGAAGGGGCCACGCTCTATACCCTCGCCGACTGGCAGGAAACCCAGGCCTGATGGTCTTCCGACGGGCCTTTCTGGCCCGTTTATCCCTACATGCCCGCCCGGGCAAAATTTGCATTAAGTCACAGATATTGTACGCCTTTGCACTTGCAGCGAAGCGGCGGTGATATTCTTCTTCGGTACTTTTTGCCACGCCATTTCGTGGCGTGTTTGCTTTTTTTACCGTCCAAGAGGAATGACTATGAAACTTTTGCCCTTACTGGCAGCATTGCCCCTGCTCTGCGCCTCGGTTGTTAATGCTAATTCGCTGATGTCGGTCGGCTATTTTAACGGCGGCGGCGATGTTACCGCAGGCCCGGGCGGCGATATCAACACCCTTGATGTCCGCCAGATCACCCACCTTAACTACTCGTTTGGCCTTATCTATAACGATGAGAAAGATGAAACCAACGAGGCGTTAAAAGACCCCGCCAGGCTGCACCAGATCTTTTTGTCGCCGAAGGTCGCCTCCGACCTGGCGCTGATCCCTACCCTGCGCAAACAGAACCCGAACCTTAAGGTGCTGCTGTCCGTTGGCGGCTGGGGCGCCCGCGGCTTTTCGGGCGCGGCCTCCACGCCAGAAACGCGCGCCATTTTTATTCGCTCCGCACAGGCTATCGTCGATAAATACGGCCTCGACGGCATCGACCTCGACTGGGAATTTCCGGTGAACGGCGCCTGGGGACTCGTGGCCAGCAGGCCCGAGGATCGGGATAACTTTACCCGCCTGCTGCAGGAGATGCGTAAAGCGTTCGGTCAGAAAAAGCTGGTGACCATCGCCGTGGGCGCTAACGCCGACAGCCCGAAGAGCTGGGTGGACGTTAAGGCCATTGCGCCCCTGCTCGACTACATCAACCTGATGACCTACGACATGGCCTACGGCACCCAGTATTTTAATGCCAACCTGTACGACTCCTCCAGCTGGCCGACCGTGGCCGCGGCGGATAAGTACAGCGTGGACGTTGTGGTCAACAACTACCTGGCCGCAGGGCTGAAACCGCAGCAGATGAACCTGGGGATAGGCTTTTACGGGCGCGTGCCTAAGCGCTCCGTGGAGCCGGGGATCGACTGGAGTAAAGCGGATGCGCAAAATAACCCGGTAACTAAACCCTACTTTGGCCCGCAGGAGATCGATCTGTTTAAATCGCTGGGCTACGATCTGACCAAAGACACCTACGTGAAATACCACGATATCGTGAAGGTGTTCTTACAGGATCCGCAAAAGCGCTTTTCCCAGCACTGGGACGATGAGGCTAAGGTTCCCTGGCTGGGGATGAAGTCGGCCGACGGCAAAACGCTCTTTGCCCTCTCCTACGAGAACCCGCGTTCGGTAGCCATCAAGGCGGACTACATCAAGGCGAAGGGCCTGGCCGGGGCGATGTTCTGGGAGTACGGGGCGGATAACCACAATGAGCTGGCCAGACAGCTGGCGACCTCGCTCGGCATCAAACCCGCGCAGTAAATACCAAAAGCCCGGCGATTGCCGGGCTTTTTACGCTGACCTTACTGGAGCTTTACCTTCGCTATAGGCGGCGGCTCAATGCCAAACTCCTCTTTTAGCTCGCGCTTGCTCTTCATCACCATCTGCCCCTGGGTATCAATGGTCATATGCTGCGCGTCGGTGTTGTGACGCGCCTGCCAGAGCATCACCAGCTGAAGGCTGTTCTCTTTCTGGGCGGGCGTAAGGGCCACGCCGTCGGGCCATTTTCCCAGCTCAACGGCGGTGACCAGACGCTGATAAACCTCTTCCGTCATGCCGCTCATCAACTCGTCAATGTTCATGCTTAATCCTGATGCGATGGAATAATTTGCTGAATCGATTTTTCAACCTTTGGTCTGGTCGCCGTTTTCGTCATCGGTGAAGCTCAATGAGGCCGAGTTTACGCAAAAACGCTCGCCCGTAGGCTGCGGGCCGTCCGGGAAGACGTGGCCGAGGTGGGCATCGCAATTTCCGCAGCGGATCTCAATGCGCTCCATGCCGTGGCTGAAGTCTTTCAGGTAGTGGATGGCCTCTTCGCTCACCGGCTCATAAAAGCTTGGCCAGCCGCAGCCTGAGTCATATTTGCTCTGGGAGTTGAACAGGGCGGCATCGCAGACCAGACAGTGGTATACGCCATCCCGTTTGTTATGCAGCAGACGCCCGGTAAACGGGGGCTCCGTGCCATGATTCTGGGTCACGTAGAACTGCATTTCTGTCAGATTTTTTTTCAGGTCATCGGAACTGGAAGGATTAGACATAGGATCACATCTCACTGTTGAAGCTGACAACGTTTAACAGGGATTCTAACAAAACATTAACACTGAAGTGTGAACTTTTGTTCTAAACTTACTCGTTGCGAACTGGGGGGCGGTCAAATGTGATGGAGTACACATTTTTCTACGTCTGGCCCTTTAAAATTCAGTGCGTAGCCCCCATAGGGTTACTGGCATAAGGGAATGTGGGGCGAGTCAATCACCAGAGCTGCTGTTAAGGATTGATTTGTCGCAATGATTGACACGATTCCGCTTGACGCTGCGTAAGGTTTTTGTAATTTTACACGTAACCTTTTATTCACTAACAAATAGCTGGTGGAATATATGACTATCAAAGTAGGTATCAACGGTTTTGGCCGTATCGGCCGTATTGTTTTCCGTGCTGCTCAGGAACGTTCTGACATCGAAATCGTTGGTATCAACGATCTCCTCGACGCTGAGTACATGGCATACATGCTGAAGTACGACTCAACTCACGGTCGTTTCAACGGCACCGTTGAAGTGAAAGACGGCCACCTGGTTGTTAACGGCAAAACCATCCGCGTTACTGCTGAGAAAGACCCAGCTAACCTGAAATGGAACGAAATCGGTGTTGACGTAGTTGCTGAAGCTACCGGTATCTTCCTGACCGACGAAACCGCGCGTAAACACATCACCGCTGGTGCGAAGAAAGTTGTTCTGACTGGTCCTTCCAAAGACAACACTCCGATGTTCGTTCGTGGCGCTAACTTCGAAACTTACGCTGGCCAGGACATCGTTTCTAACGCATCCTGCACCACCAACTGCCTGGCACCGCTGGCAAAAGTTATCAACGACAACTTCGGTATCGTTGAAGGCCTGATGACCACCGTTCACGCAACTACCGCTACTCAGAAAACCGTTGATGGCCCGTCTCACAAAGACTGGCGCGGCGGCCGTGGCGCAGCTCAGAACATCATCCCGTCCTCTACCGGCGCTGCTAAAGCTGTAGGTAAAGTACTGCCAGAACTGAACGGCAAACTGACCGGTATGGCGTTCCGCGTTCCGACTCCGAACGTATCCGTTGTTGACCTGACCGTTCGTCTGGAAAAAGCTGCTTCCTATGAAGAAATCAAGAAAGCAATCAAAGCTGCTTCCGAAGGCCCGATGAAAGGCGTTCTGGGTTACACAGAAGATGACGTTGTATCTACCGATTTCAACGGCGAAGTGTGCACTTCCGTGTTCGATGCTAAAGCTGGTATCGCACTGAACGACAACTTCGTTAAGCTGGTATCCTGGTACGACAACGAAACCGGCTACTCTAACAAAGTACTGGACCTGATCGCTCACATCTCCAAATAAGTTGAGATGAAATGCTGATCCAAAAAGGCGACTTCGGTCGCCTTTTTTTATTTTTTAAGACAGAGGATTGCTGAATGATTAAGACGATTTTTGCACTTCCGGTAGTCGAACAACTTACCCCTGTGCTCTCCCGCCGCCAGATTGATGAAGCCGAGGTTATCGTCGTCGATCACCCGCGCGTTAAAGCTTCTATTGCACTCAACGGCGCCCACCTCCTCTCCTGGCAGCCGGAAGGCGAAACCGAAGCCCTGTGGCTGAGCAGCAACACCTCCTTTAAGAAAGGCGCAGCCATTCGCGGCGGCGTGCCTATCTGCTGGCCGTGGTTTGGCCCGTCGGCACAGGCAGGCCTGCCCTCGCACGGTTTTGCCCGCAACCAGCAGTGGACGCTGCAGGCGCACAACGAAGATGATAACGGCGCGGTGCTGACCTTCGAACTGCAGAGCAACGACGAGACCCGCGCGCTCTGGCCGCATGATTTCACCCTTTACGCGCGTTTCAAGCTGGGTAAAACCTGCGAAATCGAACTGGAAGCGCACGGCGAATTTGAAACCACCTCAGCGCTACATACCTACTTCAACGTGGGCAATATTCATGATGTGAAAGTCAGCGGCCTGGGCGACGGCTTTATTGATAAAGTGGATAACGCCCGCGAAGGCAAGCTGAGCGATGGCGTTCAGACCTTCCCGGACCGCACCGACCGCGTGTACCTGAATCCGGAAGCCTGCAGCGTGATCCACGATGCGGCGCTGAATCGCGGTATCGAAGTGATCCACCATCACCACAGCAACGTTGTGGGCTGGAACCCCGGCCCGGCGCTCTCCGTGAGCATGGCCGACGTACCGGATGACGGCTATAAGACCTTCGTCTGCGTAGAGACCGCCTGCGTGACCGCGCCGCAGAAAACCAGCGAAGAGAAACCTTCGCGTCTGGGTCAGACCATCAGGATCGTTAAACGCTGATTTCCACCCGCCCCTCTCCCGCCGGGAGAGGGGAAACGCTTCTCAGACCATATCCAGCGGCATTTTCTTCGCCGGGGCCGGAAAGGCCTTTTCAAGACGGTTTTTGTCTTCATCAGAGAGCGAAATCGACAACGCCCCCGCGTTCTCCTTCACGTGCGCAATCGAGGCCGCTTTCGGAATGGCCATGACGCCCCTGTGGCTAATGACCCACGCCAGCAGGATCTGCGCCGGGCTGGCGCCGTGTTTTTGCGCGATTTCATTGACGACAGCATGGTTCATCAGGCCGCTACGCAGACGCCCGGCCTGCGCCAGCGGGCAATAGGCCATCACCGGCACGCTGTGCCGCTGGCACCAGGGGAGCAGATCGTACTCGATACCCCGCGACGCCAGGTGATAGAGCACCTGGTTTGCCGCACAGGCCTGGCCGCCCGGCACCTGCCACAGCTCCTGCATATCGTCAGTATCCAGATTCGAGACGCCCCAGCGGCCGATTTTGCCCTGCTGCTGCAGGGTCTCCATCATGGCTACGGTTTCGTCGAGGCCATACTCGCCGCGCCAGTGCAGCAGATAGAGGTCGATATGGTCAGTGCCCAGACGGCGCAGGCTGGCTTCGCAGGCGGCGATCCCTTTTTGCCCGCCGGCGTTCCACGGGTAAACCTTAGAGACCAGCCAGACCCTGTCGCGCTGGCCGCGGATCGCCTCGCCAACCACCTCCTCTGCCCTGCCGTCGGCGTACATTTCAGCGGTATCGATCAGAGTCAACCCCAGGTCGATACCCGCCCGCAGCGCGTCGGCCTCCTGACGCCGCAGGCTGGCCTTCTCTCCCATGTACCAGGTGCCCTGGCCAATGGCCGGGAGTATGACGTCGTCGCTAAAGTTAACGGTTTTTTTGTTCATCGCTCTCTCCTGTTTCATCTGAACACGGTAAAGCAAACGGGGCGCAAGCGCCCCGTTATGATGCAACAAATGCCTGATGCTAATGCACAATCAGAAGCTGTAGGTTACCCCGACAGAGAATGCGCCAGCCCAGGACTTGTCGACCATCGGGCTGTCTTTAATCTCATCGCTGAGGCGGGCGTAACGTCCGGTGCCGTATACGTTCCAGTCGGTAGCAAACTTATAGCTGGCGCTGAGTTCGAGGTACGGGTTCCAGCCGTCATCGGCGCTGTAGCGCTCCAGACCACTACGGTTCGACTCGCGGCGGGATACGCCGTAATAGTAGTCGTTGTAGTTTTCACTGGTGTACTCCACGCCGATACCCGGCGTCAGGGTCAGGCCGCCGTTGGTGTAGCGGTAAAGCCAGCCCAGATCCCAGATGTAGCCGTTGCTGTTATCCAGCGTATCGCCCGCAAGGGAGGTACGCAGGAAGCCGTACGGGGTGTTATGCACGTAAGAGAGGCCGGCCATCATGGTGCTCTTACGTTTGTCGAGCTGTTTCAGACGCCAGTCGTCGCTGTCGCCCGGTTTGAAGTGCATTGGATCGTAATAAGCCATAATAGAGAGCTTATCGGCGGTATCGTTCCACAGATAGTAGCCGCCGCCAAGACCGCGGAACCAGAAGTCATCTCCTTCATAGGTAATAACCGGAACCGGATAGACATCCCGGTCATAATCTTTGTAAGGACTATTCAGTACACCGACGCCAGCGCCCAGAGACCACTGATTCTCCGCATTAGCGGTGCCCACTGATGTGGCAGCGAGAATTCCCAGTGCCAGAAGTTTGAGTTTGGTCACAATCCATTCTTTCCTGTAGTCAAATAATCAGCGCAAGAAGTGTAACCGCCCTTTCAGCACAACCCAAAACTTTTTACATGCCGATAAGTTTGATTAACAGATCAATTTCTGCGATGCAGATGACCAAACGTCGACACGCCGATGACAATTGCGCGACAGAAGTGTGTTTCACTTAAAAGTTATAGCCCTATTTCAGGATGAGTTATTGATATGTCATTGAAATTGGATTTGGGCTCCATGCAAGTTTCCTAAATGCCATCTACGCTTAATTTTAAGAAGACGAATTCCTGACCACCCCGCAGTTAAAGCCCCCGACCTGGCACACGGGTTGCTGCTCTTGCAGTGAGGTGCAAAGGATCCCGCTTCCGGGAGCCTCCACTATTCATATGAACGGCTCTTATCCTGTGCTAAAAAACGAAAGGACGGCATGCCATGAATATATTCGATCACTATCGCCAGCGTTATGAAGCTGCCAAGGACGAAGAGTTCACACTGCAGGAATTTCTTGCCATCTGTAAGCAAGATCGCAGTGCCTATGCTAATGCGGCAGAGCGTCTACTGATGGCTATCGGTGAGCCTCATATGGTGGATACTGCCCAGGAACCACGGCTTTCCCGTCTTTTTTCTAACCGGGTGGTTGCCCGATACCCGGCCTTCGAAGAGTTCTATGGTATGGAAGATGCCATTGAACAGATCGTCTCTTATTTAAAACACGCTGCCCAGGGTCTGGAAGAGAAGAAACAGATCCTCTATCTGCTGGGTCCGGTTGGCGGCGGTAAATCGTCGCTGGCGGAACGGCTGAAATCGTTAATGCAGCGTGTGCCAATTTATGTGCTCAGCGCCAACGGCGAGCGCAGCCCGGTGAATGACCACCCGCTGTGCCTGTTTAACCCGCAGGAAGATGCGCAGATCCTCGATAAAGAGTATGGGATCCCGCGCCGCTACCTGGGCACCATCATGTCGCCATGGGCGGCAAAACGCCTGCACGAGTTTGGCGGCGACATCACCAAATTCCGGGTGGTAAAAGTCTGGCCGTCGATTCTGGAACAGATTGCTATCGCCAAAACGGAGCCGGGCGATGAAAACAACCAGGATATCTCTGCCCTGGTGGGTAAAGTGGATATCCGCAAACTGGAAAACCACGCGCAAAACGATCCGGATGCCTATGGCTACTCCGGCGCGCTGTGCCGTGCTAACCAGGGGGTGATGGAGTTCGTCGAGATGTTTAAAGCGCCGATTAAGGTGCTGCATCCGCTGCTCACCGCCACTCAGGAAGGTAACTACAACGGTACCGAGGGCATCTCCGCCCTGCCGTTTAACGGCATTATTCTGGCGCACTCCAACGAATCCGAGTGGGTCACCTTCCGTAACAACAAGAACAACGAGGCCTTCCTTGACCGCGTTTATATCGTCAAGGTGCCTTATTGCCTGCGGATCTCAGAAGAGATCAAAATTTACGAAAAGCTGCTTAACCACAGCGAGCTGGTGCATGCCCCCTGCGCCCCCGGCACCCTTGAGACCCTGTCGCGCTTCTCGATCCTGTCGCGTCTGAAAGAGCCGGAAAACTCCAGCATTTACTCCAAAATGCGCGTGTATGACGGCGAAAGCCTGAAAGATACCGACCCGAAAGCGAAGTCCTATCAGGAGTATCGAGACTACGCCGGGGTCGACGAAGGGATGAACGGATTGTCCACCCGCTTCGCGTTTAAAATCCTCTCCCGGGTGTTTAACTTCGATCACACCGAGGTGGCGGCTAACCCGGTGCATCTGTTCTACGTGCTGGAGCAGCAGATTGAGCGCGAGCAGTTCCCGCAGGAGCAGGCCGAGCGCTACCTGGAGTTCCTCAAAGGCTACCTGATCCCGAAATACGCCGAGTTTATCGGCAAAGAGATCCAGACCGCCTATCTGGAATCCTACTCCGAGTACGGCCAGAACATTTTTGACCGCTATGTCACCTACGCCGATTTCTGGATCCAGGATCAGGAGTACCGCGACCCGGATACCGGCCAGCTGTTTGACCGCGAATCCCTGAACGCCGAGCTGGAGAAGATCGAGAAGCCCGCCGGGATCAGCAATCCGAAGGACTTCCGCAACGAGATCGTCAACTTCGTGCTGCGCGCCCGGGCCAACAACAGCGGCCGCAACCCGAACTGGACCAGCTATGAAAAACTGCGCACGGTTATTGAGAAGAAGATGTTCTCCAATACCGAAGAGCTGCTGCCGGTGATCTCGTTTAACGCCAAGACCTCCACCGACGAGCAGAAGAAACACGACGATTTTGTCGACCGTATGATGGAAAAAGGGTACACCCGCAAGCAGGTGCGCCTGCTGTGCGAATGGTATCTGCGCGTACGTAAATCGTCATAACATCCCAACCGGCCCGGCGGCCTGTGGCTGCCGGGCTTACAACAATGTTCCGCAGGCCGGGCAGCCGGCACTGGCAGGTACGGTAAGTTGGCAAATGCAGTACGGGGGATATATGACCTGGTTTATTGACCGGCGTCTTAACGGCAAAAACAAGAGCACGGTGAACCGCCAGCGCTTCTTGCGCCGTTACAAAGCGCAAATTAAACAGTCGATCTCCGAGGCCATTAACAAGCGTTCGGTGACCGACGTAGATAGCGGGGAGTCCGTCTCTATCCCGACGGACGATATTAGCGAACCGATGTTTCATCAGGGGCGCGGCGGCCTGCGCCATCGCGTACATCCGGGTAACGATCACTTTGTCCAGAATGACCGCATCGAGCGCCCGCAGGGCGGCGGCGGCGGTTCAGGCAGCGGCCAGGGGCAGGCAAGCCAGGATGGCGAAGGCCAGGACGAGTTTGTCTTCCAGATCTCGAAAGATGAGTACCTCGACCTGCTGTTTGAAGATCTGGCTCTGCCTAATCTGAAGAAAAACCAGCATCGTCAGCTGAATGAGTACAAGACCCACCGCGCGGGCTTTACCGCCAACGGGGTGCCCGCCAATATCAGCGTGGTGCGCTCGCTGCAAAACTCGCTGGCGCGACGTACCGCCATGACGGCGGGCAAAAAGCGGGAGCTGCGCGCGCTGGAGGCGGACCTGCAGACGGTGGCAAACAGCGAGCCCGCCCAGCTGCTGGAAGAGGAGCGGCTGCGTAAGGAGATAGCGGAGCTGCGGGCCAAAATTGAGCGGGTGCCTTTTATCGACACCTTTGATCTGCGCTACAAGAATTACGAGAAGCGTCCGGAACCCTCCAGCCAGGCGGTGATGTTCTGTCTGATGGACGTCTCCGGCTCCATGGACCAGGCCACCAAAGATATGGCCAAGCGCTTTTATATCCTGCTCTATCTGTTCCTGAGCCGCACATATAAAAACGTGGAAGTGGTCTATATCCGTCACCACACCCAGGCGAAAGAGGTGGATGAGCATGAGTTCTTCTACTCTCAGGAGACGGGCGGGACCATTGTCTCCAGCGCCCTGAAGTTAATGGATGAGGTGGTGCAGGAGCGTTACGATCCGGCCCAGTGGAACATCTATGCGGCGCAGGCGTCGGATGGCGATAACTGGGCGGATGATTCGCCGCTGTGTCATGAAATCCTGGCGAAAAAACTGCTGCCGGTGGTGCGTTACTACAGCTATATCGAAATCACCCGCCGGGCGCATCAGACCCTGTGGCGCGAATATGAGCATCTGCAGGCGACCTTTGAGAACTTCGCCATGCAGCATATCCGCGATCAGGAGGATATTTACCCGGTCTTCCGCGAGCTGTTCCATAAGCAGTCCGTGACCAGCAATGGTTAATCCCCACGGCCAGCTTCACGGCTGGCCGTGTTCTTATCCGGCTTCCGTTTTTACTTCCCTCCCCCGCCGGCTCTCACCGCGGCTGTGGCTGTGTTAGGCTTAGTAACTCTTTGCCCTTATTAACAGCAACAGGTGCAGCGATGTCAGAAATCCAAAGCGTAAACACTCCCCACCAGCAGCTACTCGCGCTGCTAACTCATGAAAATGCCCGTTTTCGCCTGGTCGACCACGAGCCGGTCGGCAAATGTGAAGCCGTCAGCGAGATCCGCGGCACGGCCCTTGGCCAGGGCGCCAAGGCGCTGGTCTGCAAAGTGAAAGGCAACGGCGTTAAGCGCCACGTGCTGGCCATTCTGGCGGCAGACCAGCAGGCGGACCTGGCCCGCCTCGCCGGCCACTTCGGCGGGCTGAAAGCATCCCTTGCCAGCCCGGCAGAGGTGGATGCCCTCACCGGCTGCGTCTTTGGTGCCATTCCGCCCTTTAGCTTTCACCCGGATCTCACCCTGGTGGCCGATCCGCTGCTGTTTGAGCGTTTCGACGAGATCGCTTTCAACGCCGGCCTGCTGGAGAAATCGGTCATTCTTAATACCGCCGACTACCTTCGTATCGCCCGGCCTGAGCAGGTTATCTTCCGCCGCGAGTAGCCCGGACGGATCGGATCAGAAGGTGACGTTCATCTTCGCCCAGACGGTGCGGCCGGGCTCGTTCACCGGGGTGTTGGAGGAGTAGCCAAAGCTGCTGTTCCCCGCCAGGTTAAGGTGTTCGCTGTAATCTTTGTCCAGCAGGTTATCCACGCCGGTGCTCAGCTTCAGGAATTTATTGACCTTATAAGCCGCATTGGCGGAGAGGATCGCGAAGCCGGCGCTCTGGTCAAAGTCTTTGCCGACCACGTTACCTTCGTTCAGCGCCACCCGGTGCTGCGGGCTGACCATGCGCAGCAGCCCGGTTGAGCTCCAGTCGCCCTTCTCCCACGTCAGGCCCAGACGCGCCTCCAGCGGCGGCATCTGCGGCAGCGGTTGATGATCGTCGGTGTTTTCACCCCACGAGTAGTTCAGGGTGGCGTCGGCTTTCCACCGCTCGCTCAGCTGATAAGAGGCGCCCATCTCGCCGCCCATAATGGTGGCGTCAACGTTGTCCGCCTGGCTGACGTGGCTGTCGTTGGGATCGTACATAAAGAGGATGTAATCGTTGATGCGGCCCACGTAGGCGGAGATCCAGCCGGTGGTGCGCTCCCCTTTATACTGGGCCCCCACGTCAAGCTGGGTGGTCTGCTCCGGCTTCAGGTTGTCGAACACGTCTGAACTGCCGTCCGGCCCGTAGGTGGGCGAGAAGAGTTCCCAGTAGTCCGGGAAGCGTTCGGTATAGCCCAGCCCGGCGTAGACCATGGCCGGCGCGGTACCGAGGTTATGCTCGATGCGTAAAAAGCCTGCCGGGAGCGTATCTTCGCGGCTGCCGCTGCCCACGCCGGTGTAATTATCTACCTCGACCTTGTCCAGCCGCGCCCCGCCGATCACTTTGCTGAGATCGGTGGCGTTCCACGTCAGCTCGCTGAAGGCGCCGTAGTCGTGGAAGCGGGCATCTTCCTGCCAGCCCTGGTTTTCATCGTCCTCATTGCTGCGGTGGGTGTTGGTTTGCATATCCACCCCGCCCTGCAGCTGATAGTCCGACCACAGCCAGGTGCCCATCATCCGGCCGCCGACCGTGCGGCGATCGACCTGTTTTTCCATCGGCATCGACATATTCATCGACCCCATCGACATGCCCCCCATGGTTCCCGGCGAACGCATGGAGTAGTTATCCATAATGTGGTTGGCATAGTTGTAATAGACGCTCATATCCAGCGAATCAAACACTTCGCCGATATTCTCTTTCTTGAAGCGCAGCCCCAGGCTCTCACGTTTGAACTGGGAGCCGTCCATCCCGCGCCCGGCGTAGCTGGCGTCGCCGTCGCCCCGGCCGGCGGTCAGCTCCAGCAGGGTGTCGGCGTCCGGCGTCCAGCCGATGGCCAGATCGGTATTCCACTTGTCCCACTTCGAGGCCACGCGATCGCCGTTGCCGTCTTTGTAGTCACCCGATTTCGACTTATTGCCGTTGAGGCGGACGTAGCCTTTATCGTTGCCAAAGCTGACGTCGGCATTTTCATCAAAGCGGTCGTTGGAGGCGGCAAGGAAGCTGGCATCGCCCTTAATCCCGGCCTCTTCGAAACGCGGCGGCTCCCGGTCGAAGCGCACGGTGCCGGCGGAGTTGCCCGGCCCCCAGAGCACGGTTTCCGGCCCTTTGGTAACGGTGAGCAGATCGTAGCTCTCCGGCGAGATGTAGGAGCTGGGGGCATCCATACGCGCCGGGCAGGCCCCGAGCATCTCGCTGTCGTTGGTCAGCAGGCGCAGGCGCGAGCCGAACATGCCGCGAAATACCGGGTCGCCGTTGCTGCCGCCGTTGCGGATCTGGCTAAAGCCGGGAATGGTTTTGAGGTAATCGGAGCCGTCGCTGGCGGGCACCGGCTGACGCGGCGTTTTAGGCGAGGTGACCACCTCCAGCGGCGAAAGCACGGGCGCGGTTACGGTGATCACATCACCATCGTTTACCTGTGGCGCAGAGGAGATGTCTGCCGCAAATGCAGAGCAGGAGAAGGCGATCAGCAGCGCCAGCGGGTTAGGGGCAAAAGGTACTTTTTTCATTCCGGTGCCTGAGCGTAAAAATAGGGGGTGTACCGCCGCCTGGACCAAAAAGGGCAGACGCGCAGGCACATAAATCAGAATGGGGGAAGTTTGCCGGGAGAAATAACGCGGAACAACGAATGACGAAGAGAATATAAGGTGCAAAAAAGGGTTGAAAATTATTTCTTCAACCTGGCCGCAGGCTGGCTGCGGTTAGCGGTACCGCTCCAGCAGCAGTACCGAGGCGACCAGCACCAGGGCAATGGTAAAAAACGCGGCTGAAATATAGATCATATCGACAAACATGGGATCGTTCATTATCACTCTCCTGCGCCGTTTTGGCCGTTTTACCCCCGGTGGATGACAGCAAAATGACATTTTGCCGACAGAAAAGTGATATGTTGGCTGAAACGATTCCTGAGAAAAAAACGCCTTTTTACTGTTTATCCAGACCGCTTAATAAATTAAGGCGGGTTTTGTTACCGGTATCACGAAAATGCGTTTACGTAAACGCGATGCCAGATCTCGCAATTGTTAATTCCCCCCGCCTGATAAAACATGAGTTAAGAACATCCTTACAAATAAACCTTACAATGGCAGGGTGAATAGCATGACCGAACAGATTACCCGTAAAGAAAAAATCAGTTATGGGCTGGGAGATATGGCCAGCCATATTGGCCTGGATAACGTCATTATTTTTCTGACCTTTTATTATACCGATGTCGTCGGCCTGCCCGCTGCCTTTGTCGGGACCATGTTTTTACTGGCGCGCACCGCCGATGCGATTATCGATCCGGCGATGGGTTATATCGCCGACCGCACCCGCACCCGCTGGGGTAAATTCCGCCCGTGGATGCTGTGGCTGGCGCTGCCGTTTGGCGCAAGCTGCCTGCTCACCTATGCGGTGCCGGAGTCGCTGGATCTGCACGGCAAGATGATATTCGCCACCGTCAGCTATACGCTGATGATGCTGATGTACACCGCCATTAATATTCCCTACTGCTCGATGGGCGCGGTTATCACCCCCGATAACGAAGCCCGTATTTCATTACAGTCTTACCGCTTTTTCCTCGCCACCCTCGGCGGCGCGCTCTCGACCTTCTTTATGATGCCGCTGGCGGAATTTATCGGCGGCGATGACAAATTAGTGGGCTACCGCTGGGCGATGGGCATTATGGCCACCGTGGCGGTTATTATGTTCTGGATCTGCTTTGCCAATACCCGTGAGCGTATTAACGCTCCCGCCACCCATAATAATTACCTTGCGGAATTACGCGATTTATTACGCAACGATCAGTGGCGGGTAGTGGCGGTGCTGGTATTAACCAATATCGGCTTTGGGGTTATTCGCCTCGGCGCCATGATGTATTTCGTCACCTATTATCTGGGCAACGCCAGCTATTTTATGTGGATGCTGGGGGCGCATATTCTCGGCAAAGCCGCTGGCAGCGCGCTGGCGAAACGGCTGACGCGTAATTACAGCAAAGTACAGATGTTTGGCTATTGCGCGGTGCTGGCCGGGGTATTAAGTATCGCCCTCTTCTTCGCGCCGAAATCGGTCTTCGTACTGGTGCCGATGACCTTCGTTATCTCCACCCTTTACCAGGCGACCACCACCCTGATGTGGGTGATGATGGCGGACGTCGCCGACTACGGGGAGTGGAAACAGGGCAAACGCATGGATGGGGTGATCTTCTCCACCTTCCTGGCGGTGCTTAAGTTAGGTATGGCCATCAGCGGGGCGATCGTCGGCTGGACGCTGGGCTTCAGCGGCTATGTGCCGAACGCGCCGGAACAGACCTCCACCGCCATGTACTGCATTATCGCCCTCTTCACCGTGGTGCCGGGCCTGCTCTCGCTGGCCGCCTTCGCCACCCTGCGCTGGTACAAGCTGGACGACCGCACCATGGCCTCCATTAATCTTTCCCGACAGAGTCTTTCGTAAAAGGACGCAGCGACAATGAGTGAACTTATCCAACATAGCAACAGCATCGAATGGCGTTTTGAGCGGCAGATCCTGCGCATCGAACCCTGGGGCAAAAACAGCCTGCGCGTCAGGGCCACCTGCCAGCCCGCCTTCGGTGACGAGCTGCACGCCCTGCTGGCGCCTGAGGCCTGCACGGCGGAGGTTAGCGCCCAACCCGAGAGCTTAACCCTGCGCAACGGCAACATCACCGCGGTGCTGAACCTCAAGGGGCAGCTGGCCTTTTATAACCAGCGCGGAGAACTGCTGCTGGAGGAGATGTGGCGACAGCGCTCTACCGTCGGCATCGGCGCCAGCGAAAAGAGCCAGGACAAATATGTCAGCGCCCTGAAGCTGGACGGGCGCGAATTCAGGCCCCTGCCCGGGGGCAAGTATCAGCTTACCGTGCGCTTTGAGTCCCGCCCCGGAGAGCGCATCTACGGCATGGGCCAGTATCAGCAGCCCTGGCTGGATCTGAAAGGCTGCACCCTGGAGCTGGCGCAGCGTAACTCCCAGGCCAGCGTCCCCTTTATGCAGTCGAGCCTCGGCTACGGCGTGCTGTGGAACAACCCGGCCATCGGCGAAGTGAGCTTTGCAAAAAACCAGACCGAATGGCGCGCCCGCGTCACCGGCGAGATGGACTACTGGATCACCGCCGCCGACAGCATTCCGGAGATCACCCGCCAGTACGTAACTGCCACCGGCGCGCCGCCCCGGGCGCCGGCCTTTATCAGCGGCCTGTGGCAGTGCAAGCTGCGCTATCGCACCCAGCAGGAGGTGCTGGAGGTGGCGCGGGAGTATCGTCGCCGCAGCCTGCCCCTGTCGGTGATGGTGATCGACTTCTTCCACTGGCCGAACCAGGGCACCTGGTGCTTCGATCCCGTCGACTGGCCGGATCCTAAAGCGATGGTCGAGGAGCTGAACGGGCTCGGCATCGAGCTGATGGTCTCGGTCTGGCCAACGGTCGAAGCGCGCAGCCCGCTCTACCCGCAGATGAAGGCCAAAGGCTGGCTGGTCAGCAGCGAGCGCGGGGTGCAGGTTAACCTCGACTTTATGGGCAATACCACCTTCTTCGACGCCACCCACCCGCAGGCGCGGGAGTTTGTCTGGGAGACGGTGAAGAAAAATTATTATGACCTGGGCATCAAGCTGTTCTGGCTGGACGAGGCCGAACCCGAATACCGCGCCTACGATTTTGATAACTATCGCTACCACGCCGGCCCGGTGCTGGAGGTGGGCAACCGCTATCCGCGCGACTTTGCCCAGGGCTTTTACGACGGGCTGCGCGCCCAGGGCGAGCAGGATGTGGTTAACCTGGTGCGCTGCGCCTGGGCGGGCAGCCAGCGCTACGGCGTGCTGGCCTGGTCGGGAGATGTGCACTCTTCGTTCCACGCCTTCCGCAACCAGCTTGCCGCCGGGCTAAACATGGGGCTGGCGGGCATTCCCTGGTGGACCACCGATATCGGCGGCTTCCAGGGCGGCAACGTTGAGGATCCTGCCTTCCACGAGCTGCTGATCCGCTGGTTCCAGTGGGCGGTCTTCTGCCCGGTGCTGCGCATGCACGGCTACCGCGAGCCGCAAATTCAGCCGCCGGAGCGCTATCGGGACGGCATTCCCCAGTGCAACAGCGGCTCGCCGAACGAGCTCTGGAGCTATGGCGAAGCGAACTACACCATTATGCAGCACTGGCTGAGCGTGCGGGAAAAGCTGCGCCCTTACATTGATGCGCTGTATGACAATGCCCACCAGCACGGGGATCCGCTGATGCGCCCTCTCTTCTGGCACTACCCGCAGCAGCCTGAGAGCTGGGAGACGGAAGATCAGTATCTGTTTGGCGAAGATTTGCTGGTGGCCCCGGTGATGCACGCCGGGCAGCGCCAGCGGGACGTCTGGCTGCCGGCGGGCCAGAACTGGATAGCCCTGAACGGCGAGCGCTATCAGGGCGGGGAGCGTATCAGCGTCGGGGCGGCGCTTGAGACCATCCCGGTGTTTATTCGTGAAGGCAGCCCGCTGGTGGCGTTACTGGTGGAGTAAGTCCAGGCAGGCGCCCAAAAAAACAGGGATTTTTTGATAAAAGCCTGTTTACGCCCCCGGTTGCGGGTAAAGTAAGCAGGCTTACTATTTCTGGCAAGGACACCTTCATGCTTGACCCTACCCTTCTGATTCTGCTGGGGCTGGCGGCGCTGGGCTTTATCAGCCACAACACTACCGTCGCTATCTCAATCCTGGTATTAATCATCGTACGCGTTACGCCCCTCAGCGGCTTTTTCCCGTGGATTGAAAAACAGGGCCTGACGGTGGGGATCATTATCCTCACCATCGGGGTGATGGCCCCCATCGCCAGCGGCACCCTGCCCGCCTCCACCCTTCTTCACGCCTTTGCGAACTGGAAATCGCTAATCGCCATTGCGGTGGGGATATTCGTCTCCTGGCTCGGCGGGCGCGGCGTCACCCTGATGAGCTCGCAGCCGACGCTGGTGGCCGGCCTGCTGGTGGGCACCGTGCTCGGGGTGGCGCTGTTTCGCGGCGTGCCCGTCGGCCCGCTTATCGCCGCAGGCCTGGTATCGCTGTTTATCGGTAAGACGTAGTCAGGCTGGCAACGTACCTGGCCGGCGTCTGCCCCAGCCCTTTTTTAAACATGGTAATAAAGGCGGTGGTGGAGTCGTAGCCGACGGACTGCGCCACCTGCTGCACGGTCTGCCCGGCGATCAGCCCCTGCAGCGCCACGATCAACTGCAGCTGATGGCGCCAGCGGCGAAAGCTTAGTCCGGTCTCATTGACCACCAGCCGCGCCAGGTTGCGCTCGCTCATCGCAAAATGGTGCGCCCACTGGTGCAGCGTCTGCCTGCCGGCGGGCCTATTGATCATCTCCTCGCTCATCAGACGAATTTTCGGGTGCGGCGAAACCGGCAGCTGCAGCTGCTCCTGGGGCTGGCGGGGTAGCTCCTCAAACAGCAGCTCGATGAGCCGACGGCTGGCGCTATTCTGACGTTCGGCCAGGGTCAGGATCATCTCCCGCACCAGCGGGGAAATTTTTAGCGTGCAGCAGCGGCCGGGCAGCGTAACCGCGCCGGGCTCGATAAATAAAAAGCACAGCCGGGCGCCGGGGGTGGCTTTGTTGCTGTGGCTTATCTGGCCGGGGATCCAGACGGCGTACTGGGGCGGCACCATCCACAGGGCATTTTCCACTTCGCAGGTAATGGCGCCGTGCAGGGCGAGGATCAGCTGCCCCTTGCGGTGCTGATGCGCCGGTATCTGCTGCTCCTCTTCCACCACGCGAATATGAAACGCGACCGCCGGATCGGGCTGGCTGTCGGGATCGTAACCTTCAAGTCCGAGGCTAAACATCATTTTGTCCGAATTTAGCGATAATCTGTCATTTTAGCTTGATTCCATAAGCGGTGAAAACGGGTATGGTATCGGCTCATTTTGCTATCCGGAAATACCATGACCACTGCACTCTCTTCTGGCGCTAAGCGCAACGCGCTGCTGATTGCCGGGATCCTGCTCATCGCCACCACCCTGCGGGTGACCTTTACCGGCGCCGCCCCCCTGCTGGATGCCATTCGACTTGACTATGGCTTAACCACCGCCCAGACCGGGCTGCTCACCACCCTGCCTCTGCTGGCCTTTGCGCTGGTGTCGCCGCTGGCCGCGGGGCTGGCCCGCCGCATCGGCATGGAGCGCAGCCTGTTTGTAGCGCTGCTGCTCATCATCGCCGGCATCGTCGTGCGCTCGCTCCCCGCCCCCGCGCTGCTGTTTGGCGGCACGGCGGTGATTGGCTGCGGCATCGCGCTGGGTAACGTGCTGCTGCCGGGGCTGATTAAACGCGATTTTCCGGGCCAGGTGGCAAAGCTCACCGGGGCCTACTCCCTGACGATGGGTGCTGCTGCCGCATTGGGCTCGGCGCTGGTGGTGCCGGTGGCCCTCGGCGGCGCGGGCTGGCATGGCGCCCTGCTGATGCTGATGGTCTTTCCGCTGCTGGCCCTGCTGCTGTGGCTGCCCCAGTGGCGGCGGCAGGCCGCCAGCGGCGTAACCGGCGCGCGCGCCCTGCATAGCCGGGGAATATGGCGCTCGCCCCTCGCCTGGCAGGTCACGCTTTTTCTGGGCATTAACTCCCTAATCTATTACGTGATCATCGGCTGGCTGCCGGCAATTTTGCAGAGCCACGGCTACAGCGAAACCCAGGCGGGGTCGATGCACGGCCTGTTACAGCTGGCGACGGCGGCCCCCGGGCTGGCGGTGCCGCTGATCCTGCACCGCATGAAGGATCAGCGCCCGCTGGCCGGCGCGGTGGCCTTGATGTGCGCCCTCAGCGCGGCGGGGTTCTGGTTTATGCCCGATCGGGCGGTGGTCTGGACGCTGATATTTGGTTTTGGCTCGGGAGCGACCATGATCCTCGGTCTGACCTTTATCGGCCTGCGCGCCAGTTCGGCCCATCAGGCGGCGGCCCTGTCGGGGATGGCGCAGTCGGTGGGGTATCTGCTGGCGGCCTGCGGCCCGCCGCTGATGGGGAAAATTCACGACGCCAGCGGCGACTGGCATATTCCGCTGCTGGGCTGCGCGCTGGCGTCGGTGGTGATGGCGCTCTGTGGCGTCCTCGCCGGGCGCGACCGGGAGATCGCGCCACGATAACGCATTTAGCCCTGCGCCGCCCGCAGCATAGCCAGCACCAGCGGCGCCGGGCGGCCGTCAAGCGCGGCGCGCTCATGCTGGAACAGGGTCGCCACAAAGAACGGATGGGTGACCAGCTCTACGGCGCGAATATCGCCCTGCTCGTCCCAGCCGGTGACGCGCAGGTCTCCTTTCTCAAGCTCCTCGGCAAACTCCGCAGAAACGCCATAGTTACAGTGATATCCCTCGACGATCTCTTCCTGGCCATAGGCTTTGGCAATCAGCGTGTTGGCGCGCAGTTCAATAGCGTTGGTCACCTCCACCAGCGAACAGCTGAGCGGGGCAATCACCATTCGCCCTTCATTGTCAGTTTCGGCATGGGCCGCGTCGTGCCAGCCCAGCACATTGCGCGCATACTCAATGAGCGCATGCTGAAACCCGCCGCAGGTGCCCAAAAAGGGAACGCCGTTCTCGCGGGCGTAGCGGGCGGCAATAAAAGCGGCTTCAGCGTTTTTATAGGGGCTTGCCGGCACCAGCCAGATGGCATCGTAGCCCACCAGATCTTCCGGGCTGGATAGCTCGGTGGTGGCCAGCCAGTCGTAGTCTGCGGTGAGGTCCAGCACGGCGGCGGCATCGTCGATGGCCAAAGGGATCGCCTGATGCGCAATGACGTCGGGGTTATAATCACCAACCAGCGCAATACGGAGCGTGTTTTTTACCGGGGAGAGTTCCATTGAGTGATCCTTATGCCAGAAAATTCCAGATAACATAAGGAACCTCAGACTACCGATCTTTTGCCGATATCACAACACCTTAAAATATGGGGCAAAAATGACAGGCTCCGCTATGGTAGCCTTGAGATCCCGCCTTCGGAAACGGATTGACGATGAAGACAAAAATTCTGGTAAGCGCCTGTCTTTTAGGCCATCAGGTTCGCTATAACGGCAGCGCCAAAGCGCAGCTTTCGACGCTGCTGCAACGCTTACGGGATGATAACCGGGTGGTGGTTCACTGCCCGGAGCTGGCGGCAGGTATGCCCACTCCGCGCCTGCCCGCCGAAATCATCCGGGGTGAAGGCGCGGACGTGCTGGCCGAACGGGCGCGGATAGCGGAAAGCGACGGCACCGACGTAACCGCTCAGTATCAGCTTGCCGGCTGGCTGGCGCTGCAGACCGCGCTGAAAACCGGCTGCGGCGCGGCGCTTCTTACCGACGGCAGCCCGACCTGCGGCAGCCGGACAATTTACGACGGCACCTTTGCCAATCAACGCCGCGCCGGAATGGGCGTCGCCGCGGCGCTGCTGCGCCAGCATGGCATTGCGGTTTTCGCGGAATATCAGATATCTGAGCTTATGGCCTGGGCCGGGGAGAAAAACGGTGATCCAGTGTAAACGCCTCTATGACGCGGCAAGCCCGCAGGACGGCTACCGCATTCTGGTAGACCGGCTCTGGCCGCGCGGCATCAAAAAAACCGCGCTGGCCTACGACGAGTGGTGCAAAACCCTGGCGCCGTCGGCGGCGCTGCGTAAAGCCTACCACAGCGAGGCCATCGATTTTGCCAGCTTTAGCGAGGCTTACCGGCGCGAGCTGGCGGAGCATAACGAAGAGGGAGCGCGTATCGCCGGGCTGGCGAAGCAGCAGACCGTGACGCTGCTGTACGGGGCTAAAGACAGTCAGCACAATCACGCCCGGGTGCTGGCCGCCTGGCTGGACACGCTTTAACTTATTCGAGCATCAGGGCATCGAGCATTTCCGGATGCTGCTCCGGATCGAGGGGCAGCAGATGCTCCGGGCGAACGAAGGCATAGCCGTGCTGATTGTCCAGCGCAATCACATCCCCGGTAACCAGCCACAGCGCGCGATTCGCCGAGGCGGGCAATTCCGTTACGACGCCGTTTACCGGGTTTAAAAAGCGCTGGCCTGGCTGGCAAAGACCAAACAACTCAACGGCTTTTCCGATATTGCGGCGACCGGCTGGCGTGCGGGCGCCGATAATCATCGCCAGGTTGCCGGGATGGAGCTGGAACATTCTTCTCTCGTCATAAAAAAAGTTTCGGGGCTAAGATTATTCTTAATCACGCCGTCTGTCGCAATCACTTTCTCCATCTTTTCTTCATCAATCCTGCATTTTTGCCGGCTATAGTGGCGATGTTCTCTCCTTGACCAGAGAACATCATTCCGTAATCAAGATGTAATTTGCCCCGGCTTATACCGGGGCTTTTTTTATGGCAGGGTTAAGGGCGCTGTAGGATATATAAAATTTTTATGATTCGTGTTTTACTATACGCTGAAGCCTAATTTTTCAGCAAAACATACAGATACAGGCTCTGTATGGGAGTCTAACAGCGTCATGTCGGATATTATTCTTGCCCGTGTTTCAGAAACCCTCGCAACTGAACAATCTCTGGAAAGCCTGGTCCGCCAGCTGCTTGAAATGCTGGAGATCGTCACCGACATGGAGTCGACCTACCTCACCAAGATCGATGTGAATGCGCGCCTGCAGCACATTCTCTATGCCCGCAACAGCAAGCAGATGCAGATCCCCGAAGGGCTGAACGTGCCCTGGGGCGATACGCTCTGTAAGCGCGCCATTGAGTCCGGCTGTTTCTACAGCGACGACGTGGGCAGCCAGTTCGCCGATTGCGATGCCGCCAGGTCGCTGGGCATTACCAGCTATATGAGTATCCCGGTGCACCTTGCCGATGGTTCGCTGTACGGTACCCTGTGCGCCGCCAGCAACGGTAAACAGCCGCTCAGCGAACGGGGGGAGCAGGTGCTGAAACTTTTTGCCGGCTTGATCGGCCAGTATATTGAGAAAGAGTCGCTGGTCAGTCAGCTGCGGGAGGCGAACGCCGCGCTTATCGCCTACTCCTATACCGATGCCCTGACGGGGCTGCCCAATCGCCGGGCCATCTTTGATAACCTCACCACCCTCTTCTCGCTGGCCCGCCACCTGCAGCGCAATGCGGTTATCGCCTATATCGACCTGGATGATTTCAAGCTGATCAATGACCGTTTCGGCCATGAGACCGGCGATCGCTTTCTGGTGGAGGTAGGCAAGCGCCTGAACGACGGACGGCATCAGGATGATATCGTCGGCAGGCTGGGAGGAGATGAGTTTCTGGTCGCCAGCCTGAGCCAGAATCCGGGTACACAGGAGGAAAACAGCCTGACGCTATTAAAAACGCAAATCGGCGCGCGTATCGCGGGTGAGTACTGGCTGGGCGATATACATCTTATCTATCCGGGTGCCAGCCTCGGGGTTATAGAGGTGGATCCGCACCAGACGGATGCCGAAAGCGCCCTGCAGGCTGCCGATGCGGCCATGTACAAAGAGAAGAAAGCCAGACGCAAAACGGCCTTTCTCAATGTGGATTAACCCCGTACACTCACTGGGCTTTATTTATCAGGACAGGTGATGATATGAGGATCGGTATTCTCTTTCCGGTCGTTATCTTTATAACGGCGGTCATTTTTTTAACGTGGTTTTTTGTTGGCGGCTACGCCGCGCCCGGGGGATAAATGAGAAAAACAACAATTATTATGCTGATTGTGGCCGTTGTCGCCGTCGCCGGAAGCCAGCTTGGCTGGTGGTAAGCAGAAAAAAACAGACCGCCAGCAGGCGGTCTGTTTATATTTTTAGCTTCTGACTTTACGGTAGATAAACAGCACGACCAGCGCACCAATCACCGCGACGACAAAGCTGCCGAAATTGAAGCCATCCACTCTGCCGAAGCCGAACAGGGTACTGATCCAACCGCCGACAACGGCACCGATGATACCCAGAATAATGGTGACGATAAAACCGCCGCCATCCCTGCCTGGCATGATCCACTTAGCCAGAATACCCGCGATAAGCCCAAAGATAATCCAGGATAAAATTCCCATAGCATTCCTCTCCATATGGTTTTTGTCGTTAAATCAAGTACACAGAAAGGATAGCACAGGATCTGAGAAAGCAAATTGTGACTGGCATCACGAGGCAAAATTAAGACTCTCCGCAAAAATGGGTTCCCCACAAAGTCTGGGGTTGCAAGTTTTAATGAGAAGCATTATCTTTCTCAATACTGAATAGTTGAGCGAAATGCTCAGGTATTCAGTACGACATTGCTCACATTGCTTCCAGTATTTTATTGCCCACCCCGTGTGGGCTTTTTTTTGTCTATTACAACGTTGATCGATTGGCGATTTACTATTACGATTATTTCCGGGAATTTAACACAGCGGCAAAGAATTGATATTATGAATGTTTCAAGCAAATTCGTTATTGCAATTAATCTTATCTCTGCCAGCACGCTTTTCTATTTGCTGGCGATCAAATTTAGCTGGTTTTAAGTGAGCAAGCCCGGTATTTACCGGGCTTTACTTATTATTACCTTTAATCACCCTCAATAAAAAATCCGGCGCGGCGTATCGCTTCTTTACTGTCCTGAACGCCGGCGGTATAACCCGCCTCAATATCACACACCGGGCTGGCTCTGGTATAGGGGAGCTTTACCCTCACCTCCAGCTGCTGTTTCAGGGCGGCTATCTCACTGCGCGCGGCCAGCAGCGCCTGTGCGAGCTCCGTCGTAACGTCGGGATTATCAGAGGCGGCCAGGCGCTGCAAATAACTATCGTCAATCATCCGGGGCTCCTGTTTTAGCTTAGACCGTAATAATGCGACACAATTAATATCACTAATCGGTAATGGTGATGATTATAAAAGTGTGGCTCATAATTCATACCGAAGAATAAAAAAACGGCAGCTATTGGGATAAAATCTTAATAATTCGATAAACACCAATAATAAAAAACGGGAGCCATTCGGCTCCCGTTTTCTTATAACCCAGAAACTGGATTACATATTTGCGATGATCGCGTCACCAAACTCTGAACATTTCAGCAGCTTAGCGCCTTCCATCAGGCGTTCGAAATCGTAGGTCACGGTCTTGTTGTTGATCGCGCCTTCCATACCCTTAACGATCAGGTCTGCGGCTTCGAACCACTCCATATGGCGCAACATCATCTCAGCGGAGAGGATGATAGAGCCCGGGTTTACTTTGTCCTGGCCTGCGTACTTAGGTGCCGTACCGTGGGTCGCTTCGAACAGGGCGCACTCGTCGCCGATGTTCGCGCCCGGTGCGATACCGATACCGCCAACCTGCGCCGCCAGGGCGTCGGAGATGTAGTCACCGTTCAGGTTCATACAGGCGATCACGTCGTATTCGGCCGGACGCAGCAGGATCTGCTGCAGGAAGGCGTCGGCAATCACATCTTTAATAACGATCTCTTTGCCGGTGTTCGGGTTCTTAATCTTCTGCCACGGGCCGCCGTCGATGAGCTCACCGCCGAACTCTTCCGCCGCCAGCTGGTATCCCCAGTCTTTGAACGCGCCTTCGGTGAACTTCATGATGTTGCCTTTGTGAACCAGGGTCACAGAGTCGCGATCGTTAGTGATAGCGTATTCGATCGCCGCACGCACCAGGCGCTTGGTACCTTCTTCAGAGCACGGCTTGATGCCGATGCCGCAATGTTCCGGGAAGCGAATTTTCTTCACGCCCATCTCATCACGCAGGAATTTAATCACTTTTTCAGCGTCAGCGGAGTCCGCTTTCCACTCGATACCCGCGTAGATATCTTCGGAGTTCTCACGGAAGATAACCATATCGGTCAGCTCCGGATGCTTAACCGGGCTTGGGGTGCCCTGGTAATAGCGCACCGGACGCAGGCAAACATAGAGATCCAGCTCCTGACGCAGCGCAACGTTCAGGGAACGGATACCGCCGCCGACCGGAGTGGTCAGTGGGCCTTTGATGGCAACACGGTAGTCACGGATCAGATCGAGGGTTTCAGCAGGCAGCCAGACGTCCTGGCCGTAAACGTGGGTAGATTTTTCACCGGTATAAATTTCCATCCAGGAAATTTTACGCTCGCCTTTGTAGGCTTTCTCAACAGCGGCATCCACCACTTTCAGCATCGCCGGGGTCACATCTACACCGATACCATCACCTTCGATGAAGGGAATAATCGGGTTGTGTGGAACATTCAGCTTGCCATCTTGCAGGGTGATCTTTTTACCTTCCGCCGGAACAACTACTTTGCTTTCCATTAACCTCTCCTTCGAGCGCTTCTGGTTGTTACTGATCTTATGTTAATAAATTGTAATGAGCCTACCAATAGTACCTGAATGTCCGGTGCCATGAAAGGTCTTCGTTATTAGGCTATAATGCGGCAATTGATAATGTCTGAAAATACCATGAAGAAAACTTCTTTTAGAAATCACCGGGTTGAGCGATTCAGCTCACAACAAGCCACCAGAAAACCGAAAACAAACCAGCCTAAACGGGTGATTTTGTTTAATAAACCCTACGATGTATTGCCGCAGTTTACCGATGAAGCCGGGCGCAGCACGCTGAAAGATTTTATCCCCGTCCCGGGGGTCTATGCCGCGGGACGTCTGGATCGCGACAGCGAAGGTCTGCTGGTATTAACCAACGACGGCGCGCTGCAGGCGCGGCTGACCCAGCCCGGCAAGCGTACCGGCAAAATCTACTATGTGCAGGTAGAGGGAGAGCCCACCGGGGAGGCGCTGGCGGCCCTGCGCGCCGGCGTGACGCTCAACGACGGCCCCACCCTGCCGGCAGGTATCGAGCGCGTGGACGAGCCCAACTGGCTGTGGCCGCGCACGCCCCCGGTACGCGAGCGCAAATCCATCCCCACCGCCTGGCTCAAAATCACCCTGTATGAGGGGCGTAACCGCCAGGTCAGACGTATGACCGCGCACGTTGGATTTCCCACGCTGCGCCTGATCCGCTACGCCATGGGCAGTTACAGCCTGGATAATCTTGCCACCGGCGAATGGCGCGACGTCGCCGAAAAAGGAGAACAGCATGTTTAAACCCCACGTCACCGTTGCCACCGTGGTTCATGCCCAGGGCAAATTCCTGGTCGTTGAAGAGACCGTTAACGGCAAAGTCACCTGGAACCAGCCCGCCGGACACCTCGAGGCAGATGAAACTTTGGTGCAGGCCGCCCGCCGTGAGCTATGGGAGGAGACGGGCATCCACGCCGAGCCGCAGCACTTTATCCCCATGCATCACTGGATCGCCCCGGATAAAACTCCTTTTCTGCGTTTCCTGTTCGTTATTGAGCTTAACGAAACGTGCGCCACCGAGCCGCACGACAGCGATATCGACCGCTGCCTGTGGGTAACGGCCGATGAGATCCTGAACGCGACAAACCTGCGCTCGCCGCTGGTTGCCGAGAGTATCCGCAGTTATCTCTCCGGCAACCGCCTGCCGCTGGAGACCATCGGCGAGTTTAACTGGCCGTTTACAGAGGGTGCCATTGCCGGGGGCGCGTGATAGAATACGCCGCCTTGAAGTTCAATGTCGTGAGTATTCCAATGTCTGAAAGCCAAAAAAAAGTGATCGTCGGCATGTCCGGCGGCGTCGACTCTTCCGTTTCTGCCTGGCTGTTGCTGCAACAGGGTTATAAGGTAGAAGGCCTGTTCATGAAGAACTGGGAAGAAGACGATGGCGAAGAATACTGCACCGCCGCGGCGGATCTGGCCGATGCCCAGGCCGTATGCGACAAGCTTGGCATTGAACTGCACACCGTTAACTTTGCCGCAGAGTACTGGGATAACGTCTTCGAGCATTTCCTCGAGGAGTATAAAGCCGGCCGCACGCCGAACCCGGATATCCTCTGCAACAAAGAGATCAAATTCAAAGCCTTCCTCGAGTTCGCCGCAGAAGACCTGGGTGCCGACTATATCGCCACCGGCCACTACGTGCGCCGTGCGGATGTGAACGGCAAAAGCCAGCTGCTGCGCGGACTCGATGGCAACAAAGACCAGAGCTACTTCCTCTATACCCTCGGCCATGAGCAGATTGCCCAGAGCCTGTTCCCGGTGGGCGAGCTGGAAAAGCCGGAAGTACGTAAAATCGCCGAACAGCTGGAGCTGGTCACCGCGAAGAAAAAAGACTCCACCGGTATCTGCTTTATCGGCGAGCGCAAATTCCGCGAGTTCCTCGGCCGCTACCTGCCCGCCCAGCCGGGCAAAATCGTCACCGTGGACGGCGAAGAGATTGGCCAGCACCAGGGGCTGATGTACCACACGCTCGGCCAGCGCAAGGGCCTTGGGATCGGCGGCACCAAAGAGGGCAGCGAAGATCCGTGGTACGTGGTCGATAAAGACGTTGAGAACAATATTTTGATTGTGGCCCAGGGCCACGATCATCCGCGCCTGATGTCGGTGGGGCTGATTGCCCAGCAGCTGCACTGGGTTGATCGCCAGCCGGTAACCGGCACCCTGCGCTGCACGGTTAAAACCCGCTATCGCCAGACCGACATCCCCTGCACCATTACCGCTATTGACGACGAGCGCATTGAAGTGCGCTTCGACGAGCCGGTGTCGGCGGTGACCCCCGGCCAGTCTGCGGTCTTCTACAGCGGCGAAATCTGCCTTGGCGGCGGCATTATCGAACAACGCCTGCCGCTGGCCGTTTAATGCGTTAGCACACAGAAAGGAGTAAGTGTGGCGAAGAACTACTATGACATCACCCTGGCGCTGGCGGGAATTTGCCAGTCTGCCCGTCTGGTGCAGCAGCTGGCACATCAGGGCCACTGCGATGCTGACGCCCTGCACGTGTCGCTGAACAGCGTCGTCGATCTGAACCCCAGTTCGACCCTCGGCGTGTTTGGCGGTAGCGAAGCAAATCTTCGCCTCGGTCTGGAAACCCTGCTGGGGGTGCTGAACGCCAGCAACCGTCAGGGGCTGAACGCCGAACTGACCCGCTATACCCTCAGCATGATGGTGCTGGAGCGTAAGCTCAACGCCGCTAAAGGGGCGATGGATACGCTTGGTAACCGCATTAGCGGTCTACAGCGCCAGCTTGACCATTTCGATCTGCAGTCAGAAACCCTGCTCAGCGCCATGGCCGGTATTTATGTGGATGTGATTAGCCCGCTGGGGCCGCGCATTCAGGTTACCGGCTCCCCTGCCGTGCTGCAAAGCCCGCAGGTGCAGGCCAAAGTGCGCGCCTCGCTGCTGGCCGGCATCCGCGCCGCGGTGCTGTGGCAGCAGGTCGGCGGTGGCCGACTGCAGTTAATGTTTTCTCGTAATCGCCTGACCACTCAGGCTAAACAGATTCTTGCTCATTGTTAACCTCCCGGAGTTACGAATTATGGAATTATCCTCACTGACCGCCGTTTCCCCTGTCGATGGACGCTACGGCGATAAAGTCAGCGCGCTGCGTGAAATTTTCAGCGAATATGGCCTGCTGAAGTTCCGCGTTCAGGTTGAAGTGCGCTGGCTGCAAAAGCTGGCCGCGCAGGCAGCTATCAAGGAAGTTCCTGCTTTTGACGCCCAGGCAAACGATTACCTCGATAAGATTGTTGCAGAATTCAATGAAGAAGATGCCGCGCGCATCAAAACCATCGAACGCACCACCAACCACGATGTAAAAGCGGTTGAATACTTTCTGAAAGAGAAAGTGGCCAGCGTCCCGGCGCTGAACGCGGTCTCTGAATTCATCCACTTCGCCTGCACCTCGGAAGATATTAATAACCTCTCCCACGCCCTGATGCTTTCTACCGCGCGTAAAGAGGTGCTGCTGCCTTACTGGCGCAAAATCATCGATGCGGTAAAAGCCCTGGCGGTGGAGTATCGCGATATTCCGCTGCTCTCCCGCACCCACGGCCAGCCGGCGACCCCGTCCACCATCGGTAAAGAGATGGCGAACGTGGCCTACCGCATGGAGCGTCAGTACCGCCAGCTGGAGCAGGTTGAGATCCTCGGTAAAATCAACGGCGCCGTCGGCAACTACAACGCCCACATTGCCGCCTACCCGGAAGTGGACTGGCACCAGTTCAGCGAAGAGTTCGTTACCTCGCTGGGGATCCAGTGGAACCCGTACACCACCCAGATCGAGCCGCACGACTATATCGCCGAGCTGTTTGACTGCGTGGCGCGCTTCAACACCATCCTGATCGACTTCGACCGCGATGTGTGGGGCTATATCGCCCTGAACCACTTTAAGCAGAAGACGATTGCCGGTGAGATCGGCTCCTCCACCATGCCGCACAAAGTGAACCCGATTGACTTCGAAAACTCCGAAGGCAACCTCGGCCTGGCGAACGCCGTACTGCAGCATATGGCCAGCAAACTGCCGGTCTCCCGCTGGCAGCGCGACCTGACCGACTCCACCGTGCTGCGTAACCTGGGCGTGGGCATTGGCTACGCGCTGATCGCCTACCAGTCCACTCTGAAGGGTGTGAGCAAGCTGGAGGTGAACCGCGATCGTCTGCTGGACGAGCTGGACCACAACTGGGAAGTGCTGGCGGAGCCGATTCAGACCGTGATGCGCCGCTACGGCATTGAAAAGCCTTACGAGAAGCTGAAAGAGCTGACCCGCGGCAAGCGCGTTGACGCCGAAGGCATGAAGCAGTTTATCGACGGGCTGGAGATGCCGGAAGAAGAGAAGACGCGCCTGAAAGCCATGACCCCGGCTAACTATATTGGCCGCGCCATCACCATGGTTGATGAGCTGAAATAATCGCCTTACCCCTCTTTCCTCCCGGAAAGAGGGGTCTCCTTCTCCCCGGTTTATTAAATGTTTATCCCCCCCGCAACATAATCAGAGTTAAACTAATCAGACCATTTATAGCAGGGAGAAGAGATGATGCGCGTACTGGTTGTCGAGGATAATGCGTTACTACGTCATCACCTGAAGGTACAGCTTCAGGAAATGGGGCATCAGGTGGATGATGCTGAAGATGCAAAGGAAGCCGACTATTATCTCAATGAACACCTCCCCGATATCGCCATCGTCGATTTAGGCCTGCCGGACGAAGATGGCCTGTCGCTGATCCGCCGCTGGCGCAGCCACGATGTCTCTTTGCCGGTGCTGGTGTTAACCGCCCGCGAAGGCTGGCAGGATAAGGTGGAAGTCCTCAGCGCCGGTGCGGATGATTACGTCACCAAACCCTTCCACATCGAGGAGGTCGCCGCCCGCATGCAGGCGCTGATGCGTCGTAACAGCGGTCTGGCCTCGCAGGTGATCTCGATCCCCCCCTTCCAGGTCGATCTCTCCCGCCGGGAGCTGTCGGTCAATGACGAAGTGATCAAACTCACCGCCTTTGAATACACCATTATCGAGACCCTGATCCGCAACAGCGGCAAGGTGGTCAGCAAAGACTCCCTGATGCTCCAGCTCTATCCCGATGCCGAGCTGCGCGAAAGCCATACCATCGACGTGCTGATGGGCCGCCTGCGCAAGAAAATACAGGCGCAGTATCCGGAAGAGGTGATCACCACCGTCCGCGGCCAGGGCTACCTGTTCGAATTACGCTAAATGAAAAAAATCCTGCGCCACTTCCTGCCGCTGTCGCTGCGGGTACGCTTTCTGCTGGCGACGGCCGCGGTCGTGCTGGTGCTCTCTCTGGCCTACGGCATGGTGGCGCTGATAGGCTACAGCGTCAGCTTTGATAAGACCACCTTCCGCCTGCTGCGGGGCGAAAGTAACCTTTTTTATACCCTCGCCCGCTGGGAAAATAATAAGTTCAGCATTGATATGCCGGAACATCTGGATCGGCAAAGCCCCACCATTGCGCTGATTTATAATGAGAAAGGCGAGCTGCTCTGGGCCCAGCGCGATGTCCCCTGGCTGGTAAAACGCATCCGTCCGGAGTGGCTGAGAACCAATGGATTTCATGAGCTGGAAGCCGATCTGAACGCCACCAGCAGCCTGCTGCAGGATGACCGCTCTATGCAGCAGCAGCTCAACGAGATCCGTGAGGACGACGACGACACCGAAATGACCCACTCGGTGGCCATCAACCTCTATCCCGCCACCCTCGAAATGCCCCAGCTGACCATTGTGGTAATCGACACTATTCCGGTCGAGCTAAAACAGTCCTATATGGTCTGGAACTGGTTCGTGTATGTGCTGGTTGCCAACCTGCTGCTGGTGATCCCCCTGCTTTGGGTAGCGGCCTGGTGGAGCCTGCGGCCAATCGAATCGCTGGCCAAAGAGGTGCGCGAGCTGGAAGAGCATCACCGGGAAAAACTCAATCCGGTCACCACCCGGGAGCTCACCAGCCTGGTGCGCAACCTGAACCGGCTGCTGAAAAGCGAGCGTGAACGCTACGATAAATACCGTACCACCCTTACCGACCTGACCCACAGCCTGAAAACGCCGCTGGCGGTGCTACAAAGCACGCTGCGATCCCTGCGCAGCGCAAAGCTCAGCGTCGACGAGGCCGAGCCGGTAATGCTGGAGCAGATCAGCCGTATCTCCCAGCAGATCGGTTACTACCTGCACCGGGCCAGCATGCGCGCCGGCAGCGGCCTGCTGAGCCGGGAGCTGCATCCGGTCGCCCCCCTGCTGGACAACCTCACCTCGGCCCTCAACAAGGTTTACCAGCGCAAAGGGGTGAGCATCAGCCTGGATATCTCGCCGGAGATCAGCTTTATCGGCGAGAAAAACGACTTCATGGAGGTGATGGGCAACCTTCTGGATAACGCCTGTAAATACTGCCTCGAATTTGTCGAAGTCTCCGCCCGCCAGGACGAAGAGCAGCTGCATATTTTTGTCGAAGACGACGGGCCGGGCATCCCCAAAGGCAAGCGCGACCAGGTGTTCGATCGCGGCCAGCGCGCCGACACCTTGCGCCCCGGCCAGGGGGTGGGGCTGTCGGTGGCCCGGGATATCCTCGAGCAGTACGACGGCAGGATCGAAACCGGCGATAGCCTGCTCGGCGGCGCGCGAATGGAGGCGATTTTTGGCCGCCAGCAGCCCGGCGCCGGAGAGAAATAAGCCCGTCGGCGAAAAAAGCGCGAATCTCGCACGCGGACCCTGAGCTTCCGTTATAATCCGACTCAGTAAGAGCCTGCGGAAAATAAACATGGATTATCATTTAACACTTAACTGGCCCGATTTTATTGAACGTTACTGGCAGAAACGCCCGGTCGTTCTCAAGCGCGGCTTCTCCAGCTTTGTCGACCCCCTCTCCCCCGACGAGCTGGCGGGTCTGGCAATGGAAAACGAGGTCGACAGCCGTCTGGTCAGCCATCAGGACGGGAAATGGCAGGTGAGCCACGGTCCGTTCGAAAGCTACGACCACCTCGGCGAGAGCAACTGGTCGCTGCTGGTGCAGGCGGTTAACCACTGGCATGAACCCACCGCGGCCCTGATGCGCCCGTTCCGCGCCCTGCCCGACTGGCGAATGGACGATCTAATGATCTCCTTCTCGGTACCAGGCGGCGGCGTGGGCCCGCACCTCGATCAGTATGACGTCTTTATTATCCAGGGCACCGGCCGACGCCGCTGGCGCGTGGGCGAGAAGGTGCCGATGAAGCAGCACTGCCCGCACCCGGACCTGCTGCAGGTCGATCCTTTTGAAGGCATCATCGACGAAGAGCTGGAGCCGGGCGATATTCTCTATATTCCGCCGGGATTCCCGCACGAGGGCTGGTCGCTGGAAAACTCCATGAACTATTCGGTGGGCTTCCGCGCGCCGAGCGGCCGGGAGATGATCAGCAGCTTTGCCGACTACGTACTCCAGCGCGAGCTGGGCAGCCATCGCTATGCCGACCCGGACGTCCCGGCCCGCGAGCATCCGGCCGATATATTGCCCGCGGAGCTGGATAAGCTGCGCGGCATGATGCTGGATTTAATCAACCAGCCGGAGCAGTTCAACCAGTGGTTTGGCGAGTTTGTCAGCCAGTCGCGTCACGAGCTGGACGTGTCGCCGCCGGAGCCGCCCTATCAGCCGGACGAGATCTACGACGCGCTGCAGCAGGGCGGTAAGCTGGTGCGTCTCGGCGGCCTGCGGGTGCTGCGCATTAACGGCGAGGTGTTTGTCAACGGCGAGAAGCTCGATTCACCGCACCGCCCGGCGCTGGACGCCATTGCCAGCCACATGGAGCTAAGCGCCGATAAGTTTGGCGACGCGCTGGAAGACCCGTCGTTCCTCGCGATGCTGGCGGCGCTGGTCAACAGCGGCTACTGGTTCTTCGAGTCTGAGTAATATAAAAAAGGGTGGCTTAGCGCCACCCTTTTTTTACTGCTGTTTCGCCGTCAGTTCGGCTATGCGCACAATCACCCGCACCGCTTTTTCCATCCCTTCCAGGGTTACAAACTCGTGCTTGCCGTGGTAGTTATAGCCGCCGGTAAACAGGTTCGGGCAGGGTAATCCCATAAACGACAGCTGGGCGCCGTCGGTGCCGCCGCGGATCGGCTTCAGCTGCGGTTCGATATCGCAATCGCGCATCGCCTGCTGGGCGACATCCAGAATATAGGGGTGCTCGATCACCTTCTCCCGCATGTTGTAGTAGCTGTCTTCAATCACCAGTTCAATGTAGCAGTCCGGGTGTAACCCCTTACCCACTTTCTTGGCGATCTCCATGATTTTGCGCTTGCGGGCTTCAAACCCCTCGCGGTCAAAATCACGAACGATGTAGTGCATATCGGCGCGATCCACCGTGCCCTTGATGCTGGTGAGGTGGTAAAAGCCTTCATAGCCTTCGGTCTGTTCCGGGCTCTCCTCAGCAGGTACTTCCGCGTGAATGCGCGCGGCCAGCGACAGGGCGTTGACCATTACCCCTTTGGCGGTGCCAGGATGAACGTTATTACCCACGATGCGGATATTGACCGAGGCGGCGTTGAAGTTTTCAAACTCCAGCTCGCCCACGCCCCCGCCGTCTACGGTGTAGGCCCACTTCGCGTTAAAGGCCGCGACGTCGAAATGTTTCGCCCCCTTGCCCACCTCTTCGTCCGGGGTAAAGGCGACGCGGATATCCCCGTGGGGAATATTTTTGCCCTTCAGCACCGCCAGCGCGGTCATGATTTCGGCCACCCCGGCCTTATCGTCAGCCCCGAGCAGGGTTTTACCGTCGGTGGTGATCAGGGTCTGGCCAAGCAGCTGGTGCAGCACCGGGAACATCACCGGAGAGAGGATCTCATCCCCGACGCCCAGAGCTATATCGCCGCCGCGATAATTCTCGACAATCTGCGGGTTGACATTTTTACCGCTAAAATCGGGAGAGGTATCAACATGGGAAATGAATCCAATGGCCGGAATGTCGCCTTCGACGTTGGCCGGCAGCGTTCCCATTACAGTCCCTTTTTCACTTAACGTGACGTTGACCAGGCCCAGCTCTTCGAGCTGCTCCTTGAGCAGCTGTAATAATTTCCACTGGCCTTCGGTACTCGGCACCTGGCGGACACCCGGCTTAGATTGGGTATCCAGCGAAACGTACTGTAAAAAACGCTCAAGTAAATTATCCATGCAGTCACCCTCACTTTTTGTGACAACATTATCAATAAGCCGCAAACGGCAAATATTGCGTCAGGTCACTTTTATCCCGCTAACGAGAACTTTTTTCGTTTATCCCGTCCCCTGTTAATAAAGATAGCCTGGCTGCGGGCATCAAGGATTGGCGAATTCAATGGTTTGCCGTAGAATGGCCGCCCTCATTAAGAGTCACCAAGGTGGTTAAACACAAACCCCGCTGCGTTAAATGATTCGCGGCGTTTATATGGGACAGAGTCAAAAATTGAATACACAACCAGGTTCACTGTCACCGCTGGTGCTTTTGTCGGGCATTAATAAGAGCTTTGACGGTAAAACCGTTATCTCAGATCTCAATCTGACCATCAATAACGGCGAGTTTCTCACGCTGCTTGGCCCCTCCGGCTGCGGCAAAACCACGGTCCTGCGCCTGATTGCCGGGCTGGAAAGCGTGGATACCGGCCACATTCATCTTGAACAACACGACATTACCCACGTGCCGGCGGAACATCGCCACGTTAATACCGTATTCCAGAGCTATGCCCTCTTCCCCCACATGACGGTGTTTGAAAACGTCGCCTTTGGTCTGCGCATGCAGAAAACCCCGGCCAGCGATATCGCCCCTCGCGTCACCGAGGCCCTGCGCATGGTGCAGCTTGAAGCCTTCGCCCAGCGCAAACCGCATCAGCTCTCCGGCGGCCAGCAGCAGCGCGTGGCGATTGCCCGGGCGGTGGTGAATAAACCGCGTCTGCTGCTGCTGGATGAGTCGCTCTCGGCGCTGGATTACAAGCTGCGCAAGCAGATGCAGAACGAGCTGAAAGCCCTGCAGCGTAAGCTGGGAATCACCTTTGTGTTCGTTACCCACGACCAGGAAGAGGCGCTCACTATGTCAGATCGCATCGTGGTGATGCGCGATGGCAAAATCGAGCAGGACGGCACCCCGCGTGAGATCTACGAGGAGCCGAAAAACCTGTTTGTCGCCAGCTTCATAGGCGAGATCAATATCTTCGACGCCACGGTGATTGAGCGTCTCGACGAGCAGCGCGTCCGCGCCAGCGTCGAGGGCCACGAGTGCAATATCACCGTTCCCTTTGCAGTGGAGAAAGGCCAGAAGCTGAACGTGATGCTGCGCCCGGAAGATCTGCGCGTTGACGAGATCCACGGCAACAGCGAGGCGGAGGGCTTAATTGGCTATATCCGCGAGCGCAACTATAAAGGCATGACCCTGGAGTCGGTGGTTGAGCTGGAAAACGGCAAGATGGTGCTGGTCAGCGAATTCTTTAACGAAGACGATCCTGACTTTGACCACTCCCTCGATCAGAAAATGGTCATCAACTGGGTAGAGAGCTGGGAGGTCGTGCTGGCCGATGAAGAACACAAGTAAGTTCCAGAATGTGGTGATCGCCACTATCGTCGGTTGGCTTGTGTTGTTTGTCTTTTTACCCAACCTGATGATCATCGCCACCAGCTTTTTGACCCGCGACGATGCTAACTTTGTGAAGCTGGTCTTCACCCTGGAAAACTACGCGCGCCTGCTGGATCCGCTCTATTTCCAGGTGCTGCTGCACTCGCTGAATATGGCGCTGATCGCCACCCTCGCCTGTCTGGTTCTGGGCTATCCCTTCGCCTGGTTCCTGGCGCGGCTGCCGCAGAAGGTGCGCCCCCTGCTGCTGTTTCTGCTTATCGTCCCCTTCTGGACCAACTCGCTGATCCGTATCTATGGCCTGAAGATTTTTCTCAGCACCAAAGGCTACCTGAACGAGTTTCTGCTCTGGCTGGGGGTCATTGATACGCCGATCCGCATTATGTTCACCCCGGGCGCGGTGATTATCGGGCTGGTCTATATTCTGCTGCCCTTTATGGTGATGCCGCTCTACTCAAGCATCGAGAAGCTGGATAAACCGCTGCTGGAGGCGGCGAGAGATCTGGGCGCCAGCAAACTGCAGACCTTTATCCGCATCATCATTCCGCTGACCATGCCGGGCGTGATTGCCGGCTGCCTGCTGGTGATGCTGCCGGCGATGGGGCTGTTCTACGTCTCCGACCTGATGGGCGGGGCCAAAAACCTGCTGATTGGCAACGTAATTAAGAGCCAGTTCCTTAATATCCGCGACTGGCCGTTCGGGTCGGCTACCAGCATTACCCTGACGCTGGTGATGGGGCTGATGCTGATGGTCTACTGGCGCGCGTCGCGCCTGCTGAATAAAAAAGGTGAACTGGAATGATCGGTCGACTGCTTCGCGGCGGTTTTATGACCGCCATTTATGCTTACTTATACATCCCGATTATCATCCTGATTGTGAATTCATTTAACAGTTCACGTTTCGGGATTAGCTGGCAGGGCTTTACCACCAAATGGTATGGCCTGCTGATGAATAACGACAGCCTGCTGCAGGCGGCACAGCACTCCCTGACGATGGCGGTCTTCTCGGCCACCTTCGCCACGCTGATTGGCTCGCTCACCGCCGTGGCGCTTTACCGCTACCGTTTCCGCGGCAAGCCTTTCGTCAGCGGTATGTTATTTGTGGTGATGATGTCGCCGGACATCGTAATGGCCATCTCCCTGCTGGTGCTCTTTATGCTGCTGGGCATTCAGCTCGGGTTCTGGTCGCTGCTCTTCTCGCACATCACCTTCTGCCTGCCCTTCGTGGTGGTGACGGTATACGCCCGGCTGAAAGGCTTCGACGTGCGCATGCTGGAGGCGGCGAAAGATCTCGGCGCCAGCGAGATGATCATTCTGCGTAAAATCATACTGCCGCTGGCGCTGCCCGCGGTGGCCGCAGGCTGGCTGCTGAGCTTTACCCTGTCGATGGACGACGTGGTGGTCTCGTCGTTCGTCACCGGGCCGAGCTATGAAATTCTGCCGCTCAAAATCTATTCGATGGTAAAAGTTGGCGTCTCGCCCGAGGTGAACGCGCTGGCGACAATTCTGTTGATGTTATCGCTGGTCCTGGTGATCGCCAGCCAGCTTATTGCTCGTGATAAAACGAAAGTTCAGGGGACGTTAAAATGATTAAATGGTCACGCCACCTGCTCGCGGCCGGCGCGCTTGCTATGGGTATGGGCGCCGCGCACGCGGACGACAGTAAAACACTGTACTTCTATAACTGGACCGAGTACGTGCCGCCGGGCCTGCTGGAACAGTTCACGAAAGAGACCGGCATCAAGGTTATCTATTCGACCTACGAGTCTAACGAAACCATGTATGCCAAGCTCAAAACCTACAAAGACGGCGCCTACGACCTGGTGGTCCCCTCCACCTATTTCGTGGATAAAATGCGCAAAGAGGGGATGATCCAGAAGATCGACAAGTCGAAGCTAACCAATTTTTCAAACCTCGATCCGGAGATGCTGAACAAGCCCTTCGACCCAAACAATGACTACTCCATTCCCTACATCTGGGGCGCCACGGCCATCGGCGTCAACGGCGAGGCTATGGATCCGAAAAGCGTCACCAGCTGGGCCGATCTGTGGAAGCCGGAGTACAAAGGCAGCCTGCTGCTGACCGACGACGCGCGTGAAGTGTTCCAGATGGCGCTGCGCAAGCTGGGTTATTCCGGCAACACCACCGATCCGAAAGAGATCGAAGCGGCCTATAACGAGCTGAAAAAGCTGATGCCTAACGTGGCGGCCTTTAACTCCGATAACCCGGCCAACCCCTATATGGAAGGCGAAGTTAACCTGGGCATGGTGTGGAACGGCTCGGCCTACGTCGCGCGTCAGGCCGGCACCCCGCTGGAGGTGGTCTGGCCTAAAGAGGGTGGGATCTTCTGGATGGACAGCCTGTCTATTCCGGCCAACGCCAAAAACGTGGACGGCGCCATGAAGCTGATTAACTTCCTGCTGCGCCCGGACGTGGCGAAAGAGGTGGCGGAAACCATCGGCTATCCGACGCCAAACCTGGCGGCGCGCAAGCTGCTGAGCCCGGAAGTCGCAAACGACAAAACCCTCTACCCGGATGCGGAAACCATCAGCAAGGGCGAGTGGCAAAACGACGTGGGCGATGCCAGCCGCATATATGAAGATTATTACCAGAAGCTGAAGGCGGGACGGTAATAACAAAAAGAGAGGGCCGCGGCCCTCTTTTTTTTCAGGCTCTTACAGGCCTTTCAGCAACTTCTCAACGAACGCCGGCACCACCTCGCTCGCCAGCCCGTACTGCTTCTCTTCAAACTCGCTGCCCACCTGGCTCGGCTCCAGATTCAGCTCCACCGTATGGGCGCCGTGCAGCTTCGCCTCGTGCACAAAGCCCGCCGCGGGGTAGACGTGCCCGGAGGTGCCGATGGCAATAAAGATATCCGCCGTCGACAGCGCGCTGTAGATCTCATCCATGCCCAGCGGCATCTCCCCGAACCACACCACGTGCGGGCGCAGCAGCTGCGGGAACTGGCAGCAGTGGCACTTATCGTCCGGGGTGACGTCGCCGGCCCACTCCAGCACCTGGCCGCTCCAGGCGCAGCGCACCTTCAGCAGCTCGCCGTGCATATGCAGAACGTTTTTGCTGCCCGCCCTTTCATGCAGGTTATCAATGTTCTGGGTTACCAGCAGGAACCTGTCGCCCAGCGCCTCTTCGAGCCTTGCCAGCGCCAGGTGGGCGGCGTTGGGGGCGATCTCCGGAAGCTGTAGCTGACGGCGGCGGGCGTTGTAAAACGACTGCACCAGCTGCGGATCGCGGGCAAAGCCTTCCGGCGTGGCCACGTCTTCCACGCGATGCTCCTCCCACAGGCCGTCGGCGGCGCGGAAGGTGCGGATGCCCGACTCGGCGGAGATCCCCGCCCCGGTCAGCACCACTACTCTGGGTTTTTCCATCAATTCTGGCATCACCTGATCTCTGAAGAATATCCGCTGGCGCAGGCGCTCGCGCAGGCGGCGTTTATTTCGGCGAAAACGGCTGAGTCGATGTGACCGACGCGACAACATAGTAACCTCGTTTAACTAGCGGCTGAGATGCAGGAATGCCGCGCCGCGCATCCCTCCGGCATCGCCGTGGCGTGCCTTTTCGATACGTGGCACGCGGGCAACGCGCAGCAGGTGGCGCGGTAAACGTTCAGATAACCGTTCCGTTATCGCAGTAAAGTTCGACAGCCCACCGCCGATGACCAGCAGGTCCGGATCGACGATGGTCAGTATATTGCCAAGGCATACCGCCAGCAGATCGAGGTAGCGCTCAACGTGCTCAACCGCCTGGGCATCACCCTGTTGCCACAGGGCGATGATTTCCGGTGCCTGACGTTTTTGATGATAGAAGTGTTCATAAAGCCATGCAAATCCACGGCCGGAAAGATAATTCTCGATGCAGCCGTGCTGGCCGCAGCCGCAGCGGGTCAGCGGGAAATCGCGTCCCACCACCTCCAGGGCATCCACCGGGAGACGAATATGGCCAAACTCGCCGGTAATGTAGCTGCGCCCGGTAATGGGCTTTCCGTCGATAACCAGGCCGCCGCCCACGCCGGTGCCAAGGATCAATCCCATCACCAGCGGATAGTGGCGGAACTCGTCGTCCCAGGCTTCAGAGAGGGCAAAGCAGTTGGCGTCGTTATCAAGGCGCACATCGCGCTCGAGCAGGCGGCTCAAATCGGCGCGCAGCGGCCTGCCGCTGGCGGCCGGCACGTTGGCGGCGTAGAGGGTGCCGTCATCGGTTTCCGGCATACCGGGAATGCCAATCCCCACCGAGCCTTTGCCGCCAAAGCGCGCGTCGGCCTCTGCCACCAGCGCGGTGACGCTCTCGAGGAAGGCCTCGTAGCTCTCGTGGGGCGTGGCAACGCGGGTTTCCCACTGGAGCCGGAGGTCGTTATCAAACACCCCCAGCGCGATTTTGCTGCCGCCAATATCAAATCCGTAATACATATTGCATTCCTCTTTCTGATTTGGCGGCTATACGCTTTATCCTTCAGGCTGCCTCTGCGGGGCCAGCGCAAACGCTGTTCAAAAACGCCGTACGCTTTTTTGTGATGCAGCCCGAATGAGTTTGCGTATAAAACGACAAACCATGACGTAATTACTGGCCACTGAGCACCCTCGCCGGATCGATACGGCTTGCGCGACGCGCCGGATACCAGCTTGCCAGCAGACTTAACAACAGTGCTGTAACCAGCACGTAAAGGACGTCCAGCCAGTGCAGTTCAGACGGCAGGAAGTCAATAAAATAGATATCGCCCGACAGGAACTGATGGCCGATAAGCTTCTCAATTCCGTTGATAATAGGGGTCAGCTGCAGGGAGACCACCACGCCAATTACCACCCCGCACAGGCTGCCGAACAGCCCGGCCAGCAGACCATACCAGACGAAGATGGCGCGAATAAGACCATCTTTCGCCCCGAGGGTACGCAGCACCGCGATGTCGCCGCTCTTGTCTTTTACCGCCATCACCAGGGTGGAGACGATGTTAAAGCAAGCGACGCCGATCACCAGCACCATCGCCAGGTACATGATGGCGCGGATCATCTGGATATCGCGGTACATATAGCCGTAGGTGCCGATCCAGCTCTTGATATAGACATAGCTGTCGGTCACTTCGCCCGCGTCGCGCACCAGCTTGTTGGCATTGAACACGTCGTTGACCTTAATGGCGATACCGGTGACGCTGCTGCCCATATCCAGATACTGGCGGGCATCTTCCAGCGGCACCATGGCAAAGCTGTGGTCGAGCTGTCCGCTGAGCTGCAAAATCCCGGTCACGTGCAGGCGCACGCGCTTGGGCTGCTGCAGTTTATGATCGGCGCTGGCGTTGGGGATCATGATGGAAACCCAGTCGCCCCGCTTCACCTTCAGGGCATCGGCGACCCCTTTGCCCATAATGATCTGCTGCTCGCCCGCCTTAAAGCCTGCCCATGCGCCCTCTTTCACGAACTGCGGTAGCGCGCTCAGCTTCTCTTCCTGACGCGGGTTTACCCCTTTCACCTGAATGGCGCGCAGGTTAACGCCGCTCTCCACCAGCCCGGTGAAGTTAATGTAGGGCGCGGCGGCGGCAATACCCGGCACCTTTTCAACCTTGTTCAGCGCCTCGTTCCAGTTATTCCAGGGCTGGTTAACCGGCTCGATCTCCCCGTGCGGCACCACCGCCAGAATGCGGTTGTTCAGCTCCCGCTCAAAGCCATTCATGGCGCTCAGGCCGACGATCAGCACCGCCACGCCGAGGGCGATGCCCACGGTAGAGATAACGGAGATCAGCGACACCATGCCGCTGCGGCGGCGGCCGCGGCTAAAGCGCAGGCCGATAAGTAAGGATAACGGTGAAGCCATCAATCTGCTCCCATCAGGGTCAGTTCGGCGTTCAGGCGGCCGTCGCGCATCTCCAGCTGGCGGGACATGCGTTTTGCCAGCTGCAGATCGTGGGTGACCACCAGGAAAGCGGTGCCCTGAGAGGCGTTGAGCTCGCCCAGCAGCTGGAAGATGCTGTCAGCGTTGCGGGCGTCGAGGTTGCCGGTGGGTTCATCCGCCAGCACCAGACGCGGATTATTTACCAGCGCACGGGCAATGGCCACGCGCTGGCGTTCGCCGCCGGAGAGCTCGGAAGGACGGTGGTTGCCCCGGTGTCCCAGCCCAACGGCCTTCAGCATGGCGCTGGCGCGTTCGTTGATCTCCGCCGGTTTCTTTTTGCCGATCAGCAGCGGCATGGCGACGTTTTCCAGCGCGGTGAAATCGGGCAGCAGATGGTGGAACTGATAGATAAAGCCCAGCTCGCGGTTACGCAGTTCGGCCTTCGCCGCCGAGGACATGGTGCTCAGCGCCGTGCCGGAGAAGATAACATCGCCAGAGGTTGGGGTATCCAGCCCGCCCAGCAGATGCAGCAGGGTACTTTTGCCGGAGCCGGAGGTGCCGACAATCGCCATCATCTCCCCTTCCCCCACGCTGAAGCTGACATCGTGCAGCACATCGGTCTGCACGTTGCCTTCCTGATAGCGTTTGCACAGGTTGTCGCATTGCAACAGGATCTTATTCATAACGTAAAGCCTCAGCGGGTTGAGTGGCGGCGGCGCGCCAGGAAGGATAGAGGGTGGACAGCAGCGCAATGGCCATCGCGGCCAGCGCAATACCCACCACCTGCAGCGGCTCGATAGCCACCGGCAGCGCGGCGCCGTCAAGCAGAGCGCCGATTATCGGCATTAAATTATTGAGCTGGCTGGCCAGCAGGGCTCCCAGCACGGCCCCCAGCAGGGCGCCAACGATCCCGGCGCTGGCGCCCTGGACCATAAAGACCGCCATGATCTGGCGCGGGGTAAGCCCCTGGGTTTGCAGAATGGCCACTTCGCCCTGCTTCTCCATCACCATCAGCCCCAGCGAGGTGATGATGTTAAAGGCCGCTACCGCCACGATCAGGCTCAGCAGCAGGCCCATCATGTTTTTTTCCATGCGCACGGCCTGGAACAGCTCGCCCTTGCGATCGCGCCAGTCCTGCCATTTGGTGCCTTCCGGCAGGGTCTGCTGGCTCAGTTCGTCCACCTTCAGCGGCTCGTTCAGCCACAGGCGCCAGCCGGTGATATTTCCCGCCGGGTAGCGCATCAGGCGCGAGGCGTCCTGGATATTGACCAGCATCTGGTAGCCGTCCACTTCGCTGTTGGCGGCGAAGGTGCCGATCACGTTAAACAGGCGCTGGCTCGGCAGGCGCCCCATCGGCGTAAACTGGCTGGCGGAGGGGACCATCACCCGCAGCTGGTCGCCGCGGTTGACGCCCAGCTGCCCGGCGAGCTGTTCGCCAAGGATAACGTTGTATTTACCCGGGGCGAGATCGCTCTGTTTCACGTTGACCAGATAAGGCGTAAGCGGATCTTTCTGTGCCGGATCGACCCCCAGCATTACCCCCACCGCCACGCTGCGGGCGCTTTGCAGCACCACGTCGCCGGTGGTCAGGGGCGCAACGCGGTTGACGCCCTGCAGCTTAACCGCGCTTTCGGGTAGCTGTTGCGGGTTAACCGAACCGCTGGAGGAAGAGAGAACCGCCTGCGGCATCAGCCCCAGAATGTTGTTTTGCAGCTCGCGCTCGAAGCCGTTCATCACCGAGAGAACGGTCACCAGCGCCATCACGCCCAGCGTAATGCCGATGGTGGAAAGCCAGGAGACAAAGCGACCGAAGCGGTCCGCGGCGCGCCCACGCATGTAACGTAAGCCTATAAATAGTGCGACAGGTTGGTACATGAAATCCGTCTGTTTGCTGGTAGCAGGCCCACGAGTATATAAGCGAATCCGCAAAGCGTAAATGACTGAAACCCTAAGCTTTGCTAATGATTCTTCCGAAAAAGTGCTTAAAATCAGCGTAATAGCCGGGTTATTGCCAGCCTGCCGGCAGCTACGCCCCTTTCCACCTATTCCTAAAATCGTCCTGATACAGACTCTTACCCGTTACATCGCCCCTGCCGGTTTGGACAATCCCCGGTTCGTCTTTGGCAATACAGGTATCGGTTACCGATGAAACAAAAAGCATTATGGATTAATCAGATAAAAGGGCTTTGCATCTGCCTGGTCGTTATTTACCACTCGGTGATCACTTTTTATCCCCATCTCGATGCCCTGCAGCTCCCGCTTTCCGGGCTGATTGCAAAATGCTGGGTCTACTTCAATCTCTATCTGGCCCCCTTCCGCATGCCGGTGTTCTTTTTCATCTCCGGCTTCCTTATCCGTCGCTACATTGACGAGGTGAGCTGGCGCGACGGGCTGGACAAACGGATCTGGAGCATCCTCTGGGTACTTATATTGTGGGGCGTGCTGCAGTGGCAGGCGCTGGGCCTTATCAACGCCTGGCTGGCCCCGGCGCGCGAGCTGCCCACCGGCAGCAACGCCGCCTATGCCACCAGCGTAGCGGGCTTTATCAAGGGGATGCTGACCGCCAGCACCAGCCTCTGGTACCTCTACGCGCTGGTGGTCTACTTCACCCTCTGCAAACTGCTCAGCCGCTGGAAGGTGCCGATGCTCGTCCTGCTAGCGCTGGTGAGCCTGGCGATCAACTTCCTGCCGCTGCCCTGGTGGGGCATGAACAGCGTGGTGCGTAACGCTATCTACTACAGCCTGGGTGCATGGTATGGCGCGCAGCTGATGGCGTGGATGAAGGGGCTGGCGCTGCGCCGTTACCGGCTGCCGGTGGCGCTTTTCGCCGCCGTGGCGGTGGTGCTGTGGTTCGCAAACGCCCCGCTGCCGCTGTGCCTGCTGTCGATTCTGCTGATCATGAAGCTGTTTTACAGCATGGAGCAGCGCTTCGGCGTTCAGCCCACTAACCTGTTCAATATCATTGGCAGCAATACCATTGCCATCTACACCACCCACCGCATTTTGATTGAGGCCTTCAGCCTGTTCTTTATTGGCCAGCTAAGCGCCGCGAACTGGCCGGCATGGGCCGAACTGGCGCTGATAATCGTCTATCCGCTCGCCAGCCTGCTGGTGTGCACGCTGGTAGGCCTTGGGGCGCGTAAAGTCTCCGGCGCCCTGTTCGGCGATATCCTCTTCTCCCCGCCGGCGCTTCAGGCGTCGCGCTGATAGGTTCGCCCCCTTGCGGGGGCGAATTTCCTCTCTGTGCGGTTCAGGTTTGCTAATGTAAAACGATCGCGGATAATAAAGACATTGTGTATCAGTGATATGCCCATAAGAGATCCCGACAAAGCCATGCCAGAACAATATCGTTACACCCTGCCCGGCAAAGCGGGCGACCAACGCCAGTTAGGCGAACTCACGGGCGCGGCCTGCGCCACGCTGGTGGCAGAGATAGCTGAGCGCCATCCGGGACCGGTGGTGTTAGTCGCTCCGGACATGCAGAACGCCCTGCGCCTGCATGACGAAATCCGCCAGTTTACCGATAGTATGGTATTCAGCCTTGCGGACTGGGAGACGCTCCCTTATGACAGCTTTTCACCGCACCAGGAGATTATCTCCTCGCGCCTCTCCACGCTTTATCAGCTGCCCTCCATGCAGCGCGGCGTGCTGATTGTCCCGGTAAATACCCTGATGCAGCGCGTCTGCCCCCACAGCTACCTGCACGGCCACGCGCTGGTGATGAAAAAAGGGCAGCGGCTGTCGCGGGATGCGCTGCGCGCGCAGCTTGACAGCGCGGGCTATCGTCACGTGGATCAGGTAATGGAGCACGGGGAGTACGCCACCCGCGGCGCGCTGCTCGATCTCTACCCGATGGGCAGCGATCGCCCCTACCGGCTGGACTTTTTCGACGATGAAATCGACAGCCTGCGGGTGTTTGACGCCGATACCCAGCGCACGCTGGAAGAGGTGGAGGCGATCAATCTGCTGCCGGCCCACGAGTTCCCGACGGACAAGGCCGCCATCGAGCTGTTCCGCAGCCAGTGGCGCGACAAGTTCGACGTTAAGCGCGACGCCGAGCACATCTACCAGCAGGTCAGCAAAGGCACCCTGCCGACCGGCATCGAGTACTGGCAACCGCTGTTTTTCAGCGAGCCGCTGCCGCCGCTGTTTAGCTATTTCCCGGCGAAGACCCTGATCGTCAATACCGGCGATCTGGAGAGCAGCGCCAGCCGTTTTGAAAACGAAACCCGCGCCCGCTTTGAAAACCGCGGCGTCGATCCCATGCGGCCGCTGCTGCCGCCGGAGCAGCTCTGGCTGCGCACCGACGAGCTGTTCAGCGAGCTTAAGCGCTGGCCGCGGGTGCAGCTCAAAAGCGAAAGCCTGCCGGCAAAGGCGGCCAATACCAACCTTGGCTACCGGGGCCTGCCGGATCTGGCCGTTCAGGCCCAGCAGAAATCACCGCTGGATAACCTGCGCAAATTCCTCGAATCCTTTACCGGCCCGGTGGTCTTCTCGGTGGAGAGCGAAGGCCGTCGCGAGGCGCTGGGCGAGCTGCTGGGGCGCATCAAGCTGGCGCCGAAACGTATCCTGCGTCTTGATGAAGCGGCGGGTAACGGCCGCTACCTGATGATCGGCGCCGCCGAGCATGGCTTTATTGATACGCTGAATAATCTGGCGCTGATCTGTGAAAGCGACCTGCTGGGCGAGCGGGTGGCGCGCCGGCGTCAGGATAACCGCCGCACCATTAATCCGGACACCCTGATCCGCAACCTGGCGGAGCTGCATCCCGGCCAGCCCATTGTACACCTGGAGCACGGGGTTGGCCGCTACGCCGGAATGACCACCCTCGAGGCGGGGGGCATCAAGGGCGAGTACCTGATGCTGACCTATGCTAACGACGCCAAACTGTACGTTCCGGTCTCCTCGCTGCACCTTATCAGCCGCTACGCTGGCGGCGCGGAAGAGAACGCCCCGCTGCACAAGCTGGGGGGCGACGCCTGGGCCCGGGCCCGGCAGAAGGCGGCGGAAAAAGTGCGCGACGTGGCGGCAGAGCTGCTGGATATTTACGCCCAGCGCGCGGCCAAGCAGGGTTACGCCTTTAAGCACGACAAAGAGCAGTATCAGCTGTTCTGCGACAGCTTCCCGTTTGAAACCACCCCGGATCAGGCCCAGGCCATCAATGCGGTATTAAGCGATATGTGCCAGCCGCTGGCGATGGACCGGCTGGTTTGCGGCGACGTCGGCTTCGGCAAGACCGAAGTGGCGATGCGCGCCGCCTTCCTCGCCGTCGAAAACAACAAGCAGGTGGCGGTGTTGGTGCCCACCACCCTGCTGGCGCAGCAGCATTATGACAACTTCCGCGATCGCTTCGCCAACTGGCCGGTGCGCATCGAGATGCTGTCGCGTTTTCGCAGCGCCAAAGAGCAGACGCAGATCCTCGAGCAGGCCAGCGAGGGGAAAATCGATATTCTTATCGGCACCCACAAGCTGCTGCAAAGCGACGTGAAGTGGAAAGATCTGGGGCTGCTGATCGTCGATGAAGAGCACCGCTTCGGCGTGCGGCATAAAGAGCGGATCAAGGCGATGCGCGCCGACGTGGATATTCTCACCCTTACCGCCACCCCGATCCCGCGTACCCTGAACATGGCAATGAGCGGTATGCGCGACCTGTCGATTATCGCCACCCCGCCGGCCCGCCGTCTGGCGGTGAAGACCTTTGTGCGCGAGTACGACAACCTGGTGGTGCGCGAGGCGATCCTGCGCGAAGTGCTGCGCGGCGGTCAGGTTTATTACCTCTACAACGACGTCGAAAATATTCAGAAGGCGGCGGACCGGCTGGCGGAGCTGGTGCCGGAAGCGCGGATCGCCATCGGCCACGGCCAGATGCGCGAGCGCGAGCTGGAACGGGTGATGAACGATTTTCACCACCAGCGTTTTAACGTGCTGGTCTGTACCACCATAATCGAAACCGGGATCGATATTCCGACGGCGAACACCATTATCATCGAGCGGGCGGACCACTTCGGCCTCGCCCAGCTGCACCAGCTGCGCGGGCGCGTTGGCCGCTCGCATCATCAGGCCTACGCCTGGCTGCTGACGCCGCATCCGAAGGCGATGACCACCGACGCGCAAAAGCGCCTGGAAGCCATCGCCTCGCTGGAAGATCTGGGGGCCGGCTTTGCGCTGGCCACCCACGACCTGGAGATCCGCGGCGCCGGGGAGCTGCTGGGGGAAGATCAGAGCGGCTCAATGGAAACCATCGGCTTCTCGCTCTATATGGAGCTGCTGGAAAACGCCGTCGATGCCCTGAAGGCCGGGCGCGAGCCGTCGCTGGAAGATTTGACCAGCCAGCAGACGGAGGTCGAGCTGCGCATGCCCTCCCTGCTGCCGGACGATTATATTCCGGACGTTAATACCCGCCTCTCCTTCTACAAGCGTATCGCCAGCGCGAAGAAAGAGGCCGAGCTGGAGGAGATCAAAGTCGAGCTTATTGACCGCTTCGGCCTGCTGCCGGACGCGGCCCGTAACCTGCTGGACATCGCCCGACTGCGCCAGCAGGCGCAGAAGCTGGGGATACGTAAGCTGGAAGGCAACGACAAGGGCGGGATGATTGAGTTTGCCGAGAAGAACCACGTCGATCCGATGTGGCTGATCGGCCTGCTGCAAAAACAGCCTCAGCACTTCCGCCTGGACGGCCCGACCCGCCTGAAGTTCACCCAGGAGCTGACGGAGCGCAAAACCCGCATGGAGTGGGTTCGCAACTTTATGCGCCAGCTCGAAGAGAACGCGGTGGCCTGATCCCCTTCCCCGGCCTGCCCGTCAGGCCGGTAATTTACAAACTCTTTGCAATCCCCTCTCACTTTTAGACACATTTATTCATCATAATTATCAATTAACTTTTGGCACCCTCACCCTTATTGTTGCTATGGAGCTGGTGATGATGAAGCAACGTATTACCCGCTGGATAACCTGTTTTGCGCTGTTAACGACGGTGGCGCTGGCGCTTCCGGCCCGCGCTAACACCTGGCCGCTGCCTCCCTCCGGCAGTCGGCTGGTAGGCGAAAACCAGTTTCACGTGGTCGAGAACGACGGCGGCTCGCTGGAGGCCGTTGCCAAAAGGTACAACGTCGGATTCCTGGCCCTGTTACAGGCTAACCCCGGCGTCGATCCCTATGTTCCGCGCCCGGGCAGCGTGCTGACTATTCCGCTGCAGACCCTGCTGCCGGACGCGCCGCGGGAAGGGATTGTCATTAACCTTGCCGAGCTGCGCCTCTATTATTATCCGCCGGGTAAAAATTCGGTCACCGTCTACCCTATCGGCATCGGCCAGCTGGGCGGCGATACCCTGACGCCAACCATGGTCACTACCGTCTCGGATAAGCGCGCCAACCCGACCTGGACGCCGACGGCAAATATTCGCGCCCGTTATAAGGCCCAGGGAATCGATCTGCCGGCCGTGGTGCCGGCAGGGCCGGATAACCCGATGGGCCATCACGCCATTCGCCTGGCAGCCTACGGCGGCGTCTATTTGCTGCATGGTACCAACGCCGACTTCGGAATTGGCATGCGCGTCAGCTCCGGCTGTATCCGCCTGCGGGACGGGGATATCGAGACGCTGTTTAAAGTGATTACGCCGGGGACAAAGGTAAATATTATCAATACCCCAATTAAGGCCTCCGTTGAACCGGACGGCAGGCATCTGGTGGAGATCCATCAGCCGTTATCGAAAAATATCAATGACGATCCGCAGACGCTGCCGATTACGCTCAATGCGGCTATGCAAAACTTCAAAAGCAGCGCCGACGGCGAGGTAATGGAAAGAGCGATGGAGGCGCGGGCCGGCATGCCGGTCGACGTCACCCGACATGACGGCGCCCGGACGCAGTCCTTATGATAAAAAAAAGCCCTGCACTCTTATGCAGGGCTTTTTTTATGGCAGTGGTAAAGCAGGGGCAATATGAGGGTTATGCCACGCTTATTTATAAATTACCGCGGTGCCGTGCAGGTTGTTCGGGCCGGCAACGGAGGTAATACGGAACGACTTCGCGCCCATCTCATCCGCTTTCTGCGCCAGTTCGCTCTCCAGGGAGCCGAGGTTAGTGCCGCCGCTCGCGGAGATGGTGCCCGCTTTATGCTGATCGGCAGGGGTAGACTGAACCTGTACCGCCGCAACGCTGGCGAATGAGAGAGAACTGAGGATAGCGGCAGCAATTAGTGTTTTAACGTTTTTCATGTTTTTAGCCCTTTAGCAGGTGAATTCGTGGTCGGGAGTTAATTACTTAACGATCGATAACTAAATGATAAGTGTGATCCCCATCACGCGTCAATATTATTTTTATAATGATCATTATAGTAATTGCAAAGCCGTTATTTTTCATAAGGATATGATTAAATTATTTTTCTGTAATCAGGGCTGGTCGCTGCCATCTATAATTTTTATAATGGTCATTCACCCATTCCATAAAGGTACAGCGGCCTATGACAACCCTCGACGCGAGTTGCACGAAAAAAAGCCGTGGCCGACCAAAGGTGTTCGACAGGGAAGCGGCGCTTGATAAGGCCATGACACTCTTCTGGCAGCACGGCTATGAAGCCACCTCGCTTGCCGATCTGGTAGAGGCGACCGGTGCCAAAGCGCCGACGCTCTATGCTGAATTTACCAATAAAGAGGGCTTATTCCGCGCGGTGCTGGATCGCTATATCACCCGCTTTGCGGCAAAGCACGAAGCCCAGCTGTTCTGTGAAGAGAAGAGCGTAGAGCAGGCTCTGGCGGACTATTTCAACGCGGTAGCGACCTGCTTTACCAGCAAAGATACCCCGGCGGGCTGCTTTATGATTAACACCTCCGCCACCCTCGCGGCCTCCTCGAAGGAGATCGCCAATACGGTGAAGTCGCGCCATGCGATGCAGGAAGAGACGCTGAGCGCATTTTTGCTCCAGCGCCAACAGCGGGGCGAGATCCCGGCTCATTGCCAGGTGAACGAACTGGCCCAGTATCTGAACTGCCTGCTGCAGGGCATGTCCATCAGCGCCCGGGAAGGCGCGAGCCTGGAAAAGCTGCAAAGCATTACGCGCACCACCCTGCGCTTGTGGCCTGAGTTATTGAAATCCTGAAGATTATCTCTTAATTACGGTTTGGCCTGTTTTAACGATAGGCCAAACCTTTCTCGGATTTTTCTGTAGTTGCTAAGCTTAGGTAGTGATTATTGTTCTGCTAATGATTAGCAGCCGTGCCGCAGGAGTGGTAATAAGGTCATGATGACATGTTATGCCCTTCTGCATGCCCGCCCGGGCGGCAATGTCCTTATCTGCCCCGAACAAAAACACTTTCTGACTATACGCATACGGAAGGATGAAGAGAGATGATTTTGCTATTACCATTATTTAAGGTGTTAATAGTAATAACATTGTTGTTTGGTCTCTGGATTTTATGTGGTGGTTCGGTGCTGTTTGCTTTTATTTCGATCCTGATTTCAGGATTACTTTTACTGCGCCCGCATAACGTCTTCGACTGGTAACAGATATTCAGAAAGCGAAAGGCCCTGTATCACGGTACAGGGCCTTTTTTTATGGATAAAAAAAGCTCCCCAGCCTGAGCGAATGGGGAGCAAGGTGCAGAGAAAAGATTTTTTTATGCTTTGTTATTCAGTACCAGCTGACCGTCGCCGTTGAGCGGGATCTGGCTGCCGGGATCTTTATCCATGCGGATTTTGCCCTGCTGCTCGCCTATTTTGTACGTCACATCGTAGCCAAGCATTTTTTCTGATTTGTCATACACGGTTTTGCAGCGCTGCTGGGTGGTGGTGTAAGTATCGCGATCCTGCATGGAGCCCTGGATCTGGTTACCGGCATAGCCGCCGCCCAGCGCCCCTACTACGGTTGCCACATCTTTACCCCGGCCGCCGCCAAACTGGTGGCCAATTACGCCACCGGCCACCGCGCCGAGCACCGAGCCGGCGATACGGTTTTCATCCTGTACCGGGCGACGATGGGTTACCGCCACGTTGCGGCACTCCTGACGCGGGGTTTTGACCGTCTCTTTAATCGGTGTGGCAGAGACCACCTGCGCAAACTGCGGCTTGCTCTGGAACACATTAAGACTGGCAACCGCCGCCACACCCAGCGCAGCAGCTACGCCAATCCCTATACCCGCCAACATTGATTTATTCACGGGGCTTCCTCCCTTTTATTGCTATTGGTAACAATTTTGCAACCAAACCGGCAGGCCTGCAAATGGGATTAAGGACTAAAAATGTGGCGTAAGAGAGGAAATCAGAGTGATTCAGAGTACTCCTGGACTCCCAGGACCTTTTTGCAGAAGGATATGCTAAAAAGCCCCTCCGCGAGCGCAGAGGGGCGAAGGGCTTAGTGCAGCTTGAGGCGCGGGCGGATCACCCGGTTAATACTGCCTACCAGCATCATCAGGCCGGTTTTAAAGTAGCCGTGCAGCGCAATCTGGTGCATACGGTACAGGGAGATATAGACAAAGCGCGCGATACGCCCTTCTACCATCATCGAGCCGCGCATCAGGTTGCCCATCAGGCTACCGACGGTGGAGTAGTTAGAGAGCGACACCAGCGAACCGTGGTCTTTGTAGACGTAGTTTTTAAGCGCTTTGCCCTTTGTCTGCGCCAGAATATTGTGCAGCGCGAGGCTTGCCATCTGGTGCGCGGCCTGGGCGCGCGGCGGTACAAATCCCCCCTCGGGACGGGCGCAGGAGGCGCAGTCGCCGATGGCGTAGATGTCCGGATCGCGGGTGGTTTGCAGGGTTGGCTCAACCACCAGCTGGTTAATGCGGTTGGTCTCGAGGCCGCCGATCTCTTTCATGAAATCAGGCGCTTTGATGCCCGCTGCCCAGACCATCAGATCGGCTTCGATATACTCGCCCTCTTTGGTGTGCAGACCGCCGGCATCGGCGCTGGTCACCATCGTCTGGGTCAGCACGCGCACGCCAAGCTTAGTCAGCTCGCTGTGTGCCGCACCGGAGATACGCGGCGGCAGCGCCGGCAGAATACGTTCGCCCGCCTCCACCAGCGTGACGTTCAGCGCCTCGTTGGTCAGCCCTTTGTAGCCATAGCTGTGCAGCTGCTTCACCGCGTTATGCAGTTCGGCAGAGAGCTCCACGCCGGTGGCCCCGCCGCCGACAATAGCGATATTCACTTTGCCGCTGGCGCCAAGATTGCTGGAGTATTTCAGGAACAGGTTCAGCATCTCCTGGTGGAAACGACGCGCCTGATGAGGGTTATCGAGGAAAATGCAGTGCTCTTTAACGCCCGGGGTATTGAAGTCGTTGGAGGTACTGCCCAGCGCCATTACCAGGGTGTCATAGGCCAGCTTGCGCTCGGGTACCAGCAGTTCGCCCTTCTCGTCGCGCAGTTCGGCCAGGGTGATGGTTTTGCTTTCACGGTTGATATCGACCACGGAGCCCAGCTGGAACTGGAAATCATGGTTACGGGCGTGCGCCAGGTAGCTCAGGGCATCCACCCCTTCATCCAGCGAGCCGGTCGCCACTTCGTGCAGCAGCGGTTTCCATAGATGGCTGTGGTTGCGATCGACAAGCGTAATTTTGGCTTTCTTACCACGTCCCAGCTTCTTCCCAAGCTGCGTCGCCAGCTCAAGCCCGCCCGCGCCGCCGCCTACAATCACTATCTTTTTCAATGGCGTAGTCAACGTGACCCCCTCAAATTATTAACCAATTGTTAAATAAAAGTTATCGAAATAACCTTTATTTAACAACGGGTTACAGCACTGAAACGCTTCACCGTCATGCAGAATAACATGAACGGTGCATTGGTCATACCAAAATTGATATGAATCAAATTTTGCCGGATGAATGTTAATCAAGTTTAGCAAAAAGAAAACCCGGCGACGGTAAGGTGGCCGGGTTTGTGTAAGAAAATGAAGGAATTAGCCTAAAGTCTTAAAGGCCTTAACGCGCTGCAGATGGTGGGAGATGTTTTTGAATTTGTGGGTCTGCTCTTCGTCCCAGACGATCTCGTAGTAGTGGTGCAGCAGCTCTGCCGAACGCTGGCTGTTAAGCGCCTCGTCGTTGCGGGAGAGCACCACCAGGCAGCGGTCGCGGTTCTTCTCGCGGAAGTTGCTCACGCACTTGGTGGCAATATCCGCATACTCTTCCGGACGGTCGATCTTGCCTTCCATGTTCTCGTCGGGAAAGAGGTTAGGGTTGAACACTACCTGGCGAACGTCGCATAAAAAGCCGATGCGCTCGGCCCAGTATCCCCCCAGCCCGACGCCGCAGATCAGCGGACGATCGTCAACGTTGAGCTGCAGCATCTTGTCCACCTCTTTCAGCAGATGCTGCATATCGTGCTTGGGATGGCGCGTGCTGTAGCTAATCAGGCGTACATCCGGGTCGATAAACTGCAGCTGCAGCACTTTTTCATGATTACCAGGGCTGTTCGAATCAAAACCGTGCAAATAGATGATCATCGTATCCTCGCCACACTTCACATTCCAGGAATGGGATTATTGGCCTGCCTTGTGCGCCTGCCAACGCTCATTCAGCGCCTCAAGCTGCGCGTTGACCGTTTTCCAGCGTGCTGAATCCATCAGTTCCTGACGGCTAAATGAACCCTTATGATACAATTTCGTAACACGCTCAGCATTGATCGGCGACAGGTTATCCAGCACGCTTATTGCGCCTTTACGATTATTGCAGACCAGGATCATATCGCAACCCGCATCCAGAGAGGCTTGCCCGCGCTCGGCGTAGCTGCCCATAATGGCCGCTCCCTCCATCGACAGATCGTCTGAGAAAATCACGCCGTCAAAGCCCAGCTCCTGGCGCAGCACGGTTTTCAGCCAGTGCGGAGAACCGCTCGCCGGACGCGGGTCCACCTCGCTGTAAATCACGTGGGCTGGCATGATCGCATCCAGCTTGTTATCGCTAATCAGCGTGCGGAATACCGACATATCTTTTGCGCGGATTTCCGCCTCCGGGCGCGGGTCGCGCGGGGTCTCTTTATGCGAGTCCGCCGTCACCGCGCCGTGGCCCGGGAAGTGTTTGCCCGTGGTTTTCATCCCGGCCTGGTGCATCCCGTCGATAAAGCGGGTGGCGATGTGCAGGGCTTTTTGCGGATCGGCATGGTAGGAGCGCTCGCCGATCGCGGCGCTGATATGCCCCACGTCCAGCACCGGCGCAAAGCTGATATCAATATCCATGGCGATCATTTCACTGGCCATCAGCCAGCCGGCGGCGGCTGCCATTTCAGCGCCCTCTTCCATGCCCAGCAGCGCGGCAAAAGACTGGGCCGCCGGCAGACGGGTAAAGCCGTCGCGGAAGCGCTGAACGCGTCCGCCCTCCTGATCCACCGCCACCACCAGCCGGTGATGCGACGCGGCGCGGATCTGGCGCACCAGCTCCCGCAGCTGCGCCGGATCGTGATAATTGCGAGTAAAGAGGATCAGCCCTCCCACCAGCGGATGCGCCAGAATCTCGCGCTCTTCCGCATCCAGTTCATACCCTTCCACATCCAACATCACTGGACCCACAGCAACCTCTCTTATCCTTTCGTTTGTATCTGCCGCCAGACGTCATCGGCCAGCGTTATAAATTGCGTCTCGTGCGACTGCTGCCAGCGCAGCTCGTACCAGCCCGCCATCAGCATCAGTATCCATGGGCGCCAGCGCGCTACCTGACGCTGCAGCTGCGCCAGCGGAATATGCGCCAGGAGCGCATAGGCCTCAAGCAGGGTTTGCCGCCGGGCTTCGTTTTCCGTCCAGACGCTGGCCAGCTCCATGGCGATATCCCCGTCGCCGGCATATTCCCAGTCAAGCAGCCTGGGGCCGCCCCCGGTGTGGACGATATTACCGGCATGGACGTCCATATGCAGCGGCGCCAGTCGCAATGGCGCAGGCTCACCCTGCCTGCGCAGGCGTTTTAGCTGTTTTAACCACAGCGGCGAGCGGCGGGAGGGCGAGGCCTGTAGCCAGTAGCGCTCCAGCAGCGGCAGCAGCGTGATGCGCCAGCCAAAGGGCGCCTGCCGGTGCAGATGATACAGCATGGAAGCCAGTACCGGCGAGGCGGGAAGCGTGCTCTTCACCTCTCCCGGCAGGTACTCGATCGCTATCCAGTCCGGGCTGACGAAATGCGGCCTGGGGGCAACTGCGGCGGGAAGCTGGCGCAGGGCATGATAGTGGCGGCGAAAATCGGCGGGCGTACCCAGCGCGTCATGGCGCTGGCGGAGCACCAGACGGCGATCGCCCAGCTCTATAATGCAGCTCGCGCCGCTAAGCCCGGGTTGGGCCTGCGGCGCGAGAAGACGATAGTGCGGGAAATAGCGCGACAGCAGCGCGTCGCGCGTCAGATTACTGTTGCTGAACTGCACCTTTACCCGACCAGATGATTTCGCCGGTCTGCACCAGCATTAGCTGCATTTGCAGCGCCGGCGCGTTGACGTTGCCCGTGGCGTTGGAGTAAAGCACATACTGCGCCCCTACGTTGCGGGCAATGCCGATGGCTTTACTGCGGGAGCCCAGGCTGTCCTGCGGCGAAAGACCCAGCTGCTGCTTGGCAACCGCCAGCTGCTGCGCGGAGACCAGCGTGAACTTGCCGTTATTGGCCAGCGCGTTGCGCAGGGTTTCGGTGGCCTCTGCCGCGTTCAGCGAGCCGTTGGTGCGGTTATTAACGCTATCCACCAGCAGGACGCTGCCGGAGGTTACGCCCTGGGCCTGCAGCATTTTGCCGACCATCGGCTGCATCGCGCCGTTCCAGTCATAATGGCGTTCACGCGGCGTAGGCTGTGCGGTTTCATCCGGATGCTCAATCGGCCCCGGCTGCGACGGTACGGTCGGCACTGACGGCACGGTAGGCACCGGCTGCGTCGGCGGGACCGGCTGTTGCGTACCTGGCTTCGCCTCTTCAACCGGCGCGGGTGGCTGCTCGGTGCGGGTAATACAGCCCGACAGGAAGAGCGCAAAAGCCGTGACAAGCGCATAACGACTTACATTTTTAATCAAGGTTCACCCCTTATAGATAGAGATAAAGTCTGACCTTGTGCGCCCCGAGATAGTTGGCGCTGCCATATAGCCTTACCGACGATTTCGCCGGAATGACTATGCTGCGCGGTGCCTCAAGGGGGTGCATTTCAAGGCCTCTGGCGTCATACCAGAAGAAACGGTAATGGACGGTGACAGGCTCGTTGCGTTCGTTAAAGACCGTAGAGGAGGCCGATGGCTGGATTTCGCTGATGGTCAGCGAGGGCGCCTCTGCGGTGATCCCCGCCGCCAGCACCGATGATTCCATCACCAGCGCCTGGTCTTCGTTTACCGGAATCGCCGGGCGCGAGCTACATCCCACCAGCAACATTCCGGCTATCAGCGCTGCTATACGTCCTTTAGACATCTTACAAACCTTTATGCGCCAGCATCGGCCCCAGCGGACGTCCGCCCAGCAGATGCATATGAATATGATAGACTTCCTGCCCGCCGTGACGATTACAGTTCATGATCAAACGGTAGCCGTCTTCAGCGATGCCTTCCTGTTCAGCAATTTTCGCTGCTACTGTCAGCATACGGCCTAACGCCACTTCATGCTCAGTTTTCACGTCATTTACCGTCGGAATCAAAATATTAGGAATAATCAGGATGTGTGTAGGCGCCTGTGGCGAGATGTCGCGAAACGCGGTGACCAGGTCATCCTGATACACGATGTCCGACGGAATTTCGCGGCGAATAATTTTACTGAAAATAGTCTCTTCAGCCATGATGTTGTCCTTTTACTTTTAAGCTGACGTTGTGCCCGGCGACATCACCCTGCGGGCGCTTTATTCTGTGACCCAGCATAAGAGTATGATCGACTTTCTCTAATCCTTTCAACCTTATCCCGGTATTTCTTTCCTTTACCTGTTCCGGCTGGTCGCAGAGTGAGCAGCGGCCCCCATTTAGCGGCTAAAACATAATTTCATTTCCGCCGTTACATCTGTTTACAGCGCTAACCCTAATGCGTATATTTCGCATTTGCATTTTCATGCGCATTTTTAACATAGAAAAGACCTCAGACCGGTATCGGGACTGGGGCAGACAACTCACTATTCACTCAGAAAGGGTTTGATAATGTCTTTCATTCATCACTCCAGGGACGAACAATACCGGTCTGTCGCGACGCCGTCGTTGCTGGCCGCCTGTATTGCAATGGCATTGATGCCGACCGTAAGCTTCGCCGCCGCAGAAGATACCGTGATCGTTGATGGTTCTTCTCAGTCGGGTGCGCCGTCAGACGAAGAGCAGGATTACAGCGTCAAAACGACCTCCGTTGGCACCAAAATGCAGATGGTTCAGCGCGATATCCCGCAGTCCGTCACCATCGTTAGCCAGCAGCGTATGGAAGATCAGCAGCTCCAGACCCTGGGCGACGTGATGGACAGTACGATGGGTATCAGCAAGAGCACCGCTGACTCCGACCGCAGCAGCTATTACTCCCGCGGTTTCGAAATCGATAACTACATGGTTGACGGCATTCCGACCTATTTCGAATCCCGCTGGAACCTGGGCGACGCCCTGTCTGATACCGCCCTGTATGAGCGCGTTGAAGTGGTGCGCGGTGCGACCGGCCTGATGACCGGCACCGGCAACCCCTCTGCGGCTATCAATATGGTGCGTAAGCACGCCACCAGCCGCGAATTCAAAGGCGATCTCTCCGCCGAATACGGTAGCTGGAATAAACAGCGCTACGTGATGGATCTGCAAAGCCCGCTGACCGAAGACGGCAATCTGCGCGGCCGCGTGGTGGCGGGTTATCAGGATAACGACTCCTGGCTCGACAACTATAACCAGAAGAAAACCTTCTTCTCGGGCATTATTGACGCCGATCTGGGCACCAGCACCGCCCTCTCCGCCGGCTATGAATATCAGCGTATCGACGTGAATAACCAGACCTGGGGCGGCCTACCGCGCTGGAACACCGACGGCAGCGTAAGGCATTATGACCGCTCGCACAGCACCGCGCCGGACTGGGCCTATAACGATAAAGAGTTCAACAAAGTCTTCTTCACGCTGAAGCAGCGCTTCGCCGAAAACTGGCAGGCCACGCTGAACGCCACCCATACCGAAGCCAAGTTCGACAGTAAAGCGATGTACCTTGATGCCTACGTCGATAAAAACACCGGCATGCTGTCTGGCCCGTACGTTAACTACGGACCGGACTACGCCTACATCGGCGGCACCGGCTGGAACAGCGGCAAACGTAAGGTTGATGCGCTGGATCTCTTCGCCGACGGCGGCTACGAGCTCTTTGGCCGTCAGCATACGGTGATGGTTGGCGGAAGCTATAGCCGTCAGACCAACCGTTACACCAACTCCTGGGCCAACGTCTTCCCGGACGAGTTCGGCAGCTTCTACGACTATAACGGCCACTTCCCGGAGACCAGCTGGGGATCCCAGTCGCTGGCGCAGGACGACACCACGGATATGAAATCGCTCTATGCAGCGACCCGTATCTCGCTGGCCGACCCGCTGCACCTGATCCTCGGCGCCCGCTATACCAACTGGAAAGTTGATACCCTGACCTACGGGATGGAGAAGAACCACACCACGCCGTACGCCGGCCTGGTGTACGACATCGACGATAACTGGTCCGCTTACGCCAGCTACACCTCTATCTTCCAGCCGCAGAACGTGCGCGACAGCTCCGGCAGATATCTCGCGCCTATCACCGGCAACAACTACGAGGTGGGCCTGAAATCCGACTGGATGAACAGCCGTCTGACCACCACCCTTTCGGTATTCCGCATTGAGCAGGACAACCTCGGTCAGACCACGGGCGTGCCTATTCAGGGCTCAACCGACACCGCGTATAAAGCAACCGACGGTACCGTCAGCAAGGGCGTTGAGTTCGAAATCAACGGCGCGCTGACCGACAACTGGCAGATGACCTTCGGCGCCACCCGCTATGTGGCGGAAGACAACGAAGGCAACGCGGTCAACCCGAACCTGCCGCGCACCACGGCGAAACTCTTTACCAGCTACCGCCTGCCGGTGCTGCCTGCCCTGACCGTTGGCGGCGGCGTAAACTGGCAGAACAGCGTCTACAGCGACGTTGCCACCCCGTACGGCACATGGCGTGCAAAACAGGGTAGCTATGCGCTGGTGGATCTCTTTACCCGCTACGAGTTCACGCCGAACTTCTCCGTGCAGGGCAACCTCAACAACCTGTTCGATAAGACCTACGACACCAACGTGCAGGGCTCGCTGGTTTACGGCGAACCGCGCAACGTAAGCGTGACCGCCAGCTATAAGTTCTAAGCCATCATCAACGACAAAGGGAGCCCGCGGGCTCCCTTTTTTATCGGCTGTGCAGAGGCAATAAAAAAGGCAGCCGTTCGGCTGCCTTAGTCTCCCCAGGTCACAGCTTAGCTGTTGCGGATGTACTCATCCATTTCGGTTTTCAGGTTATCGGATTTAGTACCGAAGATTGCCTGTACACCGGAACCAGCAACAACTACGCCCGCTGCGCCCAGTTTTTTCAGACCAGGCTGGTCTACTTTCGCCACATCGGCAACGCTCACACGCAGACGAGTAATACATGCGTCGAGGTTAGTGATGTTCTCTTTACCGCCGAATGCAGCAACCAGAGCCGGAGCCATCTCGCTGGTCACGCCCGCTTTGCTGTCTTCGGTAGCATCTTCACGACCCGGAGTCTTCAGGTCCAGCGCTTTGATCAGCACGCGGAAGATGGTGTAGTACACCAGCGCGTAGCAGATACCGACAATCGGGAACAGCCACAGTTTGCTGCTGTTACCGGACAGGACGATGAAGTCGATCAGACCGTGCGAGAAGGAGGTACCGTCACGCATACCCAGCAGGATACAGATCGGGAATGCCAGACCTGCCAGAACCGCGTGGATGATGTACAGGATCGGCGCCACGAACATGAAGGAGAACTCGATCGGCTCGGTGATACCGGTCAGGAACGAGGTCAGCGCGGCGGAGATCATGATGCCGCCCACTTTTGCACGGTTCTCTGGTTTAGCAGAGTGCCAGATAGCAATCGCAGCAGCCGGCAGGCCGTACATTTTGAACAGGAAGCCGCCAGACAGTTTACCTGCGGTCGGGTCACCTGCCATGTAGCGTGGGATATCGCCGTGGAATACCTGACCTGCTGCGTTGGTGTATTCACCGATCTGCATCTGGAATGGAACGTTCCAGATGTGGTGCAGACCGAACGGCACCAGGCAACGCTCGATGAAGCCATAGATACCGAACGCCACTACCGGGTTCTGGTATGCAGCCCACTGAGAGAAGGTCTGGATAGCGGAACCAATCGGCGGCCAGATGAAGGAGAGGATCACGCCGGTAAAGATCGCCGCCAGACCAGAGATGATCGGCACGAAACGCTTACCAGCAAAGAAGCCCAGATACTCAGGCAGCTTGATACGATAGAAGCGGTTGAACATATACGCCGCAATCGCACCAGAGATGATACCGCCCAGAACACCGGTATCCGCCAGGTGTTTGGCGGCAATTTCTTCTGCAGGTAAATGCAGTACCAGAGGCGCAACCACGGCCATGGTTTTCACCATAATGCCGTAGGCCACTACTGCGGCCAGCGCGGATACACCGTCGTTATTGGTGAAGCCAAGCGCCACACCGATGGCGAAGATCAGCGGCATGTTTGCAAAAACAGACCCGCCCGCTTCTGCCATCACATGAGAGACAACGGCTGGTAGCCAGCTGAAGTTAGCAGAACCGACGCCCAGCAGGATACCTGCGATAGGCAGTACGGATACCGGTAGCATCAGCGATTTACCGACCTTCTGCAGGTTAGCAAATGCATTCTTAAACATAATTGAGAGTGCTCCTGAGTATTTGTGCTTTTTTTACGTTTTCACGCATTGGCTCGGGGGGAGAACCGCGCCGTGGACAGGACATCTAAGCGCCCTTTATTTATTACACAGAGTAAAATAAATCTCCGCGCCTTTGTTTGACGGCTATCACGTTTCGGCTTAAGCCATTCTAAAAACTTGCAGATATTTACAAAATCAATTTCAGAATGTTTCAAAAAACGTCGTTACCGCCCCTTCCAGGGCGGAGAACTTTACTCGCTTTAGCTATTAATTACGAGCCTTAAAAAAACTGCCAGATCAGGCGGATTGCAGGCGGGAGGGGTCAATATGGAACAGGCTGGCAAAGTTATCTGTGGTAATGCGTGCCAGTTCTTCAACCTCGACGCCTTTCAAAACGGCCATGTACTCGGCTACATCCCGCGTCATGGCCGGCTGATTCTCTTTACCGCGATGCGGCACCGGCGCCAGATACGGCGAGTCGGTTTCCACCAGCAGTCGATCCAGCGGTATGTAACGCGCCGCATCCCGCAGTTGCTCAGCATTACGGAAGGTGACGATCCCGGAAAACGAGATATAAAACCCCATATCCAGCAGCTTACCGGCCGTTTCTCTGTCTTCAGTGAAACAGTGTAGTACGCCTCCGCAATCCGTCACCTTTTCTTCCTGCAGGATCGCCAGGGTGTCGGCCCGGGCATCGCGGGTATGGACGATCACCGGCTTGTTCAGCTCGCGTCCGATGCGGATATGATCGCGGAAAGAGGTCTGCTGGCGGGCTTTGGTTTCCGGCGTGTAGAAATAGTCCAGCCCGGTTTCGCCCATGGCGACAACGCCCTCTTCTGCCGCCAGACGGCGCAGCTCTTCCACGTCGTACGCTTCATCCTGGTTCAGCGGATGCACGCCGCAGGAGAAGACCACGTTATCACGCTCGCCCACCAGCTCGCGCATGCTGCGGTAGCCCGGCAGCGTCGTGGCCACCGCGAGGCAGAATTTTACGTCGCGGGCGGCGGCCTTTGCCAGCACGTCATCCACGTCTTTATGCAGTGATTGATAATCCAGGCCATCAAGATGGCAGTGTGAGTCGACTAAAAACATAATGTCTCTCTCAGAGATGGGTATCGGGCAACATCGCGCCCGGTTGCAGGTAATGCTCGATATTGAGTAATAGATCGGTCAGCACAAGCTCGCGATTCAGCCCGGTAACGCTCACCAGCTGCTCGCGGCAGAGGAAAACGTCATGAAGCATGGCGCGCAGCATAGCGCCCGAGTGGCGCTGCGCCAGCAGGTTAACCAGCAGCCAGGCGTCAAGATTGCTTACAAGAGTCGCCCCCTGCTGGATCTTCAGCGCATCCAGCAGCAGCGAGGCCAGCCAGTGCAGTCGGTTTATCACCTGCTCATGATTAAGCATAGCCAGCAGGCTCAGCCAGTCGCGGCTTTCTGCCGCATTGCCGACCGCCTGACAGAGCTGTTCCCGCTGAGACCACAGCTCAGGCTGTAATAAGGCCAGCGCGGCGGCGGGCGCGCCGTCGCACAGGCGCAGCGCGGTGAGGGCCGCGTCTTGTGACACCGTCACTTCACGCTGCAGCCAGTTTATCGCCCAGCTCTCCTGGGGAGCGTTCAGATGATATAACCGACAGCGGCTGCGCAGGGTGGCCAGCAGGCGCCCCGGCTCGCGACATGAGAGCAGGAACCAGGTATTCTCCGGCGGCTCTTCCAGCGTTTTTAGCAGGGCATTGGCGGCGGCCTCGGTAAGCTGCGCGGCGTCTTTCACCCAGACCACTTTCGCCCCGCCCAGACGCGCATGCTCGTAGAGCTTCTCGCTTACGGCGCGCACCGCATCGATGCCCAGCGTCGATTTGCCCTTTTCCGGCTCGAGGCTGTAGTAATCCGGATGGGTTTCCGCCTGCATCAGCTGGCAGCTGCGGCACTGGCCGCAGCTTTTAACGCCCTGCGGCTGCTGGCACATCAGCAGACGGCTGATGGCATAAATCAGCGCATCGTCACCCATACCGGGTTGCGCCTGGATGAGTAGCGCATGATGCCCCCGCCCCGCCTGATAGCTGCTGACCAGCTGTTCAAAGTGCGGGCGCAGCCATGGATACCATTTCATGCCTGCTGTTCCTTCAGCCAGCCCGTCACCGTTTCGCGGATGGCGTCTTTCACCTCTTCCAGCGTCTGCGTGGCATCAACGGTACGCACAGACGCATCCTGGGCGGCCAGCTCAAGGTAGCGTGCGCGGGTGCGGTTAAAGAAATCCAGCGACTCCTGCTCGATGCGATCCAGCTCGCCGCGGGCGCGGGCGCGCTTCAGGCCCACTTCCGGCGTCACGTCCAGATAAAGGGTCAGATCGGGGCGGAACTCACCCAGCACGGCATCGCGCAGGGTGGCGAGCATCTGCTGGTCAATGCCGCGCCCGCCGCCCTGGTACGCCTGGGTCGAGAGATCGTGCCTGTCGCCAATGACCCAGCAGCCTCGGGCCAGCGCCGGTTTGATTACCGTCTCAACCAGCTGGACTCGCGCCGCGTAGAACATCAGCACTTCGGCCTTGTCGGTAATCACCTCATCGCCGACGGATTTGATGTCCAGCACCAGGCTTCTGAGCTTTTCGGCCAGCTGGGTGCCGCCCGGCTCACGGGTGAAGACAATCTCTTCAATGCCGCATGCTTTAAGGGTCTCTACCACCGTGTCGCGTGCGGTTGTCTTTCCGGCGCCTTCCAGCCCCTCGATGACGATGTAATTACTGCGCATTTTTTTCCTTAAGTGCCTTCAGATAATCCTGAACCGAGCGGTTATGGTCGGCAAGATTGGTATTAAAGGTGTGGCCGCCTTTACCGTCGGCAACGAAATAGAGGTAAGGCGTTTTCGCCGGATGCGCGGCGGCATTCAGCGACGCCAGGCCCGGCGTGGCGATAGGTCCCGGCGGCAAACCGCTAATAACGTAGGTGTTATAAGCGGTCGGGGTTTCCAGGTCTTTACGCGATATTTTACCGCTGTAGTTTTCGCCCATGCCATAGATAACGGTGGGATCGGTCTGCAGCCGCATGCCGATGCGCAGGCGGTTGATGAACACCGAGGCGACGCGATCGCGCTCGCTGGCGACCGCCGTCTCTTTCTCAATGATCGAGGCCATGGTGACGAACTGGTTCTTATCTTTGTAAGGCAGCCCTTCCATGCGCCCTTCCCAGGCTTTGTCCACGGCGGTCACCATCTTTTTGTGGGCGCGCTGCAGCAGCGCAATATCGGTCGTACCTGCGGTATACATCCAGGTATCCGGCCAGAACCAGCCCTCCACCCACTGCGGGTTCTCGAATTTTAGCGCCTCGGCCACCGTGGCGTAACTATCGTCTTTCAGGGTGTGTTTGATCCAGGGAGCGTCCCGGAGCTGCTTCAGATAGTCGCTCAGGCGCATGCCCTCCACTAAACGCAGCGGGAACTGCGCCTCTTTGCCGCTCTCAAGCAGCCGGAGCATGTCGCGCACCGTCATTCCCGGCGTCAGGCGATAGGTACCCGCTTTGAAGTTAGCAAGCGCCGGCTCTACCCGCAGCAGCCACTGGAACACGCGCGGGCGGTTGATCACCTTTTCAGCGTAGAGCTGCTCGCCCAGCGCAAGGCGTCCGGTACCGGCTTTCAGGCTGAAGATGGTCTCTTCTTTGATAAGTATTGTGCTGTTCGCCAGCTGGCGAACCTTCCACATCCCCACCCCGGCGGCAATGCCCAGCACAACGATGATGAGGAGAATAAAACGCAGCATTTTCTTCATGATTATCTGTTTTGCTCACAGAGTGGGGCTAAAAACTGGTACAGATCGCGAGATGACCAGCGCATTTCGCCATATTGCCGAACCGGCACCACCGGCATCAGCGCGTTACATACGACAATTTCCTCGGCGTCATTCAGCGCGGCTTCGGGCGCATAGACTTCAACAACATGGAAATCAGAGCGTGCCAGCTGCGCAAGGCAAAACTGACGCATCAGGCCATTCACACCCGCCATATCCAGACGCGGGGTAAAGACCTCACGCCCGCGGCGCCAGAACAAATTAGCCGCACAGCATTCCGTAATCAGCCCTTCACTGTCAAGAACCAGCGCCTCATCGCCGCCCGTCTGGTCAAGATGCGCGCGGATCAGCACCTGCTCAAGACGATTCAGGTGCTTAATGCCGGCAAGCACCGGGCTTCTGCCCAGGCGTACGGGGCTCAGGGTCAGGCTAATGCCCTCTTCACGCCAGCGATGGTAATGATCGGGATATGCCGACAGGCTGAGAATGCGGGAAGGCTGCGTACAGCCGGCGGCGCTGTACCCTCGCCCGCCGCTGCCGCGGGTAATGATGACTTTCAGCACACCGCGCGGCACCCCTTGCGCCTGAGCCGTCATCTCAGCCTGCAGTTCGGCCCACTGGGTAAAAGGGATGAAGAGCCTGGCACAGGCCTCCTGCAGGCGCTGCAGGTGCGAAGCCAGCATGCAGACCTCGCCTTCGATAATGCGCGCCGTGGTAAAGCAGCCGTCGCCAAACTGCACCGCCCTGTCGCTCGCGGGCAGGCTCTCCTGCGCTATGCCATTGATTAAGAACATGGTGGCTCCTTATGCGTGGAGGTTAAGTCTGGCAGGATGACGTGACGGAGACAAGCAGATAAAGCGCAATAAAAAAGGTCCGACAAGCGGACCTTTTTAACAGCGTTAGCGGGCGATTAGCCTCAGACCTTTTTAAAGATCAGAGAGCCGTTGGTGCCGCCGAAGCCGAAGGAGTTACACAGGGTGTAGTCCATACCGCTGACCTGGCGCGCTTCGTGCGGTACGAAGTCCAGATCGCAACCTTCATCCGGGTTATCCAGGTTGATGGTTGGCGGAATAGCCTGATCGCGCAGGGCAAGAATAGAGAAAATGGACTCTACTGCACCCGCAGCACCCAGCAGGTGACCGGTCATGGATTTGGTAGAGCTCACCATAATGCGGCTGGCAGCATCGCCAAACACAGACTTCACGGCCTGGGCTTCAGCAATATCACCCGCAGGGGTAGAGGTACCGTGCGCATTGACGTAGCCGATCTGGCCCGGTTCAATACCCGCGTCGCGAATCGCGTTAACCATAGCCAGCGCGGCGCCTGCGCCGTTCTCCGGCGGAGACGTCATGTGGTAGGCATCGCTGCTCATACCGAAGCCAACGACTTCAGCATAAATCTTCGCACCGCGCTTTTTGGCATGCTCGTACTCTTCGAGCACAACCATACCCGCACCGTCGCCCAGCACGAAGCCGTCGCGATCTTTATCCCACGGACGGCTTGCCGCCTGAGGATTGTCGTTGCGGGTAGAGAGCGCACGCGCCGCGCCGAAACCGCCCACACCCAGCGGGGTACTGGCTTTTTCGGCACCGCCGGCAACCATCGCGTCAGCATCGCCATAGGCAATCATACGTGCAGCCTGGCCGATGTTATGCACACCGGAGGTACAAGCGGTTGCGATTGAGATGCTCGGACCGCGCAGGCCGTACATGATGGTCAGGTGACCCGCCACCATGTTAACAATCGTTGACGGAACGAAGAACGGGCTGATCTTGCGTGGGCCACCATTCACCAGAGAGGTGTGGTTTTCCTCGATAAGGCCAAGACCGCCAATCCCGGAGCCAATAGCGGCGCCAATACGGGATGCGTTCTCTTCCGTTACTTCAAGGCCAGAATCCTGCATGGCCTGAACGCCAGCGACAATTCCATATTGAATGAAGGCATCCATCTTGCGCTGTTCTTTGCGCGAGATGATCTCTTCACAGTTAAAATCCTTTACTAAGCCAGCA
>Ga0209370_1000319_pt1 | contig 79650 bp, 79 predicted proteins | sample AgamicAtPrz_FD_187164 | JGI IMG/M metagenome (GOLD analysis project Ga0209370, IMG submission 187164) | Agave microbial communities from Guanajuato, Mexico - At.P.rz (SPAdes) (version 2) | ecosystem: Host-associated > Plants > Phyllosphere > Phylloplane/Leaf | place: Guanajuato, Mexico...
ATAGGCTGCAACAGAGCCTTTGCCTAGACTCGGTCCCACTCCGGGATCGCCGGCCATTCTCGCAGAGCCTGGCCCGGTCCCGCCATGCCTTCGCAATCGGAGCCCCTATGAGCAGCGCAGAAATCTATGTCGTCAGTGCCGTCCGTTCCGCCATTGGTGGCTTTGGCGGCTCCCTCAAGGACCTGCCGCTGGCTGACCTGGCCAGCGCCATCACCCGTGCCGCCATCGAGCGCTCGGGTGTGGCTGCCGAGCAGATCGGCCACCTGGTGATGGGCACGGTGATCCCCACCGAGCCACGCGACGCCTACCTGGCCCGGGTCGCGGCGATGAACGCCGGCATCCCCAAGGAAACCCCCGCCTTCAACGTCAACCGCCTGTGCGGTTCCGGCCTGCAGGCCATCGTCTCGGCCGCCCAGTGCCTGCTGCTCGGCGACACCGACGTGGCGGTGGCGGCCGGCGCCGAATCCATGAGCCGTGGCCCGTACCTGCTGCCACAGGCCCGCTGGGGTGCGCGCATGGGTGACCTGCAAGGTATCGACTACACCGTCGGCGTGCTGCAGGACCCGTTCGAGCACTTCCACATGGGTATCACTGCCGAGAACGTCTCGGCCAAACACGGCATTACCCGCGAGATGCAGGACGAACTGGCCCTGACCAGCCAGCGCCGCGCCGCCCGCGCCATCGCCGAAGGCCGTTTCGCCAGCCAGATCGTCCCGCTGGAGCTGAAAACCCGCAAGGGCAGCGTGCAGTTCAGTGTCGATGAGCATGTCCGCGGCGAAGTGACCGCCGAGCAACTGGCCGGGATGAAGCCGGTATTCAAGAAAGACGGTACCGTCACCGCCGGCAACGCCAGCGGCATCAACGACGGCGCTGGCGGCCTGGTGCTGGCCACGGGTGACGCGGTGCGCCGCCTGGGCCTCAAGCCGCTGGCACGCCTGGTCGGCTACGCCCATGCCGGCGTCGAGCCGGAACTGATGGGCCTGGGCCCGATCCCGGCCACCCGCAAGGTACTGGAAAAGACCGGCCTGAAGGTGCAGGACCTGGACGTGATCGAGTCCAACGAAGCGTTTGCCGCCCAGGCCTGCGCCGTGGCCCGCGAACTGGGCTTCGACCCGGAAAAGGTCAACCCCAACGGCTCGGGTATCTCCCTTGGCCATCCGGTGGGCGCCACCGGCGCGATCATTGCCACCAAGGCCATCCATGAACTGCAGCGCATCCAGGGCCGCTACGCCCTGGCCACCATGTGCATCGGCGGTGGCCAAGGCATTGCCGTGGTCTTCGAGCGCGTCTGAGGGAGGCTGACAGATGACCATTGAACAGATCGCCGTGATTGGCGCCGGCACCATGGGCAACGGCATTGCCCAGGTGTGCGCGGTAGCCGGCTACCAGGTGTTGCTGGTGGATGTTTCCGACGCGGCGCTGGAGCGCGGCGTGGCCACCCTGAGCAAGAACCTCGAGCGCCAGGTCAGCAAGGGCACCCTGGATGCGGACAAGGCTGCGGCGGCGAAAACGCGTATCCGCACCAGCACCGACTACACCCAGCTCAGCGCTGCGCAACTGGTGATCGAGGCGGCCAGCGAAAACCTGCAGCTCAAGCAGCGCATCCTGCAGCAGGTTGCGGCCAACGTCGCCGCCGAGTGCATCATCGCCACCAACACCTCGTCGCTGTCAGTCACCCAACTGGCCGCCAGCATCGAGCACCCCGAGCGTTTCATCGGCGTGCATTTCTTCAACCCGGTGCCGATGATGGCACTGGTCGAGATCATCCGCGGCCTGCAGACCAGCGACAGCACCTATGCCCAGGCGCTGGTGGTGACCGAGAAGGTCGGCAAGACCCCGATCACTGCCGGCAACCGCCCGGGCTTCGTGGTCAACCGCATCCTGGTGCCGATGATCAACGAAGCGATCTTCGTGCGTCAGGAAGGCCTGGCCAGTGCCGAGGACATCGACACCGGCATGCGCCTGGGCTGCAACCAGCCGATCGGCCCGCTGGCCCTGGCCGACCTGATCGGCCTGGACACGCTGCTGGCGATCATGGAGGCCTTCCATGAAGGCTTCAACGACAGCAAGTACCGCCCGGCCCCACTGCTCAAGGAAATGGTCGCGGCCGGTTGGCTGGGACGCAAGAGCGGCCGCGGTTTCTTCACCTACTGAGGAGCGAACGCCATGCCCCCGGTCAATGCCGCGATGCGCTGTGCCAATTTCGAGGAGCGACGTGAGCGGGCCATAGCGCTGTTTGCCGAAAAGGGCTTCGGCCAGGTCAGCATGCGCGAGCTGGCGGCCCATGTAGGCCTGACCGCCGGCTCGCTGTACCACCACTTTCCCAGCAAGCAGGACCTGTTGTACGACCTGATCGAAGAGTTGTACGAAGAGTTGCAGGCGACCCTGGACCAGGGCCGCCGGGCCATGGCCCGTGGCGCGTCGGCGTTGAGCTGCCTGATCGCAGCACACTGGCAGTTGCATGCCGAGCGGCCGATGCAGTTTCGCCTGGCGGAGCGCGACTTGTGTTGCCTGAGCGACGACCAGCAGGCGCGCCTGGCCTTGTTGCGCAAGCGCTACGAGGCGGGGTTGCTGCGCTTGATCGCACCGCAGGCGAAGCTGCAGGGGGAAGCGCTGGTGGCTACCGCGCATGTGCTGGCGACACTGCTGAACCAGTTGCCGGGGCTGTTGAAGGCGTTGCCCGAGGAACAAGGGCTGGGCTTGATGGAAAGCATGCTGGTGGGTGGCCTGGAGCGGACCCTGCGCTAGCCTGTTACGACCCTTTCGCGGGTAAACCCGCTCCCACAGGAACTGTGCAACCTTGAGACTTGCACAGTTCCTGTGGGAGCGGGTTTACCCGCGAAAGGGCCAGTGCAGGCTAGCGCAGAAGCGACTGGATCTGCTCGTGCAGGGTATCCAGGTCGAACGGCTTGGCCAGAATCGGCGCCTTGCGCGTGATCGGGCTGCCGGATTCAAGAATCTCGGCCGGGTAGCCGCTGATGAAAATCACCTTCAGGTCCGGCCGCAACTTGACCGCCGGTTCGGCAATCTCTACCCCGGATATCCCGCCGGGCAGGCGGTAGTCCGTTACCATCAGGTCCAGGTGCGGTTTGCTGGCCAGGATCGCGAACGCCTGCTCGCCATCCTCGGCCACCAGTACGTGGTAGCCCTCGCCTGCCAGGTAATCCTGCAGGATCATGCGAATCGCCGGTTCATCCTCGACGACCAGCACCACATCTTGTGCATCTTCACTCATGTCAACGCCTTGAAATGCTTGCAACAGCCATCTGACCCCAGGCTCATGCAGAGGTTGCCCGCGCCTGGTCGTTTTGTTGTACGCAGGCTGCCAGCGGCAACTGCAGGGTGAACGTGGCGCCCTTGCCCTCTTCACTTTCCAGCAGGATACGCCCGCCATGGGCCTGGACGATCTGCTCCGATATGTACAGCCCAAGGCCCAGGCCACCACTGGCCTGCTGGGTAGCCACCCGCTCGAACTGCTGGAAAATGCGCTGCTGGTTGGCCGCGCCAATACCGATGCCGTGGTCCTGCACCTGCACGCAGGCCAGGCCATCTTCCTCGAACACACGCACGTGCACCGGTTTGCGCTCACCATAGCGCAAGGCATTGGACAACAGGTTGGCCAGCACCTGCTCGATGCGAAACTCGTCCCACTCACCGTGCAGTGGCTCGCAGCGTTGCAGTTCGATGTGGGTTTCCAGCGCGGTGGCCTGCGCGGCAAAGTTCTCCACCAGGCCACGCACCAGCTGGCCCAGGTCGAACGCCTTGGGCCGTAGCGACAGCTTGCCGGTACGGATGCGCGACACATCGAGCATGTCCTCGACCAGGCGGATCAGGCTGTTGATCTGCCGTTCGTCGCGCTCGACCATGGCCTGCAGTTTGTCGCTGCTGAACGCGGCAAGGTTGCCGCGCGAAAGGTGCAGCTTGCGCAGCTGGGTTTCCAGGATCAGGCCGTTGAGCGGGGTGCGCACCTCATGCGACACGATCGACATGAAGTCATCGCGCATGCGCACGGCATGCTCCAGCTCGGCCCGCGCCGCCTGCAACTGCGCGAGCAGCATCTCCTGCTCCTGGCGGCTGCGCTCCAGTGCCTGCAGCTGGCGGTCGAGGACCTTGCGCTGGCGGTACAGGTCGACGAACACCGACACCTTGCTCTTCACCGCCAGGGTGTCGAGCGGCTTGTGCAGGAAGTCGACCGCACCGCTTTCGTAGCCCTTGAACGCGTAGTTCATCTCGCGCCCGGCGGCGGTGACGAAGACGATGGGGATATTGCGGGTCTTTTCCGTACCGCGCATCAGCTCGGCCAGCTCGAAGCCGTTCATGCCCGGCATCTGCACGTCGAGGATGGCCAGGGCGAATTCATGTTCGAGCAGCAGCGATAACGCCGCTTCGGCAGACTGGGCCTGATGCACCTCACGGTCTTCGCCCTGGATCAAGGCGTCGAGGGCCAGCAGGTTTTCCGGCAGGTCGTCGACGATCAACAGTTTGGCGATGGTGTGGCTTAGCATGCGCTGGATTCCAGGGCAGCGAGCAACTGCTCGATACCACTCAAGGTAAGAATATGGTCGGGCTGGTGCAAGGCCAGGGCAGCCTCCGGCATCAGCGCAACCTGTGCGTCGCGAGGGTCCTGGACGATGGTCCGGCCCCCGCTGTTCTTGATATAGGCAAGCCCTGCAGCGCCATCTTCATTGGCACCGGTGAGCAGCACGCCAAGCAGGCCGGCACCGTAGGCGTCGGCCGCGGACATGAACAGGTAGTCGATTGCCGGTCGGGAGAAATGCACCGGCTGCTCCTGGCTCAGCGACAGGGTGAAATCGCGTTCCACCGACAGGTGGTAACCCGGCCCGGCCACATAGATCTGCCCAGGCCGCAGCAGTTGCTTGTCGCGCGCCTCGCACACGGGCCGATGCAAGCGGCGTTGCAGCACTTCGGCCAGCTGGCTGTGGCGGTCATCCGGCAGGTGCAGTACGCAGACCACCGGCAGGGCAAAGCCGGCTGGCAACGCGCCAAGCACCTTGAACAGGGCCGTCACCCCGCCTGCCGAGGCGCCGATCACCACCGCGCGTACGCCGTTCATGATTTACGGTAGATCCGTTCGGGCTTGACCAGCGGCTCGAAGCGCTCGGCATAGGCGGAAAAATCCACCGACTCCTTGCTGCCCAGCACCAGGAAGCCGCGGTGGCACAAGGAATCGTGGAACAACCCCAGGGCGCGGTCCTGCAATACCTTGTCGAAATAGATCAGGACGTTGCGGCACGACACCAGCTGGGTTTCGGAAAACACGCTGTCGGTGGCCAGGCTATGGTCGGCGAAGGTCACGTTCTCGCGCAGCGAGCTGTCCATGATGGCATTGCCGTAGGCCGCCGTGTAGTACTCGGAAAAATCCCGCCGGCCACCGGCCAGGCGGTAGTTTTTCGCGTATTCGCGCATGCTCTGCATCGAATAGATGCCCTGCTTGGCTTTGTCCAGCGAATGCGGGTTGATGTCGGTGGCATAGATGATGGTGCGTTCCAGCAGCCCTTCCTCGCGCAGCAGGATGGCCATCGAATAGACCTCCTCGCCAGTGCTGCAGCCAGCAATCCAGACCTTGATCGAAGGCCAGGTGCGCAACAGCGGCACCACTTCGTTGCGCACGGCCAGGAAGTGCTCCGGGTCGCGGAACATCTCGCTGACCGGGATCGTCAGGTACTGCAGCAACTGCATGAACATGCCGGGGTCGTGCAGCACGCGCTCCTGCAGTGCCGATACCGTCAGGCAATCGAACTGGCGCAGCGCATGCAGGATCCGGCGCTTGATCGAAGCGCCGGAATAATTGCGGAAATCGTAGCTGTACTTGAGGTAGATGGCCTCGATCAGCAAGCGGATTTCAATGTCGGTGTTACGTTCGCTAGTCAAATTCGCTCCAGTTGCGGCAGCCAGACCCGGATCAGCGAGAACAGCCGGTCCAGGTCGATCGGTTTGGCCAGGTAATCGTTGGCGCCGGCCTGCAGGCAACGCTGCTGGTCATCCTTCATTGCCTTGGCGGTCACGGCGATGATCGGCAACTTGCGCCAACGCGCTTGCTGGCGGATCAGGCGGGTGGCCTCGAAGCCGTCCATTTCCGGCATCATCACGTCCATCAGCACCAGGTCGATGTCGTCATGCTGTTCGAGGCGCTCGATCGCCTCGCGCCCGTTGCGACCGATTTCGACGATCGCGCCCTTGTGTTCCAGCGCACTGGTAAGGGCGAAGATGTTGCGCACGTCATCATCCACCAGCAGCACCTTGCGGCCCTCGAACACCTTGTCGCGGCTGCGCGCGGTCTTGAGCATGCGCTGGCGTTCGTTGGACAACTGCGACTCGACCTTGTGCAGAAACAGCGTCACTTCGTCGAGCAGGCGCTCCGGCGAACGCGCGCCCTTGATGATGATCGAGCGGGAATACTTGAGCAGGTCGGCTTCTTCCTCGCGGGTCAGGTTGCGCCCGGTATACACGATTACCGGCGGGAACGCGCGGATATCCTCGGCGGTCATGCGCTTGAGCAGCTCGTTGCCGAGCATGTCCGGCAGCTTGAGGTCGATGATCATGCAGTCGTAGATGTTCTCGCGCAGCAGCGCCAGGGCATCCTGGGCCATGGCCACGGCGGTGATCTCGACATCGTCATCGCCGATCAGGCGGGCAATGCTCTCGCGTTGCAGGTCGTCGTCTTCCACCAGCAGGATGTGCTTGAGCTTCTGCGTCAGCTTGGCCTCCAGGCGGGCGAACACCTCCTTGAGTTCCTCGCGGCTGGTGGGCTTGACCGCGTAGCCGACGGCGCCCATGTGCATGGCCGCCTCGACCCGGTCTTCAACAGAAATGATATGCACCGGGATGTGCCGGGTGCTGGCTTGCTCCTTCAGGCGTTGCAGCACGGTGAGGCCGGAATGGTCGGGCAGGCGCATGTCCAGCAGGATGGCATCGGGAACGTACTCCAGGGCCAGCTCGAAGCCCTCGTCGGCGCCCTGCGCGACCAGGCAGCTGTAACCCAGCTCATGGGCCAGGTCGAACAGGATACGGGCGAAGTTCGGTTCGTCCTCGATCACCAGGATGCAGCGGTTGCCGAACGGTGCATGCTCGCGGTCGTCGGCAAACGCCGGGGCCGGACGTTGCGGCGCCACCGCCACCGGTGGTGTCGGTGCGGCAGGCGGCAAGGCATCGACCGCCGGGCGCAGGGCCAGCGGTTCGGCCGTCTGGGCCTCGCGCTCGTAGCGCTCCGGCAGGATCAGGCTGAACACACTGCCCTTGCCGGGGCTGCTGTCGACGGTGATCTGCCCACCCAGCAGGTGCGCCAGGTCGCGGGAAATCGACAGGCCCAGGCCGGTGCCGCCATAGCGCCGGTTGCTGGTGCCATCGACCTGATGGAAGGCACCGAAGATCGCCTGCTGCTGGTCGGCGGCAATACCGATGCCGCTATCACGCACGGCAAAGATGATGCCGCTGTCGGGCTGGTAGCCGATGTTCAGGCTGACCTGGCCGCGCTCGGTGAACTTGATGGCATTGGACAACAGGTTCTTGAGAATCTGCTCCAGGCGCTGGCGGTCGGTGAACAAGTTGGCCGGTACCTGGGCGTCGGTGGTCACCTCGAAGGCCAGGCCCTTGTGCCCGGCCAGCGGTTCGAACATGCCGCGCAGGCCCTCGACCAGGCGCTCCAGCTGGGTGGTTTCCGGCCGCACTTCGAGCTTGCCGGCTTCCACCTTGGCGATGTCGAGAATGTCGTTGATCAGGTTCAGCAAGTCGTTGCCGGCCGAGTAGATGGATTCGGCGAACTTGACCTGCTCCTCGCTGAGGTTGCCCTCGACGTTCTCAGCCAGCAGCTTGGCCAGGATCAGCGAACTGTTCAGCGGGGTGCGCAGTTCGTGGGACATGTTGGCGAGGAATTCGGACTTGTACTTGCTCGACCGTTGCAGCTCTTCGGCACGTGCCTGCAATTGTTCCTGGGCGTGGAGCAGCTCATCGTTCTTGCGGTCCAGCGCCTCGGTACGCTCGGACAATTGCTCGTTGGTCTGCTCCAGCTCCGCCTGCTGGGTTTCCAGGTGCGCCTGGGACTCCTTGAGCACGCGGGATTGCTCTTCGAGCTCTTCGTTGGCGGTTTTCAGCTCTTCCTGCTGCACCTGCAGCTCTTCGTTCAGTTGCTGGGTTTCGGCCAGCACTTCCTGCAGGCGCTGGCGGTAGCGGGCACTGTCGATGGAGATGCCGATGTTGCCGCCGAGCCGTTGCAGCAGTTCTTCGTCACGTGGCAGCAACGGCCGCAGGAAGCCCAGCTCGAGCACGCCATTGGTCTGCGTGCCCTCACTGGCCGGCACCAGCACAGCGCTGCGTGGCAGGCCCCGGCCCAGGCCGGAGCTGAGGTGGAAGTAGCCTTCGGGCAAGTTGTCCAGGCGCAGCAAGCGCCCCTCGCGCACCGCCTGGGCGAGCAGGCCTTCGTGGTCGCCCAGCACCTGCTCGCGGGCCTGCTCTTCGGCGTCCAGGCCGTAACTGGCCACCCGCACCAGGTGCCCATGTTCGTCACGCACGTACAAGGCGCCGACCACACTGCCCAGGTAAGCGGCGAAGAAGCGCAGGATGTTGTCACCAAGCATCGGCAGGGTCAGCTGGCCCATTACCTGCTCGGCCAGCTGGGTCTGGCCGGTGCGCAGCCAGGCCTGATGTTCCAGGCGCTCGGCGGCGCGTTGCTGGGCGTGCAGGTTGTCATCGTAGCTGGCCGACAGCGCCAGCAGGTCGCGCCGCCCCAGGTAGGCGAGCAAGGCGCTCAGGCCGACGATGAACAGCACGAACGACACCATGACCGTGACCGTGACCGTGCTGACCCGCTCGTTACGGGTCATCCGCAACTGCTGTTCGGCGTTGATCAGGGCGTCGAACTCCTTGCGGATTTCATCCGTCAGGCGCTTGCCGCGGCCGCTGCCGATCGATGCGCGGTAATCACCCTGGCTGCGACGCTGGGCGATGAGGTCGCTGCCAAAGTCGTTCCAGGCCTGCTGCAGGGCGATCAACCGGTCGATGCGCTCGACCTGCTGCGGGTTGTCCTCGACCATGCTGCGCAGGCCCTGCAGGCTGCCGAAAATGCGCGGTTTGGCCACCTCGTAGGGGTCGAGAAAACGCTCGTCACCGGTGATCAGGAAACCACGCACACCGGTCTCCATGTCGATCGACAGCTTGACCGTCTCGTTGGCGTTGCCGATGACCCGATCGGTGTGCTCGACCCACTGCATGGCCGTAAGCAGGTAGTTGATCACCCCGACAAAGGCCAAGGCCCCCAGCAAGCCCACCCCCAAGGGGAGGCCGACGTTGCGGGTCAACAACTTGCGGAAGCTGCGCTGGTCCATCGAGGCTGCTTGAATCATGTGAAAACGCCCGAGCAAGAAAAGTCCATGAAAGTGTGGCCGATCAATCGTTGTGGTTATCTGCCACTGCTCCGTCCAGTAAAGCGAGTCTAACCAGCTTTAGCGGGTCTGGCAGGGCATTTAGCCAGTATTTGAAGGTGGTGTGCGCCAATCGTTCCATCTGATTGCATGGAGCGGTATCCTCGGGGAACTTCTGCTGCCACCCGGAGCACAGATTAAAGACATTCAATTGCTACAGGATCGGAACCATGCACCTTCTGGTAGTCGAAGACGACGACATCGTCCGTATGCTGATGGTCGAAGTGCTCGACGAGTCAGGCTACACGGTCATCGAGGCGGAAAACGCCAGTGCGGCGTTGCGCACCCTCGAAAACCCGGACCAGGCGCTGGCGCTGATGATGACCGACGTGGGGCTGCCGGACATGCGCGGCGAGGCGTTGGCGGCCAAGGCGCGCGAACTGCGGCCGGCGCTGCCGGTGCTGTTCGCCAGCGGCTATGCCGAAAGCGTCGATGTGCCAGAGGGCATGCACCTGATCAGCAAGCCGTTCAGCATTGACCAGTTGCGGGAGAAGGTGCTGGCTATCGTGGGCCCGGCTTGAGGGGCGCGCACCTCACGATTCCCTGCGCAACAGGTAGGTATCCATGATCCACCCGTTGCGCCTGCGCTCCCGTTCGCGGGCTTCGATAATCTGCGCCTTCACCGCCTGCAAGGGCCCGGCAATCAGCACCTCATCTTCAGTCCCCAGATACGCCCCCCAGTAGATCACCAGTGCCGGGTCATCCAGCTGGGCAAATGCGCAATGGCCGTCGAGCATCACCACCACATTGTCGATACGCCCCTGTGACGCCAGGCATCGCCCTGGCAGCACGGTCAGCGGTTCACCAACGCGGTTGAGCGGCACCTGGTGACGCGCCGCCAGGGCCTGCACGCTGCTGATCCCAGGGATCACCTGCAGGCGCAGGGCCATGCCGCGTTTGCGAACACGTTCGAGGACGCGCAAGGTGCTGTCATACAGCGCCGGCTCGCCCCACAGCAGGAAGGCGCCCACGTCCCCGGCGCCGATTTCCCGGTCGATCAGCTGCGCGTACAGGGCCGCACGCTGGTGGTGCCACTGCTGCACCGAACTCAGGTAACCATCGGCATGCGCCTCGCGTACAGGGTCGGCCACCTGTACCAGACGGTAGCCACCCTCGGGCCGGTAGCGTTGCAGGATGGCTTTGCGCAGGCGCACCAGCTCGTGCTTGTCGCTGCCTTTGTCGAGCACGAAGAACACGCTGGCCTGGCGCAACGCGTCGACCGCCTCATAGGTGATCTGACGCGGATCGCCGGGGCCGATGCCGATCAACAACAGGTCTTTCATTGCCCTGCCCTTTGCCGGAACCAGCCGCCATTGTCAGGCGCCTGCCGGTATTTGGCAAAGCACGCGATCAGAACAGCGAGAAGTTATAGCTGACGATGACCCGGGTCTCGTCCATGTCACGCGCCCAACGTTCATAGTTGCTGCGGTAGGTGGAATTGCGCAGCCGCACGCTGACGTCCTTGAACGTGCCAGTTTGCACCTGGTACCTGAGTTCGCTATCGCGTTCCCATTCCTTGCCTTCGGCCGCACTGCCCGGCACCTTGATACTGTCACCGTTGATGTAGCGGGTGAAGAAGGTCAGGCCGGGGACCCCCATGGCTTTGAAGTCATAGTCATAACGCACTTGCCAAGAACGTTCCTGGGCGGCGGCGAAATCGTTGACCTGGGCGTAGTTGACCAGGTATGGGTTGCTGCCATCCAGGTATGGCATGGCACTGTCGCCATACATGCGCTGCCAGCCGGCGCTGAGCTTGTGGCCACCCAGGCTGTAGCCGAGCATGCCGCTGAACGCGCGGTGCTCGATTTCACCCGCGCGGGCATTGCCGATGTCATCACTCTTGATCAAGCGCAGGTCGGCCGACAGGCTGCCCACCGCCAATGGCTGACTGGCCACCAGGCCGAGGAAGTGCTGACGGTAGATGTTCTCCAGCCTGGCCACCTGGTACTGGACGCTGAGGCGCTCGTTGAACCGGTAGTCGACACCGGCCAGGTCAAAGTGCTCGGCCTCGATGTCGCAGGCATAACGCTTGTTCTTGCAATGCACGCGAATATCCTGACGGTCGGTGGAGTCCCGTGCGGTGTACTTGTCCAGGCGGGCCAAGGTCAACTTCAGGTCACGCACTTCTTCGGAAGTCAGCATGGCACCGTGGAACAGGGTCGGCAGCAGGCGACCATCGTTGTACTTGAGCAGCGGCACGTCCGGCATCATCGAACCGTACTTGAGCACGGTACTGGACACCTTGGCTTTGGCGGCCAGGCCCATCTTCGCGTACTGGTCGGCCGAGTGCCGCGGATCGTGACCAGAAGACGGCAACAGGCCGCTGTTACTGTCCGCCGGGCTGGAGTCCAGTTTGAAGCCGAACATGCCCAGTGCGTCCACGCCAAAACCTACCGGGCCCTGGGTAAAACCGGACTGCACATTGAGGATGAAGCCTTGTGCCCATTCTTCGCGCTTGGACGCGCCCTGGCTGGAACTGCTGTGACCATCACGAAAGTCCCGGTTGAAATAGACATTGCGTGCTTCAACCTTGGCACTGCTGTCTTCAAGAAAACCGGCGGCCTGGGCATTGGCACCGGCACACAACAGGAACAGGCCGGCAACACGACGCCCTGGGGCGAGGGGGAAAGGGGCAAACATGCGGGGAAACATCCAGAATCAAGGCGAGTAAATAACCTGTGGCGCAAGCTGGCCACGGTATTGCGGGGCGACCGAAGAATACACGGCGATCATCTGAAATGATCGCGCAAACGCTCTAGATCGGGCCATTGGACCATGGTCTAAGCGCGCAGCAGGGCAATCATGAAGGAAACCTGAAATAGCGTACGTGACAGCTGGAAAGTTCCCGGCTTACTTCAAAAAAGTTTGCAGTTTACCCCGTACCGCTGAATGACTACACTCGATATCAGCGAACAACAGAACCCACCCGCGTGGCCGGCGTTTTTTAATTTTCAATGTTCGTCACGCCCTGCCACACCCGAGTACAGGAGTGATTACAGTGTCCAGACTTGCAGAGTTTCGTGCTGCCGAAAAAGCGCTCCAGGAACAGATGGCGCAACTGGAAGCGTTGAAAAAGGATGCCGGCCTCAAACGCGAAATCGAATTCGAGCAGAAACTAGTCGGCCTGATGAAAAGCTACGACAAGAGCCTGCGCGATATCATCGCCATTCTCGACCCGAAGACCGTGACCCGGGCGCCGAGTGCAGCCCCGAAGCAACAGCGCCGACCTCGCGTGGTGAAGGTTTACACCAACCCGCATACCGGCGAGCGGATCGAGACCAAAGGCGGCAATCACCGCGGCCTCAAGGCCTGGAAAGAACAGTACGGAGCCGCCACGGTAGAAAGCTGGGTACGCTGATGAAACATCCACGCGCACTTCACACTTTTTTCACAACGGCTGGCTCAGTATCGAGACAGCTAAAGGACTAGCGACCCCATCACGCGCCCGCACATGCGGGCCTCTAATTCCAGCGCCCTGCCTTGTGCAGGGCGCTTTCATTTGCGCAATCGGCGTACTGCCGTATCATGGCCAGCCTGTCTGTTTTGCCGGTGCCCTGCGCCCGGCCTTGCCTCAGGAGTTCCCATGAGCCTGCACGATCTGCAAACCCTGCCCGGCGTCACCGCCCAACCGGACGCTGCTACTGCCCAGTTCGTCTTCAACCACACCATGCTGCGGGTCAAGGACATCGAAAAGTCCCTGGACTTCTACACCCGCGTGCTGGGCTTCCGCCTGGTGGACAAGCGTGACTTCCCCGAAGCGGCCTTCAGCCTGTATTTCCTGGCCCTGGTCGACCCGGCGCAGATCCCGGCCGATGACGCCGAACGCCACCAGTGGATGAAGTCGATCCCCGGCGTGCTGGAGCTGACCCACAACCACGGTACCGAGAACGATACCGGGTTCGCCTACCACAACGGCAACACCGACCCGCGCGGCTTCGGCCATATCTGCGTTTCGGTACCGGACGTGCGCGCCGCCTGCGCGCGCTTCGAGACACTGGGTGTAACGTTCCAGAAGCGTCTGCAAGATGGCCGCATGAACCACCTGGCCTTCATCAAGGACCCGGACGGTTACTGGGTCGAGGTCATCCAGCCGACCGAACTCAAGGGCTAAGCGTTACCCGCGGTGCGCTCGTCGGGCCGGGAACTCCCGGCCCCTTGCCGTGGTATATGAAGGTAACTGCTTCACATGCCACAGCGAGGTAAGGACGATGCAATCTCTTCACTGTGAATACCGCCAGCACACCATCACCGCCAGCGTGATGCCCCATCCCGATTCCCCCCTGCCCTACGCCGCCGGGTGCCTGATTACCGACCCCGAAGGGCATACCAGCAAGCGCATGGCGATGCCGATGAAGTTCTTCTCCGACCTGGAGAATGCACAACATGTGTCGCTGGCCCATGGCCGGGCGCTGGTGGACCAGCAACTGGATGAAGGGCGCAAGGTGTTCTGATCCTGATGCCTTCTGTTCCGGCCCTTTCGCGGGTGACCCGGCGAAAGAGAGCCGGAACAGGCATAGTCAGATATCCCGGGCGTAAGCCACCGCCGCCTCTACCTGCGCCGGCGTCGGTCGCACACCGGTATACAGCACGAACTGCTCCAATGCCTGCAGCGCAATCACCTCCAGCCCGGTGATCACCGGTTTACCCAACGCCTGCGCCCGCCGAATCAAGGGTGTATGCGCCGGCATCGCCACCACGTCGAACACCCGTTCCGCAGCAGCGATGGCGTTCTCGGAAAACGCCAGCTGCTCGGCTTCCGCGCCGCCCGCCATGCCAATTGGCGTCACGTTGACCAACATCGGCGGGCACAGGTCCTCCAGCTCAGCCACCCAGCGATAGCCGCACACATCTGCCAACTGCCGCCCGGCCTGCTCGTTGCGCGCGACGATGATGCCCTCGGCAAAACCGGCATCGCGCAAGGCACTGGCTACGGCCTTGGCCATGCCACCGCTGCCACGCAGGGCAAACGCGGTGCGCGGGTCGACCTGGTGCTGCGCCAGCAACTGGCGCACGGCCAGGTAGTCGGTGTTGTAGGCTTTCAGATGGCCATTGGTATTGACCAGGGTATTGACTGACTCGATGGCCGCCGCCGAGGGGTCGATCTCGTCGACCAGGGCCATGCACGCTTCCTTGTACGGCATCGATACGCCACAACCGCGGATACCCAGCGCGCGGATACCCGCCACCGCCGCCGGAAGGTCGTCGGTGCGCATGGCCTTGTAGTAGAAATCCAGGCCCAGCTGCTGGTACAGGTGGTTATGGAACCGCACCCCGAAGGTGCCGGGGCGACCGGCCAGGGAGATGCACAGTACGGTGTCTCTGCTGGGACTTGTCGACATGACCTGCTCCTTTGTCATCACTGAAACGTTTGTGCAGCCTACCAGAGGCACCACTGGTCGTCCCCTGCCTGTGGTGATTACGGACCGGCCCCGCGGGCAGGGTTGATAGAACTAATGACCACTATCGAGGAAGTTGATTTCAAACCGCGACGGCGGCTGCGTATGGTGGAACCATGTTTACAGGAGGTCCCCATGGCCACTATTCAGATCATGTCCGTTGTCGGCAGTGCCGTCCCCGCTGCGTTGCGTGAACAAGGCCTGCTCGCCTGCTGGTACCTGGTGCGCAATGGCGAAGCCGTTAGCGGCCCGATGCCGAGCCGGGCCTCGGCCCAGGCGCTGATCGAACAGCTGCAACCAGGCACCCTGGTCGCCTGACCCGTATTTGTTGTGCGTTGCTCCCTACGCCCTTCTGGCCCGCCTATTGGCGGGTCTTTTTTTTCCATCGACGCAGGCCGGCTGGCTTTTGTTGTAGGCTTGATCGGTTTAGCCTGGCGCTAGCCACGGCACGGACAATATTTACCTTCAAACCTATTTAGCAATGAGCTAAACACTGGCATGCTCCGCCTCATGGACATCTACGAAATCCGCAAGCACAACCTGGTCAAGCTGATCGGCAACCAGAGAAAAGGCTCCTGCGCAGAACGCTGGGGCATGGCCCCTGCGCACCTCAGCCAGATCCTCTCGAGCAAGACAGCGAAGAACCTGGGTGATGACGTGGCACGCAGAATCGAGGGTATCGAGGGCTTGCCCAGGGGGTGGTTCGACACCATGGCGGCCACTGAGCAGGCACTGCCTGACGTTGGCGACAGCAGGCTATCCGCGGCTGACCTGGTCAAGCAGATGCTGGCCAGAAGCGGCAAAGGCATTCCCGAGGAAACCCGGCAACGGCTGCTGGCTGCTGCCGAGGAGCCGGTAAAGGCCACGCTGGTCAAGGCCGACCTGGCTCAGCCTGGCCTGGTGGGTGACGAGGTATGGATCGCTCACTATGACGTCCGTGCGGCCATGGGCGGCGGGCAGATTCCCCACGACTACCCGGAAATGCTCAGGGACGTCCGTGTCAGCCCAAGCCACCTGCGCGAGCTGGGTGTGGAGTTCAGCGACCATAACCACCTGAAGCTGGTCACCGGCTGGGGCCAGTCGATGGAGCCGACCATCAGGCACCGCGACCCGCTGATCGTCGACGTCAGCATCCGTGAGTTCGTCGGCGATGGCATCTACCTGTTCTGCTGGGGTGACCACCTCTATGTCAAGCGGCTGCAAATCGCCGATGAAGAGCATTTCGAAATGATTTCCGACAACTCGCGACACAAGGACCGCATGGTCCGTCGAGAAGAAATCTATATCCAGGCCAGGGTATTGCTAGTGTGGAATGCGCACCTGGTATGACGCCAAGCCCGCCCTCCTGGCGGGCTTCTTTGTGTAACTCGGAACGGTGCAGCCTCGCTGACCTGCTGCTCAACGGCAAGCTCGCCGCACGCACCCATGCTGCTGCGCGCCCAACGCAGGGTGACACTGTCGTCATCGTTGAAGGCTAGGTCCAACTCTGGCGTTTCGGCCAGCAGCCCCTTCATGCGCCTGGACACGGGCCAGTCCAATACCTGTATTCCTGTACAGTACCCAGACCAAGCATAGCCCACTGGCAAAACCAGCGTAAAGCCCGTTGGGGGAAAAGTCAGGCCTGGAGAGAATTTTGTCGTTCAGCGAAATTAATTTAGCGCTAAGCTATTGACATGAATTTAGCGTATGGCTAATCATTTTATCGACAGCGACGTCGGCGTCGCTGCCAGCCCGAAGGGGCACAACCCGTTATCGACTATCAAGGAGTACCTCCATGAGCGTAGACATCAGCAAACTCATCCTTTCCGTTCCGGTGGCCGAATTCGCAACCAGCCTGGTCGCCGACGAACTCACCGGCAGCGAAGCGATCGCCCAGTATCCGGAGTATGTGTCAGTGCTTGCCGACGGTTCGGTGCAACTGTCTGCCCCGACCAAAGGCGTGTCGAGCAAAAGTACCCGGCGGACACGCTGTGAGTGGTCGGAGCCGACCTACTGGACGTTGGCCGGTGCGCCAAACCACTGGAATCGTCAAGTGATGACCCTGACCAAGGTCAACTGGGCGCAGAAGGTGGTCGTGGCGCAGATGCACGTATACGGCGACGACAGCCCGCCGGTGAAAGTGTTCTGGAAAAAAGGCGATATCACCCTGGGGTTCCGGCAGACCTACAACCAGACCGATCCGGTGAACTCGACGGTGCTCAGGGGCGTACCGCTGGGGGCGAAGTTTTCCGTGAGCATCCACGCCACCGCCCAGGGCACCGTCAACGTCACCGCCAGTTGCAACGGGGTAACCGGCAGCTCCGGCGACCTGCCGTTCGACAGCAGCTGGGCGGCGCACCGCTTCGAGTTCCATGGCGGCGTCTACAACCAGGTCGATTACACCGATACGACGCCAGCCGATGATGGCTCGATCTGCATCATCAGCGATCTATCACTGCTCCATGCCTGAACTTGGCTAGCCGCAAGACGTCCCGATGCCCTGTGCTTGGCGCAGGCAGCCCGGGACGTTTTGCGATGAGGTCGGTGTTGTCTGGCAAGCGCATTTGACCGCAAAGAGCCGGCTAACTACGCTGCGGCTACAAGCGTGAACCATTTTTGTGCGACAAGGAGTGTCGGCAATGTACCCGCCTGTTCGTTCCCTATTGCTCATCGCCTGTGCCCTGCCCTTCACCCTCGGTGCGCTGGCCGCCCAGGCGCCGCTCGATCCGCTGGAAACCGTCAAGCGCATCAACCGCAACTACAACACCATCAATAACCATTGCCAGGAAGCCGACACCGGTGCCGCACGCGGCCACTACTACTGCAGCGGTGTGACCTTGCGCATGGTCAATGACGGGCTGTTCAACCCCTGGGACTACAGCCCCTATGCGGTCAACTCCCGGGGCAAGACGCCCTGGAACCTGGAGCCGTTCCGGCCAAGGCTATCAGACAGCGAAACCCGCGCCGCAGGTTGCAACCCGGTCCCGCGCTGACCACCCGAGCATTGACTGTGCACCTGGCAAGCGAGGAGGTGCAGCCGTACCCGAATGAAGTTGGACCGCAGGTTGTTTTTTGGCTGATCAGGGAGATACATGCCATGCAAAAACGTTTGAACAGGATTGTCCCGCTGCTGACCTTGCCGTTGTTTCTGCACATCACGTCGGCCTACGCCGAGTCTTGCGAAGAGACCCTGAGGCAGGTGGAAAGCCTCTACAACAGAACCGTCGACAGCTGCGGCAATGACCCAGCATCCGACTGTTCAGGCCTGTTGATCAGGGGTACCCACCGCGCCGACCCGGCGAAGGGCCAACAATGGGACGTATGGAACCCAAGCCCCAAGGCGCGAGAGCTGGGGACCTTTGCCGCCTCGTGGATGCGGGCCGACGGCATCAGCTATGAAGACCCGGGCATGAACACGCAGAACGGCTACATCATCAAGCCGATCGACCTGGTGCGCGCCCCCGAGACGCCGGTGCATGTGTACTGTGCCTTCCCCAACGACGCCTGGACCGATTTCCGTGATGACCGGGGCTGCGGCAATAACCGCAATACCAGCCAGACCGAGGCCGTTTGCCAGGCCATGGCCCCACCCATCACCAACGCCAGTGCCTGGGTCGCCCATTTCACCCGGTTCAACAACGACCGCCTGCAGGACCAGCTGCAATGTGGCTTCAACATGCGCAACCCGATGAGCAGCCAGGACCGGGTCAATGCGTTCCGCAACTTCATGGGCGCCCGACGTGCCATCAACACCCGGGAGTTCCAGACCCAGACCGAGCTGCGCCTGGGCAACCCGAAAGATGATGAACTGCCGATCCTGGCATTTTTCTATAGTGACCAGCGCGGCCTGAACGATGCCCTGGCCAACCAGCGCGACTACAAGAACAAGACTGGCAAGGACCGCAACATCGTCAAGATCGACTTCCCGCGCACGCCCAACGGCAAGGCCAGCTTCTCCTGCACCCAGGCAGCGCCGCTGCCCACGCAGCGGTTCTGCGACAGGTACATTGAGTCCAGCGCCTGGGTGCAGCGCCCGGATCCGAAACTGGGGCCAGACACCTGGTCGCTGCAAGTCGTGCCCACCGCGTGCGGTCGGGCGATCAAGGACGACCAGACCGACCGGATGTTCGCCGAGCTGTACAACAAGCACAAGGACGATGCGCAATGGCGGCGTTACAGCGTTAACGGTGGCTCGTTGCGTCGCCAGCTGGTGTGCCACCTGGCAGCTAGCTATGACAACAAACCGGTCAGGAACAAGCCCGAATGGAACCTTGAGCCGGCGCGCCCGTACGTCGACCAGGCCACGGCTGTAGCGCAGTACTGCAACCCGTATTGATCCATTGGCGCGGGCCTGCCGGTACCAACCGGTATCGGCGGGTTCCAGGCCTTGATGCCAATGAAACGCGCCAGCTCGGCGAACACGGCCTGAGCGGTTGGCTCAGCCAGGCAAGTGAGCCATGACGTAGTGCACCGTCCTCTCCAGGGTTTGCGCCATGTCGGGATGCGTCAACCGATACTTGCGCTCCAGTTGCTGGCTTTCGCTCATGTCGAAGCGCTGCGTCTGGATGAAGTTCAATGACTCGGCGCGAATCTCCAAGCGTGCGGCCAGCCCGGGAATCTTCGCCAGCCAGCGGAGCAACCCGATCGCGACATGACGCCGAGGTGCCTTGACCCCCAGCGTTTTTGCCAGCGCTTCGAGCAACCCCGGCAGGCTGGGGGTGTGCTCATTGAGCGCCAGCACCTGCCGGTTGGCCAGCAAAGGGTCGAACGCTACGCAGGTCATCAGCGTCACCAGGTAATCGACGCTGACCATTGGCAACCAGTGCCGGGCGGAACCGGGAACCGCCTTGAAACGCCCTCGCGCCAGATTGTGAATGAGCTCGACCAGTGGCTGGCCTGCCAGGATGTGCCCACTCTCGCTGTGCCCACCCACCGTTGCCGGGTGAACGATGGTGTAATCCGCACGTGCTTCCTGCAGGTAGCGAATGACTGCGAAATGCGACTCGAGCTTGCTGCCTTCGTAGCCACCCACGCGGCTATAGACGGCGGGCCAGTCAGTGTTTTCCGGGCATTCGTGATCAACCCCGATACGCCCCAGGAAGGCCAGGTTGTACACCATGTAGCCGCCCACCATCAGCAACCGCACACCCAGGCTAGCCGCCAGCCTGGCGACCCTCAGCGCGCCTTGCACATTGATCGCGCGGGCGCGTTCCATCGTCAGCCCCCAGGAAAACGCCGCCGCCAGGTGGAAGACCACCGAGACGCGCGACACGCACTGCCGGTCTGCCTCGCAGAGGCCAAGCCCGTCCCGGCTGATATCACCCGCAACGGCATGGATGTTCGCCGGGTTACCGCCCAGCCGGCCGACCTGCTCTCTGAGAGACGCGATATTTTCAGGGTTGCGCATGAGCACCCAGGTCTTGTGCCCAGTCGCGGAAAGACGGGCCAGCAAATGTTGCCCGACAAACCCACTGCCGCCGGTAACGAAGCATTCCACAGCCATGACCGAATCCTTGTTTGCATGATCGGCGCAGGCTAAGGTATAGAGCCTGGTCTACAGTCAAGGAATTTCGCTGTGAATGTTGCGGAACTGGAGCGTCGCAGTGGCATCGGCCGCCACGCCTTGCGCTATTACGAAAAGCTCGGGCTTATCGGCGCCCATCGCCGGGCCAACAACTACCGCGATTACAGCGAACAGACCGTTGCCGACCTGCAGTTCATTCAGATTGCCCAGAGCATGGGGTTTTCGCTTGCGGCGATCGGCGAGATCCTGGCTGCCAAGCGCGGCAACACGATCAATTGCGCCCAGGGCGCGGCCTTGATCGCGGAAAAGATGGCCGAAATCCAGGCGAAGATCATCACGCTGCAGGGTGCCTATGCGTCACTGGATGCGGAGCGGGCGAAGCTTGAAGCCAGTGCTATCGCCAAAGGGCTGATGGCGCCGAACCTTGCTGTACAGAAGGCTGTCTCCAGGCAATAAAAAACCCAGCGCAATGGCTGGGTTCAAGGGTTAGCGCTTGGTTACTGGGAAACGCTTCGGCTGTGATGCCAGTACAGATAGGCCAAGCCTACTGGAGCGACGAAAATCGCCATTGACCAGCAAAGCGCCATGGTGAAGACCTTGACCGCCAACATGAACAGCGCGTTTACGAAAAAGACATTATTACCCATGATGAAGCCCACTACGCTTTCGTAGACGAAACGAGAGTACGGGTATAACAAGGTCGAGACGACTGCCATCAGCAGCAGGCCGGGTTTGCCGCTCAGGCCGGTGGGGCTATTGGCAGCGAAGCCCAGAATCAAGGCCGCGAAAAGCGCGCCGAAGAAAAGCTGGCGGATGTAGTAGCTCGGTGTCAGACCGCCAAATGTCATTGCAATGATGCGCCGCATAAGATCCCTCTCAGGCTGGTAACAAAGGCGCAGACTCTACCAGTTAGTGAATTCGCCGGCAAAGCGGCAAAACGTGCAGAAACTGATGCACGCTCTATCCCGCGGCGGTGCATCCATTCTTCGCCCTCGATCCATCGCTGCCCTTCGCGGAAGGCCGTTCATGCGTAAACGTCCGGGCTACACCGGCGCCTTACTGAAAGGCTTAACGTTTACTGAACGCGAGACGAGCTGCAAAAAGAACGAAGATCATTCCTGTTGCACGGTCCATCCACGCAACCACCTTGTCACGCCGCAATATACCGGCCAGCGGTTGGGTTGCGGCGATTAGAATAATCGACCATAGCAACCCGATTGCCACGTGAATACCGACCAAGCCGAACGTCCAAGCAACCAATGGCTGGCCTTGGGGAATGAATTGGGGCAAGAAAGAGACGTAGAAAATACCAATCTTGGGATTCAGGATATTTCCCATCACTCCCTTCAGGAACCAGTCCTGGCTTGGCGTTGCTGCCGCCTGGACAGGCGACAATGATTTACGCGGACGTAAAAGCATGTTCAGCCCGAGCCAGGCTAGATAAGCAGCACCGCAGTATTTCAAGACATTGAACGCCAACGCTGATACGGCAATCAGTGCGCCGAGTCCGAAGGCCACAGCGGCGCCCCACAGCAAGCAACCTGTGTTGATACCCAGTGCGGCACGAAAAGCCTGCTGCTTTCCTTCCACGGTGGCCGTTCTCAATATCAAAGCAGTGTCGAGGCCGGGCGTCAGTGTTAACAGCGTTGCGGCGAAGGTGAACGCAAGAAGATTGTCAGCAATTGACATAGGGAGATGGCCTCGGCGTGACTTGGAGGGGAAGTTAAACTCAAAAAGCGGCCTGTTAAAAGTCGCATTGAATCGCCCCTGGTTTCGTGGACGTCTCGACCGGCCGCTATCGGGCTTGCGTGACCCGTAGCGGATTGTGCCTTGGGGCTTGCGTGGATTCGGATGTGTTCGCCTTCGGGTAGCTTTCGATCAGCAAGCGATAGTGCGGGAAGATCAGACTGCAGGCCTCGGCGCACTGTGCCGCATCGGGGCGGTTCCAGGTGCGCTGGATTTCCGCAGCGACGACAGCGGTATCCATCGGCACCACGCCGGCCTGGACGACGCGGGCCAGGGTGATTTCCTGCGCGGTCTTGGAGCAGTGCCGGAGGCGTCGATCACGGTGAAGACCTTGTAACCGGCATTGACCGCGGCAATCGCCGGGAAGGCCATGCACACGCTGGTGATGGTGCCAGCGATGACCAACGTCTTCTACCCATGCAGCCCAACGAAAGCGAACTCAAATGGCAAGTCGTCGAAGCCACGGCGTAGCCCGGGGCGCACTGGCCCCGGGCCGAGCAGATAGCGCTCGGCCGGTCGAAGCAGAAGCGTCGAGTCTCGACCGAATCGCCTTTCATCTTCCAACATTGCACAGCTTGGGCACTCGGTTCAGGCACTGCCTTCGACCTAGGTGAAATGGCTGAATTCGGCGAACGATTGGGCCGAGCTGGCGAAGCTTGAGACGAGCGTAATGGGTACAGGATTAAATTTCCTTCACCTTGCGCCCTTTAGTCATAAGGCATTCGACAGCAATTCAGCCATACTCCAGAATGCAGCGGTTTTTGGGGGAAAACCCTTGCACAGCCAACGACATACCAACTTTTAGTGAGCCTCAACGTGAAAACATCCCTGTCCATTCTCAGCCTGCTGCTGTTGCTCACAGGTACCGCGACCCTCCCGTCGACCGCTGCTGCACAATCCCCGGCCCAGGTTCAACGTGACCCGTCCAAGCTGCACCTGGCTTCGGGCAGCGCTTTGCTGATCGACCTGAACACCAACCAGGAGCTGTATTCGAACCACGCCGACCGCGTGGTGCCGATCGCCTCGGTGACCAAGCTGATGACCGCCATGGTAGTGCTCGACGCCAAGCAGCCCATGGATGAAATGCTCACCATGACCATCGCCAACAACCCGGAAATGAAAGGCGTGTATTCGCGTGTGCGCCTGGGCAGCCAGCTGGACCGCCGCGAAACCTTGCTGATTACCCTGATGTCGTCAGAGAACCGTGCGGCCAATACCCTGGCCAACCATTATCCGGGTGGCTACCCGGCGTTCATCAAGGCAATGAACGCCAAGGCCCGTAGCCTGGGCATGGCGCACACCCGCTACGTCGAACCGACCGGCCTGTCGACGCAGAACGTGTCCACCGCCCGCGACCTGGCCAAGCTGTTGATGGCCTCGCGCAAGTACCCGATGCTGAGCGAGCTGTCGACCACCCGCGAGAAGACCGTGGCCTTCCGCAAGCCCAACTACACCCTGGGCTTCCGCAATACCGACCACCTGGTGAACAAGAGCAACTGGGACATCAAACTGACCAAAACCGGTTTCACCAATGAGGCCGGGCACTGCCTGGTGCTGTTGACCCGCATGGACAACCGCCCGGTGGCCATGGTCATCCTCGATGCCTTTGGCAAGTACACCCACTTCGCCGATGCCAGCCGCATGCGCCAGTGGCTGGAAACCGGTGCCGCCAAGCCAGCGCCGGCGGTAGCCATGCAGTACAAGGCGGAGCGGCAGAACAAAGGGCGTCTGGCGGCAGAATGACGGTGCCGGGTGACATTGCCCTTTAAGCCAAGGGCGTGTTCATCGAAAGAGTAATGGCGCCTGGCCGATCGAGCGCCGCCCGCGCGGCGCCTCCTCGCGGATAAATCCGCTCCTGCAAGCGCCTCGCGGCAGATGCCCAGGCCAGGCGGGCGCCGTTGCCAGCGTCAGGCCTGGGTACTGACCATCCCACCCGCACTGCTGCCACCGGTCTTCTGCAGCGCCTCAAGCAACTGCGCGGTGGCCTGCAGGATTTCACCATTGAGCGTGGCGATGCTCGCCTGCCTGGCACTCACGGCCGCCAGCTTGGCCGTTTCTTCCATTTGCTGAGCCATCACCAGAGCCAGTTGCTTCTGCTCGTCGGCCAACTGTTTCTGCAACTTCTTGATCATTTCGCGCAATTGCCTGATGTGCGCAGGTTCAGAACTGTCGCTGCTGCCCTCGGCGCCTTTGGCTTTGCTACCAGCGCTCACTTTCGACAGGTCGGCCTGGGTGCCGGCCCCGCTTTCTTCGCTCTTCTGCACATCCTGGCCAGCGACGCCGGAGGTGCTGCCCGACACTTGGCCCGTGCTGCCGACGCTGATTGCTGCGAGTGCGGTCATGTATTTCTCCCTGCAATAAAAAAATGGTCCCTGGACTGTTCTGCCTATCGGCCGCCAGGCGCAGGTCTTTAGCCCCGGCGTGCAAATCGCGCAGCCGGCCACCGGTAAATTCCCGGGCGTGTGGCTCGTTCTAACCCATGTACCTACGCAGGCGCCGGCCTACTCCCGGCGTGCGTCCACATTCGACCACTATGGAATCGCAGCCATGAGCCAGTCTGCACACACGGAAACTGTAAAAGACTTGATCGGCGTGGGTTTCGGCCCTTCCAACCTGGCCCTGGCCATCGCCCTGGAAGAACTCGCCGAGTCTCAGGGGCATGCCCTCGATGCACTGTTCATCGACAAGCAGCAAGACTACCGCTGGCACGGCGAAACCCTGGCGACCCAGAGCGAGCTGCAGATCTCGTTCCTCAAGGACCTGGTTTCGCTGCGCAACCCCACCAGCCCCTACAGCTTCGTCAACTACCTGCACCAGAAGCAGCGCCTGGCCGACTTCATCAACCTCGGCACCTTCTACCCCTGCCGCCTCGAGTACGACGACTACCTGCGCTGGGCCGCCGAGCACTTCGCTACCCAGGCGGTGTACGGCGAGGAGGTGCTGCGTATCGAACCGGAAGTGCAGGCGGGCCGGGTCGAACACCTGCGCCTGGTCTCGCGTGACGTACAAGGCCGCGAATACAGCCGCCGCACCCGTTCGGTGGTGGTCGGCAGCGGCGGCACCCCGAAAATCCCGGAGAAGTTCGCTGCCTTCACGGATGACCCGCGCGTATTCCACCACTCCCGGTACCTCAGCAGCCTAAACAAGCTGCCGTGCACCGCCGGCACGCCAATGCGCATTGCCGTGATCGGGTCCGGCCAGAGTGCCGCAGAGGCTTTCATCGACCTCAACGACAGCTACCCGTCGGTCAAGGTCGACATGATTCTGCGCGGCTCGGCGCTCAAGCCTGCCGATGACAGCCCGTTCGTCAACGAGATCTTCGCCCCGGACTACACCGACCTGGTCTACAACGAGCCGGCCGACCAGCGCCGCAAGCTGCTCGGCGAATACCACAACACCAACTACTCGGTGGTCGACCTCAACCTGATCGAGCGCATCTACGGCATCCTCTACCGGCAGAAAGTGGCGCACCAGTACCGTCACAACGTGCTGTGCCGACGCCAGGTGGAAACGGTGCTGGCCACCCGCGAAGGGCTGGAGCTGACCCTGCGTGACCTTGCCACCGGCCAGCAGCAGACCCACCGCTATGACGCGGTAATCCTCGCCACCGGCTACGAACGCCGCTCGCACCGTGACCTGCTGGCACCACTGGCCGGCTACCTTGACGATTTCACCGTCGACCGCAACTACCGCGTGCTGGCCAGCCCCGACCTGCAGGCGTCGGTGTACCTGCAAGGCTTCTGCGAAAACAGCCACGGCCTGAGCGACACCCTGCTCTCGGTGCTGCCGGCACGCGCTGCGGAGATCGGCCGCGCGCTGTACCAGGACCTGGCCCAGCTGCACGGCAGGCAGCAGGCAGCGGTCGCCCTGAGCCGCGCCTGACCCGCTGCCAACCAATGCCTGGCCGGCCTGGCGCCCTACGCCTTAGGCCGGCCTCGGTGTTTCTGAAACATTTACTTGCATTTAAAACGGCAGGATTTTGATTCTCATTCGTCCTTATCAGTACAGCCTCTTTGGCTGGGCACACGCTCGACCACCCTTGCAGAAGACTGTCCGATGGCCAAAACCGCGAAAAAATCGAAATCCAGGCTTTGGTTCCTGGTCCACAGCTGGCTCGCCCTGCCGATCTGGTTCTTTGTCCTGATCGTCTGTTTCACCGGCATGCTCGCCGTGGTCAGCCAGGAAATCGTCTGGCTGGCCAACCCGGACGTACGTGCCAACAAGCCCGATGGCGACGTCGAGCGCCTGAGCTTCCAGCAGGTGCTGGATGCGTTGCACAGGGCCGAGCCCGACATGGTGGTGGAGCGCCTGAGCCAACCCGACGGCTCGCACTTTGCCGTCAAGGCCGATGTCACCCTGCCTGACGGCACCAGCCCGACGTTGTACGTCAACCCCTACACCGGCGCGATCCAGGGCAAGACACCGGACTTCGACTTCGAGGCCTTCACCCGTGCCCTGCACGGCTGGTGGCTGGTGCCGTTCACCAATGGCTTCAGCTGGGGCTGGTACCTGGTGTCGCTGCTCGGGCTGCCCATGCTGGCGTCGCTGGTCACCGGCCTGGTGGTGTACAAGAAATTCTGGAAAGGCTTCTTCAAACCACTGCGCACCGGCCATGGTTCGCGGATTTTCTGGGGCGACCTGCACCGCCTGGCCGGGGTCTGGTCGATCTGGTTCATTGCCGTCATCTCCATCACCGGCACCTGGTTTCTGATCCAGGCGATCCTGTTCGACAACCACATCACCATTTCCAGCCGCCCGGTGGTGCCGGTGATTGCCCGCGAGGACGTGCCGCAAACCGCGGACGGCAGCCCCGCACCGCGCATCGACCTGGATGAAGCCGCACGCATTGCCGGCCTTGCGATCCCGGGCCTGGAGGTCAATTTCATCACCCTGCCAGCCACAGCCTACAGCCACGTCACCCTGGGCGGGCCGGGCTGGTACCCACTGATGTTCCAGAGCGCTTCGGTGAACCCCTATACGCGCCAGATCGACAGCCAGTTCCTGCTCAGCGACCGCTCGGCGCTGGAAGTCGTCACCGAATCCATGCGCCCGTTGCATACCGGCGATTTCGGCGGCCTGCCGATCAAGCTGGTGTGGTTCTTCTTCGGCCTGGTCCTCACCCTGATGGTGTTCAGCGGTTTGCTGATCTGGACCAGACGCACCGCCCAGGCCACCGCCGCCGCGCTCAAGCGCAGCGAACGCACGCCGCACCCGGCACGCACCGACAGCACCGTGGAGGTCCGCCCATGAGCAAGGCACACGCGCTGCCCGCCAGCCCGCTGAAGCAGCTGTGGCTGAAGTGGCGCTTCCACCTGAATATCCTGCTGGTTCTCATCCCGCTGGGCTTCATGCCGAAGTACTTCGCCGACGCCAGGCTGTTCCGTGGCGAAGCCGGCCTTGGCGCCAATGTGATCAGCGACATCCAGGTCGGCCCCTACCGCCTCGACCTGGCCGAGCTGCGTGACGAGGCCCCCCGCGCCGATGGCCCGGCCGGGTACTTCAAGGTGTTCAACGCCTCGTTGTGCAAGGCCTGTATCAAGGAGGTCAAGGCCGCCTACCTGCGCATCGGCAAACCGCGCAGCCTGCGCGCCGCCGGCACGATTTTCTTTGGCGCGCCCTACCACATGGGCACTTCACTGCCCATCCCGCCCCGCACCCGCCCGGACGCGCAGATCTGGATCACCCTGGAAGGCTGGGACGGCAGCCTGCACCAGGCGTCAGTCCCCCTGGCCAAGGCATCGCCCGCCACCGTGGCCTGGCTCGAGAAACAAGGAGACAAGAAATGAAACACCTGTTGCGCATCCTCGCCCTGCCTGTGCTGGCGCTGGGCGCTGGCCCCGCCCTGGCACACAACCCGATGTGCGAATGCGAAGGACTGGCCGGTGGCCAGGTCAAGTGCACCGGTGGCTTCTCGGACGGCAGCGGTGCCCCTGGGGTGACGCTGGATGTGATCGGCTACGACGAACAGGTGCTGGTCGGCGGCAAGCTCGGTGATGACTCGACGCTGACCTTCAAGCGCCCGGACGGCGAATTCTACGTGCTGTTCGATGCCGGCCCCGGGCATGTGGTGGAAGTCGACCACGCCGATATCACCCAGCCATGAGCCGCTGCCAAGTGATCCGCCCGGCCGGTGCCGGGCACGAAACCCTCTACGTGCTGCTGGTCAGCCTGCTGATCATGGTGCTCGCCGCCAGCGTGGTGCTGGTGCGCGGTGAGCGCGAGGACGCACAGGCCATCGCCAGCCACCAGATCGATGCCCGGCGCGACCTCACCGCCGCCGAGCAAGGCCTGTACACCGACCTGCGGGTGGCCTTCGACGAAATCCGCCTGCTGCGTGAAGAAAACGCCGCCGTCCCCAGCGTAAGCGCCCTGGCCGAGGAAGGCCTGCCACCGTTCGTGGTCGACGCCGGCAGCCAGAGCCGCGGCAACCACCAGTGGTCATGGCTGCAAGCCGGTGCCTACCTGGGGCGCAGCCAGGCCCCGGAAGTGGCCGGCAGCCTGCTGTTGATCGTGCCGAGCGACAGTGCTGGCGAGGCGGATGTCTGGCTGCGCCGCGACAGCGCCGCTGCGCCCCCGGACGACCTCGGCCAGGCCGCATTGATCGCTGCCGGCTGGCGCCAGGTGGTCAGCCATTACGACGCCGGGGTCACCCGCGAACACCGTCACTGAACCCAAGGACTCCTCCATGCTCCGCTCCGCCCTCGCCCTGCTCCTGGCCCTTGCCCTGCCGCTGTCGGCCCTGGCCGATAACGGCAAGCCGCTGCGCATCGGCATCACCCTGCACCCCTATTACAGCTATGTGAGCAACATCGTCGGCGACAAGGCCGAAGTGGTGCCGTTGATTCCGGCAGGTTTCAACCCCCACGCCTACGAACCACGGGCGGAAGACATCAAGCGCATCGGCACGCTGGATGTGGTGGTACTCAACGGCGTGGGCCATGACGATTTTGCCGACCGCATGATCGCCGCCAGCGAAAAACCCGGCATCCACACCATCGAGGCCAACCAGAACGTGCCATTGCTGGCGGCCACCGGCATTGCCGCCCGTGGTGCCGGCAAGGTGGTCAACCCGCACACCTTCCTGTCGATCAGCACCAGCATTGCCCAGGTCAACAATATCGCTCGCGAACTGGGCAAGCTCGACCCGGACAACGCCAGGCTGTACACGCAGAATGCCCGCGCCTACGCCAAGCGCTTGCGCGCCCTGCGGGCCGAGGCCCTGGCCAAGGTCACCGAGGCGCCCGGCGCCAGCTTCCGGGTGGCCACCATTCATGCTGCCTACGACTACCTGGTACGCGACTTCGGCCTGGAGGTGACGGCGGTGGTCGAGCCCGCGCATGGCATCGAGCCCAGCCCGGCCCAGTTGAAGAAGACCATCGACCAGCTGAAGGCCCTGGATGTGCGGGTGATCTTCTCGGAAATGGACTTCCCGTCCGCCTATGTCGAAACCATCCAGCGTGAATCCGGTGTGCGTCTTTACCCGCTCACGCACATTTCCTATGGCGAATACACCAAGGACAAGTACGAAGTGGAAATGCAGCGCAACCTCGACACCGTCGTGCGCGCCATCCAGGAGAACCGCGCATGACCGCCGCAGCCAACCTGCTGGCTACCTGCGGGCCGCGCATCGAGTTCACCGGCATCGACCTGTGCCTGGGCCGCACGCGCATCCTCGAACAGGTCAGCTTCAGCGTCGCCGCTGGCAGCGTGCATGCCATCGTCGGCCCCAACGGCGGCGGCAAGAGTTCGTTGGTCAAGACCTTGCTCGGGCAGATGCCGCACCAGGGCCAGTTGACCCTGCACTGGCCTGGTGAGCGCGAAGTGATCGGCTACGTACCGCAGGCGCTGGAGTTCGACCGTGGCCTGCCAATGACCGTGGACGACTTCATGGCCGCCATGTGCCAGCGCCGCCCTGCGTTCCTCGGCCTGTCGCGCCGGGTGCAGCCGGCCATCGACGCAGCCCTGGCGCGGGTCGGCATGCTCGACAAGCGCAAGCGGCGCATGGGCGCGCTGTCGGGCGGCGAACGCCAGCGCGTCCTGCTGGCGCAGGGCCTGGTCCCCGCGCCGCAGTTGCTGGTGCTGGACGAGCCGATGTCGGCCCTGGATGAAGCCGGTATCCAGGTGTTCGAACAGTTGCTGCGCGGCTGGCGCCAGGCAGGCACCACCGTGCTGTGGATCGAACACGACCTGCAGGCCGTGCTGCGCCTGAGCGACCGCGTGACCGGGCTCAACCGCCAGGTGCTGTTCGATGCCCCGCCGGCCCAGGCCCTGAGCCCGAAGCGCCTGCTTGGGCTGTTCTCCGTTCACCCACGCAGCGGGGGGCTTGCCTGATGAGCCTTGAATCCTTGCGCCTGCTGGTCCAGGGCTGGGCCACGGCCGGCTACCTGCCCGAGGCACTGGCCTACGGCTTCGTGGTCAACGCCTTGCTGGCAGGGCTGATGATCGGCCCGGTACTGGGCGGCCTGGGTACCCTGGTGGTGGTCAAGCGCTTCGCCTTCTTCTCCGAGGCGGTCGGCCATGCGGCGCTGACCGGCGTGGCCATCGGCATCCTGCTGGGCGAACCCTACACTGGCCCTTACGGCAGCCTGTTCGGCTACTGCCTGCTGTTCGGCATCCTGCTCAACTTCCTGCGCAACCGCACCGGGCTGGCGCCGGACACGTTGATCGGCGTGTTCCTCTCGGTATCGCTGGCACTGGGCGCCAGCCTGCTGCTGATGCTGGCGGGCAAGATCAATGTGCATATCCTGGAAAACGTCCTGTTCGGCTCGGTGCTGACCGTCAGCGGCCAGGACCTGCTGGTGCTGGGCATCGTCGCGCTGCTGGTGCTGGCCCTGGCCGTGCCCCTGTACAACCGCATCATGCTGGCCAGCTTCAACCCGCAGCTGGCGGCGGTGCGCGGGGTGGCGGTGAAGCCCCTGGATTACCTGTTCGTGGTGCTGGTGACCCTGGTGACGGTAGCGGCGGTGAAGGTGATCGGGGCGATCCTGGTCGGGGCGCTGCTGGTGATCCCGGCCGCCGCTGCGCGCCTGGTCAGCCAGTCGCTCAAGGGCTTTTTCTTCCTGTCGGTGCTGATTGCCACCTCGAGCACCCTGCTCGGCATCCTGCTGCCGATCGTATTCGACCTGCCGGTGCCGTCGGGTGCCGCCATCATCCTGGTTGCCGGCATCTGCTTTGCCCTGGCTGCGCTGGCCCGCGCCCTCGTCCCCCGCCTGCAAGGAAACCCGGCATGAACCTCAAACGCCTGACCCTGGCGCTGGCCCTGGCCAGCCTGCCATCGCTGTCTTTCGCCACCCAGGTGCTGACCAGCCTACCAGTCACTCACAGCCTGGCCAGCGCCCTGCTCGACGGCACCGCGGTGCAGCTCAAGCGTGCAGCACCGGCCAACCTGCCGCCCAGCCGTCAACCTGCATATTTCAGCGGGCGTGGTGGCGCCAGCCTGCAAGACGCCGCGCAGCAGGCCGATGCAGTGATCGGCGTGCGTTCGATCTGGCGTGACGACCCGCTGTACCCGATGGCCCGGCGCAGCAATATCCGCATCGTCGAGATCGACGCCGCCCGGCCGGTGGACGGCGCGCTGCCTGGCATTGCCGTCAGCGGCGACGATGCCTATGGCGCCTACCCCTGGCTGAACCCGACCAACCTCGGGCGCATGGCCGACGTGGTAGCCAATGACCTGGAACGCCTCGCGCCGGACGCCAAAGCGACGATCCAGGGCAACCTGGCCAGGCTCAAGCGCCAGTTGCTGGAACTTGCCGCCAGCAGCCAGACGCGCCTGGCCAAGGTCGACAACCTGACCGTGGTGAGCCTGTCGGAGCGCCTCGGCTACCTGGCCAGCGGGCTGAACCTGGACGTGGTGGAGCAGCCGCTACCCGCCGCATGGAATGCCACTGCACTGCAAGCGCTGGAGCACAGCCTGAAGGAACAGCAGGTGGCAGTGGTACTGGACCATCGCCAGCCGCAGCCGGCGGTGGTCGAAGTGATCAGGACGGCAGGGGCGAAGCTGGTGGTAGTGGAGAGTGACCCCGAGGATGCCTTTGCCGGACTGCAGGCCAGTGTCGACCAGGTGGTGGCCGCACTGGGCGGGGACTGAGGCCGGCACAGGTGCCTGACTGCTACCGTTTCATGCAGCGCTGATAACGTTCATCCACCCGCCCGGCAAACCAGGCCGTGGTCAGCTTGCGGGTGATCTTCGGGCTCTTCAGCTCGATCCCGGGCAACACGGCACGTGGCAGCGGTTTGCCAGCCGCCGCATCGGCCAGGGCGAACACCCCGCTGTACAGCTCGCTGTCTTCGAAGGCCAGGCTGTCGCCCTGCTCAAGCTGGCGGCGAATCTGCGGGTTGCGCAGGCCGAGCCGGGTGCCGAGCTTGCGCGCCGCCCTTTCCGTGGCCCCTGGCATGATCGAACCCGGTGCGATCAGGTCCCCGTCGAGGGCCAATGGCACCCCAGCCGCCTTGCTCAGTGCTGCCTGGAAGGCCGCGTTGCGGCTGGCGTACCAGCCCGCATTGAAATCGGCAAAGCGATACAGCTGGCGCTGGTAGCTTGTCGGGTAACCGAGCAAGTGGGCGATACCGAAATACATGCCGCCACGCCGGGTAAAGACTTCCTGGCGGATGCTGCCGGTGTAGCTGTAGGGGTAAGCGCGCGCGTGCCGTTCGGCAAAGTCGATGCTGACCTGCATCGGCCCGCCGGTATGCACCGGGTTCAACCCACCGAGCAAGGTTCTGCCCAGCGGTACACGGGCGATGACCTCGTCGTAGAGTTCGCTCAGCTGCTTCTCGCTGCGCACCGCCTGCAACCGCTGCTGGTAGCTCTTGCCGTTGGCCGAAGGGGTCTTCAGCGCCCCATCGACCAGCAGCCTGGGAACATGCAGGCGTGCGGCACGGCGGTCGATTTCCTCGCGGGCAATGCGCCCCAGGTTGGGTACCTGCGGGTCGGCGTTGAAGGTCGACTCCTGCTCGGTCACGGCCAGCACTGCGCACAGGTTGCTCTTGCTCGGGGCAATGTGCTGGGTTTCGAATGCCTGCTGAATGTCCCTGGCCCAGCCCTCGCGGTCCCTGGCCTGAGCGGGCAACAACCGCAGCAGTTGCGCGCGGACCTTGGCCGGGTCTGCTTCGAGTGCTTCCTCACGGCGCCCGGCGCAACCTTGCAACAGCGCCAGGGCGATCAGCCCGGCCGCCAGTATCCGGGCGTTCAGGGCTGTTCACCGACCAGGTAGGTCTTGCTGATGTGCCGGAACAGCGGATGGCCGGCACTGCCCATCAGCTCGAACAACACCATCTCGCGGGTCACCACCTGCGCACCGGCAGCACGCATGCGCGCCAGGCCCGCGGCCTTGCTCGCCGGGGTGCGGCTGTCGCAGGCATCCTCGACCACGAACACCTGCTTGCCCAGCGCCAGCAGGCCGAGCACGGTCTGCAGCACACAGACGTGGGTTTCCATGCCGCAGACGATCACTTGCTCGCGCGCCATCAAGCTGGCGGGCAGGCACCCGGCGGCCACGCAGGAAAAATGGCTTTTCTCCACCACCTCGGCAGCTGGCGCTGCGGCCAGCAGCTCGGCCAGGGTGTGCCCCAGGCCCTTGGGATACTGTTCGGAAATCACCGTCGGCAGCTCCAGTTCGGCGGCCGCTGCCAGCAACCAGCGGGCCCGTGCGCGGGTGCCTGCAGGGTCACTCATGGCGCCGATGAGCTTTTCCTGGATGTCGACGACCAGCAGCGTCGCCTTGTGTGGATCGATCAGCATTGCCTGCCCCTTGCCTGGAAAAGGCCTAGCCTCCCCCAGGCAAGCGGTGACGTCAATCAGGCGGAAAGCCGAAGCGGTTCGAGCGATGCGACCAGCGCAGCGAGCACCTGGTCTTCCTGTTGGTGAATGAAGAAGTGCCCCCCCGGGAACATCTGCAGCGAGAACGGGCCATGGGTTTCCTGGCGCCAGGCCTGCAGTTGCTCGTCGCTGGCGCGGTCGTCCACGCCACCCAACACGTGCAGCGGGCACTGCAACGCCGGGCGCTGGCGGTAAGCGTAGGTGCCGCAGAGCAGGAAGTCGGCGCGCAGGATCGGCAAGGTCAGGCTCATCAGCTCGGTGTTGGCCAGCACTTCCTCGGGCGTGCCCTGCAGCTCGCGCAATTCGCTGATCAGCTCGGCGTCGCCCTTGGGTTCGTGCCAATTGTCGCGCTCGTAGTCCTCGCGGCGGGTCGGCGCAGCGGTTCCACACGCGAACAGGGCCATGGGTGGCGGGCTACCCAGCGCCTGCAGCTCGTGGGCCAGTTCGAAGGCCAGCAACGCACCCAGGCTGTGGCCGAGCAGCACGTAGGGGGCACTGGTCGCCAGGCGTTGCTCGGCCGCCAGTTGCCGGGCCAGCACTTGCAGGTTGGTGTGCAGTGGCTCGGCCATGCGCGCACCGCGCCCGGGCAGTTCGACCGGGCGCACCTGCAGCCACGCCGGCAGCTTGCGCCGCCAGCGGCTGTAGACCATGGCGCTGGCGCCGGAGTACGGCAGGCAGAGCAGATTCACTGCGCTCACTGGGCAGCGGCTTCGGCCATTTTCTGGCGCAGGCTCAGCGGGCGCATGTCGGTCCAGACTTCGTCGATGTAGGCCAGGCAGTCTTTCTTCAGGCCGCTCTTGCCAACGGCGCGCCAGCCGTTGGGGATAGCCTTGTAGTCGGGCCAGATCGAGTACTGCTCTTCGTGGTTGACCACTACCTGGAACTGGATATCGTCGCGGTCGAAAACGGAAGTCATTGCCTGTCTCCTTGAGTGATGAATGCCACTGCGCACGTGGCGCAGGGGGCTTTGTAGTAGACGTGGCACGCGGTGAAAAAATTAGCGGCCTGGCGCTTGCAGGAGCGGCTGCGCCCGGCTGGCCCTCAGGTTTCCCGCAGCAAATCATGGCTATCGAGCAGGCGGAAGGCAACCTGCGGGTTGCGCTCCAACCCGCGGCGGATCGCCGCCGGAATCGACTGCCGGGTCTTGCGGCACAACCCAGGCTGGTCATCCAGCTCGATGACGATGCCGCGCATGGTCCGCACTTCGTTGAAGCCGGGGGCGATGTGCACACGGATGCCAAGGTTTTCGTACATCCGTTGCTGCAGGCGCTGCAGGTCTTCCAGGTCCTTGAGGTTTTCCAGGCGTTCAAGCAGGCGTTTTTCTTCCTGGCGGGTAAGCAGGAGGATGCGCTGGGCGGCCTGCGGGTGGTCAGCCAGCTGTTCGCGGCCGCAAACGCAGGCGCCAGGCGGGCAAGGCTGGCGCAAAGGCGGTGGTGTGCTCATGCCAGCAAGCATAGCCTGTAGCGGGCTTTCAAGGCGGTCACAAGTGCACCAGTCGCTCGCGCAGGAAAGCCACGAACCCCTGCACCGGCCGCGCCACCTGTCGGTGTTGCGGGTACACCGCCGACAGTTGCAACGCCGGCGGCCGCCATTCATCCAGCACCGTCACCAGCCGCCCATCCGCCAACGCCTGGGCAACGATAAAGGTCGGCAAGTAAGTCACCCCCATCCCGGCAATCGCCGCGTCCCTGAGCATCTCGCCGTTGTTGGCCCGCATGCGCCCGCTCACCTGAAGCACCTGGGCCTTGCCAGCCTGACGGAACTGCCACTGCACCTGCCGTGAGTGCCCATATGGCAGGCATTCGTGCCCGGCCAGCTCATCAGGCGTGGCGGGTACGCCGCGCTGTTGCAGATACGCCGGGCTTGCGCAGTAGACCCGCTCGACGCCTGCAATACGCCGCGCAATCAGGCTGGAGTCCTCCAGCACGCCGATCCGCAGCGCCAGGTCATAGCCCTCGCCGATCAGGTCCACGGCACGGTCGCTCAAGTCCACCTCCACATCGACCTGCGGATGTAGCTGCAGGAACTCAGTCAGCAGGCAACCCAGGTGGGCCATGGCGAACGACAGCGGCGCGCTCAGGCGCAAGGTGCCGCGCAAGGCCTGGGCCTGGCCGCTGATGTCGTGCTCCACCTGCTGCACCTCGCCCAGCAGGCGCAGTGCCGACTGGTAGTAGTGCTGGCCCAGCGGGGTGGCGTCCAGGCGCCGCGTGGAGCGGTTCAGCAGGCGCACACCCAGGCGCTCTTCCAGCTGCATCAGGCGCCGGCTGACCGACTGCTTGGACATGCCCAGGCGCTCGGCAGCAGCAGTGAAACTGCCGGCCTCCATCACCTGGGCGAAGATGCGCATGTCTTCGTAAGGGTTCATTGTCTCGCTCGTAGTGACAGTCAAACGCTTTATAGCGGCTTTTTCCCATCAGCGCATCTGCCTAATCTACCCACAGGTCGCAGCGATGGCCCGCCAGGCCAGGCAAGACGCCCATTACCAACACTTGCATGGAAAAGGATTCGCTCATGAACATTGTCCACAAAACCCTCACCGCTTCCCTCCTCGCGCTGTCCGTATCCGGCGCTTTCGCTGCCGGCAGCCCGGGTGTCGAAAGCCACACCCAGGCGTTCCTCGAAGCGTTGCAACAAGGTGGCGGCAAGCCGCTGGAACAGCTCAGCCCGAAAGATGCCCGTGCCGTGCTGACCGGCGCCCAGGCTTCGGTCAAAGTCGACCTCTCCGGCATCGAGGTGAAGCAACACACCATCCAGGCCGATGGCCAGTCGACCACGCTGCAAGTGGTACGCCCGGCCAATGTGCAGGGCGACCTGCCGGTGTTCATGTTCTTCCACGGCGGCGGCTGGGTGCTCGGTGACTTCCCGACCCACCAGCGGCTGATCCGCGACCTGGTGGTCGGCTCTGGCGCAGTGGCAGTCTATGTCGACTACACCCCGTCGCCGGAAGCGCATTATCCAACGGCGATCAACCAGGCCTACGCCGCGACCCGCTGGGTGGCCGAGCATGGCAAGGAAATCGGCGTGGACGGCAAGCGCCTGGCCGTGGCCGGCAACAGCGTCGGCGGCAACATGGCGGCGGTGGTGGCGCTCAAGGCCAAAGAGGCCGGTACCCCGGCGCTGCGCTTCCAGCTGCTGTTGTGGCCGGTCACCGATGCCAGCTTCGAGACTGCTTCCTACAAGCAGTTTGCCGAGGGGCACTTCCTGACCACCGGCATGATGAAATGGTTCTGGGACAACTACACCACCGATGCCAAGGCACGGGCACAGATCTACGCCTCGCCGCTGCGTGCCAGCAGCGAGCAACTGAAAGGCTTGCCGCCGGCGCTGGTGCAGACGGCCGAGTTCGACGTGCTGCGTGATGAAGGTGAAGCGTATGCCCGCAAGTTGAATGCGGCAGGTGTGACGGTCACGTCGGTACGCTACAACGGGATGATTCATGACTATGGGTTGTTGAACCCGCTGAGCCAGGTGCCGGCGGTGAAGGCGGCGATGAGACAGGCGGGCACTGAACTTAAAGTGCATCTGCAGTGAATCGATGAGCAAAAGACCCGCCCCGGCGGGTCTTTTGCTGCTATTGCGGGAATGGCCCGCAGGCTTCAATAAACCTACCATCGGTGCGGCTATCTATCGCACCGTCCGCCCCGATGTAGATATCAATCCTGGGCCACTTGGGTTTGGCCCGAATGCAGTGCCATTTCCCACGGTTGTTCCAATCGAGTTGCATGAAGAACTGGTCGTTCGGGATGATATGCCCGGCGCCGCCGGTGGTTTCACCTGGGTAGATCTCGCCTTTTGCAATGTTATCTTGAACGTTCAAGATATAGCCAAGACGCCCCTGCCCGTTGTCAGAAAAATGAAAAGTCACGCGGGGTATGGCAACATACCAAAAGACGATTGGGCTGAACATAATCGCGACCACCCAGCGCCAGAAATGCCGTTTCGGTTTATTTGCAGAGATGGTCACGTACGCTACCTCCTCAGCTTGACAATGACAGTGCTAGTACCTCATCCATAAGCACCTTTGCCGTAATCCCACCGTTTGGTTGCTGCTTATGCATTTTGCTTCTATGGCGGAAATGGCCCGCAGGCTTCAATGAATTTCCCATCGGTGCGGCTATCGATCGCACCGTCCGCCGCAATGTAGATATCAATACTTGGCCATCTGGGTTTGGCCCGGATGCAGTGCGATTTTCCACGGTTGTTCCAATCGAGTTACATGAAGAACTGGTCGTTCGGGAAGATATGCCCGGTGCCGCCGGTGGTTTCACCTGGGTAGATCTCGCCTTTTGAAATGTCGTGCTGGATATTCAAAATGTAGCCGAGACGCCCCTCGCCTTTTTCAGAAAAATGAAAACTTACTCGGGTGCAGCAACATACCAAAATATAATGGGTGTAAGCATTGTCACCAGTACCCAGCGCCAGATGTGCCGTTTCGGTTTATTTGCAGACGTGATCACGTATACCACCTCCCCAGCTTGAACGTGGCAATGCTAATACTTCGATCATGAGTATCTTTGCAGTAATTCCACCGTTTGGATGCAGTTCGTGCAGTTTGACGCCAATGCTGATAGCGACACGATCACCTATGTCATCCCATGCCCGCAGCCCCTCTATATCAGCGGAGCGGTGAGGCCCGCTATGTTTATCCCATTTTCAGACTTTCCGAATGGAGTCAGATGCAATCTGCTCAAGCCCAGCACCATCCAGAAGAACACTTTCTGAAAAACCACCCGCCCGTCCTACATAACCGTAGTGAATGTTCGACCATATGTCGTAATAGAAGTCAACTTCACCTTGCTTCTGCCAAACCCCGCCGAACCGTTCTGCAATCGCCAGCTTATGATCCCACGGCCTGTCCTGACCAACCCGCTCTGCCCAAAGCGCCATCGCGGCAGCAGTGTTGCCAACCATTATTGATTGGAAGTCAGGCGGTAAAAGACGTGCATACCAAGGCAGTTTTTGAAATATTGCATGTTCCTCTGTCGCGTCAAAGCTGGTCAGCTTTTTCATTTTCAGTACGGATGGGTGTGTGATATTGCGGTTCATTTCCCCCGCGATATAGCTCGCTACCTGCTCCATCATGTCAGGGTCTTTGCAAGTGACAGGCAGCGGCCTGCTTTCTGCAAGCTTGATGGGAGAGATGGAGCCACCTTGAGCCGATACTGTCGCCTGGCTCGCCTGCTGTGTCGTCGCGAACCTTGTCGTTTCGCCAAGTCCTCCCGTGGCCATGACACGGTTGCTTCCCGCTGGGCACGCACAGGCTACCAAAGCCCCATCAACCACCGCCGGGCGCCCTTGGATGATGAAGTGTGGTACGCCCTCCACGAGCGTTCCGACCTCACCACAGACAGGGCATGGGGTGGTCTTGTCATCAGTCTCAAGGCCTCACGCCCCTGCACTTTGAATCCGGCGTTACTGGCCAGGCATACGGCCCCTGTAGTGGTACGGTCTCCATTCAAGGCCTGGGCCCGATCGTGAATCCTGAAAGGTGCCATCCGTAGATTCCTCAAGCGAAACCGGGAGGCTAGCACCCACCAAGACCAAGAAATTCGCGCCCGAACGGTACAGGAACAGTCCTACCGGACACGTTGTATTGTCCTACGCGTCACTTCCCCGTTAGTCAGCCTAGAAGAGACAGTAATTCACATAGGTGCGTATTTTTAGCACCCAAGCTGACAGTTAAACTTCTCCCATCAGCAGCCTGATGCCCTAGTGGATCAGGCTCATCAAGGAGAATCACCATGCTTACCGTACGCAACGCTCAAGACCGCGGCCTGGCCTTCCATGGCTGGCTGAAATCCTTCCACACCTTCTCCTTCAGCCACTATCGCAACCCGGACGAGCAAGGTTTCTCCGACCTGCTGGTGATCAACGACGACCGCGTCATCGCCGGCAAGGGCTTCGGTGAGCACCCGCACCGTGACATGGAGATCTTTTCCTACGTGCTCGAAGGCGCACTGGAGCACAAGGACACCCTGGGCACCGGCTCGGTCATCCGCCCAGGCGACGTGCAACTGATGAGCGCTGGCCATGGCGTAGCGCACAGCGAGTTCAACCACAGCCAGGCGCAGCCGGTGCACTTTCTGCAGATCTGGATCGTGCCGAACGTGCAAGGCGCCACGCCGCGTTACCAGCAGCAGCACTTCAGTGCCGAGGAAAAGCGCGGCAAGCTGCGTTTGATCATCTCGCCGGATGGCGCCGAGGGGTCATTGCAGGTACGGCAGAATGCGCGGGTGTATGCCGGTCTGTTCGACGGTGACGAGCGTGCCACCCTGACCTTGCCAGAAAACCGCCATGCCTACATGCACGTGGCCCGGGGCAGCATCGAGCTCAATGGGCAAGTGCTGAATGAAGGGGATGGGGTGCGGGTGAGGCAGGAACAGGTGCTGGAACTGGGCAACGGAGTGGATGCCGAGGTGCTGGTGTTCGACCTGCGGCCGCATGAATTGCCTGGCATGCCATAAGGCAGGTCCGGCTATTTCGCGGGTAAACCCGCTCCCACAGGTACGCCACAGACTTCGAAATCTGTGGCGTACCTGTGGGAGCGGGTTTACCCGCGAAGAGGCCGCAAATCCAACTCAGGACTCGACCCCTTCGACGATGATCACTTCAGCTTTCGCCACGCCCTGGCGATGGCTGCACGCCTCCTGGTACAGCGCGGACCGGTAACACGCCAGCGCCAGCTCGTACGAATCGAACTCGATCACCACGCTACGCTGAGGGGTAGGCCGCCCTTCCAGCGCCTCGCTGCGTCCGCCGCGGGCCAGAAAGCGGCCACCGAACGCCTGGAAGGCAGCCGGGGCGCGTTGAGTGTATTGCTGGTATTGCTCGGGGTCGGTCACGTCCACGTGGGCGATCCAGTAGGCCTTCATGCGCTGCTCTCCTGTTACGGCGATATTTATGTATGATGGTATACCATAATAATCACCCCATTACCGCGAGCGTGCAACATGGCTTTCAACACCATCGAGGAACTTCTCGAGGACTACCGGCAGGGCAAGATGGTCCTGCTGGTGGATGACGAGGACCGGGAAAACGAAGGCGACCTGCTGATCGCCGCCGAGCGTTGCGACGCCCAGGCCATCAACTTCATGGCCCGCGAAGCGCGCGGCCTGATCTGCCTGACCCTGACCGAAGAACATTGCCATCGCCTGGGCCTGGAGCAGATGGTACCGGCCAACGGCAGTGTGTTCAGCACCGCTTTCACCGTGTCGATCGAAGCAGCCAGCGGCGTGACCACCGGCATTTCCGCCGCCGACCGGGCGCGCACCGTGGCCGCCGCCATGGCCCCCGGCGCCCGCCCCGAGGACCTGGTGCAACCGGGGCACATCTTTCCCCTGCGCGCCCGCGAAGGTGGCGTGCTGACCCGTGCCGGGCACACCGAAGCCGGTTGCGACCTGGCGCGCCTGGCCGGTTTCACCCCGGCTTCGGTGATCGTCGAGGTGCTCAATGACGACGGCACCATGGCCCGCCGCCCCGACCTGGAGGTTTTCGCCGCCCGGCATGGGATCAAGATCGGCACCATCGCCGACCTGATTCATTACCGCCTGAGTACCGAACAGACCATCAAGCGTATCGGCGAACGCGAGCTGCCGACCGTGCATGGCAACTTCCGCCTGGTCACCTATGAGGACCGCATCGAAGGGGGTGTGCACATGGCCATGGTCATGGGCAACATCCGCCGCGAGCAACCGACCCTGGTGCGGGTGCATGTGATCGACCCGCTGCGCGACCTGGTCGGTGCCGAATACGCCGGGCCACCCAACTGGACGCTGTGGGCGGCGCTGCAGAGAGTGGCCGAGGAAGGCGCCGGTGTGGTGGTGATCCTGGCCAACCATGAGTCCTCCCAAGCCTTGCTCGAGCGCGTACCGCAGCTCACCCACCCGGTGCGGCCTTACCAGCGAGGGCAATCGAAGGTGTACTCCGAGGTCGGCACCGGCGCGCAGATCCTGCAGGACCTGGGCGTGGGCAAGCTGCGTCACCTGGGCCCACCACTGAAATATGCCGGGCTGGCCGGGTACGAGCTGGAGGTGGTGCAGAGCATCCCCTTCGAGCCTGGGCTGGTCGGCTGATACGCAGCCTTGCAGGAACGGCCTTTCGCGACACAAGGCCGCTCCTGCAGGGGACGGAGTGATGGCCGGTAGCCCATACCTCTTGCCAAAAGTTTGGAATACCATAATATGATATCCCGTAGACCTTAAATCTGTCGGCCGGCTCCTACAATTACAAACGGCCTTCAGACACCTTGTTTTAGCGGCTCCCCGAACACGATTGGCGGGCGCACCACAAGCCCCGCCTCGAATAACAAAAGCAACGAGGGCGTAACCATGCTGTTGAGCAAACGTGTAACCGCAGTGCTGTCCGCCAGCCTGCTGACCCTGGCCTGCCAGGCCGCCCAGGCTGCCGACAGCCTGAACTTCGTCAGCTGGGGCGGTACCACCCAGGACGCCCAGAAAGAAGCGTGGGCCGTACCCTTCAGCAAGGCCAGCGGCATCAAGGTGGTCCAGGACGGCCCCACCGACTACGGCAAGCTCAAGGCCATGGTCGAAAGCGGCAACGTGCAGTGGGACGTGGTCGATGTCGAAGCCGACTTCGCCCTGCGGGCGGCCAGCGAAGGCCTGCTCGAACCCCTCGATTTCAACCAGATCAAACGCGACAAGATCGACCCCCGCTTCGTCTCCGACCACGGCGTCGGTTCGTTCTTCTTCTCCTTCGTGCTCGGCTACAACGAAGGCAAGCTCGGCGCCAACAAACCGCTGGACTGGACGGCGTTGTTCGATACCAAGACCTACCCGGGCAAACGCGCCCTGTACAAATGGCCCAGCCCTGGCGTCCTGGAACTGGCCCTGCTGGCCGATGGCGTAGCCCCCGACAAGCTCTACCCGCTGGACCTGGACCGCGCCTTCAAGAAACTCGACACCATCAAGCAGGACATTGTCTGGTGGGGCGGTGGCGCCCAGTCGCAGCAGCTGCTGGCCTCGGGTGAAGCTTCGCTCGGCCAGTTCTGGAATGGCCGCGTCTACGCCTTGCAGCAGGACGGTGCGCCGGTGGGCGTGAGCTGGAAACAGAACCTGGTCATGGCCGACTTCCTCGTGGTGCCCAAGGGCGCCAGGAACAAGGACGCAGCCATGAAGTTCCTGGCCAACGCCAGCAGCGCCGAAGGCCAGGCCGAATTTGCCAACAAGACTGCCTACGCGCCGGTGAACGTCGACAGCGTGGCCAAGCTGGACAAGGACCTTGCACAGAACCTGCCCACCGCCTACGCCCAGGACCAGGTCACCCTCGACTTCGCCTACTGGGCCAAGAACGGCCAGGCCATCGCAGCCCGCTGGAATGAGTGGTTGGTCAAATGAAAGTCGCCATCAACGCCCTGCATAGCGCACAAGGTGCCCCCATGGGCACCGGCGCACCGGGCACGGCCGCGCGCCGCGTCAGCCTGAGCCAACGCTGGAAAGGCAGCCGCAACCTACTGCCGGCCCTGTTGTTCCTTGGCCTGTTCTTCTTCGCCCCGCTGGCCGGCCTGCTGCTGCGCGGGGTGCTGGAGCCGACGCCGGGGCTGGGCAATTACGAGCAACTGTTTGCCAACTCGGCCTATGCGCGGGTGCTGTTCAACACCTTCTCGGTGGCCGGCGTGGTCACCCTGATCAGCGTGCTGCTGGGTTTCCCGCTGGCCTGGGCGATCACCCTGGTGCCCAAGGGCTGGGGCCGCTGGCTGCTGAACATCGTGCTGCTGTCGATGTGGACCAGCCTGCTGGCGCGCACCTACTCGTGGCTGGTGCTGCTGCAGAGCTCGGGGGTGATCAACAAGGCGTTGATGGCCATGGGTATCATCGATGCGCCGCTGGAAATGGTGCATAACCTGACCGGCGTGGTGATCGGCATGAGCTACATCATGATCCCGTTCATCGTGCTGCCGCTGCAGGCCACCATGCATGCCATCGACCCGATGGTGCTGCAGGCCGGCTCGATCTGCGGCGCCAGCCCGTGGACCAATTTCTGGAAGGTGTTCCTGCCGCTGTGCCGCTCGGGCCTGTTCTCCGGGGCGCTGATGGTGTTCGTGATGTCGCTCGGTTACTACGTCACCCCGGCCCTGCTGGGCGGTGCGCAGAACATGATGCTGCCCGAATTCATCATCCAGCAGGTGCAGTCCTTCCTCAACTGGGGCCTGGCCAGCGCCGCCGCCGCACTGCTGGTGGTCATCACCCTGGTGCTCTTCTACCTGTACCTGAAGCTGCAGCCGGAATCACCGGTTGGCAACGCGAGGTAAACCGCCATGCTCCTGTCTCCCAATGCCATGGGCCGCCCGCTGCGCACCGGCCTGTACCTGACCACCGGGGTCATCGCCGCCTTCCTGCTGCTGCCGGTGGTGTTCATCGTGCTGCTGTCGTTCGGCTCGTCACAGTGGCTGGTGTTCCCGCCGCCAGGCTGGACCTTCAAATGGTATGGCCAGTTCTTCTCCAACCCGGAGTGGATGGACGCTGCGCTGGCCAGCCTCAAGGTGGCCCTGCTGACCACCGTGGCAGCCGTGCTGCTGGGCCTGCCTACCGCGTTCGCCCTGGTGCGTGGCCGTTTCCCCGGCCGCGAACTGCTGTACGGGCTGTTCACCATGCCGATGATCGTGCCGCTGGTGATCATCGCGGTGGCGGTGTACGCGCTGTTCCTCAAGCTTGGCTACACCGGCACGCTGTTCGCGTTCGTGGTCAGCCACGTGATCGTCGCCCTGCCCTTCACCATCATCTCGATCATCAACTCGCTGAAGCTGTTCGACCAGTCGATCGAGGACGCCGCAGTGATCTGCGGCGCCTCGCGCCTGCAGGCGATCTTCAAGGTGACCTTCCCGGCGATTCGCCCGGGCATGATCGCCGGTGGCCTGTTCGCCTTCCTGGTGTCGTGGGATGAGGTGGTGTTGAGCGTGATGATGGCCAGCCCCGACCTGCAGACCCTGCCGGTGAAGATGTGGACCACCCTGCGCCAGGACCTCAGCCCGGTCATTGCCGTGGCCTCGACCCTGCTGATCGGCCTGTCGCTGCTTGTCATGTTCATTGCCGCCGCTTTGCGTCGGCGCACCGAAGTCAACGCCTGAACGCGCGGAGAAAATAATAATGAGTGCAGTAATGAAAGAACACGCGCCAGGCAAGACCCTGGTCAGCCTGCGCGGCCTGAACAAGCATTACGGCGACTTCACCGCCGTCGATAACCTCGACCTGGACATCCAGGATGGCGAGTTCCTGACCTTTCTTGGCTCCAGCGGTTCGGGCAAATCCACCACCCTGTCGATGCTGGCCGGTTTCGAAACGCCCAGCAGCGGCGAAATCCTGGTCGATGGCCAGTCGCTGGTCAACGTGCCGCCGCACAAGCGCGACATCGGCATGGTGTTCCAGCGCTATTCGCTGTTCCCGCACCTGAACGTGCGCGACAACATCGGCTTCCCGCTGGCCATTCGCAAGCTGAGCGCCGCCGAGACCAGCAAGCGCGTCGACGCCATGCTCAAGCTGGTGCAGCTGGAGCAGTTCGCCCACCGCAAGCCGGCGCAGATGTCCGGCGGCCAGCAGCAACGCGTGGCGATCGCCCGGGCGCTGGTGTACGAGCCACGCATCCTGCTGATGGACGAGCCCCTGGGTGCGCTGGACAAGAAGCTGCGCGAAGACCTGCAGGACGAACTGCGTCAGCTGCACCGGCGCCTGGGCATCACCATTGTCTACGTCACCCATGACCAGGAAGAAGCCATGCGCCTGTCGCAGCGCATCGCCATCTTCAGCCATGGCAAGATCGTCGGCCTGGGCACCGGTTACGACCTGTACCAGAACCCGCCGAATGCCTTCGTCGCCTCGTTCCTGGGCAATTCCAATTTCCTGCGGATCAAGGCCAGCGGCAACGGCGCAGGCAGCTTCGAAGGGCAGCCGGTGGCGATCCGCCTGACGCCGGGCCTGGCCGCGTCGCAGGAGGCGCTGATCATGGTGCGCCCGGAAAAGGCCCTGGCCCTCACCGCCGAGCAGGCCGTACGCGAGCCGCTGCCGGCGGGCTGGAACGAGGTCAGTGCCAAGGTTGGCGAGGTGTTGTTCCTGGGCGAGAGCCAGACTTGCCACGTCGTCACTGCGGGCGGCACCGAGCTGACCGTGAAGGCACTGTCGGCTGCGGGCATGCCGATGCAGCCGGGCGATACCGTGAAGGTGCGCTGGGCGGTGGCGGATGCCTGCATCTACACCGAATGGGCCGAGAGCGATTTGAGCAAATCCGCCGGGGCGCATTGAAATGACCGGCGATGCCGGTGCCAGCCACCGCGGCGCCTGCATCGCGGGTAAATCCGCTGCTACAGGTGTGACCTGTCACATTATGATCACGCTACTGTCGTAATCTGCCGGCCAACTCCACGCCACAGGGCTAACCGGCATGCCCCGCCTGCTTGTCTTGCTGCTTGCCCTGCTTCCGCTGACGGCCCACGCCGAGTACCTGCGGGTGCAGGGATCCAACACGATCGGCGCAGCGCTGCTGCCGGCGTTGGTCCAGGCGCAATTGCGCGCCCGGCATGCCACGGCGGTCGAACAGCACCCCGGGCAACTTGCCAATGAAACCGTCATCACTGCGCGTGACAGCCAAGGGCAGCCGATACGCGTCGATATCGCCGCCCACGGCTCCAGTACCGGCTTCACCGCCCTGGGGCGCGGCGAAGCCGACCTGGCCGCCGCTTCGCGGCCGATCAACGACAGCGAAGCGGGCCAGCTGCGCGCACTTGGCGACCTGCGCGGCGCCGCCGCCGAGCAGGTGATCGGCCTCGATGGCGTCGCGGTCATCGTCCACCCCGACAACCCGCTACCGCAACTCACTACAGCGCAACTGGCACAGGTCTTCTCCGGTCAGATACAGCGCTGGGAGCAGCTGGGCATTGCCGGTGGCACCATCCATCTCTACGCCCGTGACGACCGCTCCGGTACCTACGAAACCTTCAAGGCGCTGGTGCTGGAACCGCAGCACGAAACGTTGTCGGCCACGGCCAGGCGCTTCGAGTCCAGCGACGAGCTGGCCGCGCAAGTCGGCGCCGACCGCCAGGCCATCGGTTTCAGCAGCCTGCCGGCCGTGCACCGGGCCAAGGTGCTGGCGGTGGCCGAAGGCGACGCGCCGGCCATGCTCCCCGAGCGTGCGCTGGTGGCCAGCGAAGACTATCCACTGTCGCGGCGCCTGTACTTCTACCTGCCGGCTAATCCGAAACCGCAGGCCAAGGCCCTGGCAGACTTCGCCCAGAGCCCGGCCGGCCAGGCGATCGTCGCCCAGCAGGGTTTCGTCTCGCAGCAGATCAATGCCCAGCCTGTCGCACCGCTGGCCGACATGCCACCGCGCTATCGTGCCTTGGCCCAGCAAGCGCAGCGCTTGAGCGTGAACTTCCGCTTCCAGGAGGGCAGCGCCAGCCTCGACACCAAGGCATTGCGCGATGTGCAGCGGGTGGCCGATTACCTGCGCCAGGCCGGCAAGCTGAACGGCAAGGCAGTGCTGGTGGGGTTTGGCGACCCCAAGGAAACCCCCGGCCGTGCCGCCCTGCTCTCCCGCCTGCGCGCCCAGGCGGTGCGCCGCGAGCTGGCGCGTGATGGGGTCGAGGTGCAGCAGGTCATGGGCATGGGCGATGAACGACCGGTGGCAGGAAACGAACTGGAGCAAGGGCGGCTGCGCAACCGCCGGGTCGAGGTATGGGTGAACTGACCGCCGCTGCGGGTCGACGCTACACAGGTCCCGGCAAAAAAATGTAACAGCTCCCCATTCGGCATCCCCGGCAATCAGGTCTAGGCTCAAGACCATGTGATACCGGGCCCCTCTGACGGCTGCCAGGCCGCCATGTCGGATCACTGTTGCCATGCAACGTCGACATTCAAGGAGGGGCTCATGACAGCTCTACACACTTTCCTCACCACCCCGTTCCTCGGTACCAGCGCCTGGTTGTGGCTGCTGTTCGTGGCCATCGTCGTCGCCCTGCTGGTGCTCGACCTTGGCGTGCTGCACCGCCACGAGCGGGAAATCGAAATGCGTGAAAGCCTGTTGCTGTATTCAGGCTATTTCAGCGTCGGCGTGCTGTTCGGCCTCGGGGTCTGGTATTACCTGGGCGCACAACCGGCGCTGGAGTTCTATACCGGTTTCCTGGTCGAGCAGTCGCTATCGATGGACAACGTGTTCGTCATGGCGATGATCTTCAGTTATTTCGCCATCCCCCGCCGCTACCAGCACCGCGTGCTGTTCTGGGGCATCCTCGGCGTGGTCGTGCTGCGGGCGATCATGATCGGAGTGGGCGCGGCGCTGGTGCAGAACTTCGCCTGGGTGTTGTACCTCTTCGGCGCCTTCCTGCTGTTTACCGGGGTGAAGATGGCGCTGTCGAAGGAAGACCACCGGCCGGACCTGGCCAACAACCCGATCCTGAAGTTCGTGCGGCGGCACATGCGGGTCACCGAGCAGATCCACGGCGCGCATTTCTTCGTACGCCTTGCTCCGCCCGGCCAGAGCAAGGCGCTGCGCCATGCCACCCCACTGTTCCTGGCACTGGTGCTGATCGAACTGGCCGACCTGGTGTTCGCCGTCGACAGCGTGCCGGCGATTTTCGCGATTACCCAGGACCCGTTCATCGTCTATACCTCGAACATCTTCGCCATCCTCGGGTTACGCTCGCTGTATTTCGCGCTGGCGGCGCTGATGCACCGGTTCGTTTACCTCAAGTACGCGCTGGCGTTGGTGCTGATCTTCATTGGCTGCAAGATTTTCTACCACGGCATGGTGGGCAAGGTGCCGGCGCTGCTGTCGTTGGGGGTGACGCTCGGGTTACTGTTGGGTGGGGTGGTGGTTTCGTTGGTCAAGACGCGGGGGGAGAAGGTGGCTGTCGTAGATCAGTCAATCGAACAACCTGCAAATTCCAATCGTACAATCGAGCAGAAAGAGGAAGACCCGCAGATGCGGGTCTGAGGTTTCGTTACCCTTTAATCATAAGGTAACCCACCAACGACCAAAGCAGCGCAATAAGAATCATCCACAACGCAATAATCATCTTTCGCTTCAAGCACGGCGGAAAGTCCTCCAGCTCCTGCTCATCAAGCCAGCCCATATATAGGTGCAGCTTGGGAAACGCAACCAAGGCGCTCACCGTACTTAACAACAAACAGCGGGACCTCAGGCTTCCTCCCCCCCAAACAGGCTTCATTTGCTCCAGATAAGGGTTGCTTGTGATAGCGGACAACGCGACTTTATAATCCCGAGACACCGCGATTTGCACATTAATAGCAAGACCTAAGAACCCAATAGCAAACGGCCCAATCAGGAATGCCAGCTTGAATAGCGGCGGCCAACTGTCAAAGTCAGTCATTGGTCAGATCACTCAACACAACATTAATAAATGGCTCCCCCACATACTCACCGACGTTCCCCCACTGTCCCGGCAGCGAGAAAAGCGCAGGTTTAGCCCAGCCAGGACTTCTAAATGGTTAACCAACGCAGCTGAAAAATGCATAACACAATGGAGCAGCTACACTGTTATACAAACATAGGTAACTACCATCCAGACCAGACCGACTATGGTCAGCCACGCCGAGAATTTCAGTACCCGCTTGAGTGCTACTGGAAACTGCCTCAAAGCATCTTCACTTAAGTGACCACGCCTCAAATGCACATCCGGGTAAATGAGTACGCCACAAATAAATGTAAGCACCAACCAGCGCGTAGCCTGCGTCTTAGCACCGTAAAATCTCTTCATCTGCACCAAGCCCGGGTGGCATTCCAAACATTTGTAGGCGACTTCGAAACGTCTGGTATAAGCGACGAAGGCACTGATGCCACAGCCGGTCATGGATAGCAGAAACGGCCCCATCAACATGAGCAGTTTTAGCCCCCACGGCCAGCTATCGAAGCCAGTCATAGCTTGTCTCATATATAAACCTCCCTGTTTTCCCGATTAAATGCCGATTGTATGACCAGCCAAAAAGAGGAAGACCCGCAAATGCGGCTCTGAATTCACCTCTAGTCAAATTTGAACAATGCCCACACGACAAACATCCAAATGAAACCGGTCATGGTTAGCCAAGCCGAGACCTTCAGCCTGCGTTTAAGCCTCGGCGGGAAGGCATCTAACTCTTTGGGATCCAGTTGTCCCATGCGCAGTACCAGCCAGGGAAATGCAACTAACCCACTTACCGTACAGAGCGTCAACCAGCGCCATTTGAATGATCCAGTGCCCCATGCACGCTTGATACCTTCGAAATAGGGATTGCTCCTGATGGCCGAGCAGGCGATGCCATAATCTTTTGTTAACGTCATGACAGCACTGAGAATTAGTCCTGGCATGCCGATAACATAAGGGCTTAATAGCCGTATTAATTTGGCGAGAGGTTGCCAACCAGCAACTTCAATCCACAGCCACTCAAAATCAAGCTCTCCCGCCGAATCATCAAAGTTCTTCCGCCCTGCCTTTCTGCAGCCATTCCTCTGGCACCGAAGCTCCCCGCCTCAACGAGGCATATCCGTTGTTTTCACCATCGCGTAAGCGATCGCCAGCCATACTGAACCCACTATTACCAACCAACTTGAAACAACCAACTTACGCCGCAGCCTTAACGGAAAGATATCAATTTCCTCAGCCTTCACAACGCCAGCCTTTAAATGCAGCGAAGGAAAAGTCAGGAACCCACAAACAGCGCAGACCACCCTCCATCGGGCACGATAGGTAGCGATACCCCAGCAGCGCTTTATGCCTTCCAAATAGGCATTGTCTTGTATAAAAGAATCAATCACCTCAAACTCTCTTGACAGAGCGACATAGCCGCTAATTGCAAGACCCACAATACACAAGGCAAATGGCACAACCAAGAATATCAATTGAATTTCCAGCGGCCAGCTGGCCAGATTAATGAACGAGGGATTCATAAATCTTTTCACCTACAAACTCACCGACGTTTCCACCAGCCAAGCCCCCAGCCAGGGAGCCGGTTCCGACAAGGGCGACGCCACATACTGCGCCGCCAAAACCTGCTGTTCCAACAGCGAGAAAGGCGCACACAGGAGGAATGACCAAGCCTGCAATTAAGCCACCTGCCGTTCCGCCGACAACACCGCCGCTAAAACTCCCAGCCTCTATCAGACGCACGGCCTTGCAGCCCTCGGTTTCTCCAGCTCGACAAACCTCTTGAACCTTTAAGTAAGATGAGAAACCGCCCAGCCCCACCGCCGCATGGCCGCTATATTTGAGGTACTTACTTAGCCGCGCCACCTTGTCCAAATGCGTCGCATACCCCGGTAACTGGCCCGGCCCGCCCGCCTTCGACCAATGATGCACGAGGCTCCTGGTCGAAATATTCAAGCTCTTCTTCAGCCGTTCGTAGTTGCCTAGGTCCAGTTGCTTGTTTAGAAACGCCACTTTCAACTGACCATCCAGCTGCTGCAGCAACTGTCGCCGTTCGGCAAAAAAGCTCGGGCTGTTCAGATGGCCATGGCGCATGAACTCCCGCTGGTGCAGTTGTTCGATACTGGTCAAGGTACTGCTGACCTGCTTCAGTCCTTGTTCCAGCATGTCCTTGCCGACGCCCATGGACTGGCTGGCATTGCTGAGCAGACCCGCAATTTCAGCCTGATGCTCCATTATGAAGTCCGCTTCGGCGAAATCGAGCACTGCCAGCGCACGGCGTGCATGCTCGGCCGCCGCCATCAGCTGGCCTTCCTCGCGGGTGGCAAGCATCACCGTTGTCAGGGTCACCGATGACGAAGATTTCCCCTGCCTTGAAGCCGTGTTCGAACGTCGGGTTGAGCCGCTGCAGCCGCGAGATTGGCAAGGTGGCATCGTGCTCGGCCAATTGCAGCAGCACCTGCGCGAATGACATACGCCGTGGCACTACATAGAACCCAGGCTCCAGCGTACCGGGCAACGCCCCCACTACCGGTTGGGAGAAGTGTTCGGGGTACAAGGCGTTTGACGGCTCGGCAAAGTGGCTATTGGCCCGGCCCATAACAGGCTGCGTAGACGGTGGCGCCTCGTGCAACGGTGCGACAACCTGATTACTGCCCGGCGGGCAGCCACAGAGCACCAGCGCACCGTCCACGGCCACCCGCTGGCCGCCGGAAATAAAATGGTCCACGCCTTCGGCGACAGTGCCCACCTGCCCGCAGAGTGGGCATGGCGTGGTGCGGTCACCTTCGCGAAGCACCATTCGGCCCTCGGCGAGATAGCCGGCGTTCGTCGCAATACAGACAGCACCCGTAGTGGTGACATCACCATCGACTGCCTGCCCTCTTCCCTCCAGACTGACGCGCATCCACAAATTCCCTGTACCTGGTTCAGGGATGGAAACCTAGCATCCGCACGGGGGCTTCGACGGCAGGGAAACAAAAATCAGAAGTTTCCTACGGGCTGTCCAAGCTTGCAGTTTCGCCTGGTTTCACCTGCCTGGGCACCCTAACGAACCAGCCAGTTCTCAACTTCAGCAGCGCCATGTTCAGCTTTCCAGGCCTTCATCTTCGCGTGGTTGCCGCCCTTGGTTTCGATCACCTCCCCCGTATGCGGGTTCTTGTACTGTTTCACCTGGCGCGCGCGACGCCTGGCTTTCGGCGCAACGGCGGGCTGCGCCGGGCGACGACCGCCTTGCGGGTCCAGCAGGCTGATGATGTCGCGCAGGCTGAACTCATACTTGGCCAACAAGTTGCGCAGTTTGGTTTCAAACTCGATTTCTCTTTGCAGTTCGGGGCTGCCTTTCATGGCTTCCAGTTCGGCAAGTTGAGCAGCCAGTTTCTGTTCCAGCTGGCGGAATTCTGCAAGACGAGACATTAGGGGTACCTTCCTCAGGACGGCCTGGGTTGTCTGGATTGACAACGGATTAGTGCAGCCGGCCAAGGACTAAGTTCCACGCTATTGCGCCCGCAGTACCGCCCGTCTCGTGAATTCAATGTAATGCACCAAGCAGCGGTCTTCTGCCCACACCCCATGGAGACCGATTACATGAAGTTCATCACCTGCTGCCTGAGCCTTTCAGTCGCCTGTCTCGCCCTCTGGGGCTGCTCGACGCCCCGAACAGTATCGCCTGTCGACGCCCCCGGAAACCCCGAGTCCGGAACCACCAAACTGCTGGAGGCAGGCGCAGCGCTGTTGCAGGACAAGCCCCCCATCGAAGCGCTCAACGCCTATCTGGATGGCTTCCACTTCTACAACGGCCACCCCGATATTCAGATGGAAGCCCACCATTACTGCTCGCTGTTGAACGAGGATGTCATCCAGTGCGTGATCTACGACGGCAATACCCGTAGCGCCAAGATAATGGGCGTCGAGTACATCATCGACCAGAAGCTGTTCAGCCAATTGCCGGCAAAGGAGAAAGCCATGTGGCACAGCCATGGCTATGAAGTATCGTCTGGCCAGTTGGTTGCACCAGGCATCCCCGCAGCGGCAGAACATGCGCTGATGCAGCGCCTGGCGCATACCTATGGAAAAACCTGGCATACCTGGCACACCGACCAGGACAAGGCGCTGCCGCTCGGCGTTCCGCAATTGATGATGGGCTTTACCGCCGATGGCCAGGCCAACCCGGCCATGGTCGAGCAACGCAACCGGCGCCTGGGTATCGATACGGCCGACAGCAAAGCGCAACGGGCCGACATCGCGATACCTACATCAGACCCGCAGGCCAACGGCTGGCAACGGGGCGATGTGATCCAGCTCGTCGACCCGACCGGCGCCCACCTCCATCGCCCCACCAGGGCAACACCGGAAAACACCAACAGCCGCTCCAGCCGCTAGCCTTGCTACGCGCTTCTCGGCGCAAAGCCCACAGCCACCGGTCTGGCTGCGCCCCGCCAAGGGAAGCGGGCGACGCAGGCGGGCGAAATCATCGCTCGCCGTGCCCTTTGCGCGCCGGCATGTGCTTGCCGATTTCAAACTTGCCAATCGCCGCCCGATGCACTTCGTCCGGCCCGTCGGCCAGGCGCAGGGTACGCTGCATGGCATACATGTAGGCCAGCGGGAAGTCGCCGCTCACCCCAGCCCCGCCATGGATCTGGATCGCCCGGTCGATCACCTGCAACGCTACGTTCGGCGCCACCACCTTGATCTGCGCAATCTCGCTGCGCGCCACCTTGTTGCCGACCGTGTCCATCATGTACGCCGCTTTCAGCGTCAGCAGCCGGGCCATGTCGATTTCCATGCGCGAGTCGGCAACCTTGTCGACGTTGCCCCCCAGTCGCGCCAATGGCTGGCCGAAAGCGGTGCGCTCCACCGAGCGTTTGCACATCAGCTCCAATGCACGTTCGGCCATGCCGATCGAACGCATGCAATGGTGGATCCGGCCTGGGCCAAGACGCCCCTGGGCGATCTCGAAGCCGCGGCCTTCGCCGAGGATGACGTTCTCGTACGGCACCCGCACGTTTTCGAAGAGCACTTCGGCATGGCCGTGGGGCGCGTCGTCGTAGCCGAACACCGGCAACGGCCGGACGATCTTCACCCCGGGCGCATCGGTCGGCACCAGCACCATCGAATGCTGCTGGTGGCGTGGCCCCTGCGGGTCGGACAGGCCCATGAAGATCATCACCTTGCAGCGCGGATCGCAGGCGCCCGAGGTCCACCACTTGCGGCCATTGATCACCCATTCGTCACCGTCAAGCACCGCCGTGGCCGCCATGTTGGTGGCGTCCGAGGACGCCACGTCCGGTTCGGTCATGGCGAATGCCGAGCGGATCTCGCCGCGCAGCAGCGGCTCCAGCCACTGGCGCTTCTGCGCTTCACTGCCATAACGCACCAGCACTTCCATGTTGCCGGTATCCGGTGCCGAACAGTTGAACGGCTCTGGCCCGAGCAACGAGCGGCCCATGATTTCAGCCAGCGGGGCATATTCCAGGTTGCTCAGCCCGGCGCCGTATTCCGATTCAGGCAGAAACAGGTTCCACAGCCCCTCGGCGCGGGCCCTGGCCTTGAGTTCCTCCATGATTGCGGTGGGCTGCCAGCGGTCGCCCTCGGCGACTTGCCGTTCGAACACCGCCTCGGCGGGGTAGACATGGGCGTCCATGAACGCGCTGACGCGCTCACGCAGTGCCTGGACCTTGGGCGAATAGGCGAAATCCATCGGGGCTACCTTCACGGTTCGAAGTACATGGGGCAGAGCCTAGAGCAGCAAGCCCCCATACACCTAGTCTATTTTCCGCGTGTATAAACATTCATAACCGATATATGATCGGCCGATAATTCCAACAAAGAGCGGCGCCCATGAACCTCAGCAAGGTCGACCTCAACCTGTTCATCGTGTTCGATGCGATCTACACCGAAGCCAACCTGACCCGCGCCGGGCAAATTGTCGGCATCACCCAGCCGGCAGTGTCCAATGCCCTTTCGCGGCTGCGCGAAACCTTCAACGACCCGCTGTTCGTGCGCACCGCGCAAGGCATGGTGCCCACACCCATGGCGCAGAACATCATCGGCCCGGTGCGCAACGCCCTGGCGCTGCTGCGCACTTCGGTGCAGGAAAGCCGCATCTTCAACCCGCAACAGGCCAACAAGACCTTCCGCATCAGCATGACCGACCTGACCGAGGCGGTCATCCTGCCGCCGCTGTTCCAGCGCCTGCGCCGCCTGGCCCCGGCGGTGCTGATCGAAAGCTTCCTGTGCAAGCGTCGCGAGACCACCAAGGAACTGGCCGCCGGGCGCCTGGACTTCGCCATCGACGCGCCGTTGAACACCGACCCGCAAGTACGCCACATCAAACTGATGCAGGACCGTTATGTCTGCGCCTTGCGCCAGGGCCATCCTTTGGCAGACAGCAAGCTGACCCTCGAAAGCTACCTGGGCATGACCCATATCCATATCTCCAGCCGCCGCAACGGCCTGGGCTATGTCGACCTGGCCCTGGGCAAGATGGGCGTGCAACGCAAGGTTGCCTTGCGTTCGCAGCATTACCTGATGGCCTCGCAGGTGCTGCAGCAGACCGACATGGCAATGACCGTTCCCGAGCGCTTCGCCCGCCGCCATCAGTTGCGCTACCAGCCACTGCCGGTGGAAGTACCGGCGCTGGAGACCCACCTGTATTGGCATGAAAGCACCGACCAGGACCCGGCCAACCGCTGGATGCGCGAACAGATCACCGAGTTGTGCGAGCGCGTCGTGGCCGAGGAGGAAAAGGCTCTGGCGCCAGCCTGAAGGGGTTGCCAATGGCTTTGGGGCCAAACCTCCGCTGTCGAGAGAAAAATTTTCTACTGATCCTGCTGGAGGTAGAAATATCCATTCAACGATCCGGGAAATGTCGGCACAAGAAGCAAAAACTATCGCCCAAGCGGCGGGTACGCTTGCTCCAACGAACGCCGAGATCACGGCAACAACACGGACCCGCCCGAATGCCTAGCGCCCCGCTCTATTTCGACTATGCCGCCACTACTCCGGTCGACGACCGGGTCATTGAAACCATGCTCGCCTGCCTCGGCAGCCAGGCCAACTTCGGCAACCCGGCATCCACCGGCCATGCCTTTGGCCAGGCCGCCCGCCAGGCTGTGGAGCAGGCCCGTCAGCAAGTGGCCGCACGCGTCGGCGCGCAGGCTGACGCACTGGTCTGGACTTCAGGCGCGACCGAGTCCAACAACCTGGCACTCAAGGGCATCGCCCAAGGCCTCGGCCAGCCCGGGCACCTGATCACCAGCCAGCTGGAACACAAGGCCGTGCTCGACACCGTGGCCGAACTGGAGCGCCAGGGCTGGGCCGTTACCCGCCTGGCACCAGATGCCGCCTGCCTGATCCAGCCTGCAGCGGTGCAGGCGGCGTTGCGCGCCGACACGCGCCTGGTGTCGCTGATGGCGGTCAACAATGAGCTGGGTACCCTCACTGACGTTGCCACGATTGGCGAACAGGTGCGCGCCCACGGCGCCCTGCTGCACGTGGATGCGGCGCAGGCGGTGGGCAAACTGGCCATCGACCTGAGCGCGATGGCGGTGGACCTGATGTCGTTCTCGGCGCACAAGGCGTATGGCCCCAAAGGGATCGGTGCGCTCTACGTCGGGCCGCGCGCGCGCCCGCTGATGCGCGCGCAGATGCACGGCGGCGGGCATGAGCAGGGGTTGCGATCCGGTACCCTGGCGACCCACCAGATCGTCGGCATGGGCAGCGCCTTTGCCTTGGCCGGCCAGCCCGGCGACAGCGAGCACCGCCGCCTCGCGCAATTGGCCGGGCGCCTGCGCGAAGGCCTGCTGGCGCTGCCTGGCGTCACCCTCAATGGCTGCCCCCGGCAGCGCATTCCGCATACGCTGAACCTGTGCATCGACAACCCGGCTTTCAACAGTGCCGCACTGGCCAGCGAGCTGGCATTGTCGACCACCTCTGCCTGCAATTCGGCAAGCAAGGCGGCCTCGCACGTGCTGCTGGCAATCGGACTGGACGAACGCCGGGCACGCAACAGCGTACGCCTGAGCATCGGCCGCTTCAGCACCGAGGCTGAAGTGGACACCGCGATCAAAGTATTTGCCAGGGTGCTGGCGGCGGCTTCGGCGGCATTCTGGTAAGCCGGCCTAGAACAGCCGGCTGTCCGGGGTGAAGTCCTCGACTTCGAGCCTGGCACTGTGCGCCTGCGGGTGCCGCGGGTTGAACAGGTAATTGGTGGTTCTGGGCATGATCGCGCTGGGCACCGGCAGCAGCAACGCCGAACAGTCATCAAGGAAGCGATTGCCCAAACCGCGGGTAAGTTCGGTCTGCGCTGACCAGCCAGGCTGCAAGGGTGGCAGCTGTGCCTGGGAAACCGTGTCGGGCAACTCGATGCGCAGCAAGCGCATGGTGCTGGGGAAATCTTCGGGGTCGATCTCCAGGTGCACCAGCACCTCGAGCATGGCACCGGCCGGGCTGGTGGCGGCATAGACCACCGGCCGCCCGGCCTGGTGCCAGCGGCCACTGACACGCAGACCGCCAGTTCCGCTCAGGTCGGCATAGGCGCTGATTCGCCACAGGATCACAAGCCAAAGCCTTCGGCGATCTGCAGCAGCATTTCCTCGACCTGGGTAGTACCTTGCTGGGTAGTGAGCATCTGCATCGGCGTCAACCCCGCGAAGCGCTCCTTGGGCTTGGACAGCCAGCGCTTGGCCTTGGCCGCGTCGCCGAACACGGCTTCGGCCATGGCGGTGATGTGCGCCGAGCGGAACAGCCGGTCGCTTTCCTCGACGGTCAGTGGCTGGTCACGTTCGATGCGCGACTTCAGGGTGCGCAGGGGAATGATCTGGTCACGCTCCACTGGCGTGAACACCCCGAGCTCGGTCAGCTTTACCAGCCAGGTGGCGGCAAACCCGTGGGTGATGCGGGTGTGGATCTCGAAATCACTGGCAAGCTCGGGGATTTCCAGCAGCGCATGCAGGCGCGCCCGGTACTCGTGGTAACCGTTGTCGCGAAGCACTTCGGCAAGCATGGCAAGCTCCTTTCCGGCGTTTGCCGACAAGTATGCGGTATTTGCCGAATAGTTGCCAATCCGGTTGTCGAGCGGTTGAGCGCGTGAGCTTGATAAACGTGAGCTTGATAAATTTACAGGGGCCGCTGAGCGGCCCGCGGCCATGTCACAGGAAGGTGAACACCTGCGAAGCCGGCAAGCGCGACTTGTTCAGCCCGGCATTGAAATCCGTCTCGCTGCGATACCCCAGGCTGAGGAGCACCACGCTGGTGAAGCCACGCTCGCGCAGGCCCAGCTCGGCATCGAGGATCTTGCTGTCGAAGCCTTCGATCGGTGTCGCGTCCAGGCCATGGGCCGCAGCCCCCAGCATGGCCGTACCGAACGCCAGGTAGGTCTGCTTTTCCATCCAGTGCTGCAAATCTTTCTGGTCAAAACGGTGCAGGTCGACGTAGTGCCGGCGGCTCTGGTTCTGCGCGGCGCGCGCCTGCTCATCGCGGAAGCGCCCATCCGCTGCCTCCTGCTCGAGCACTGCGTTCAGGTGGGCCTCGCTCATCTCGGTGCGCGTGCAGAACACAATCACGTGTGACGCATCAAGGATCTTCGGCGAGTTGTAGGCAAAGCGTTCGGCAGTGCTCTTGGCCAGGCGCGCCTTGCCTTCGGCGCTGTCGGCGACGATGAAATGCCACGGCTGCGAGTTGACCGAAGACGGGCTGTGGCGCAGTTGCTCGAGCAGGGCGTCGACAGTGGCCTGGGGAATGCGACGCGAGGCGTCATAGGCTTTGGTGGTGTAGCGGCGCTTGGCCAGCGAGACGGTATCCATGCAACAACTCCTGGAATCAACGAGGGATTTGCTGGCCATCCTATCTTCCCTGCAAAAAAGAAAAACCGGCACAATGCAACAACACTTTAACGCCCGGAGTGAAAATGCTGCGCATCGCCGACCTCGAACTGTTTGTCCGCAGCAGCGTACTGGGCAGTTTCACCGCCGCCGCCCACGAGGCCGACGTGTTACCCGGCCAGGTGGCTGCCGCGATCAAGCGCCTGGAGCGTGACCTCGATGTGCGCCTGTTTGCCCGCACCACCCGCAGCCTGCGCCTGACGGCCGAAGGCGAGCTGTATCTGCCGACCGCAGTGAATGTGCTGGAAAGCCTGCGCCAGGGCCGTGAAGACCTGCATGGCAGCTCCACCGTGCTGCGCGGCACGCTGCAGGTGTCGGCACCTTCGGACCTGGGCCGCAACATGCTGCTGCCGTGGCTGAGCGCCTTTCGCCGTGAGCACCCGTCATTGCACCTGCGCTTCTTCCTCTCCGACCAGATTGCCGACCTCAACCGCGACCCGGTGGACGTGGCCATCCGCTACGGGCTCAACCAGGACGCCAACTACATTGCCCTGCCACTGGCCGACTGGAACCGCCGGGTGCTGGTGGCCTCGCCCGATTATCTGGCCCGCCATGGCCGCCCGCTCACCCCTGAAGCCCTGCAGCAGCATGCCTGCCTGCTGTACATGCAGCACAACCGGGTCTACGACAAATGGCGGGTGGGCAACCGTACCGTGCAGGTGCGCGGGCCGCTGGTCAGCGACGATGCCGACGTGATTCGCCGCCTGGCCCTGCAAGGCGAAGGTATCGTCTACAAGTCGTGGCTGGACGTAAGTGCCAACGTGGTCGCCGGCGAACTGGAAATCATCCTGCCGGAGCACCTCGGCGAGGCCGCCCCGGTCACCCTGGTGTGCCCGCACCGCAAGCAACTCACCCCCGTGGTCGTGCAATTGCACCTGTGGCTGCGCGAACGCTTCGAGGCCCTGCGCACCCGGGCCCTGAGCAACGGTTGCACAATCGTTCCAGACTGAGTAGGGGCCGTTACGCTAAGGTAGTGGTTTCCGTTACGGCACGCCGCCATGAGCAACTGGATCGACCTTAAACAGGACGCCGACACCGGCATCGAGTCGGTCCGCGCGCATTTCGTCGGGCATGCCTACGATCCGCACTGGCACGACAGCTTTCTGGTCGGCGTGACCGAACAGGGTGTGCAGCAGTTCAACTGCCGCCGGGTACGCCACCGCAGCACACCGGGGCAGGTGTTTCTGCTCGAACCCGGTGACCTCCATGATGGCCTGGCACCAACAGCGGAAGGCTTCACCTATTCGACGCTGTATCTGCAGCCCGCCTGGCTGGACCAGCAACTGCGGGCGCTGTTCGAGCACGTGCCAGGCGACAGCCTGCCCAGCTTTGCCGATACCCTGTGCCACGATGAATGCCTGGCGCGGGCCACCGCCCTCGCCTTCCGCGCCGTGCACAGGCAGGACTGGCGCATCGTGCGCCAGACGGCCATGGACGACCTGCTGGCCTGCCTGACCCGCCACCTGCACTGGCGCCGACGTCTCAACCCCGATCCGCGCCTGCCGCTGACCGCGCAGCGTGCGCGCGATTATCTGCACGCCCACCTGGCGAGCGACATTGGCCTGGAAGACCTGGCCCGGGCCTGTGGCATCGACCGCTTCCGCCTGACCCGCGCGTTCAAGGCCGCATATGGCCTGGCGCCGCACGCCTACCTGATCCAGCTGCGCCTGGCTCGTGCGCGGCGCCTGCTCGCCGAGGGCCAGACACCCACCGAGGTGGCCATGGCCCTGGGCTTTGCCGACCAGAGCCACCTGGGGCGCTGGTTCCGTCGCGCCTACCAGCTGACTCCAGCCGACTACCGCAAGCGCTGCTCAAACCTTCCAGACTGAACGGCGGCAGCCAGCCAACATGGTGCTTCGTTCATCCGGAGCCGTTGATCATGTCGCAGTCGCTGTTGCCTTTCATCCTGTTTGCCCTGGTGTCCAGCATCAGCCCTGGGCCAACCAACCTGTTGATCCTTGCGCATGGCGCCCGCGCCGGCCTGCGCGCGAGCCTGGCGCCGATCGTGGCGGCCTGTGGCGCAGCCGCCGCGATCGTGCTGATGGTGGGCCTGGGCTTGGGTGAGCTGCTGCGCCACCCGCTGGCCCAGCAGTTGATGGGCTGGGCCGGGGTGCTGTGGTTGAGCTGGCTGGCGTGGAAGATGCTGCGCAGTGCCGGCACCCCGCTGCAGGCAGCCACGGCGCAAGGTTTCAGCGCGCTCAGCGCGGCCGCGTTGCAGGTGGTGAACCCCAAGGTGTGGCTGATGGCCGTGGCAGTGGTCGGGGTGTTTACCGCGCCGTCGTTGCCGGTGTGGCAACTGGCGCTGGTGTTCCTGCTGGTTGCCCTGCCGTGCATGGCGGCCTGGGCGCTGCTGGGTGCGGGCAGCGCGCGTTGGCTGCAGGCGCCGCAGCGGTGGCGGCTATTCAACCAGGTGCTGGCCGTGGTGCTGCTGGTGTCTGCCTGGGCTGCCGTGCTGGCCTGAGCGGTCTGCACCCCGCTCCAGGTCTGCAGGTAGCTGCAGGATACGCGTGCCAGGGTCAGCTCAGTGGGCCAGTGCCTGGCGGAACCGCGCGGTACTGGCAACCGCCAGTAGCAACCCGAGCACCGCCACGCTTCCGCCCACCAGGCCGATGTAGGCCACCTCCAGCTGGCTGCTGACAATACTCCCGAGCAACGCGCCACCGCCGATGCCGATGTTGTAGATACCCGAGAACAACGCCATGGCCACGTCGGTGGCATCGGACGCCAGCTTCAAGGTCTTCGACTGCAGCGACAGGCTGAAGCTGAGAATGGCCACACCCCAGAACATGCTCAGCGCAGCGAACGCATAAAAGTTGCCCGACAGCGGCAACAGCAGCAACAAGCAGGCCGCCAGCAGGCCGATCGAACCGACCAGGAAGCCATGCGGGAAGCGGTCGCTGTAACGGCTGAACAGCAACGAGCCGAATACCCCGGCGCCGCCGAACAGCAGCAATAGCAAGGTGGTGCGCTCACCGCCGATCTGTGCCACGTGCAGGGCAAACGGCTCGATGTAGCTGTAGGCAGTGAACTGCGCGGTGATCACCAGCGTCACCAGCACATAGGTGATCACCAGCGCCGGGCGCTTGAACAGGATCGGCAGGCTGCGCAGCGAGCCGGAGTTCTGGCTGGGCAACAGGGGCAGCGACTTCATCAGGCAGAGCATGGTCGCCAGCGCCACCACGGCAATGCTCAGGAAAGTAATGCGCCAGCCCAGCGCCTCCCCCACCACCCGGCCCAGCGGGATGCCCAGGACCATGGCCAGGGTAGTGCCGGTGGCCAACAGGCCCAGCGCCTTGGCCTGCTGACCCGGCGGTGCCACGCGCACCGCCAGCGAGGCGGTAATGGCCCAGAACACCGCATGCGCCAGGGCAATGCCGATACGGCTGACCAGCAAGATGGCAAAGCTCTGCGCCAGCCACGACAGCAGGTGGCTGACGATGAACACCAGAAACACCAGCAGCAACAGGCGCCGCCGCTCAATGTTGCGGGTCAGCAGCATCATCGGCAACGAGGCCAGCGCCACCACCCAGGCGTAGATCGTCAGCATCAGGCCGACCTGGGCGGTGCTCATGGCGAAGCTGCGGCCAATGTCGCTGAGCAGCGCCACCGGGACGAACTCGGTGGTGTTGAAGATGAACGCCGCCAGGGCCAGGGCAATCACGCTCAGCCAGCTGCCGCTGCCTGCTGTGGGGGGCATGTGGGTGGGTATGGGTCCATTCATGGGTTGAAACCGGTTCTCCGCAGACAAGGCAACAGACCGCACGCCAGCCACCCGGTTGCACTGGGTGTCGACGTACGCTTTGTTATTGGAAGGAATGCCCGGCATGGTACGCGTCACACCCGGGCGTCACAACCGCGCATCGGGCAGAAGGAGTAGCATGCGCACTTTGTGTGAAACGTGTATGCAACCTGGAGCCCGACCCGCGCATGGACAAGCAGCCTCCCCAGCAACAGTGGCAACAGGCGGTCACCGCCTATGCCCAGGCCGTCAACGACTACGTCGCGCAGGGCCGCGCGCACGGCTGGGACCACCTCGAAGCACCGCAGGCCGCCGCGACCGAGCATTTGCTGGAGGCCTGGCTGGCAGCCTTGCAAGCGGCCAACCGCCCCGGCGTGGATGACCAGCAGCGCCAGGCCTTCCGCGAGGCCTGGCCGCCTGCGCACCATCCCTTGGTGCCGTTGCTCGATGCCCACGGCCAGGGCATCAGCAACGTCTTGCTGCTGGATGACGGCAGCCTGCTGGCGCGCATCGGCATGCCTTGTGACAAAGGCCAGGTAGTGCGTATCGACAGCCACGCGGTAACGCCGGTGATCGGGGTCGAACATTTCGGCCGCTGCCCGGCACGTCGCTACTTCGCCCTGGCCAACGCCGAAGGCGTGCGCGTGACCGATGGCTGGGGCGGCCCCCAGGTGCAGCGCCTGGCCTGGCCGACGGGGCTGGAAGGGTTGCCGGCAGGTTACCCGTTCGAGCCGTTCGAGTTGCCACCCACTCCCTCCGCACTGATCCCCTTTCCGGATGGCCAGCGGGTACTGCTGGTAAGTGCCGACGGTATCTTCCTGCTCACCTGCCAGGGTGCGACCCGGCTGCTGCCGCCGCAGGCACGGATACTCGATGAGCTGGCCGAGGGCACCGACCCGGACGACATCAGCCTGGGGCTGAGCATGGAACACGGTGCGGTATCGACGGATGGCCGCTTGATCGTGGTCGGTGAACAGGGCAGCCGCCACCACGTGCTGGACAACCAGCTCAGGCCCGTGGCCACGATCGGGCCTGCCAGCGAATACCCGCACTTTGCCCTGTTCAACCGCACGGGCGACCAACTGCTGCTCAACGCCTGCCACTTCTACAGCGGTGCCAGCCTGGCGGTCAGGGTGGCCGACCTGCCGGGGCTGGATACCGACTACTACAGCCAGGACCCACGTACGCCGCTGGTACAGGATGGCGCACGGGTGTATGCCGCCGTGGCGCGCGATGGCGAGTATATCGTCGGGGATGCCTATGGCTACCTGCGGGCGTTTGGCGAAGATGGCGTGGAGCATTGGCAGCATTACCTGGGCTCGACCATCAGTGCGCTGGATGTCAGTGCCGATGGGCGGACACTGGTGGCAGCCAGCCATGCCGGGTTCGTTTCGTTGATTGCGCTGGATGGCGGGCGGCCCGCCTGGCAGATCGGCACCGGCGACCATGGCGAGGTGCGGCGCTGGTTGTTCTGGAAGGGCTGGGACAAGCCGATGGCCTGGTAACCGCAGGTGCCCCGCTCCCATCGGGACTGGTGTGGTGTTGCAGAAATGCCGCTGAGAATCTGAGCCAGGCTTGGTAGAAGCTCACTATCCAAGAGCACCCCTTCACGCTGACCTCGGCGTCATGGCTGAGGTTGAGCGTTTTTTCAATGCGGAGCGAGAAGTTTCGACAACCGTGTCGTAAAGCAAACCCATCCGCAGTCATCGAGCATGCAACTCGGAGTTCTGTATTACCTCTGCGCATCACAGAATGAACAGCAGCAACCAACACGACCGAACATTCCACGCACCAGACTTACCTGGCACAGGAAAAAGCTGTGACCTGCGCGATAGGGGGTGACCAACTTCCTGCAAACATCTGCTTACACTTCGCACCTCGACCGGAAGCCCTTCCTCATTGCATGGTTTTCTTTTTAGCGAAACTACCGCCGAGTCATTTGTTTAATCAATGCCTACTGACTGGTAATTATTCTTACAAACACGTCTTACATATAGAAACCACACCACTCCCTGAGGATTTGACATGGACGATGAATCAGAACATAAAGTCCAGGATGCTGTGGACCGTATGTTGCCTGAGGCCCATCAGTACTCGTACTTCCAGCTTCTGGAGTCAATGTACCAGATACACGGCGATGATCTTGAGCAACGCCCCCTCTCCCGCGAAACCCGAAGACGCTTGCGGCTGGAGGTCTCTCCGAAACTGTCATTCCCCGTCGCCGATGTAATCAGTGCTGAGCGCATTGGGGACGATCGCTACAGCATTCAAGCCACCTTCCTTGGCCTGCATGGGACCGATTCACCGCTGCCCAGCTATTACCTTGACCAAGTGGCCTTTGAGCATGCGCAGGGCATTGGTGTACGCCCGGCCTACTTCAACTTCTTCAACCATCGTCTGCATACCCTGTTGCATCAGGGTTGGCGCAAGTACCGCTATTACCGGCGCTTCCAACCGGGCGCCACAGACGGTTTCTCTCGTTACATCTTCGCCATGATCGGCCTGGATGACGCGGCGTTGCGCGGGGCGACCGCCTTGCCCTGGAGCCGGTTGCTGAGCTTCGTGGGGATGATTGCCAGCCGCAGCCGATCACCGGGCATGGTGGCAGGCATGATCGCGCACTGCTTCGATCTTCGGGACGTGACGATCCGCGAGTTCGAGAAACGCGTCGTGCAGATACCGCAGTCTCAGCGCAATGGCTTGGGTTCGCGCAATTGCACGCTCAATGACAACTTCCTGGTGGGCGGCAGCACCGTGTCACGTAGCAGCAAGTTCACCATCGTGATCGCGGGACTGGACCAACAGCAGTTTCGCGAGTTCCTGCCCAGCGGTGACAACTACCACCGACTGGCCCGGCTTGTGGAGTTTCTGCTGCGCGATGTCGGAGCGTATGACCTGGAATTACGCATGCGTGCCGAAGAGGCACCGCCCTTCAGCCTCAGAGCCGAGCATGGCACCCACCTCGGCTGGACCAGCTTTTTAGCTGACCGCAATGACCCCACACCTCCCCCTGTTCGCATCACGGTACGCGCATGAGTACACATGTTCTCGCCCCCAGTCTTACCCTGGCCGTCCTCAACCCGGAAACACTCCTGCAGGGCAGCGAGCCGCAGTACCGCTTCGACAAGGCAGGCGGCACCCTTGGCACGCTAGCGACCTGGCGGCTGCATGATCGCGAGGCGCGCATCCTGCCGGTGCACTGCGAGATCCGCTGGCATGAAGGCCATTTCTGCCTCATTGACCACAGCGGCAAGAGCTTCATGAACGGCAGTGACACCGCACTGCTATCAGGCACACCTATACGGCTCAGGCACAACGACAGGCTGCAGATCGGCGATTACCAGATTGCCATCCGCTTGGGCCATGAGGACGAGGCAGAGGAACGGCTGGAGCTTCATTCTGCCAACAACCCGTTTTCAGCCCTGCAGGCCACACAGCGTCTGTGCCCACTGCAGGTTCTCGGCGAACCAGCTATCGATGCAATGAGTCTGTGCCTCCCCGCAGAGCCCGTGCATACAGATGAGCTTGATCCCCAAGCGTATCTGGACCGTGTGGCGCAATCCCGCATTGACCCCACCATCGCCGAGATCTTCGGCATGGAGATGCGATGAACAAGCGCATCGGTGTGGTTCTCGCCTGCCTGGCACTCAGCGGCTGTACCTCGATGAGCAAGGCATACCAGGTGATCAGGGACCCGACGCTTCCTGTCGGCGGCCCTACCAATGACATCAGCCATGTGGGGCTCAGTCTATATGCCGCTGATCCACCTGCTGTCGCCAGCTCAGCTCACACGACGCTGGAGGAGCCTGCTCCGCCGTCTGACCAATCGGCGAGGCTGGCGGTGACCCTCAGTGCCACGGATGCCGTTGGGCTAACTGACAAGGTCGGTGCGCTGGCTGAACAACTGCACCAAAACTACCCAACATCACCCAGTGCGCCTGCCCAGTTGGCCAGTTACACAGCAGCGCAATCCGAAGCCCCCGAGCCCCCCGTCCAAGCGCAGCGACAAGCACGCGCTTCCATCGCCTTCAAGGTGCTTCAACTCCGGGACGACTCCCTGTTGCTGGACGCCACATATGAGCAAGTGGAAGAAGATCTGGACAAAGCACTGGGCAGTACCCTGATCAGCGTTGACGACTTCCGGTTGGTGCCGGGCCATTTCAAGTTCATCGAACATGAAGAGATCAACGAGGGCACGCGTTACATCGCTGTCGTGGCGCACCTGGATGATCCTCAGGGCAAGTGGAAGGATTCCATACGCATCAAACCCCGCGGTTACCGCCACACCGTGCACGTCCACTTCGAGAACAACGGCGTCGAGCTGCGTCAGGACAGCGAATTTCTCCGCAACCAGTAACGCCTACTGAAAGAAGGAATAGCCGATGACTTCACGTAACGCCGTGCTGTGGAAAGAGGGCGTGTTCGGCAAACCGCAGCACTTCCAACAGATGGCCTTCGCCGCCGAATCGGCACTGCAACAGCGCGTGTCCAGTTTGAACGATGCGTTCTATGGGTTCAGCGAACTGGAATTGAATGCGGAGTACCTGAGCTTCGGCAAGGTTGCCATCATCCGCGCCCGTGGGGTAATGCCCGATGGCACGGTCTTCGACATCCCCGGTGACATGCCACCGCCCGCACCAGTGGAAATTCCCCGGGGAGTTCCCGAATCTTGAGAGGCAACTCTGGGCGATCAGGCCGGACTGAATCGCTGAAACAGTCAAAGAAGAACCCCGATGCCAGTACTGGCATCGGGGTTCTTCTTTTATGAGCTATGTCAGCGCTTTGCCACTTCGTTGGCTACCCCTTCGCGCAACAACCGCTGCGGCAATTCGAAACCCGCAAACAGCTGGCGAGTGAACGGATTGTTCGCCCCTGTGGCGTGGAATTTGTAACGTGCGGAATCGCCGGCAATCCTGAAGCTCAAATCGACGCTGGTCCGCGTGCGAGCGTTCAGCTCGCCGCGACTGAGCAGGCGATAGAACGACCATGGGCCGTGGTAGCCCAAGCTCACTGTCGCACCGGCGCTCTGCACCAAGCTGACTCGGCTTCGCCCATCCTCCCCGGCAGTGCCCGGCCAAGTCATGCCAATCGGGTCTTTGCCCTTGTCGGCAAATGCCTGCAATTGGCCGTCCACCGCCAAGACACTTCCCCGCAATCCATCGCTGATGGCCACCGGCTCCAGACCAAAGCTCACGTTCAGTTCACCGCGGTTGTCGAAAAACGCGTTGCGGATCGCTTCCGCCTGCTTCAGTTGCTCCATCACCTCCGGTCGGACCAGATACTGGTCATCGGCGCTGGAATAGAGCGCATTGAGGTTGTCCTTGAGGAAAACCGTGAGGTACTGGTCCTGAAAGCGCTTGAGTTGGCCTTGCGGGCCAAAGAAGGCTTCGAAATCCTTGAGCGAGGCATCCGGCCCTGCCGGGTCGATGGGATAGCGTGAAGCCAGGCGCTCCTGGTAGACGCTGTACACCTCCGCCGCCCAGCGCTGCTCCAGCTCGCGCAGCGCCATGACCATCAACACCTGGGAGGTCTGCTCCGCCAGTTGGCGAACATGCCGGTTCAGCGGTTCCGGCAAGCCCGTGGCAACGCGCTGCAGGTTGCGGATGGGATCGGGTTCTTTCTCGGAGAACCGGGTCAGCGCCACCGCCAGCGCGGCCTTGCCTTGATTCGGGTTGTCCTGCACCGCTTTCACATAGTCATACACGGCGCTGACGGCCTGCAGCGTTTCGTCATGGAAGGACGGCTTGTCGCCCTGCACATCGAGCATCCCCGAAAGCCCGGCAAACGACCGATAAATCCCCATGGCCTGTACGCGACCTGGTGGATTGCCTTGTGGCTGCTTCTCGTTGTCCACGGGCTCAGGGTAGATCAGCGTGTTGCCGCGCACCGTTTCCAACAATCGCCGCATGGGTGCTGCCGGGCCGGTGACCTGCTCCAGCACACTCACCGCATGGGCCAGGTCGGTGAACTCTGTAACCGAAAACTGGTTCAGCACCCGCCGCCAACTATCGATGTAATCGGCGCTGTACAAGGCACGCAGGCGTTCCGTCAGGGCCTGGCGGTCCACCTCGGAATAGTCGAGGGTGCGCCGCTCGCCCAATACCCACTGGTCGATCAGGGCGAGGTCGGCCACGTTCTGGCTGTGTTGATCGAAGTAGTCCCGAAAGCCCCGCGCAGTGAGCAACGGTGGCAGCGACAGACTGCCATCGACGGCCGCCTGGTAGTTGCGCTGGTTCAACGGCACATAGACGATATCGAAGGCCGGCCCGATCTCGTTGCGCAGGTCCAGCGCACCGTGCAACTGCTGTGCAGCCTGCTGCTTCAGGCTGATGTAGACGCGCTGGGCCAGGGGCAGTTTGCGCAGCTGCTGTTGTGCCTCAGCTACCACGCGCTGGTAGCTCGGCAGCTCGACATCAGCGTAAGCGAGGCCGTACTGCAGATGACGCATCAGCGCCGCCTGCAACTGGCCTTGACCCGGATAAGCCTTTTGCCATTCACGGGCCATCCACTGCTCAACCAGTTCCGGTCGGCGATTGGCGCGATCCTCAATCATGCGGTACACACGCAGGGCGGCCAGCTGTTCGTCACTACCGGGCGCCGCCTGCTGGATGGTCGCCGCCACGCCGCCCGCAATCGCCGGTAGAAAGCGCCGGGCCAGTGCATTCAGGTAGGCCTGATCCACCTGTGGGCCGATGGCTTTACCCTGGTACAAGCCCATGTCCGTGAACACGGTCCAGCCTGAGCGATAGTCACCGTACAAACTCACCGCATCGCGGATCTCATCCAGTGGTGCCAGCAGGTTGCGCCCGGTCAGGTCAGCTTTGCCGTCGGCGCTGGTGTTGGTGAACGCCTGGCTTCTCTCCAGCACCTGTTCGGCCTTGTCACGGTTGACGCTGTAGAAGTACAGCCAACCAGCGGCCATGGCCAACCCGCACACGCTCGCGGCGATGGCGCCGCCTCTCAACAGGCGGACCTTGTGCTCGACAACCCGCTGGTTGTCGCCGGCCAAGCCAGCCTCGGGATAGACCACGCGTTGCAACAGTTGCTGGGCGAAATAGACCACGGAAGTGCCTTGTGGCTTGGTCGACAGTGCTGGCGGGGTGAAGGCAAAAGCACGGGCGGAGGCATCCGCGAGCAGGTTACGTACCTCACCGCGTTGGTAGACCGAGGAAAAATACAGTCCCCGCACCAACGCAGGCGTGGTGTATCGGTCGCTGCTCAGCACGTCGCCGAGGAAACTCAGCAACATGCTGTGCGCACCGCTCAGCTCTCTGAGCAGCGAGTAGGCACGTTTGCGCGCCGCTGGAGGCATTGCACCGCAGGCCGACTCCAGCGTGTCCTCAAGCTGCTCGATGAAGTGCTGGTAGGCCTCGCCCAGTTCCTCCAGCCAGCTGTCGAAATCCTTCACCGATGCCAGCGTAAAGGTGAAGCCCTGCACTTCTTCGCGCTCGCGTGCCGGCAGCTTGGCAAACAGTTCCTCAAAGCCGTCCAGCAGGTCAAACTTGCTCATCACCACGTACAGCGGCAGACGCGTGCCTAACTCAACACCCAGTTCCGTGAGGCGTGCGCGCAGCACGAAGGCCAGGTCACGACGCGCTTTTTCGGTTTGCGCGAACAGCTTGGTCATGTCCACCAGCAGAACCACGCCATTGAGCGGCCGACGACTGCGATTCTGCGCCAACCAGCCGATCATGTGCCGCCACAACCGGCGCTCAAGACCTGCTGGCAGCCCTGGCGGATTGGCTGGCTTGAGCGCGACTGGGGCAGTTGCCCCTACGGCTACAGGCGCATCCTCCTGAACGTCCTCAAGCGTCGCCGGGGGCGGCAGCGGATCGGGTGCCGGCACGGGCCGCTCCGGCTGGCTGATGAACTCACCAGGCGGATCGATCAGCACCGCATCGTCGCCCACCCACCAGTCGATATCGAACATCAGGTCCGGATCGGCGCTGGCCCCTTGAGTCGAGCTGCGCTCGGTGCGGGTCAAGGCAAAGCGTTGCTCCGAGCGACTGACGAAGCTGGACTTACCCGCGTTCTCTTCGCCCAAAATCAGGTACCACGGCACATCGTAGCGATACCCGCGGCTGCCCTGGCTGTCACGCAGGCGAGCCAGGCTGCCATCGAGGGCGCGCTGCTGGGCCTGCAGGTACACCAGGCTGGGGTCCTCTACCTCACGCCGCTGCCGTTGCTGCTCGCGCATGATCGAGCGATTGCGACGGTGCACCCACGCGCTCCACACCAGCAGCGGTAACACCACCAGCAGCACGGTGACGGCAATACGCACGGGCTGCTCGGCCAGTGGCTGCTGGTCACGCCACTGCCACTGCGGCCCCCACCACCATACCCCGATCACGGCAACTGCCACGCAGAGCACTGTGGCGATAACAACTACGGGCATCGCCTGACGCTGCAACAACGATAAACCACGCAGCAGACTGTCCTTTTTCACTTTCATAGCGGCAAACCTTACCGACTGCACTTTCGATGAATTGACGCACGCTCGAGGCACGAACGGCAAAAGACAGTAACAGCACCCGAAATTACTTATCAACGCCTAGCACTACGAAATAAGCGCTAACACTTTTTTTGAAGACGCCGCACGGCGATCTGCAATAAAGATTTAATAGCCGCACACCACCACGGCATTTAAACCACGAACTTGTGGGAAGTTTCCTACAAGTCGCCCCGATCAATTTTTATTGCGTCGGGCTCGCCCCCCTTAAATAGAGCGCTCGAAACAACAAACATGAAGTTTAAAGATTGGTTCAGGCAGGAGCTGCAGACCCTCCGGGAACTGGGTGACGACTTTGTCGAAGACGAGCCGCGCCTGGCGCCTTTTCTCGGGCGCACCGCTTCGGACCCGCAAAGTGAGCACGTGTTGGAACACTTCGCCTTCCTGACCGCTCGCCTGGTCATGAAGCTCGAAGACCACCTGCCCGAGCTGACACACCCTCTGCTGCAACTGCTCTACCCCAATGTGCTGCGGCCGCTGCCGAGCATGACGGTGATGCAATTCATGCCGGTCGACCATGCGCTGAGCGAAACCCAGGTGCTGGCCAAAGGCACGCCGGTGTATTCCCGGCCGGTTGAAGGCGTGAGCTGCGAATTCCGCACGTGTGCAGAGCTGGCCATCGCACCGCTGGAGATCCGCAGCATCGCGACGCGGCCCAGTGCCGAAGCCCCCGTGGTGCACATCGACCTGGGCGCCCTGTCCGAACAACCCCTGCGGCGCATGAAGTGCGACCGTTTGCAGTTCCATCTCGCCGGTGGCAACCGCAACGTGCTGCACCTGTACCAATGGCTGGCACGGCACCTGGACAAACTCTACCTGCACATCGGCCAACACCGCTTCGCACTGCCACCCGCCGTGACCTTCGTCGGTTTCGAGGTCGATGAAGCGCTGCTGCCAAGCGCAGGCGAGCAGATGGACGGCTACCGCATCCTGCACGAGTTCTTTTGCTTCCCCGAACGCTTTCATGGCTTTCGCATCGAGGGGCTGGGGGCCTACTGGCCGGATGAAGCCGCGGAACAGATCCAGCTGGAATTGCGCTTCAACACGCCCCTGCCACCTGACATCCAGATCGATCAGACGACGATCCTGCTCAACTGCGTTCCCGCCATCAACCTGTTCACCTGCAAGGCCAAGCCCATTCCACTCAATGAAAAGGCAAGCCACGCGCTTGTAAACGTGGGCCGCCAAGGCAGCGATAAAGACGAGATATTCAGCATCGATCACGTCAGCAGCCAGCGGCAGAAGTCCAAGGACCATGTACAGGACTTCAAGCGCTTCGAGGCCCTGTACCGTGATTTCCCACTGGGCGAACGGCTACCCACGCTCTACTACCAACTGAACATCGAACAGGAGCCGGTCAACGATAAGGTGCAACACAAGATTGGCGTGGTGCATCACAACCTCGTGCCGTATCTGGGTGACCAGGAAGAACTGAACATCGAGCTGACCTGCAGTAACGGCGCCCAGGCGCAACAGCTGAAGGTGGGCGACATCGACCTGACCACCCAGGACACGCCCTCGTACATCACTTATCGCAACCTGACCCCACCCACTCGCAGCTACCCGCCCATGCTGCAAAGCGGTGGCCAGGGTGAGCGTCACTGGGCGCTGATCTCCAACCTGGCCTTGAACAACCTGTCGCTGTCCTCCCCGGCTGCGCTCGCTTCAGTGCTGCGGGTCTATGACTTTGTCGGTGCTCATGACCTGCAGCAGGCCCGCAAGACCGCTCAGCGCCTGGGCGCCATCAAGAAAGTGCACAGCGAGCCCTACGACTGGCTGATCAAGGGCCTGCCCGTACGCGGCATGCGCACCACCCTGCACATCGACCCTGACGGCTTCGAATGCGAGGGCGAGGTGCAGCTGTTCGGCAACGTGCTGTCCCACTTCATGGCGTTGTACGCCAGCAGCAATTCCTTTCATCAACTGCAGATTGTCAACACCGCCAATGCCACCCGCCAGCTATGGCCCGCCCGGGCCGGGCGGCAACCAGTAATGTGACCAGGAGGTCCGCCCATGAACAATGTGCCCGAGCAAGACTACGAAAGGGGCCACGCCGATGCCCGAACGTCTCCACCCCCGAACGAACTATTCCCCCAGGTTGACGCGCTTGGATTCGACACCCGCTCGAACACTGGCAATCCCATCCTCGACATTGCCGCGCCGCTGTTCGGTTTGGTCATTCGCCTGGAGGGCACCGAAAAGTACGAGCACGTCGAGCCGTTATATGGCCACGTCAAGACCATGATCCATGGCATGGTCGAGGAAGTGCGCCAGCTTGAGCACTGCGATGAGGGCGACCGCGTGGTGTTTTCCTACTGCCTGTGCTGTGTGGTCGATGAAGCGGTGATGGCCACGCCCTGGGGACGTGACTCACCGTGGAAGGCCCAGTCCCTGCTCAGTGCCATCCATCAGGAGACCTGGGGCGGCGAGAAATTCTTCAATGTGCTGGAGCGCCTGCTAGGGGTGCCGGAAAAACGCCGCGACCTGTTTGTGTTCCTGTTCTGGTGCCTGGCATTGGGCTACCGGGGCAAGTACGCCAACCAGACCAATGGCGACCAGGAACTGGAACGCTGGATGGCGCGTCTGCGCAAGCGGATCGTGGAACTACGCGGCCCCAAAGCCCACTCACAACGGTTGACCGACCCTTTCACCAATGTGGCGCCCCGCCACTATCGCATGAACCGCCAATTGCCGTGGTGGACACCGTGGGCCGTCATGGGCGTGTGTTGTACCGCCGTCTACATGTACTTCGCCAGCAGACTCAACGGTATCACTGAACAAGTTCTGGCTTCGCTGCAAACGCTGTTGCAGCCATAACTTTCACCAGAACGAACCGACATGATTCAGCAGTCACTGTGCCTATCGGCGCAGCAAGTACGGCTTCACCATAAAAACGATAAGCGCTGCATTTAGCGAAACTTCCTACACGACTCTAGGAAACCACTGCAGCGACCTGGAAGGGATTCCTCGCTACGGTCTTGAGTGCACTTACGCCGCGCGTTCCATAACGCGTTCGGCTTCATGAACCTGCCGAAAGGATGAACAGCAGGAGTCTGCATGAGCAACTTGAACGATGTACGTTTCACCTTCAGCACGCCCGCCGATGAGGCAATAGCATTTGATGTGGTGTCCTTCGAATTGAAGGAAGGGGTCAGCGAACTGTACCGACTGGAAATCGAACTTGTCAGCTTCGCCGACGACGCCGACTTTGCCACCCTCCTCGACCAGCCTGCTGCTTTGACCATCTGGCAACAGGATGAGGCTGTGCGCCATGTGCACGGCCTGATCAGCAGCTTCGAGCAAGGCAAGACTGGCCATCGCCGCACCCGCTACCGCGCCGTAATCGAACCACAACTGGCGCGCGCCGGCCTGCAATCGGACTGGCGCATTTTCCAGCACCGCCCGGTCCCGCAGCTGTTGGAGGAACTGTTCCGCGAACGCCAGTGGGGCACGTTGGCCCAGTACATGGTCAACCCGCACCAAAGCCGTGAGTTCTGCGTGCAGGCCGGCGACCTGGACCTGGACTTCTTCTGGCGCCTGTCAGCCGAGGAAGGCCTGATCTCGATCTTCGAGCACAGCGAAGGCAGCCATGGCGTGGTGCAGGCGGACAGGATCAACCAGTTCGGCAGCCTGGAAGGTGAGCCGGTGCTGTACGTCGCCAACCGTGGCGGCACCGAGCAGCAGCCCTGCCTGCACCATTTTGCCTACCGCGAGCAGGTGCGCAGCAGCCGCCAGGTCCAGCGCGACTACACCTTCACCCACCCGCGCTACAACCATGAGCACACCATGCTCCCTCAGGAGAGGGGCAATCAAAGCAACGATTACGAACGTTACGACTACCCTGGCCGCTACAAGCACGACAATGCCGGCAAACCATTCACCCAGACCAAGATCGATGCGTTGTTCAGTGATGCACGCGTGGCCGAGGTCGAAGGTGACGATGCCCGTCTGCAGCCGGGTATCGCCTTTCAGCTGAGCGGCCATGCCCGCGAGGACATGAACATTCTCTGGCGCCCCCTGCGCATCACGCACACGGGCCGCCAGTTCACCGCACTGGAAGAGGACGCGGCCGAGGCCGAGGTTGGCACGTCGTACTCGCTGACCGCCACCCTGATTCCGGCACAAGTCGAATGGCATGCCCCTGCCCGCCCCAAGCCGGTCATCGAAGGCCCGCAGATGGCCAAGGTGGTCGGGCCGCCCGGTGAGGAAATCTACTGCGACGAGCATGGCCGCGTGCGGGTACAGTTTCCCTGGGATCGCTTCGGCCAGGGCGATGACAAGAGCTCCTGCTGGGTGCGGGTCACCCAAGCTTGGGCCGGTGCGACCTGGGGCCACATGGCCATTCCGCGTATCGGCCAGGAGGTCGTGGTCAGCTTTCTCAACGGCGACCCCGACCAGCCGATGATCACCGGGCGCAGCTACCAAGTGGTCAACCGCCCACCGTACCGCCTGCCCGAGTTCAAGGCCGTCAGCCCGATCCGGAGCAAGGAGCACCACGGCAAGCGCCATAACGAACTGCGCCTGGACGACACCACCGGGCAGATCAGTGCAGCGCTGATGAGTGATCACGATCACTCGGCACTGAATCTCGGCTACCTCACCCATCCCCGCCATTTTGGCGGCAAACCTCGTGGGCAAGGTTTCGAACTACGCACCGATACCCACGGCGTGGTGCGTGCGGGTGGCGGGCTACTGTTGACGACCGAAGCTCGCGCTCGCGCCAGCGAACACCATACGGACCTCGCCGAAACCGCCGAGCGCCTGAAGGCCGCTCAGGAATACCACACCACCTTCGCCAGTGAAGCCCGCGACCACCTTGCCCAGGAAGGCGGCGATCAGGATGAAGTGGGCGATGCCCTCAAGGCACAACACGACGCCATTCGCGGTAGCGGCGGCAACCCTGACGCCAATCGCTTCCCTGAACTGGCCGATCCGCAACTGGTACTCGCCAGCCCAACCGGCATCGCCGCCAGCACCCCGGAATCCACCCATATCGCCAGCGGCGAACACCTGGGTTTGAGCACGGGTGGCCACACCAGCATGGCCATCGGCAAACGCTTGCTGATCAGTGCCAGCCGTGGCGTACGGCAGTTCGTGCAGAGCATGGGCTGGCGACTGGTGGCGGCCTCCGGCGACATCGACCTCCGCGCCCTGAAAGACAACATCAACTTGCTGGCCAAGCTCAAGGTCAGCATCACCGCCGAACGGATCACCCTCAGCGCCAAGGAGGAACTGGTGATTCAGGCCGGTGGCAGCAGCACAACCTACAGCGCGGGCGGCATCGTGCACGCCACGGCGGGTCAGTACACCGCGCATGCGACTGACTTCATCTACAAAGGCTCGAAGAGCGAAGCAGCAGCGTTTCCCGACGAGATCAAGGCGGGCCAGGGCAATCTGGAACTGTTTCAGCACTATGCGAGCCGCCATGCCTACGAGATGGCGGACTACCGCGTCGAAGATGCATTGGGTCGGGTGTTTACAGGAAAGCTGGATAGCGAGGGATTCGCTAGCGTGGCCGGGCTCGCTGCTGGACCGGCCAAGGTGACATTGGGCAAGGATCCGACTGACACATGGTCGCCAGCGAGCGAGATCAAAGAGCCTAGCGATGCTGCAGTTAGTTCGAAAACCGCTGAGCTCGCAGTCAAGGCGGCGGAGCAGGTTGCAACTGCAGTGCTCTCGAATGCTGCATCCCCCAATTCCTCGGTAGCCAAGGGGCTGCTCAACCAACCCCTTGTGAACCGCGCCTCTGAGGAACTGGAGACCTTAGTCACCGCCGCCGCGGGGAAAACACGACTATGACCGCACCTTCCACACGTCCACACGAGACGGCCGTCGCACCTATCAGAGAGATCCCCCCGGAAGACATTGAAGAAAGTGCGAACAATGTTGATCTCTGGCTCAGGCAACTCAGCGAAAACAGGCTGACCCTCGCCGATCTGAAGATGGCGGCTGAGTTCATTCCCATCGCTAACAACATCATGGCGGCTGTAGACGCCGTCAGCGATATGATCACGCTCGCAGAGAACGAAAACAGAACGCTGCTCGACTGGGTCAGCCTCGGCATAAACCTGTTAGGCGTAATTCCAGTCCCGCCCGTGATGGCCTTTGCAAGAAAGAGCCTAAGACCTGCCCTGCACCTAGCCAAGCAGCAGGTCAAAGCAAATCCGAAAGCAGCAATCGGCGAAACCATAGTAACCGTTCTGACCGGACACTTGAACGCGACAATCCTCGGCGAGCTGGAGAACTTCGTCGCCTTCGCAGAAGCCGAACTGTCGCAAATGCTTGCGAAATGCGGCGCGTCTGCGAAGACATTGATGCTTACGATCGCCAAGGGTATCGACGACTTCCTGAAAGGACAGCTGAAGCATGCGCCGGCAACCAAAAGCGACGATCTATCGTGGCTGGAGGAGATTGCAAAACATGCGACGCTTCCGCTGGAAGTCGCTACCGTTGCGGCGCTCAATAGCTTATCGAGACTGATCCCCCCTTACATAAAAGCAATTGGCTTCAAATACGTTGCATTACTTCGACACCTTGCTACCGAGGTGGAGCGAAATCTTAAGGACCTTGGCAACGCTCAAGTAACCAACAGCATTGGCCACATCCTATTAATGCTGCGAAACGCCGCTGGGCGCAAACGTGCTCAGCTCAATACCAGTGTTCCTCCAACCGGCATAAGGCAAGCCAGAGGGGTTAGTCGTCAGAACGAACTGGGCGCGATCAACAGGCAGCCTGGCCCGAGGCAGGATGCAAAGCCCGAGAAGAATGGCGCCTGCGCTAGTACATGCCACAACATCACTTTCGCGCGCGGCTCTGAGCAGTTAATACACACTGATTTTACGCTTCCTGGACCCTTTCCAGTTTCGTGGGCGCGCAACTACCGATCCAGTCAGTCCGCCCTTGATGGTGGCCCATTGGGTGCACGATGGATATCTTCGTTCACCGTCTACTTTGAAGTCACCGATGAAGCACTGTGCTACCAGGCTGCCGACGGTCGCTCCCACAGCTACCCACTGCCCAAAGTCGGAAAATTCCACCATGACCCCGTTGAAGAAGTCGTACTCGTTCGGACGGGCGAGCGAACGCTCTCACTCGCCAGAGGACATGCGCTCGAAGAGCAGTATGAGCGGGTCGGCGACGTTTTTAGACTCATCCGCATGCGCCAGCGCGGCGGAGCCAGCATTGCCCTTCACTACGAGCATTCGCATGAAGGAACCCAGGTCCTCTCTGATCTGCTGACCTATCAGAACGACCAGCCCCATCAACACATCCAAACTCTAATTGATCGTACTGGACGCATCGAGAGCTTGTGGTTGATGAAGGCGGGAGAGCCGGTTCGGCAGCTGGCAGCCTATCGCTACAGCGACGAAGGGGACCTGACAACTGCTCTTGATGAGCATGGCAGGCAGTGGAACTACGAATATCGGCACCACTTGATCACCCGGTACACCGACAGGACTGGCCGGGCGATGAACCTGGAATGGCTGGGTGAAGGACCGGATGCCAAAGCCGTCCACGAATGGGCAGACGATGGCAGCTATGAGGTGCGCCTGGAGTGGGACAAGCACATCCGCCTTACCTACGTCACGGACGCCCTGGGCAACGAAACCAAGCACTATTACAACATTCAGGGCTACACCTATCGCATCGTCCACCCCGACGGCAACGAGGAGTGGCTGTTCCGCGACGATGCCATGAACGTGGTCCAACATGTGCACCGCGACGGCAGCGTTGACCACTATGCCTACGATGAGCGCAGCAACCTATTGCAGCACACGCGACCAGACGGCACCTCGGTCCACCACGCCTACGATGACCTCGACCAACGCTTTAAAACACGGGATGCCGAGGGGGGATTATGGCGGTATGACTACGACCAACGCGGCAACATCATCGAAGCCATCGACCCACTGGAGAACAAGACCCAGTACACCTACAACAGCGACAACCTGCCCATTGCCATCATCGATGCCAACGGGGGCGAGAAAAAGCTCACGTACAACCATGACGGTCAACTGGCTAGCTACACCGACTGCTCTGGCAAAACGACTCAGTGGAAGTACGACGCGCTCGGCCAACTCACCAAGCTTATCAACGCTGCTGGTGAGGTAACCGAGTATCACTACGCCGCAGGGCACCTCACCAGTGTCGTCCATCCGGACCAGACCCGAGATCGCTTCGAATATGATGCTGAAGGCCGGCTGCTCAGCTTCACCGACGCCCTGCATCGCCGTACGCGCTGGGACTATAACGA
>Ga0209370_1000320_pt1 | contig 79574 bp, 40 predicted proteins | sample AgamicAtPrz_FD_187164 | JGI IMG/M metagenome (GOLD analysis project Ga0209370, IMG submission 187164) | Agave microbial communities from Guanajuato, Mexico - At.P.rz (SPAdes) (version 2) | ecosystem: Host-associated > Plants > Phyllosphere > Phylloplane/Leaf | place: Guanajuato, Mexico...
TATGAGTTATGAGTTATGAGTTATGAGTTATGAGTTATGAGTTATGAGTTATGAATTATCTTAATACTCCCAACTGAAACTACTCCGTTAGGAGGCTCTCGTCGGTAGAAAAAAACGAATTAATATGTATTTATGTCCCTTAGGAACATTTGAAACAATAATAATGAAATACAATATAAAACCAATGTTTACATCAAAATTAAATTATAATAATCCATTTCTCAGATTACGATTTTTGACGTATGCATTTTACATTTTACTTTTCACAATTAACATAAAGGCTCAATCCGTTACAGGAGAACCTGCAGGAGTTCCGGAACTTCACAAAAAATACCAGTTTGCTCCTTGGGAAGACCCAACGATAACAAATATCAATAGACAACCAGCAAGAGCAACTGCTTATTCTTACGCAAGTGTAGAAGATGCATTAAAAAGTGACAGAACCAAAAGCCGAATCCAAATGCTGAACGGCGATTGGGATTTTAAATATGCTGTAAACCTAAAAGAAGCGTCTAAAGATTTCTATAAAAATACTGTTTCAGGATGGGATAAAATTGAAGTGCCTTCCAACTGGGAGATGAAAGGATATGATAATCCGATTTATAAAAGTGCCGTATATCCTTTTAGACCTATAAATCCGCCTTATATTCCTAAAGATTATAACGGAGTGGGTTCGTATCAACGCAGTTTTACCGTTCCAGAAAACTGGAAAGACATGACTGTGACTTTACATTTCGGAGCCGTAAGTTCAGGTTTTGAAGTTTGGTTAAACGGAGAATTTTTAGGCTATGGTGAAGACAGTTTTCTACCATCAGAATTTGATATTACGCCTTACTTAAAAGCAGGCGAAAATGTGGTTTCTGTTCGTGTAATTCGTTGGACAGATGGTTCTTATTTAGAAGATCAGGATCATTGGCGTATGAGCGGAATCCAGCGTGAAGTTTTCATTATGGCCGAGCCAAAATTGCGTATTCAGGATTTCTTTGTTCAAACGAAATTAGACAAAGAATACAAAGACGCTATTTTCAAATTACGTCCGAAAGTGGAGAATTTGACTGGAGCAAAAATCAAAGATTATACGATGCATGTTCAGTTGTATGATGCCAATAATATAGCCATGTTCAAAGAACCGCTTCAAAGACCTGTAATCGATTTAATTAACGAAAGTTATCCTCGTTTGGATAATGTTCGCTTTGGATTCTTTCAGGAAACCATTAAAAATCCCAAAAAATGGAGTTCAGAAGAACCGAATTTATATACGATGGTTATTTCCATAAAAGATAAGAACGGCAATGTTACCGAAGCTAAAAGCTGTAAAGTTGGTTTCCGTTCGATTGAATTCTCTAAGGAAAACGGAAAAATGCTCATCAACGGAAAAGAAACTTATGTGTATGGTGTAAACCGTCACGACCATCATCCTACAAGAGGAAAGGCCGTTACGAGAGAAGACATCAAACAAGATATTATCACGATTAAAAAGTTTAATTTCAACTTTATACGTACGAGCCATTATCCAAACGATCCTTATTTCTACGAATTATGCGATCAATATGGAATCATGGTTATGGACGAAGCCAATCAGGAAACACACGGAATTGGTGGTAAATTAAGCAATGATCCGCTTTGGACAAATGCTTATATGGAAAGAATGATTCGAATGGTAGAACGCGATAAAAACCATCCATCGGTTGTAATGTGGAGTTTGGGTAACGAAGGAGGGAAAGGCCCAAATCATGCTGCAATGTCAGGCTGGGTTCACGATTTCGACATTACACGTCCAGTGCATTACGAACCAGCGCAAGGAAATGCAAAATTAGACGGTTATATCGATCCGCTTGATTCACGTTATCCAAAAACAATCGATCACGCGTATCGATTCGAAAATCCGCAGGATGATTCGTATGTCGATATGGTCAGCCGTTTTTATCCGGGCGTTTTCACACCTAAATTTTTAATCGATCAAAAGAAAGATACAAGACCGATTATTTTCGTTGAATATTCGCATGCCATGGGGAATTCAGTTGGAAATTTAAAAGAATTATGGGATGAATTCCGCTCGCTTCCAAGAGTTATCGGAGGCTGTATTTGGGAATTTAAAGATCAGGGAATCGTGAAATTTGATTCCAGATCAGGTCAGAATTATTTTGCGCATGGGGGAGATTTTGGCGAAAAATACCATGATGGAAATTTCAATACAAAAGGAATTGTAGATTCTTACGGAAAACCGAAAGGCTCGATCTTTGAGAATAAATGGGTGTACCAGCCAGCGATTTCAACTTTAAATGGAAATCAATTAGAAATTAAAAATCGTCAGGCTGTTAAATCTTTGGAAGGATATATTCCTGTTTTAAAAGTGTTGGAAAACGGAAATGTAATTAAAACTCAGATTTTAAAACCATTCAAAGTAGAAGCAGGACAATCTACAACTTTAGATATCAGTTCTTATCTTCCAAAAATGAAAGCTGATGCCGAATATATTTTAAATATAGAGTTCCAGCTTTCAAAAGACGAGCTTTGGGCTTCAAAAGGTTACGCTGTCGCGGAAGATCAGTTTGTGTTGAAAAAGAAAGAAACTTCAATTGATTTTAGAAATGAAAAAGATGCAGCTTATAAAACAACTGAAACAGATTTCGATTTCCAAGTTAAAGGAAAATCTTTTGAAGTAAAAATCAGCAAAGAAAATGGAGCTTTGACTTCGTATGTTTATAAAGGGGAAGAACAAGTTTTTGCTCCTTTACTTCCAAATTTTGTTAGACCTTTAACTGATAATGATAAAAGAGGCTGGAAGTCTCAAAAATTATTAAAACAATGGTATAAAGCAAAGCCAAAAGTTTTAAGTACAACAATGGGAATTGGAATTGATGGTACTGTAATTACAAGTGAATATGAAATTATAAAAGACAGTGCGAAAGTGCAAGTTGCTTATAAAATCAATGAGAATGGAGTTATAAAAGTAGATTACAGTTTAAAAGCCTCAGACAAACTGCCAAACATTCCAAAAATTGGAATGCAAATGGGAGTTAAAAGAAACTTCGACCAGATTTCATGGTACGGAAAAGGTGAACTAGAAAATTACAGCGACAGAAGTTTTGGTTCGTTTGTGGGGAAATATTCACTTCCAATTAATGATTTTATCGAACATTATCCAAAACCGCAAGAAAACGGAAACCGATGCGATGTAAGATGGATGGCACTTAGTACTCCACAGAAAAACAGCGGATTTTTAGTAGTAAACGATACCAAAGTTTTAAGTATGAGCGCATGGCCTTACACACAGGAAAACCTAAGCGCATCGGGACATACGTACGATTTGAAAGATCCAGGATTTTTGACCGTAAACATCGATTTAATTCAAATGGGAGTGGGGGGAAATGATAGTTGGACAATTGTAGCACAGCCATTAGAACAATATCAGATTAAATCTGGAAATTATGAGTATAGTTTTTATTTGATGCCTTTCAGAGGTTTGAAGAATGAATTGGAAAGTAGTTTGAAGAAGTTTAAATATTAGATTACGATTTATCCTAACAGGTTTCCAAAACCTGTTAGGTATTTTGTATTTCATAGATAAAGTATATTTTAAGTATAGTATAAATACAGTGTATAAGTACAGTTTGTCATCGACGTGAGGAGAAATCTCCACGAGTAGCTCCGTAACGAGAATCCAATCTTTGTTGAGTTTCTTGCGAAGATTTCTCCTTACGTCGAAATGACAAAAAAGACGAAAAAAAAGTAAAAAATCTGCCAAATTTTCTAAATCTGCGGGAAAAATTTGCTCTCGCAGATTTGGCAGATAAAGCAGATTATCAAAAAAAAACAATAAAATGTTTCAAAAAAAACATCTCTTTTTTATCCTGCTTCTCGCAAGTATCGTCTCTGCACAGGAGATTCATAAAAAAGAATCTTTTCAGCCAACATTAGAATCCTCAAGACCTTGGGTGTATTGGTATTGGATGAAATCGGCGTATTCTAAAGCGGGAATCACAGCCGATTTAGAAGCTATGAAACAAGCCGGAATTACAGGCGCTTATTTAATGACCATCAAAGGCCCAGCGAATCCGCCTTTGATAGATCCACCTGTTTTACAGTTGACACCTGAATTTTGGGATATGATTCATTGGGCTTTTAAAGAAGCCGATCGTTTAGGTTTGAAACTGGCTTTTCACGGAGCAGACGGATTTGCGGTTGCAGGTGGGCCGTGGATTACACCAGAAATGTCGATGCAGAAAGTAGTATGGTCAACAACTGAAATTTTAGGTGGAAAAAAAGTTGCGTCAAAATTGCCAATTCCAGCACACTACAAAGAATATTATAAAGACATTGCAACTTTTGCGATTCCGATAAAAGAATACCAAATTACTTCGCAGATGCAACTGCCAAAAGTAACGACATCCAATAACACCGATGCTTCGTTTTTGGCTGATCCTAAAAAAGATGAAAACTTCAAGTTTGCAGATGCAGGTTGGATTCAGTATGAATTTGCGCAGCCATTTACTTGTAAATCAATTGTAATCGAAACCAAAGGAAGAGATTTTCAGGCACAGCGACTGATTGTAGAAGTAAGTAATGATGGAGTTAATTTTAGATTCCACGAAAGACTCATTGCACCGCGCCACGGCTGGCAGGATATGGATTTCCCAAATACACATACGATTACGCCTGTTACAGCAAAATATTTCCGATTTGTTTATGATCCAAAAGGAACTGAACCTGGGGCAGAAGATTTGGATTTTGCGAAGTGGAAACAGAATTTGAAAGTGAGTAAAATTGCACTTTCGAATCAATCGCTGATTAATAATTACGAAGGAAAGTCAGGAGCAATTTGGCGTTTGACTCCGCAGATAACTGAAAAAGAAATTCCAAAATCTGATGCATTCAAAAAATCAGAAATCATCAATATTTCCAATTTTGTTGATGCAGATGGAAATCTGAACTGGAAAGCACCAAAAGGAAAATGGAAAATTATCCGAATGGGACATACTTCTACTGGGCATGAAAATGCTACTGGCGGAGCAGGAAAAGGATTGGAAGTAGACAAATTTAATCCGGAATTAATTCGTTTTCAATTGGATCATTGGTTTGGAGAAGCCGTTCGTTCTGCTGGCCCGGAACTGGCTTCAAAAGTGCTGGAAATCCTTCATTTTGACAGCTGGGAATGTGGAAGCCAAAACTGGTCTTCGGTTTTTCAGGCGGAATTTAAAAAGAGACGTGGCTATGATCTTGTAAATTATCTTCCAGTTATGGCAGGGATTCCGATAGAAAGTGCCGATTTTTCAGAGAAAGTTTTATATGATGTTAGAAAGACAATTGCCGATTTAGTTGCTGATAATTTCTACGGAACTGTCGCTCAAATTGCAAAAGAATATAACGTTAAGTTAAGTTCAGAAAACGTTGCGCCAACCATGATGAGCGACGCTTTGCTGCATTATAAATATGTTGATTATCCGGGTGGTGAATTTTGGCTGAAAAGCCCAACACATGACAAACCTTTTGATATGGTCGATGCCATTTCAGGGGGACATATTTATGGAAAAGATATTATTCAGGCAGAATCTTTTACGGCTTTGCGAATGGATTGGGACGAACATCCAGGAAATTTAAAAACAACAGCTGACCGTAATTATGCTCTAGGAATCAATCGTTTATTCTATCACGTTTTTGTGCATAATCCGTGGACGGATAGAAAACCGGGAATGACTTTAGATGATATCGGAACTTTTTTCCAGAGAGACCAAACCTGGTGGAAACCTGGAAAAACTTGGTTTGATTATTGCCAAAGAGTACAGTTTCAATTGCAAAAAGGAAAACCTGTAATTGATTTGGCTGTTTTTATTGGCGAAGATTTCCCTTCTCGTTCTTTTGTTCCAGATCGATTAGTTCCTTTTATTCCGAATGTGTTTGGAAAAGAAAGGTTAAAAAGCGAGAAAATCCGTTTAGAAAATGAAGGGCAACCAACGGCAAAAATGCCAAAAGAAGTGACCTATTCTAAAAATATCACCGATTTATCACAATGGATTAATCCGCTAAACGGTTATCAATACGATTCTTTCAATGCTGATGTTTTGATCAATCGTGCGAAAGTTGTTAACGGAAAAATTTCATTTGAAGGCGGAATAGAATACGGAGCTTTATTGTTTCCGGGAAGTCATAAAATGGCACCGAATAAAATGCTTTCTTTGGCTTCCGCCGAAAAAATCCTGCAATTGCTACAAGAAGGAGCAACTATTTTTGTGGATGAAAAACCGAATCTTCAACCCGGAATTCATTCAGAAACAGATCAAAAGAAATGGCAGCATGTAATTGATGAAATCTGGAATAATGCCAATTCATCAACATGGAAAATAGGAAAAGGAACAGTTGTCAAATTGCCCTATTTAGGAAGCGATTTTGCTTCAATTGGAATCACGCAAGACGTTTATTTTCCAAGTTTAAACCGAGCTGAAGCCGAAACATTAGCGTGGGCGCACCGTAAATCAGATACCGAAGATATTTATTTCATTTCCAATCAAAAAGCGGAGAAACGTTCTTTTGAGGCCTCTTTCAGAATTTCAGGAAAAGTTCCGCAATGGTACAATCCAGTTACAGATGAAACTTCGGCTTTAGCCAATTGGAAAATAGAAAACGGAAGAACAATTGTTTCAATAACTTTAGAAGCCAACGAATCTGGTTTTGTGATTTTTAAAGAAGGAACAAAAGAAGTTTTAGCAAAAGGAAAAATAGCTGAATTTGAAAAAGTTCAGGTTTTAGATGAAAATTGGGAATTGCAGTTTGATCCAGAATTCAAAGGACCAAAAGAAGTTGTAAAAACTAATAAACTTTTTGATTGGAGTACTTCGGGAAATGATCAGATTAAATATTATTCTGGTACTGTGATTTATAAAAAAGAATTTGTTTGGAAAGGAAAAGATACCAATAAAATCTGGCTTGATTTAGGTGAAATTTCTAATATGGCAGAGATTTCTATTAATGGAAAGGACTGTGGAACGCTTTGGACTTTCCCTTTCAAAACTGATATTTCAAAAGCTTTACAAAAAGGAAAAAATTCAATAGAAATTAAAGTCACAAATACTTGGGCAAATAGATTAATCGGCGATCAAAAATTGCCAAAAGAAGAAAGATTGACGTGGATAACAGCGCCATTTCGATTAGAAGGAAATCCATTGTTGAGAGCAGGGTTGTTAGGGCCAGTTGTGATTTTACAGGAGAAATAAATATTAGCCACGAATTCACGAATTTTTTATAAAATGAGATTAATAAAAAATTCGTGAATTCGTGGCGAAAAAAAATAGAATATGAAAAAATCAATTATTGCATTATTAACGGTTTTAGCAAGTTTTCAAATCAATGCCAAAATCAAACTACCGGCCTTATTCACCGACAATATGATGTTGCAGCAAAAATCAAATGCACCAATTTGGGGTTGGGCAGAAAAGAACGCTACTGTCGTAATCAAAACTTCATGGGATTCTAAAACCTACAAAACAAAAGCAGATGCTTCTGGAAAATGGAAAACAGAATTACAAACTTCCTCTTTTGGCGGACCTTACACCATTGAAGTTTCAGAAGGAAGTGAAAAAGTAACCATCAAAAATGTTTTGTTGGGAGAAGTTTGGCTTTGTTCAGGACAGTCGAATATGGAAATGCCATTAAAAGGATTTCAGGGACAGCCTGTTAAAAACGGCAATGAAATTATTGTAAGGTCAACCAATAAAAATATTCGTTTAATTACAATTCCGCGTGCGACGGTTTTAGAACCTAAAGATGATTTCGAAGGAAAATGGGAAGAAGCTTCTCCAAAATCAACATCCAATTTTAGTGCAACGGCTTGGTATTTCGGATCGCTTTTGCAGGAAGTCTTAAATGTTCCTGTCGGATTGATTCACGTCTCGTACGGAGGTTCAAGCATGGAAGCGTGGATGAATGCGGAAATGCTGAAAGATTTCACTAGTGCTAAAATTCCGACTACAAAAGAAGAATTAACAAAAGATCCAAATCGTGTTCCAACGACTTTGTTTAACGGAATGCTTTCACCGGTAATCGGTTACGGAATCAAAGGTTGTATTTGGTATCAGGGAGAATCAAATTACGAAAGAGCTTCTGAATACACCGCTTTAATGAAGAAAATGGTGGGCAGTTGGAGAGCCTTATGGAAACAGGGAGATTTTCCGTTTTATTTCGCTCAGATTGCGCCATTCAATTATGCTTCATTTCATCCAAAAGATTATCAGGAAAAATACAATTCGGCATATTTGAGAGAAGCGCAGTTTAAGGCTTCAAAGGAAATTCCGAATTCGGCAATGGCGGTTTTAATGGATGTAGGAGAAGAAAACAACATTCATCCAATGGACAAAGAAAAAGGAGGAAACCGTTTGGCTTTTCAGGCTCTGGCAAGAACATACGGAATTGAAGGTTTTGAATACGAAAGTCCGAAATACAAATCGATGGAAATAAAAGATGGTGCTGTAACCGTTTCTTTTGATGATGTTGCCAACGGAATAACATCTTATGACAAGGAAGTTTTAGGTTTTGAAATCGCAGGAGAAGACAAAGTTTTCTATCCGGCAAAAACAGTTGTGAGAAGAAAATCAGTAGTTCTGACTTCAGATAAAGTAAAAAATCCAGTTGCAATTCGTTATTTATGGAAAGACTTCGCGAAAGCGGAATTGTTTAGTGCTGGAGGTTTGCCGGTTTCTTCGTTTAGAACAGACGAATGGTAATTATGAGTTTTGAGTTATGAGTTATGAGTTTTGAGTTTTGGCGTCTAATTTGTCATTTCGACGAAGGAGAAATCTTCGCAAGTAGCTCCGCAAAGATTTGGACCAAGCATGATGATTTTTAAGGCAACTTAATTTATAACTCTCGCAGATTTGGCAGATTTTGGAGATAAAAATAAATCTGCTCAATCTGCAAAATCTGCGAGAGAAAAATAAAAAATAAATAGCTACAAGGTTTTGAAAGCCCTGCAGGAAAACGAAAAAATGAAATATATAAAATACATACTTTTCTTCACCACGCTTTGCCTAAAAGCTCAAATTCCTACGCTCGATATTTACAATCAGGTTTGGACAACGCAAAGCAATAATTCGTCAGAATCGATGCCTTTGGGAGGCGGGGATATTGGTATGAATGTTTGGGTGGAAAAAGGCGATTTGTATTTCTATTTTTCACGAAGCGGAACTTTTGATGAACACAATACTTTATTGAAATTAGGTAGAGTAAAAGTGACTTTAACGCCGAATCCGTTTGAAGGGAAAGAAGGTTTTCATCAGGAATTGAAACTCAAAGATGGATATGTTTTAGTTGGACAAAATAATACTAAAATCAAACTTTGGGTAGATGTTTTTAAACCAATCATTCATGTTGATTTAGAAAGTAAAAATGCATTGCAAATGACGGCTTCGTACGAAAGCTGGCGTTATCAAAATCGTTATCCAAAAGGAAAAGAAAACAATGCCAATTCTTATAAATGGGCACCTCAAGGAGAACTTATTACGTACAAAGATTCTATTTTATTTGAAAATAACGGAATCAAATTTTACCACAGAAACAGGGAAAATACGGTTTTTGATGTAGCGGTAAAACAACAAAAAATGGAATCGGTTAAAGACCAAATGCTGAACCCGATTGCGAATCTGACTTTCGGCGGATTTATGACAGGGAATAATCTGAAGCCAGACGGAACGTATTTAGGAAAATATCAATCTACCGATTTCAAAGGTTTTAATTTATCAAGTATAAAACCTGCAAAAAAGCATTCGTTAGAAATATATTTAAACACGAATCAATCTGATTTTTCAACTTGGAATAATGGGTTGAAAAGTTTGATTTCTGCTAACAAAAACACTTCGAAACAAGCCGAAAAAAACACGATAAAATGGTGGAATAATTTCTGGAACCGCAGTTTTATTTTTACTCAAAATAATCAATCGATTGAAAAAGATTCGGTTTACCAAATCGGACAGAATTATCAGTTGTTCAGATATATGCTCGGATGTAATGCGTATGGAAAATATCCAACAAAATTTAACGGTGGACTTTTTACAGTTGACCCTGTTTTTACCAATAAAGATCTGAATTTTACACCCGATTTCAGAAATTGGGGAGGAGGAACGATGACAGCTCAAAACCAGCGTTTGGTTTATTTCCCCATGGTAAAAAGCGGTGATTTTGATATGATGAAATCACAATTGGACTATTACCTGAGCCTTCAAAAAAATGCTGAATTTCGATCTAAAGTGTATTGGAAACACAACGGGGCATCATTCACAGAACAATTGGAAAATTTCGGTCTTCCAAATCCTGCCGAATACGAATGGAAACGTCCTGTAGATTACGATCCCGGAATGGAATATAATGCGTGGTTAGAATATGAGTGGGATACGGTTTTAGAATTCTGCCAAATGATGCTTCAGCAAAAGGAATATGCAGGAGAAGATATTCAAAAGTATAATCCTTTCATTATGAGTTGTTTGAGTTTTTTTGATGAACATTATCAATATTTGGCCAAACAACGTGGAAGAAAAGCTTTGGACGGAAACGGAAAATTAGTTTTATATCCGGGTTCTGGAGCAGAAACGTATAAAATGGCGAATAATGCCAATAGTACCATTTCGGCTTTGCAGGTTATTACAGAAAGCCTTTTAAACCTTTCTGGAAATCAATTGTCAAAAGAAGACTCAGAATATTTAAAAGGATTTCAAACTAGAATTCCGCCTTTGAATTTTGGGCAAATTGAAAACCATAAAGTTTTAGTTCCTGCAAAATCTTGGGAAAGAGTCAATAATTCAGAAGTTCCGCAATTATATCCCGTTTATCCGTGGGGAATTTACGGCATCGGAAAACCAGATTTAGAAACGGCTTTAAACACATGGAAATTTGATGCTGATGCTTTAAAATTTAGAAGTCACATTGGTTGGAAACAAGACAATATTTTCTCGGCTCGTTTGGGATTAACAGAGGAAGCGGCAAAATACAATACCATGAAAATGGCAAACTCAGAAAGACGTTTTCCAGCATTTTGGGGTCCGGGCTTTGACTGGGTTCCTGATCATAACTGGGGAGGTTCGGGTATGATTGGCATGCAGGAAATGCTTTTGCAGGAAGCAGATGGGAAAATTTACCTTTTTCCGGCGTGGCCAAAAGAGTGGAACGTTCATTTTAAATTACATGCCAAACAAAATACTACGATTGAAGCCGAGCTCCTAAATGGAGAATTAAAGGTTTTAAAAGTTATTCCAGAAGAAAGAAAAAAAGACATTATAAATCTGCTTGGAAAATCTGAAGCAGAGAAAACGAAATTAAACTAACTATTACTAACAAAAATGATTAAGAAATTAATAAGTGGTGCTCTTTTGTCCATGCTTTTAACCACAAACGGACAAGCACAATCAGTTCAAAATACTGATAAACAAATTATAAAAGTCGATTTTGACTTTTTTCAAAGAAGATTAGAAGAAGTTCATGATCCGAGTTATGATTCTTGGGTGATTAACGAAGGAAAAGAAGCCGAAAAATCATTTAACAATGTGTCATTTAAACTAAAAGGAAACTTCACTTCAAAATGGTACAAAGTGGGCATGAATGCTCCGTTTTACAATAAACTAGGAAGCGACGGTTTGGTTACAGCCGAAAATTTAGAATTAAAAATCAGCGGATTGAAAGCTGGAAAACATACACTTTTGACGTTTCATAACGCTTTTGATGTCATTACGGGAAAAACATTTTCTCCGATAAAAATCTTCGTAAACGGAAAACTAGAGGAAACGGTAAATGCAAGTCAAAGGGCTAATGCTAAAGTTGATGCTTCGATGGCGTATATCACTTTTAATACTGAAAAAGATAAAGATGTAATCGTCCGTTTTGAAATTGATCAAACTTCAAATCCTGATATCGTAAAACAGATCGTAATCAATGGTTTTGAATTGGATACGCCAAACTTAATGAATCAGGCGCGTACTCCAGAACCAAAAAATAGAGATGAACATGTTGAAGTAACCAAAAGTTTACTTTTAAAATGGGATGCTCCAAAAAACGTCGTGGCTCATAAAGTTTATTTTGGAACCGATAAGAATGCGGTAGAAAATGCAACAGAAGCTTCAAAAGAATTTAAGGGAAAACTGACTGAAAAGTCTTTTACGGTTTCGGATTTATACAGCGGCACAACGTATTACTGGAGAGTGGATGAAGTAGATAACAATGGAGAGGCTACTTTAGGAAATGTCTGGTCGTTTAAACCTGCCCAATTGGCTTTTCCGGGAGCTGAAGGTTATGGGCGTTATGCCGTTGGAGGACGTGGCGGAAAAGTGGTTGAAGTAACCAATTTAAATGACGACGGTCCGGGAAGTTTACGCGATGCCATCAATCAGGAAATTGGACCTAGAACGATTGTTTTTAATGTTTCGGGGAATATAAAACTGGCTTCAAGATTGGTTGTAAATCAGCCTTATATTACCATTGCAGGACAAACCGCTCCTGGAGAAGGAATTACGATCAGCAGGGCGCCAATCGGATTAACAGGAAATGATGGTGTAATCCGATTTTTAAAGGTAAGAATCGGTGGCGGAACGACTTTTGACGGAATGGGATTAACAGGCGCAGATTACAGTATTATAGATCATTGCTCAATCAGCTGGACAATCGATGAATCGTTTAGTTCGCGTGGTGCACATCATATAACTTTACAACGAACTTTAATTTCTGAGGCATTAAATGTTGCGGGACATGATAAATATGAAGCAGGAAAAATGCACGGTTACGCCGCTACAATTGGAGGAGATATTGGAAGTTTCCATCACAATTTACTGGCTCATAATTATGGAAGAAACTGGAGCATTGGCGGTGGTCTAAGCGGCGACGGATTTTATACAGGAAGATTAGATATTACTAATAACGTAGTTTACAACTGGGGAAAAAGAACAACTGACGGTGGTGCAAACGAGGTAAATTTTGTCAATAATTATTATAAACCGGGTGCTTCAACTGGAATTTTTGTGGCGTTAAATGCACAGCACGAAGGCGTAGGGAAAGGTATGCAGCGTTATTATTTTGATGGAAATGTGATGCCAGGTTATTTTGACGAAAAATCTCAGGAGAAAGGGAGAAAATCTACTGTAACCAATAAAGAAAAAGTGGAATATGAGACTTTCGTAGACAAGCCATTTTTCCCTTCTTATGTAAATACACAATCTGCTAAAGGAGCTTATAAAAATGTGCTTTCAGATGTTGGGGCGAATCAGCCGTTTTTTGACAAACATGATAATCGAATCATAAATGAAACTTTAAAAGGAACTTTCACTTACAAAGGCAGTAAAAGCGGTTTAGGTGGCATGATCGATAATGAACAAGATGCAGGAGGATGGCCAAATTTTGTTGCAGAAACTCGTCCGTCAGATTGGGATACAGATCACGATGGATTACCAAATTGGTGGGAGAAAGCTTTTGGTTTGAATGAAAATTCAAAAGCTGGAGATTTTTCAGATGCTAATCAAGATAACGATAAAGACGGATTTACGCAGTTGGATAATTATTTAGACTGGCTGGCTCAGCCTCATTATTTTATTAATTTAAAAGATAAAAAAGTTTTAAATGTGGCAGATTATTTTAAAGGTTTTGAAAATAAACCCGTTTACACTTTCTCTGAAGTAAAAAATGGAAAAGCAAGTTTAAAAGGAAAGGAAATTCAGTTCACAGCTTCAGATAATGGTTTCGCTTCTTTCATAGTAACAGTAAAAGATGCAGATGGAGATTCTATGAGCAGAACTATTAATTTCTTTGTTAAGTAAAGAGATTTCACGCAGATTTAGCTGATTTAGGCAGATCTGCGCAGATTTTATTTATAGAGAAAATCAAAAAATAATCTGCTAAATCTGTTGAATCTGCGTGAAAAAATAGACTGCAGAATAGAAGATTATAATAGATTAAAAAAGAAAAATAAATCAGCACAATCTGCCAAATCTGCGGGAAAAATTAATCTCCCGCAGATTTGGCAGATCTAGCAGATAAAATTAATATCAAAATGAAAAAGAATATCATTATCTCAAGTTTGTTTCTTTCAACCGTAATTTTTGCTCAGGACAAAGGTTTGGTTGCGAACTCACAAAGTCCGTATTCGAAATTACAAAGCGTAGGCTTACAAGATGTAAGATGGACAAATGGTTTTTGGAAAGAACAATTTGATGTAGAAACCAAAAATACTTTGCCTTATATGTGGGATTTGTATCATAATGACGAGATTTCGCATGCTTACAAAAACTTTGAGATTGCAGCAGGATTAAGCAAAGGAACTTTCAAAGGACCTTCGTTTCATGATGGTGATTTCTATAAGATTTTTGAAGGAATGGCAGCGACTTATGCTGTTACAAAAGATAAAAAACTCGATGCCGAAATGGATAAGGCTATTGCGCTTTTCGCGAAAGTACAGCGCAAAGACGGTTATATCCATACTCCAGTTTTAATTGACGAACGCTGGGGAACTTTAGGCCCAGAAGAAGTGAAAAAACAACTAGGTTTTGAGAAATACAATATGGGGCATTTAATGACTGCAGCTTGTATTCATTATCGCGCTACGGGAAAAACAAATTTCTTGAATATTGCCAAAGGTGTTGCCGATTTCTTGTATGATTTTTATAAAAAAGCTTCGCCAGAATTAGCGCGAAATGCTATCTGTCCATCACATTATATGGGAATCGTCGAAATGTACAGAACGGTAAAAGATCCGAAATATTTAGAATTAGCTAATAATCTGATTGACATTCGCGGAACTACAAATGATGGAACTGATGATAATCAGGATAGAGTACCGTTTAGACAGCAGACAACCGCAATGGGTCACGCGGTGAGAGCGAATTATCTGTATGCAGGAGTTGCTGATTTGTACGCAGAAACAGGAGAAAAGAAATTATTAGACAATTTAGAATCAATTTGGGATGATGTAACTTATCGTAAAATGTACATCACAGGAGGCTGTGGTTCTTTATACGATGGTGTTTCTCCAGATGGAACTTCTTATGATCCATCTGTCGTTCAGAAAATTCATCAGGCTTACGGAAGACCTTTTCAATTGCCAAATGCAACGGCTCACACAGAAACTTGTGCGAATATTGGAAACGTTTTATGGAACTGGAGAATGCTTCAAATTACAGGAGATGCTAAATATGCTGATATTGTAGAATTGGCACTTTATAATAGTGTACTTTCAGGAATGAATTTAGAAGGAGATAAATTCTTGTACAACAATCCGTTGAATGTTTCTAACGATCTCCCGTTTCACCAAAGATGGGGAAATGTTCGTGAAGGGTATATCGCTTTATCCAACTGCTGTGCGCCAAACGTAACCAGAACCGTTGCCGAAGTTGGTAATTATGCTTACAATATATCTAAAGAAGGTTTGTATGTGAATTTGTATGGAAGTAATACTTTGAATACAAAGACATTAAATGGAGAAACTTTAGAAATTGAACAGCAGACTAATTATCCTTGGGACGGAAAAGTAACTTTGAAAATTGTAAAAGCTCCGAAAGATTTACGGAATTTCTTTTTAAGAATTCCAGGTTGGAGTCAGAATGCGGAAGTTTTGGTAAATAATTCAAAAATTACGGATAAAATCGTCTCTGGAACTTATCTGCAATTAAATCAAAAATGGAAAAAAGGAGATGTGATTGAGTTGAATATGCCAATGCCGGTTGAGTTGATGGAAGCCAATCCGTTAGTAGAAGAAGTTAAAAATCAGGTTGCAGTAAAAAGAGGACCTTTAGTGTATTGTTTAGAATCAGATCAATTGCCAGCAAATTCAAGTGTAAACGATGTGATTTTAAATTTGAATTCTGATTTTAAAACTGATTTTACGGAATTGAAAAATAGAAAATTAGTTACCATTGAAGCGACTTCGAAAATTTCCTCTGATAATTCTTGGAATAAAACGCTTTATAAACCTATTTCGACAAAAGACGGAAAATCGGTAACTGTAAAATTGATACCGTATTTTGCGTGGGGAAACAAAGGGCAGGGAGAAATGACGGTTTGGATGTCGCATTAAGTTTTGTACGCAGATGAAACGGATTGCCCTTGACAAAACGCGGATTTAAACGGATTTTTAATTTATTGAAATACAATCATCTTTGTCAAAGTTTTAAACTTTGACAAAGATTTTTTGCAGTAACCATAAAGTTTGTCATTTCGACGAAGGAGAAATCTTCGCGAGAAGCTCGACAAAGATTGGTGATTCACTTTGCGGAGTTACTTGCGAAGATTTCTCCTTCGTCGAAATGACAAAATAGACTGGAAAAAACAAAAACACATGAAATACATCCTAACCTTATTTTTAATAACAAAAATTTCCCTATCAGCTCAAACGCTTGATAACAAGTTAGCATTAACCGTTGCCCAAGATGGTTCTGGAGATTTTAAAACCATTCAAGAAGCGATAAATAATGTAAAAGACAATTCAGAAAAACGAGTTATAATAACTATAAGGCCCGGAAAATATGTGGAGAAATTGGAAATTCCGGTTTCTAAAACATTCATAACCTTAAAGGGAACAGACAGAAATAAAACCATAATTTCATTTGATGATTATTCTGGAAAACCACTTCGTGAACCAGATCCATCAGGTAAAAAAGAATTTGGAACATCAACTTCCTATTCTTTTTTAATTAAAGGAAATGATTGCACTCTTGAAAATCTTACTGTCGAAAATACTGCAGGTAGAGTAGGACAGGCGGTTGCACTACACATTAAAAGTGATAGAGTTATAGTCAAAAACTGCAATCTTTTGGGGAATCAGGATACGCTTTATTTATCAGAAGGAAATACCAGAACTTATTTTGAAAACTGTTTTATTAACGGAACAACCGATTTTATTTTTGGAGCCGCAACTGCTTACTTTTATAAATGTACTATTGAAAGTTTAATAAATTCTTATATCACAGCTGCTTCAACGCCCCAAAGACAAGCTTACGGTTTTGTTTTTGTAGATTGTAAATTAACTGCAAAAGACAAATCAGTGGATAAAGTGTTTTTAGGAAGACCTTGGAGACCTTATGCGCAAACCGTTTTCATCAATACAGATTTAGGTTCTCACATTATTCCCGAAGGCTGGAATGCTTGGATTGATTCACGATTTCCTGATAAAGATAAAACAGCTTATTATGCTGAATATGGAAGTAAAGGTGCGAGTGCAAAAAGTATTTCGCAACGAGTGTTATGGTCTCATCAGCTAAAAAAAGAAGATATTCAAAAATACAGTAGAAATTCAGTTTTAAACAGTTGGAATCCGGATAAGTAAAATAATTTTTCAATAAAATAAAGTAAGCTCGCTAAATATAGGATTTGGCGGGCTTTTTCTATTTTTATTTTAAAATGAAAGAGCAGAAATTAGTCGTTTACATTTTGTTGGTCAGAATTTACGTTTAAAAAAATAGTCTTTTATTAAAAAATATTAATGTTTTTTTTGGAGTTGTCTGCAAGTGTCTGTGGCTTATTTTGTAAGTTTTTTAAAGTAAAAAAAATATACTTTGAGTATTTTTCTCTATCGTTTTCGTAAAAAATCGTATTTTATAAGCTGTTATTTATCAGATGTTATCATGTTGAGTTTTGAAGAATATATACTATATGTTTATTTTTGATAACAATCTTATTGTTTTTTATTCAAAATGTGTTTGTATATTTTATTTTAAGCAAACAATTGTCTTAATTATTTTGGTTCGTCTATTTTTTCCATTCGTTTTTTATTAATATTGTTTTTTTTCAGTTGTTTTTTTTGAGATAACATGATTAAAACAGGATAGAGCAGGACGGTTCTAATGTGTCATCATCATATTTTTGGAATACTAAAATAAATGTGTTTTAAACATTTAATAAAATTAATTTAAGATTCCGTTAATAAAAATTTTATTAATAGCTGGGGCACATTAAACATGACTAACTAACATTAATAACCTAACCAAAAAAACATTTATGAAACAAGCACTTATAAAAAGATGTAGTTTTCTTTTGTTTACACTGATGAGTGTATTGAGTTATGCTCAAAGTAATCAAGTTACAGTAACTGGAGCTGTTACAGATAATGTATCAGGGCTTCTTCCAGGAGTAAACGTAACAGAGAAATCTACAAAGAATACAGTTACAACAGATTTTAATGGTAAGTATCAGATTAAAGTAAAACCAGGTGCTACTTTGGTATTTTCATTTATTGGAATGAAAAAATTAGAAATTCCAGTTAACGGCCGTGCAATAGTAGACGCAAAATTATCTGAAGATTCTAATGTACTGGATGATATTGTTGTTGTTGCATACGGTACACAGAAAAAAAATAATATTACGGGAGCTATTGCAACTTTAAAACCAGACGATTTTCAGGATTTACCTGTGTCAAATTTATCAGAGTCATTAAGAGGTTTGACTCCTGGTGTAAGCGTATCAGGAGGATCTACTCGTCCAGGCGATGCTGCATCTCTTCAGATACGTCAAACTTTTGGATTTTCAAAAGATGGTAACTCAAATATTCCATTAATCGTTATTGACGATATGGTACAGGTTGATCCACAGAACGGAAAACCTACTTTAGATACCTTTAATCAATTGGACCCTTCAGAAATTGAAAGTATAACAGTTTTAAAGGATGGTTCTGCAGCTATTTACGGATCAAGAGCCTCACAAGGAGCGGTTATAGTAAAGACAAAGAGAGGAAAATCAGGAAAAACAAAATTTACTTACTATAGCCAATATGCGATCAACGATGCTGTAAGCCATAGCAAAACAATGGATGCGTATGAGCATGGAATTTGGAAAAACCGTTTCTTAAATTCTAATTTGGAAGCTGATAAATCAAAATACTTTTCTGCAGCAGAGCTTGAGCAAATGAAAGGTTTAGATTATGATTGGCTTAAAAAGGCATGGAAACCTGCAATTCAGCAAAGACAGTCAATCTCTGCAAGTGGTGGTACTGAAAAAGCAACTTACTTTGCAGGTGTTACCTACTTTGATCAAGGTGCTAACTTAGGAGAGCAAGATTATAAAAAATGGAATTTTAGAACAGGAACGAATATTAAAATCTCTCAGGATTTAGAGTTTTCTGCTTCAGTTTCGGCTATTACAACAGACGTTAATAAATCGTTCTCTAAAGCTTCAGCAAACTTAAATGATAGCAGTTTTGGTTCGGCAGCAGGAGGTGAACAAGCAGATTATGCTTATTTATTGCACATGCCAAAATATATTCCGTGGGATACTACCGTAAATGGTAAAACCTATTGGATGTCTCCGTTTCCACGTACAGATCGTAACTTAGGAAGTGCGAACTCTAATACAACTATTGCAGGATGGAACTATTTTGCTGGCTTAGATGCTGGAAAACAGATAGAAGAGCAGTTTTCATATAATGTAAATTTATCTTTAGAATATAAAGTACCATTCTTAAAAGGTTTAAGTTTGAAAGGAAGCTTTGCAAGAAGCCAATCTAGCAATTACACAGAGCAATATCAATTGCCTTATGATTTAGCTAGAATAACAAATTATCAATTAGCTGATAATCACTTAGAAAATCCTAATTCTATATATGCTGTTGAAACGAATATTCGCGGATCAAGAGTTTATTATACTACAGATTTGGATAAATTAATTCAAGCTAACTTTTTTGCAACATACGCAAGAACATTTGGAAATCATAATGTATCAGCTATGTTTGGATATGAGCAATCAGAAGCATGGAACAAAAATGTTCGTTTAGCTTATGAAGGAACTTCAAAAGACTTTTTAGGTAATAGTACGACTGCTGGTCCTATTAGTACAAACTCACAAGCTGTAAAGGTGGAGTCAGGTACTCAGTCTTACTTAGGGCGTTTGAACTATAGTTTTAAAGACAAATATCTTGTTGAATTTATCTTTAGAAGTGATGCTTCTACAAAATTTGCTCCTCAAAATTACTGGGGATTCTTCCCAGGCGCGCAATTAGGTTGGGTTGTGTCTAAAGAAGATTGGTTTACTGATAATGTTTCTTGGATAAATAACTTGAAATTGCGTTATTCAATTGGAAAAACTGGTAAGGATAATATTGACTATTGGAGATGGTTACAATTTTATGAGCCATTGCCAGATAAAGGAGTTCAATTTGGATCGAATGGTGGTCTTTTAGGAGGTGGAATCACGCCACGTCCAAATCCAAATGAGAACGTACATTGGGACACTACTATCAAAAATAACTTTGGTATAGACGTATCTTTCTTGAAAAACAGATTGGCAGTTTCAGCAGATTTTTACTATGATAAATCTACAGATATGTTGATTGGATTGGCTGGAGAAGCTGGAACTCCGATTACTGTGGGAGGTGGTTTTGCAGAGGTTAACTATGCAGCTATCGATGCTTGGGGATCTGAATTTAGTTTAAACTGGAATGATAAGATAAAAGATAATTTCAGCTATAGTGTTGGAGTGAACTTTGGATTTTCAAATAACGAAGTTAAAAAATACCCAGATTTAGCAAGAACAGATGCAAATACTAATATAACAGAGGTTGGTTCTTCTACCTATTTTCCAACATATGGATTTAAAACTTGGAAAGGAACTTCAACAGGTGATGGTATTTTAAGAACAGACGAGGATGTTACAAACTATTGGAACTATTTGACAGAAAGAGCAACAGCGGTTGGAGGTGTTCCAACGTATATGGGAATCAATAACGTTACCGCAATGCGCAAAGGTATGTTGGCTTATGAAGATACAGCAGGTGTCTACAATGCTACAACGGGAACTCAAGCAGGTGCTGACGGAAGAATCATGAGAAACGAAGATTATGTTAAATTGGCAAACAATAGCAGAGTTTACGGTTTTACAACTAACTTAGGATTCAAGTATAAAACAGTTTATTTCAAAACTCAAATTCAAACTTCTTGGGGCGGTTACAGAGCTATCGATTTAGTAAAACAAGGGACTTCATCTGCTCATAATGACTGGGCACACGAATCTTTCTGGACAGATATGTATGATGCTACCGATAACCCTAATGGTAAATATCCGAACATGGCACAACAAGATTATATTTTTGCTCCATCTGATTTTTGGCAATTGGATACCTTTAGATGTGTAGTTAGAAATTTGACTGTAGGATTTGAACTTCCAAGAGAAGCAATGAAACAGATAAATATTCAAAAAGCTACTTTAGGTATAACAGGTAATAACCTTTGGGATTTGTATAACCCTTATCCAGATCATTATAGAAATATGTATGATGATTCAGCTTCTAGATATCCAACTCTTAGAACTTGGTCAATTAATTTGAATGTATCATTCTAATTTTAATTAAAAAACAATTATGAAAGCAAAATTTTCTACATATATTACAATGATACTTTTAATGGTATTAGGAGTTTCATGCAGTGATGACTTTTTAGAAGACAAAAAACAATATAAGTATTACGATGCAGAGTTTTTTCAAAGTGAAGAACGTGTCAACTGGTACGTAAACAATTTATATTACGATTTTTATGATGGTTATAAAACTCCAACTGCAGTAGTAGTTGGATCTTTTACCACTACTCAAACCACTTATACAGAAGAGATTGGTGGAATTTCTGCAATGATTAATCCAAATATCACTTTGGAGAATGCATCTGATGGATCAGGCTATTTCGGAAAAACATTAGTAGAAAATCCTTCTAATGATCCTTACAACAGAATTAGAGATATTAATGTAATGTTGGAGAGAATCGATGTAGACGGAGCCAACTTAAGTCAGACATTCCGTGATCAGATTAAAGGGCAAATGTATTACTTACGTGGAATTCAATATTTTGATTTAATGCGCACTTATGGTGGTGTTCCAATCGTAACAACAGTTCAGACGCCTTCTAAAGATGATCCATCTATCAAAATACCAAGAGCAACAGTTACAGAAGTAGTGAATCAAATTGTAGCAGATTTAGATCAAGCTGCAGCTTTATTGCCACGTACATGGCCTGCGAGTGACTATGGTCGTTTTACAAAAGGAGCAGCAATGGCTCAAAAATCACGTGTTTTATTAACTTACGCTAGTCCATTATTCAATAAAAATTGGGATTCGTCAACAGAACGTTGGGATGCAGCTTTAGCAGCTGGATTAGCGGCAGAAACAGAATTAACTGCAGCAGGAAATAGTTTATATGGTTCAACTGCAAGAGATTGGGAGAGAATGTTCTATATTAATGATAATGCATTTATTTCTGAAGCTATTGTAGTTAAGCTTTTAGCCAGCAGCACTACTGTTACTACGTCATTGCAGTCTAATAACTCTTGGGAAAGATCAATCCGTTTGGCTAGCCAAGGTGGACAAGCAGGAGCAGGTGTTAAAGCTCCAAAAAGTATGATTGATTTATTTCCTATGGCAAGCGGAAAAAGACCAACTGCAGCGAATAATTATGATCCATTCTTATTTTTTAAAGATCGTGATCCACGTTTTTACAGAACATTTGCTTTCTCAGGAAGCTACTGGCCTTACAATAATAGCTTATCTACAGCTGCGGCGCCTACTGTTTGGGCATACCGCTGGTCAACGAATGCTACTACAGGTGTAGCCTTCAGTATGGGTAATGATGTGCCAAGCCCAGCTTTTATTCGTAAAATGTCAAGTCCTACAGTTAGTAATGCATCTAACTTCCAACTTTCTGGAACAGATATTATCGAATATCGTTTTGCAGAGTTAATATTGAATATTGCAGAATGTTATGCTGCAAAAGGGGATATCGGAAATGCAGTTAGTTATTTAGGTAGAATTCGTAAACGTGTGGGAATTCCTGCAACAGATAATTACGGAATTGGAACATTAGGAGACAAATATGCAGCTCTTGAAGCTTGTTTATATGAGCGCAGAGTGGAGTTAGCTTATGAAGGAAAACGTTTTTGGGATACACAAAGATGGATGCTTTACAGCGACGATGCTGCAATTAACGACCAAACAAATGCTAAACTTGGTATTCCAGTTATAAATGGCACTCAGCGTATTGGTAATTATTTACACTACAAAAACGGAACTAGTCCAGCAGGTACAGATCCTTTAGCGAATGCACGCGCTTCTATTTCTGTAGATCCAGATGCTGCAAACTTCCAAGCTCAAATTAATGCTTTAGCTACATTCTATACTAATAATTTCGAATTGCGTTCTCCTCCAACACCTATGGATAACGTTAGTGGTGTAGCCACTCCTATTTCTTGGAAATCAAATTATTATGTAATGGGACTTAATCAAAGTGCATTGGTGAGCAACCCATGGCTGACACAAACCATCGGATGGAAAGACGGCAATGGAGCTGCTGGAACATACAACTACCAAGATTAAATTTAAAAAAAACAGAAATTACATATCAAGCTTTTCACCTGTATTTGTCAAAAAAATACAGGTGATTTGTTTAAAAAGAATTACCACAACTAGAAATTAACATGAAAAATTCCGCATTATTTATCGCATCTTTGCTTTTTTTAGGAAGCGCAAAATGTTTTGCTCAATATCCGAAGATAAGTCCAGAAGTTCAAGCTCAGGAAAAAGCAATTAAAGAAGAAGCGCAAAGACTTTCTGATGAAGCTTGGGCAAAAGCTTTAGTAGTTATTGAAGAAGAAGCAAAACATGGGAAACCTTATATTCCGTGGGCAGCAAGACCAACTGATTTACCTCAAGCTGAAATTCCAGCTTTCCCAGGTGCCGAAGGTGGCGGAATGTACACATTTGGAGGCCGTGGCGGAAAAGTATACACCGTTACAAGTTTGGAAGATCGTGGGCCTGGAACTTTGCGCGAAGCTTGCGAACAGGGAGGTGCAAGAATTGTGGTATTTAATGTTGCTGGAATTATCAGATTAAAAAGTCCGTTGATTATTCGTGCGCCATACATTACAATTGCAGGACAGACAGCTCCTGGTGATGGTATTTGTATAGCTGGAGAGTCAACTTGGATTGATACGCATGACGTAATTATCAGACACGTACGATTCCGTCGTGGAGAAACTTTCGTAGGACGCCGTGATGATGCAATTGGTGGAAATCCTGTCGGAAATATCATGATCGATCACGTTTCCGCAACTTGGGGATTAGATGAAAACATGTCAATTTACAGACATATGTACAATCCAGGGCCAGGTTATCCAGATATTAAAGTTGGAACGGTAAATATTACTATCCAAAATAGTTTATTCGGAGAAGCTTTGGATACTTACAATCATGCTTTTGGAAGTACTTTAGGAGGAGAAAACTGTTCTTTCATGAGAAATATGTGGGCCAACAATGCAGGAAGAAACCCTTCTATTGGATGGAACGGAATTTTCAATTTTGTAAATAATGTCGTTTTCAACTGGTATAACAGATCAACAGACGGTGGAGATTATACTGCAAATTACAACATCATTAACAACTTTTACAAACCAGGTCCTGTAACCGATTTGACACAGCCAATCAGTTATAGAATTTTAAAACCAGAATCGGGAAGAAGTAAATTGCCTTATATGGTTTTTGGTAGAGCTTATGTAAACGGAAACGTTATTAATGGAAACGAAAAAGTTACTAAAGACAACTGGGACGGCGGAATTCAGTTAGAGAATAAAAAAGGTGAATTAATGACGTATGATGAAGCAAAAGAATATTTTGCTAAAATGAAAGCAGCTAAACCTTTCCCAATGCCATGGTTCAACAAATTTATGACAGCTGAAGATGCTTATGAATTTGTTCTTAAAAATGTTGGAGCGACTCTTCCAATAAGAGATAAAGTAGACGAAAGAATCGTAAGAACTGTAAAAACTGGAGTTCCTGAATATGCAAAAGGATTAGAAAAAAAGACTTTCTACCAATTTGAACACAGACGTCTACCGATGGATTCTTATAAAAAAGGAATTATCACTGATATTTCGCAAGTGGGCGGCTATCCAGAATACAAAGGAAAACCGTATGTAGATACAGACAAAGACGGAATGCCGGACGCATGGGAGAAAAAATACGGTTTAAACCCGAACGACCCATCTGATGCGCAAGGAGATTTAAACGGAGACGGATATACAAATATCGAAGATTACATCAACGGTGTAAATCCAGCGATAAAAGTAGATTGGAAAGATTTGGCTAATAACAAAGAAACATTAGTTAGACCTTTATTAGATTTAAAATAAGAAAAACTGAAATAATTGTTAAACACATAGAAACATAGAATTTTAATATAAAAAAGGAAATAAAAGAAAATCTAAGCTACTATGTGTTTAAAAAAACAAAGACAATGGCACTAAATAAAATAAACGCAGGTTTGTTATCGCTGGTTTTTGCATTTTCAACTTTAAATGCGCAACAGCATTTAGATCCTGAATATGTAAAGGTTACCAACGAAAGAGCTGCAAAAATCGTTACCAAATTAGATTTGAAAAACGAAGCTAAAGAAAAAGCGGTTTCAAACATTATTGCACAACAATTCAGAGATTTAACTGAAATTCAAGATGGAAGAGATGCTGAAATCAAAAAAGTAAAAGAAGATACTTCTTTAGCAAAAGAAGATAAAAACAAGAAAATTGATAAACTGAAAGCAAAAACAGACGAATCAATTGCAAAATTGCATAAATCTTATATCAAAAAATTAGGTAAAGAATTATCAGAAGAAAAAATTACTGAGGTTAAAGACGGAATGACATACGGCGTACTTCCTATAACAGTGGCAGGTTATAACGATATGCTTCCAAATTTAACAGCGGAACAAAAAGACTACATTTATAAAGCTTTAGTAGAAGCCAGAGAACATGCAATGGATGCTGGTTCATCTAAAGAAAAGCACGGATGGTTTGGTAAATACAAAGGGAGAATCAATAACTATTTATCAAAACAAGGTTACGATTTAAACAAAGAAAGTGCTGACTGGCACAAACGTATCGAAGAAAGAGAGAAAGCAAAAGATTCTACTTCAAAAGAATAATCTCTTAAAACTTTACACCAAAAACTATTAACGACACCACACAATTCAATGCAAAATATTTTTCCCAACCGTACTTTAAAGAGAACATTTATGGCGCTGTCATTTTGTTCGCTTGTTTCGTCGGCCTATGCCCAATATCCTGTAATTCCAAAAGATGTTCAAGCAAAAGCAGATGCTATTTTGGCTGATGAAGAAAAAAGACTAAGCGAAATTTGGAATGCTAATCTGCATATAATCAAAGAAGAAGCAAAGCAAGGAAAACCTTATTTACCTTGGGCTTCATATCCAAAAGATTTTGTTCAGGCAGATATTCCTGCTTTCCCAGGTGCAGAAGGCGGTGGCGCATACACACAAGGCGGACGTGGCGGAAAAATATTTGTGGTAACGAGTTTAGAAGACAGCGGAAAAGGAACTTTCCGTGAAGCTTGCGAAGCAGTTGGAGCAAGAACAATTGTTTTCAATGTTTCAGGAATAATTCAGTTGAAAAAAAGAATCAGCATGCGTGCGCCGTATGTAACGATTGCTGGGCAAACGGCTCCTGGTGACGGAATCTGTATTGCAGGGGAAACTCTAGAAATCGATACACATGATGTTATCATCAGACACATGCGTTTTAGACGTGGCGCTACAGAAGTTACAAGAAGAGATGATGCATTAGGCGGAAATCCGATGGGAAATATTATCGTTGACCATTGTTCAGTAAGCTGGGGGCTTGACGAAAATATTTCTTTATACAGACATCAATTTGCAGCTAATGCAAAATCAAAATTGGAAAAACTGCCAGCTTGTAATATCACGATTCAAAACACCATTTCATCAGAAGGTTTAGATACGTATAATCATGCTTTCGGAAGTACAATCGGCGGATTAAATAGTACTTTTATGCGCAATCTTTGGGCTGACAACATTTCTAGAAATGCTTCTATCGGAATGTATGGCGACTTTAATTTTGTGAATAACGTAGTATTCAATTGGTGGAACCGTACCTTAGATGGCGGTGATTATCGTTCGATGTTGAACATCATCAACAACTATTTTAAACCTGGGCCAATTACACCGCAGAACGAGCCTATTGCATATAGAATTGTAAAACCAGAATCTGGTTATATTGAACCAAAACAATACGGAAGAGCTTATGTTTCAGGAAACTTCATTGTAGGTTCACCTGAAGTTACAGCAGACAACTGGAATGGCGGCGTGCAGTTGGAAAATCTTCCAGAAGCAGAAACGGCAGCATTTTTAGCAGCAATCAAACAGCCAAAACCTTTTTCAATGCCAGCATTCAAAATTATGGGAGCTGAAGAAGCATACGAATATGTTTTAGCGAATGTTGGAGCCACAATACCAAAAAGAGATGCAGTCGATGAACGTGTTATCAAACAAGTTCGTACAGGAAAAATCGAAGTTAAAGACGGTTTAGAAAATAACATCGGAAAAGAATATATCAAAAGAAGATTACCAGCTGACTCTTATAAAAAAGGAATTATAACACATCCTGACCAAGTTGGCGGATATCCAACTTACAAAGGAAAAGCGTATAAAGATTCAGACAATGACGGAATTCCAGATGCATGGGAGAAAAAATACGGTTTAAATCCGAATGATGCTTCAGATGCTAATAAAGATGCAAATGGAGACGGATATACCAATATCGAAAAGTATTTTAACGGAATCGATCCAACCAGCAAAACAGATTGGACGAAAATCGAAAATAATACGGATACTTTAGCTAAGTTAAAATCATTATTACAATAGAAAAATTAGGAAGACCTAACAGGTTTTTAAAACCTGTTAGGTCTCTTAAATGTAATATCCGCTTAGTTTGTCATTTCGACGATGGAGAAATCTTCGCAAGAAACTCCACAAAGTATATCAATCTTTGGCGATATAGCAACGAAGATTTTTCTCCTTCGTCGAAATGACAAGATTGGAGAAAATAGGATTTTATAAATTTATTGTTCTTTAAAAGGTTAATTTTAAGAATATAAAATCTAAACTCTGAAATTTAAAATAAGAAAAAGTGAATTTCAATCAATTACAAAATATAGTTTCTTCTTATAAAAACGCATTTTCATTAATGTGTATCACTCTTTTCGTTAGCGGAAACATCACAGCCCAAAACACTTTCCCAGACATCGTTAAAACAAAAGAAGGCAAACTTTCTTTTACGACAGATAATCAAGGAAATCAAATTCCAGACTTTTCTTTTGCAGGATATAAAAACTCAGAAGTTGCAATTCCGAATCTGGATAACAAAATTTTTGTTTCCCAGCAAGAAGAAGATGCAACTCAGAAAATCCAAAATGCAATTGATTATGTGAGTTCTCTAAAACCAGATAAATCAGGTTTTCGCGGAGCGGTTTTGTTAGATAAAGGAACTTTCAAAATCAGCGGAACATTATACATCAGAAAATCAGGAGTTGTTTTAAGAGGAAGCGGTAATAACGAAAACGGAACTGTACTTTTAGGAACGGGATTAGAAAGAGAAGCCTTAATTAGAATTTTAGGGGTAAACGATAAAGTGTATAAAGATTCATTTGAATTTGCAAACGCTTACACACCGCTTGGAACACAGAAAATCCAATTAAAAAATACAGCAAAATTAAAAGTTGGTGACGAAATTGAAATCAGTAAACCTTTAACGGATAATTTCATTAAAGAAGTAAACATGCAGGATTTCGGCGGAGAAACTTCTTGGATTGGCTGGAAAAAAGGAGACTGGACTACAACTTGGAATCGTGTCGTAACAAAAATAAACGGAAATGAAGTAACCGTTAACGCTCCAATTACCATGTCTTTGGATGATGTTTTTGGAACTTCGAAAGTAACCATTTATTCATGGACAGGAAGAATTGAACACATCGGAATTGAAAATATCCTAATAAAATCAACCTACAACCCTTCAAACTTAAAAGACGAAGAACATCGTTGGCAGGCAATCAGTATTGAAAACACTAGAAATGCTTGGGTGAAACAAGTGAATTTCAAACACTTTGCAGGCGGAGCGGTTACGGTTTTAAAAACAAGTCAGCAAGTAACAGTTGAAGATTGTATTGCGACAGAGCCAATTTCTGAAATTGCTTCATTTAGAAGACATACTTTTTATACTGAAGGTCAGCAGACATTGTTCCAACGCTGTTATTCAGAATTTGGATATCATGATTTCGCTGTAGGCGGATTTGGAACAACAGGTCCAAATGCTTTTGTTCAGTGCGAATCGCATCTTCCATTTAATAACAGCGGAGCAATCGGAAGCTGGGCAACCGGCGTTTTGTTTGACATTGCCAATATTGACGGAAAAGCATTAAGCTACAACAACAGAGAACAAGGCGGAAGAGGAGCTGGATGGACAGCAGCAAATTCTGTAATCTGGGAGTCTTCGGCATCAAAAGTAGAATGTTACAGTCCGCCAACAGCACAAAACTGGGCCTTTGGAGTTTGGGGACAATTTGGAGGAAACGGACATTGGAAAGACGTAAACGGACATATAAGCCCAAGAAGTTTATTCTATGCGCAGTTAGAAGCTCGATTAGGAAAACTTGCGGTTCAGCCTTTTATTTACGATTTAGGTTCTGAGCCTTCATCAAGTCCAACAATTGAAGTAGCACAAGAACTGACTAAAAATTCTGCAACAACAGCAAAAAGTTTGCAAGAATGGATTGCAGAAGCTTCAAAAGCAAATCCGATAAACACAGACAGCAAAGGTTTAAAAAATGCAAACGACTTAAAAGTTGCTCCAAATAAAACAGAAAAATCAACTTCTAAAGTGATGACAGAAAATGGTTGGCTAACTTTTGAAGGAAAAGTAATTGCAGGAAAACAAACCAATGTAGCTTGGTGGAGAGGAGATTTAACGGACGATTTCGTAAATAAATCAACACCACATATCACTCGTTTTGTTCCAGGAAGAACAGGAAACGGATTGACGGACAAAGTACAGGAAACAGTAGATTATTTGACTAAAAATAATATCGTTGCTTTAGAACATAATTATGGTTTATGGTATGACAGAAGAATGGACGATCACGAACGCGTTCGCAGAGTTGATGATGATGTTTGGCCTCCGTTTTACGAACAGCCTTTCGCCAGAAGCGGACAAGATTTCGCTTGGGATCATTTGAGTAAATACGATTTAACAAAATTCAATGATTGGTACTGGAGCCGTTTAGCACAGTTTGCAACATTGGCAGAACCAAACGGAAAATTGTTAATCAATCAGCAATATTTTCAGCACAATATTTTAGAAGCTGGAGCACACTGGGCAAGTTCACCTTGGCGTTCAGCAAACAATATCAACAATACAGGATTTCCTGAACCGCCGCCTTACGCAGGAGACAAACGTATTTTCATGGCGGAGCAGTTTTACGATATTACGAATGCTCAAAGAAGAAAATTACACGAAGGTTTCATCAGAAAATCATTCGAAAACTTTCAGGAAAACAGCAACGTAATTCAGTTAACAAGCGCCGAATATACAGGTCCACTTCATTTTATGGAATTTTGGTTAGACCAAGCTCAAAAATGGAAAGACGAAACGGGTAAAAAAGGCTTAATTGGTTTAAGTGCAACAAAAGACGTTCAAGACGCTATTTTAAAGGATGCTAAAAGAGTAAAAACAGTTGATGTAATTGACATTCGTTATTGGTATTACAAAGAAGACGGTTCGGCTTATGCACCGCAAGGAGGTGTAAATTTAGCGCCAAGACAGCACGCTAGAAAATTAAAAACCGGAAAAGAAACAGATAGCCAAGTGTATCGTGCCGTTCGTGAATACCGAGAAAAATATCCAGAAAAAGTCATTTTATATTCAACAGACGGCTCTTCAAGATTCGGATGGCCGGCTTTAATGGCGGGAGCTTCATTGCCAAATATCCCAAAAATTGAACTTCCTCAGTTTTATGCCGCTTTAAGCGAAATGACATTAGTTGACGGAAATACCTTTTCAGACAATCTTTGGAAACTGGAAAACAAAGGAAAAAGCTATCTTTTTTATCAGAAAAACGGCCAAGATATTACAATCGATTTATCAAACGAAAAAGGAACATTTGAAGTATTTGCAATCAATGCAGCAACAGGAAATATAACCAAAAAAGCAAATGTCAGCGGAGGAAAGCAAGTGACAATTCCACAAGCCGAAATAAAAGAAAAAGTGCTTTTTGTAGTAAGAAAGTAAAAGTTTATTCGCCACGAATTCACGGATTATTTTTAAATAAATCTGCTTAATTTGCCAATCTGCGAGAGTAAAAAATTTTCACGCAGATTTAAAAAGATCAAAGCAGATTCAAAAGATTTTAAAAATTTAATCTGCGCAAATCAGCTAAAATCTGCGAAATCTGCGTGAAAGAAAAACACAAAGTGAATAAAAGTAATTCGTGAATTCGTGGCTATAAAAAAAATTAAAACAACATAAAATGAATCTGAAAATTAAATCTTTATGCGCCCTTTGTATAAGCTTTGTGTTTACAGCACAAAGCGGATTTTCGCAATCTGCTAAAGCAAAAGCATCTCTGCCTCAAATCAAAGTGTCTAAAAATCAGCATTATTTTGTTACCGAAAACGAAAAACCATTTTTCTGGCTAGGCGACACAGGCTGGTTGGCATTTGGAAAATTGGATAGAGCAGGAATTGAGAAATATTTTAAAGACAGAAAAGACAAAGGATTTAATGTAGTTCAGGTCATGGTTTTGCATAACATCAATGCCGTTAACGTTTATGGCGCTTCGGCTTTAATCAACGAAGACGTTTCAAAACCGTTGATTACGGCTGGAAATGATTTCAAAGATGCGAAGCAATACGATTACTGGGATCATGTAGATTATACTTTAGACGTGGCTCAGAAAAACGGAATTTACTTAGCAATGGTTCCAGTTTGGGGAACCAACGTCTCAAAAGGAAATAAAGTAAGCAAGGAACAAGCAACAGAATATGCTCAATTCTTGGCTAATCGATATAAAAACAGAACCAACATAATTTGGTTAAACGGAGGAGACACACACGGAAATGAATTCCAAGATATCTGGAATGCTATCGGAAACACTTTAAAAAGCAATAATCCAAACCAATTAGTGACTTTCCACCCGTTTGGAAGAACCGATTCTTCAGAGAATTTTCATAATGCAAAATGGTTGGATTTCAATATGTTCCAATCTGGACATAGAAGATACGATCAGGATTCTGTAAAAACGAATTTCAAAGAAGACAATTACAAATTTGTTCTTAGAGATTTCGAATTAAAACCAACAAAACCTACACTTGACGGAGAACCATCTTACGAAGGAATTCCGCATGGTTTGCACGATACTTTACAGCCAAAATGGACAGCAAATGACGTACGCCGTTACGGATATTGGTCGGTTTTATCAGGTGGAGCAGGTTATACCTACGGGCACAACGCCGTAATGCAGATGTTCAGAAAGGGCGATAAACCCGCCTATGGAAATAAAGAATTATGGACATCAGCCATCAATGCGCCAGGAGCAAAACAAATGGTTTACATCAAGAAATTAATGGAAGAATTTCCATTTTTAGAAGGAACTCCAGACGTTTCTTTAGTGGTGAATCAGGGAGAAAAATATGATTATATTCCAGCGATAAGAGGTGAGAAATATGCTTTGCTTTACACGTACAACGGTAGAATAATAGAAGTAAAACTAGGAAAAATTGCAGGTGATAAATTCGAAGCAATTTGGTACAATCCAAGAAACGGCAAGAAAACAAAAATCGGAACATTTGACAATAAAGGAACTCAAAACTTTCAACCAGAAGGTAAAAAAGAAGATGGCAATGACTGGGTTTTGATTTTGAAATCTATTTAAACGCAAAGTTTTGTCCTCCCGAGCGAAGTCGAAGGACCGCAAAGATTGGACATAAAGTTTAATATAGCATACGCCCTTCGACTTCGCTCAGGAGGCAAAAAATGAGAATAAAATATTTCACGCAGATTTAAAATGATTTAAGCAGATTCTGTAGATATTTTTAAAATATAAATCAGCGTTAATCTGCTAAAATCCGCAAAATCTGCGTGAAACCAAAAAAAAAAACTATGAAAAACATATTAATAATACTCTGCTTCATCACTGGATTAAACACCACTTTCGCAAACGACGGCTGGTACAACATCCTAAAGGAAGGCGGAAACAACAAAGGAATAAAATGCACCCAAGCGATTCAGAATGCAATTGAAAAAGCATCTAAAAGCGGTGGTGGAACTATCTTTTTCCCAGCTGGAGAATATTTAACCGGAGCTTTGACACTAAAAAGCAACATCACGATTCACTTAGATTCTGGAGCACTTTTAAAGTTTTCAGAGAACTTCGATGATTTTCTGCCTTACGTAGAAATGCGTTACGAAGGAATTGTAATGAAAAGTTTCCAACCTTTGTTTTATGCCAAAGACGTAGAAAATATCACCATCACAGGAAGAGGTGTAATCGATGGACAAGGAAAAGCGTGGTGGAATGAAGTGTATCGAATCGAAACGGCAAAAGAACCGCTTCCTCCAACCAAATACCAAACCATGTGGGAAGAGCAAAATAAAGGCCTTTACACAGAACCATACTACAAAAGAACGGTTGATAAGAAATTTTTCAGACCTTCTTTTTTTCAAGCATATAACTGCAAAAACATTTTGATTGAAGGTGTTACTTTCAAAAATTCGCCTTTCTGGACGATTAACCCAGAGTTTTGTGATAATGTCAGAGTAACTGGGATTTCAATTTTTAATCCGCATTCACCAAATACAGACGGAATCAATCCTTCTTCTTGTACCAATGTTCACATTTCTGATTGTCATATCAGTGTTGGAGATGATTGTATTACTATTAAATCAGGAAGAGACGGCGACGGACGTAAATATGGAAAAGCAACAGAAAATGTAACGATCACAAACTGTACGATGTTAAGCGGTCACGGCGGAGTGGTTATTGGAAGCGAAATGTCAGGCGGAATTAAAAAAATCACAATATCCAACTGTGTTTTTGATGGAACAGATCGCGGTATCCGTATCAAATCGGCTCGTGGAAGAGGCGGTGTTGTAGAAGATATTCGCGTCGATAATATCGTAATGAAAAACATCAAAGAAGAAGCTATCGTTTTGAGTCTTTTCTACGATAAAGGAACTACGGTTGAACCAGTAACTGAGAAAACACCGATTTTCAGAAACATTCACATGAGCAATATTACGGCTTCAAACGTAAACAAAGCTGGACAGATTTTAGGTATTACCGAAATGCCAATTCAAAACATCACTTTTTCCAACATCAATATGGATGGAAAAGAAGGTTTTACCGTAAGCACAGCAACAGATGTTGAATTTCATGATGTAAAAATAAACGCAACAGTTGGTTCTTCTTTCAAAATTTCCGATTCGAAAAATGTGATTTTAGACAATGTCGGTTCTTCAACACCTATAAAAGGCGTTTCGGTTATTAAATTTGATAATGTTTCGAATGCATTAATAAGTAATAATTTTCCATTCAATCCAACAGATATTTTTATCGAAGCTGATGGAAAAGACAGCAAAAATATTTTCTTGAAAAATAATGTGTTTAACAACGTAACAACAAAGATTAAAAAAGGAGCTTCTCTAGATAAAAAAGCAATTACAGAATAATAAAATTGTCGAGTCAACTTTGTCAAAGTTCGAAACTTTGACAAAGTTGTAAACGGAACACAATATGAAAAAAATATTCATCATACTAACCCTTTCGCTTTTTGCGATATCTTACGCACAGAAAGAGAAAGAACTCTATCTTTTTACGTCGTTTAGAGAACCAGCAACAGAAGGTTTGTATCTCGCATACAGCGAAGACGGTTACAACTGGAAAGGACTAGAAGGGTCATTTTTAAAACCAGAGATAGGAGCAAGTAAAATCATGCGTGATCCGTCAATTACAAAGGGAGTCGATGGAACCTATCACATGGTTTGGACAACCGACTGGAAAGGTGGAAATGGTTTTGGCTACGCAAGTTCAAAGGACTTAATTCATTGGTCAGAACAAAAATATATTCCCGTAATGAAAAATGAGCCTGAGGTTGTAAATGTTTGGGCACCAGAGATTTTTTATGATGATGTAAAAAAGGAATATATCATTATTTGGGCATCGACAATTCCGTTCCGATTTCCAAAAGGGGTGGAAGAGGAGAAAAACAACCACAGAATGTACTATGTAACGACAAAAGATTTCAAAACGTTTTCAGATACAAAATTGTATTACGACCCAGGTTTTAGCGTAATTGATTGTGTGATTGTCAAAAAAGGAAAGAAAGATTATGTTTTGGTTTTAAAAGACAACACAAGACCCATGCGAAACATAAAAGTAGCTTTCGGAAAATCGCCTTTAGGGCCTTTTCAAAAAAGTTCTGAACCTTTGACAGAATATTTATCAGAAGGGCCAACGGTAGTAAAAGTTGGTAAGAACTGGTTGTTGTATTATGACAATTACGGTTCAAAAAATTATAAAGCGTTAAGCACAACAGATTTTGTTCATTTTGAAGATGTTTCATCTAAAATAAGTCTTCCAGAAGGTCATAAACACGGAACGATTACAACAATCTCTGCAGACGTTTTAAAAGAATTAATTGAAAAGAAATAGTTAGAAAAATTTCACGCAGATTTAAAATGATTTAAGCAGATCAAGCAGATTTTTAATCTCTATAAAATCAGAAAGATTAAAATTAAATCTGCGCAAATCAGCGAAAATCTGCAAAATCTGCGTGAAACAAAAAAAATATAAAATGATTGCTTTCCAAAACATAAAAACCAACATCATTACAGCTACAGTTCTTTTGGCGTGTACGGCAGTAAACGCTCAAAACGACACAGTACGTTATGTTGGCAAAACACTTTCTAACATCGATTATCATCACGGAATGTTAAGTCCAGCAGTTGGAGTTCACGCCACACAAATTATGCGTGCTAGCCGTGAACACCCAGAAAAAGCAGATGGTTTCGGATGGACATACAACCACCAGCCAATGATGGCGTATTGGAATAATACTTTTTATCTGCACTATTTAAGTGATCCTTCTGGGGAACATATTCCGCCAAGCCAAACTTTATTGATGACATCTAAAGACGGTGTAACATGGACAAAACCAGAAGTGATTTTCCCAATTTATAGAATTCCTGACGGTTGGAAAAAAGAAGGTGTAGAAGGCGTTGCGAAAAATCTGGATGCGATTATGCACCAAAGAATGGGTTTTTATACCTCAAAAGACAAACGACTTTTTGCTTTGGCTTATTACGGAATTGCAATGGATGAAAAAGATGATCCAAACGACGGAAAAGGAATTGGTCGTGTAATTCGTGAAATCAAGAAAGACGGAAGTTTCGGAGAAATTTATTTTATCAGATACAACAAAACTTGGGATAAATCGAAATCAAAATTCCCTTTTTATACCGCATCAAAAGACAAAGGTTTGAAAAACGCCTGCGAAGAAATTTTATCTGAACCACTAGTTTTACAGCAGTGGGTGGAAGAAGCCGATCGCGACGATGAACTGATTCCGTTGCAGAAACCTTACAAAGCATTTAGTTATTACCATTTGCCAAACGGAAATGTGGTGGGTTTATGGAAACATGCTTTAACATCCATCAGCAGAGACGGCGGAAAATCGTGGGATTATATGCCATTGCGTGCGCCAGGATTTGTAAACAGCAATGCTAAAATCTGGGGACAAAAAACGTCTGATAATCGTTATGCAACCCTTTACAATCCATCAGAATATCGTTGGCCTTTGGCGATTTCAACTAGTGATGATGGACTGAATTATAAAGATTTATTGTTAGTTCACGGAGAAGTAAGTCCAATGCGTTACGGTGGAAACTACAAATCGACAGGCCCTCAATACGTTCGTGGAATCACAGAAAAAAACGGAACTCCGCCCGACGGAAAAATCTGGGTGGGTTACAGTATGAACAAAGAAGATATTTGGGTGGCATCGATTCCCGTCCCTGTAACTTCGGTGGTCACAGAACAAGCAAATGATGTTTTCAATACGCTTCCAGACGGAGAAGAATTGAAAATGTGGAATACGTACGATCTTTCATGGGCATCAACAAAAATCGAAAAGAAAGCCGATGGCAAAAAATGGCTGACTTTGAGAGACCAGGATTATTTTGATTATTCTCGTGCTGAAAGAGTAATTCCTTTTACATCAAAAATGGAAGCCATTTTTACAGTAAAACCGGAACAAAACAATCACGGTTTATTACAAATTGAGTTTCAAAATAAACAAGGCCTGCCTTCAGTAAGATTGGTTTTTGACAGCGACGGTCAATTGAAAGTAAAAACGGGAGCACGTTTTAATACAATTGCTAAATACGAAGCCAATAAAACGTATAAAGTAGTTGTAAAATTAGATGCTAAAAACCGTCAGTACACTGTAAAAGTAAATGACGAAAAAGAATCAACAAAGATATTTTACGCGCCAACAGATGGTTTTGAACGAATCATGTTTCGCACAGGAGAGCAGAGACATAATCCAAATCCGGACACAGCGCCAGATACAGACGATTACGATGACCTGCCTCAAACTGGAAAATTGATCCCAGAAGCAGTATTCAATATCGAATCGTTGATTACTAAAAAGTTGTAAAAAGTTGAAATCACCACGAATTCACGAATTATTTTTATAATCTATACGTAGTTTTTGTGATGAATTAATCGAATTAAACTTTCGGTTTAAATTAGAGAAATAAAACGCAAAGAATAATTAGAGAAAATTCGTGAATTCGTGGCGAAAAAAAATATACAAAGTGAAGTTTTTTAAAAGCATATTATTATCTGTTTGTCTTTTAGTAACTATAGTTTCTAAAGGACAAATTCTACCTGTACGCCTAATAACAGGAATGGCAGAGAATCCATTAGTAGTTCTGGAGAATAAGCCGAGATTGGGTTGGCAATTGATTTCAAAAGAATCCAATGCATCGCAAATTGCCTATTTGATTTTAGTTGCCTCTTCTGAAGAAAAACTAAATAATGACGATGGAGATATTTGGAACACAGGAAGAGTAAATACCGATAAAAACCTGCATATTGTTTATAACGGAAAGCCATTAAAAAGCGAAACCAAATATTTTTGGAAAGTGAAAGTCTGGAATCAGGAAGGTAAAGTTTCAAAATGGAGTAAGAATGCTTCTTTTAGAACTGCTCCGTTAGAATCAGATTTAAATCCAACTTGGATCGGTGCGATTACAAAAGCAGACAGTCATTTGCCGGAAGGAAGAACCTATCATACGGCCACTTTCAACAGGGAAAAAAAGAATTCGTTTATCAATGCTTCCGATTCTTTGGCGCGAAGAAGTATCATGCTTCGTAAACCTTTCGAAGTTGAAAAAGCAGTCAAGGAAGCCTTTGTTTATATTTCAGGTTTAGGACATTACGAATTGACAATCAACGGTAAAAAAGTGGGCAACAGTCAATTTGCGCCACTTTGGACTGATTATGATAAAACGGTTAATTACAACGTTTACGAATTAAGCTCAAAAGATTTTCAAAAAGGCGATAACGTAATTGGCGTTTTGTTAGGAAACGGAATGTACAATACGCTTGCCGAAAGATATACCAAATTCTTCGTGAGTTTTGGTCCGCCGACTTTATTCTTCAAAATGAAAATCAAATACAATGATGGCTCGGAAGAAATTGTAAAATCAGATGGAACTTGGAAATACAGTAAAAGTCCGATTACCTACAACAGTATTTTTGGGGGAGAAGATTACAATGCCAACTTGGAACAAAAAGGCTGGGGAAATAAAGGTTTCAAAGATAGAGATTGGAAAAAAGTTGTCGTTCAAGAAGCCCCAAAAGGAGTTTTAAGACCACAAACTGCTCCGCCAGTTACAATTCAAAAACAATACGAAGTTAAAACGGTAAAAGAGCTCAAACCGAATTTCTATGTTTTTGATATGGGACAGAATCTTTCTGGATTTCCAACGATTAAAGTAAAGGGAAAAAGAGGACAGTCGATTCGTGTTTGGGTTGCGGAAGGATTAAATGAAGAAGGTACAATCGCGCAAGGAAGATCTGGAAAACCCTATTATTACGACTATACTTTAAAAGGTGATGGAATAGAAGAATGGACGCCAAAATTCAGTTATTATGGATATCAGTATGTTCAGATTGAAAACATTAATTATAAAGAAGATAAGAATAAGGAACTTCCAACTTTGGTTGATTTAAAATCAAATTTTATTTACAATTCGGCTGGAGAAGCGGGAAGTTTTGCCTGTTCGAATGAAATTTTCAACAAAACACACGAACTGATCAATAACTCGATAAAAAGTAATTTTCAAAGCGTTTTTACCGATTGTCCGCAACGTGAAAAGTTAGGCTGGCTGGAAGAAATTCAATTGAATGGCCCAGGTTTGATGTTCAATTATAATTTGCAGACTTTCTTTCCTGCAACCATGCAGAACATTTCTGATTCACAACGTGATAACGGTTTAATTCCGACGATTGTTCCAGAATATGTGATTTTCGGAGGCGATTTTACCGATTCTCCAGAATGGGGCGTAACAGGCGTGATTTTGCCTTGGATGTACTATGAATATTACGGAGATGTTTCATTATTAGAGAAATATTTTCCTGTAATGAAGAAGTATGTGGATTATTTAGGAACAAAAGCGACAAACAACATCGTTTCTCACGGATTAGGCGATTGGTACGATTACGGAACACATGCAGCTGGATATTCAAAAAACAGTCCGATTGCCCTTTCGGCGACTTCGCATTATTATTACGGAGCTTATTTGACGGCCAAAGCAGCTAAATTATTAGGCAAAACCGAAGATTTTGAAAAATACAATGCATTGGCTTCGGAGATTAAAACAGTTTTCAATAAGGAGTTCTTCAACGAAGAAACTAAACAATACGGAACCAATAGTCAGTTTAGCAATGCTGTTCCAATTTTTATGGACATTGTAGAACCGCAGTATAAAGAGGCAGTTATGCAGAATCTTTTAGCCGATATCAAAGAAAAAGGAGATCGTCTGACAACGGGAGATGTTGGAAATCGTTACTTATTCCAAACTCTAGCACAGAATGGCGAAAACGAAACGATGTACAGAATGCATAATCATTACGATGCACCAGGTTATGGTTTTCAGATTAAATTTGGCTTGACCACTTTAACAGAACAATGGGATCCGAGAAAAGGAAATTCATGGAATCACTTTATGTTAGGACAGATCGAAGAATGGTTTTACCAAAGTTTAGCCGGAATCAAATCGGATCCTGACAAACCGGGTTTCAAACACTTTTTTATTCAGCCAGAAGTGGTTGGTGATATGACTTTTGCGAAAGCTGAATATCAATCGGTTTACGGAAAAATTGCTTCTTCTTGGGAAAAGAAAGACGGTAAATTTATTTTGACCGTTCAGATTCCAGTGAATACAACAGCGACTATAAAATTGCCAGTTGCTAAAAATTCAGAAATAAAAATGGACGGTAAAAGATTTAAGGCAGGTTTTGATGAAAAAGCACAAAAGCCTGTTTTAGAATTAGGTTCAGGAGTTTATACAATAGAATGTCAATTGTAATTATGAATTATGAATTATGAATTGTAATTAAGCTCAAAAAAAAAGAGAATCAATTGTCTCCAGCTTTAGCTGGAGGTTCAAAATAAGACAAGTGAAAGGGCTTTAGCCAAATGAATAAGTTAGGCTAAAGCTAATTTAGAAATCAATTTGTTTTCCTCCAGCTAAAGCAGGAGGCAATTCAAAAAATGTGTTGAATTATATCAAAATGAAAAATTTAAAATACATCTTAATAGCTTCCATTTTTGTTTTGACATTTGCTCATGCGCAAAGTACTTCTGATACTAATTTTAGAAAACCAGTATCAGAAACGCTTAAAAAAATAGAAACGGTTTTTAACGTAACCATCAACGATGACAGAGGTTTGTTGAAAGGAAAAGAACTGGACTATGCCGATTGGAGAATTGAACCGGGAAACCTGCCGCTTTCGCTGACCAATATTTTAGCGCCTTTTGAATTGATGTATTTCAAACAGCCAGATGGAACCTACATAATTCGTAAATATGAAAACCATAAAGTTTCGGTAGATAAAGGAAAAGAACGCTTATTTTATTTAGAAAGCCTTTATTCAACTAAAGAAGAATGGGAAAAACGTAAAACGGAGTTAAAAGCTTGTATGATAACCTCATTTGGATTAGAAAAGGCTCCCCCAATGCCAAAATCTAAACCACTTTTAACTCCAAAAAGAATCTACAAAGACTATAGTGTCGAAAATATTGCTTTGGAAATCCTGCCTGGGGTTTATGCTACAGGATCGATTTACAAACCGTATCCGTTAAACAAAAAAGCAGCGGTTATTCTAACTCCTGACGGACATTTTGGTGATGGAAGATATAGAAAAGACGAGCAGTACAGATGTGCGATTATGGCAAAAATGGGTGCCATTGTTGTAGCTTACGACTTATTCGCGTGGGGAGAATCGTTATTGCAGTTTCCTGAAGAAACGCACAGAAACAGCATCGCATCTACCGTTCAGGTTTTGACTGGAATTCGTTTTCTGGATTATTTAGCAACGGTTAAAAATGTGGATATGTCAAGAGTTGGTGTTACTGGAGGCTCTGGCGGAGGTTCGCACACGATGTTTTTGGCAGCGATTGATGATAGAGTGAAAGTTTCGGCTCCGGTTGTAATGGTTTCATCACACTTTTCAGGCGGTTGTCCATGCGAAAGCGGACGCGGCATTCACTTATGCGGAAACGGAACTAATAACGCCGAAATTTCAGCAATGATGGCGCCAAAACCGCAATTGATTGTTTCGGATGGAAAAGATTGGACATTGGCGGTTCCAGAATTGGAATTTCCTTTTATCCAAAGAACGTATGAATTGTACGGAAAGAAAGATTTAGTAGAGAATGCCCATTTTGCCAAAGAAGGACATGATTTCGGAATCTCTAAGCGCATGGCTTTGTATCCGTTTATGGCGAAATATTTAAATTTAGATTTGAATAAAGTAAGGAACGAAAAAGGCGAAATTGACGAATCGACGTGTGTGATTGAACCAAAAGAAAAACTTTTTGTTTTTGGAGATAAAGGTGAAAAACTGCCGAAAAATGCTCTGAAAGACATCAACAAATTATATCAAATGTTCGGAGAAAAAAATCTGAAAGTTTACGAAGTTAAAAAATAGCCACGGATTCACGAATTATTTTTTATAAACGATGCTTTTTGTTTTAAATTACTTGAATTCAGGGTTTTGGTGAAAATTGGAGAAATAAAACGCAAAAAATAATTAGAGCAAATTCGTGAATTCGTGGCGAAAGCAAAGAGATTTATTGAGCTAAAAAATAGCCACGGATTCACGAATTATTTTTTATAAACGATGCTTTTTGTTTTAAATTACTTGAATTCAGGGTTTTGGTAAAAATTAGAGAAATAAAACGCAAAGAATAATTAGAGCAAATTCGTGAATTCGTGGCGAAAAAAAAATATACTATGAAGTTAAAAATTAAAATAACGGCGATTTGTCTTGGGATTTTTTCCATAACTGCAACAGCTCAAAACGACCTAAAATTATGGTACGATAAACCTGCGTCTATTTGGAACGAAGCTTTGCCTTTGGGCAACGGACGTTTAGGCGCAATGGTTTTTGGCGACCCAGCGGTGGAGCGTTTGCAATTGAACGAAGAAACGATTTGGGCGGGTTCTCCAAACAGTAATGCGCATACAAAATCAATTGAGGCTTTACCAAAAGTGAGACAGTTGATTTTCGAAGGAAAATTTGATGAAGCGCAGGATTTGGCTACCAAAGATATCATGTCGCAAACCAATGACGGCATGCCGTATCAGACTTTCGGAAGCGTTTATATTTCATTCAACGGACATCAAAAATATACCGATTATTATCGTGACTTAGATATCAGCAATGCTACGGCAAAAGTAAAATACAAAGTAAATGGAGTTGAATTTACAAGAGAAATTCTAACTGCATTTTCAGATCAGGTTATTGTGGTAAAACTTTCTGCAAGTCAGCCAGGACAGATCACTTGTAACGTTTTTATGAACAGTCCAATTGATAAAACGGTAACTTCGACAGAAGGAAATCAGATTATACTTTCAGGAACGGGAACTAACTTTGAAAATGTAAAAGGAAAGGTAAAATTTCAAGGAAGGCTTACAGCTAAAAACAAAGGCGGAGAAATTGACGCAAGCAATGGCGTTTTAAGTATTAACAAAGCAGATGAAGTGATTTTATACATTTCTATTGCAACAAACTTCAAAAACTATAAAGATATTTCTGGAGATGAAATTGCAAAAAGCAAAGACTATTTAGCGAAAGCGGAAATAAAAGATTTTGAAAACATAAAAAAAGCGCATGTTGACTATTACCAAAAATTCTTCAACAGAGTGGCTTTAGATTTAGGTTCAAACGAATTGGTAAAGAAACCAACAAACGAAAGAATCAGAGATTTTTCGAAACAATTCGATCCGCAGTTAGCCTCTTTGTATTTCCAATTCGGGCGTTATCTTTTAATTTCAAGTTCTCAGCCGGGCGGGCAGCCAGCGAATTTGCAAGGAATTTGGAACGATATGGTCACTCCGCCTTGGGACAGTAAATATACCACAAACATCAATGCCGAAATGAATTACTGGCCGGCACAAGTAACTAACTTGCAGGAAATGCACGAGCCGTTTGTGCAAATGGCAAAAGAGTTAGCCATTACAGGCGCAGAAACTGCGAGAATGATGTACAATGCCAGCGGATGGGTTTTACACCACAATACTGATATCTGGCGTGTTACCGCTCCCGTAGATTCTGCTGCTTCAGGAATGTGGCCGACTGGTGGTGCTTGGGTTTGTCAGGATTTATGGGAAAGATATTTATATACAGGCGATAAAAAATATTTAGCAGAAATTTACCCAATCATGAAAGGCGCCGCTGATTTCTTTTTGGATTTCATGATTGTGGATCCAAACACAGGATATTTGGTTGTAGTGCCTTCAAGTTCTCCAGAAAACACACATGCTGGCGGAACCGGAAAATCAACAATTGCATCGGGAACAACAATGGACAATCAGCTGATTTTTGATTTGTTTACGCATGTTATAGAAGCCTCAGCATTGGTTTCACCAGATGCTGTTTATGCGAAAAAAGTAAGCGAAGCTTTGGCTAAAATGCCTCAAATGAAAATTGGAAAACATAGTCAGTTACAAGAATGGCAAGACGATTGGGATAATCCAAAAGACAATCACAGACACGTTTCGCATTTATACGGACTGTATCCAAGCAATCAGATTTCGCCAATCAAAACGCCTGAATTATTTGAAGCAGCAAAACAATCCCTGATTTACAGAACAGACGAATCTACAGGTTGGTCAATGGGATGGAAAGTGAATCTATGGGCAAGATTGTTAGACGGAAATCACGCTTATAAATTGATTCAGGATCAATTACATTTGGTAACAGCAGATCAAAGAAAAGGTGGCGGAACGTATCCGAATATGTTGGATGCGCATCAGCCTTTCCAAATTGATGGAAATTTTGGTTGCACTGCTGGTTTTGCCGAAATGCTGATGCAGAGTCAGGAAGATGCGATTCAGTTACTGCCTGCTTTGCCAACGGTTTGGAAAGACGGAAGCATAAAAGGTTTAGTAGCAAGAGGCGGTTTTGTAATCGATATGACTTGGAAGAACAATAAAGTTTCGGAGTTGAAAATCTATTCTAAAATTGGAGGAAACTGCCGATTGAAAGTGGAAAATACTTTAAAAGGTTCTTCGCTTAAAAAAGCAAAAGGGAAAAATACAAATCCGTTGTTTTATGATGTAGAAGTGAAGAAACCGATTATTTCGAACGAAGCAAAACTGGAGAAAGTAAAACTGCCAAATTACAATATTTACGATGTGAATATGAAAGCTGGGCAGACGTATGTTTTTACGGGGAATTAATATAAAATTAAGTCTAGTTTGTCATTCCGAGGAACGAGGAATCGCACTCGAAACTCATCAAAGAAAAGCCAAACTGTGTAGATAAACTAGTGTGATTTGCTTCGCCTGTTCGCTATCGCTCGGGTCTCCTTACGTCGAAATGACAAAACTGTGAGAAAAGATATAAATTATAAAAATCATGTTGACAAATTTCAAACATAAAATAATAACACTTTCAATAGTAATCGCTTGTATAAACAGCGGTTGCAAATCTGGTGCAGGATCTTCACAATTAGGAAAATCGGCTATTTTAAAAGAAAAAAACTTCAAACATTATGTGGATTATTTCAACACAATGGAAGATGAGAATTTAAAATTTGCGGTTCCGAATGACAGTGCCTGGGCTTGGATGGAAAAGAATATTCCGTTGTTTGAATGTCCGCAGCAGAATTTTGAGGAGATTTATTATTTCAGATGGTGGAGCGTGCGTAAACATATAAAAAATACGCCGCAGGGATTTGCTATTACCGAGTTTTTGGTAGACCGTTCGTATGCTGATAAATACAATATGATCAGCTGTGCTTTAGGACATCATATCAACGAATTTAGATGGGTTCATGATCCAAAATACATTGAGCAGGATGTGAAAATTTGGTATCGAGGAAATGATGGAAAACCAATGAATAAATTGTATAAATTCAGCAGTTGGACAGCCGACGCTTTATACAATCGTTATTTGGTGAATAAAGATGAAAAGTTCTTATTGGATTTGTATCCAGACATGGTTACAGATTATGCCGTTTGGGAAAAAGACCGCCAGCGTAAAGATGGTTTGTTTTGGCAGCACGATGTAAAAGATGGAATGGAAGAATCTCTAAGCGGCGGACGAAAAGTTCAAAATGCAAGACCAACGATTAACAGTTATATGTATGGCAATGCAGTAGCGATTTCTAAAATGGCTGCTATGAAAGGCGATAAAGAAATGCAAGTAAAGTTCAAAGCTAAAGCTGATGAGCTACAGCAGTTAGTAGAAACAAAATTGTGGAATCCTAAAAGTGAATTCTTTGAAACTTTAACACAAAAAGATACGCTGGCGCAAGTTCGCGAGGCCATAGGATTTATTCCGTGGTATTTTAATCTGCCTGAAAAAGGAAAAGGATTTGAGAAAGCGTGGGAACAGATTAAGGATGAAAAAGGATTTTCGGCTCCGTTTGGTTTGACAACCGCAGAACGAAGAAGTCCGCGTTTTAGGACTCATGGAACAGGAACTTGTGAATGGGATGGTGCCATCTGGCCTTTTGCAAGTTCACAGACGTTAACAGCTTTGGCGAATGTTCTCAATAATTATAATCAGGATTTTGTTGGTAAAACGGATTATTTCAAACAAATGGAATTGTACGTACAATCGCAGTATTACAGAGGAAAACCTTATATTGGAGAATATTTAGATGAGACTACGGGGTATTGGTTAATGGGCGATAGAGAAAGAAGCCGTTATTATAATCATTCAACTTTCAACGATTTAATGATTACAGGATTGGTTGGTTTACGCCCAAGAGAAGATGAAAAGATTGAAGTAAATCCTTTGATTCCGCAAGAAAAATGGGATTGGTTTTGTCTGGATAATGTTTTGTATCACGGCAATATTATTACCATTCTTTGGGACAAAACAGGAGAAAAATATAAAAGAGGTAAAGGTTTTAGAGTTTTCAGAAACGGGAAGGAGATTGCGTTTTCTGGAAATTGGAGCGAGTTATTTCCGAGTAGACCTAATTGTTGTGTCGAATTGTTTCACGCAGATTTAAACAGATTTGAGCAGATTAAAATGATTTTTTTCATTTAAAAGTTTAGTTTGTCATCTCGGGGACAAGGGATCACCCAAGCAGGTCGGCAAAAGATTGTCGATTTACGTTGAGGAATTTCTAGTGTGATTTCTCGTTCCTCGAAATGACAAAAAAATCTGCTTATATCAGCTTAAATCTGCAAAATCTGCGTGAAATAAATATCATCGCAAAAGCAATAAAAATAAAATCATGAAAAAGTTTTTTTTACATCTAACACTAATCATTTCACTTTTTACCATTTCGGCGGGAGCTCAAAACAAAATCGTTGTAAGTGATTTAAAATGCGAAATGCTGACCAATCCAGAAGGAATTGATGTTTTACAGCCAAGATTAAGCTGGAAAATAAAAGCAGCTGTAAACGATGTAAAACAAACGGCGTATCAAATTATTGCTTCTTCAAGTTTAGAGAAATTGAATGCTGGAAATGGTGATTTATGGGATAGCGGGAAAGTGCAAAGTGATGCCTCTATAAACGTAATTTACAACGGAAAAAAACTAAAAGACCGACAAGACGTTTACTGGAAAGTAACGGTTTTTACCAATAAAGGTGAAATTCAATCCAAAGAAAATGCTCATTTCAGTATCGGGATTTTGACTTATGCCGACTGGAAATCGACTCGATGGATTGGTTATGAAAAAACTTCAATGGGAGATAGTATTTCCCAGTATTCGAGATTATCTGCTAGATATTTACGAAAAGAGATCGACTTAAAAAAGAAAGTCAAAAATGCCAAGGTCTATATCATGGGAATGGGCTTGTATGAGCTATACATTAACGGAAATAAAATCGGCGATCAGGTTTTGGCACCCGTTCCGACCGATTATACCAAGAATGTAAAATACAATGTTTTTGATGTGACTTCGCAGCTAAAGGAAGGAAAAAATGCGTTAGGAACGATTTTAGGAAACGGACGTTTTTTTACCATGCGCCAGGATTATAAACCGTATAAAATCAAAACTTTTGGTTATCCGAAAATGGCTTTGCAGTTATTTGTAGAATATACGGATGGGAGCAAAGATGTGATTCGCACAGATGATACTTGGAAAATTACAACTGATGGACCAATCATATCCAACAACGAATACGACGGAGAAGAATACGATGCCCGCAAAGAAATGAAAGGCTGGAATACGATTAATTTTGATGATAAAAAATGGCTTTCGGCAGAATACGTTCAGGAACCAGGCGGATTCTATGAAGGACAGATGTCGGCTAATATGAAAGTGAAGCGTGAAGTAAAACCGATTTCAATAAAACAAACGCCAAAAGGAACTTATATCTTGGATATGGGACAAAATATGGTGGGCTGGCTGCAATTGAAAGTGAAAGGAAATGCGGGAGATAGAATCACGATGAAGTTTGCTGAATCTTTACATCCAGACGGTTCGTTGTACATTGCCAATCTTCGTGATGCCAAAACAACTGATATTTATACTTTAAAAGGCGAAGGGGAAGAAGTTTGGGAACCTCGATTTGTTTTTCACGGATTCAGATTTGTAGAGATTTCAGGATTTAAAAGCAAACCCGCTTTAGTAAATTTTGTTGGAAAAGTAGTTTACGATGATATTGCCACAACAGGAACTTTCGATTCTTCAAATCCGATAATGAATCAGATTTTTAAGAATGCGTGGTGGGGAATCAGCGGGAATTACAAAGGAATGCCGATTGACTGTCCGCAAAGAAACGAGCGCCAGCCTTGGTTGGGAGACAGAACAACGGGAGCTTACGGAGAAAGTTTCTTATTCGATAATCAGACTTTGTATGCAAAATGGTTGGATGATATTAAAAACTCTCAAACCATAGATGGCGGAATTCCAGATGTGGCACCTGCTTTCTGGCGTTATTACGGCGATAATGTGACTTGGCCAGGAACGTATATTACCGTTGCAGATATGCTGTATCAGCAGTTTGGAGATGCAAAAGTGGTGGAAAAACAATATCCGTACATGAAAAAATGGATGGATTATATGGAAGAAAACTATTTGGTTGATGATATTATGACCAAAGATAAATACGGCGATTGGTGTGTTCCGCCTGAATCTTTAGAATTAATCCGTTCAAAAGATCCTTCTCGTTTAACTGATGGAGAATTGATTTCGAGTGCGTTTTATTATCAGCTTTTAAATATCATGAAAAAGTTTGCTGTGATTGCCAATGCTCAAAATGATATCAAACATTATGATGAATTAGCTTCAAGAATTAAAAAAGCATTTAATGCCAAATATTTCAATGCATCAAAAAATAATTATGCTAATAATACAGTAACGGCTAATTTACTGCCTTTGACTTTCGGAATGGTTCCGAAGGAATTAGAGCAAAAAGTTTTTGAAAATCTGGTGTACGAAGTGGAAGTAACCAAAAACGGTCATGTCAGCACAGGCGTTATCGGAACACAGTTTTTAATGAGAACGTTGACTAATTTCGGTCGTGGCGATTTAGCTTTCAAATTGGCATCCAACAAAACCTATCCAAGTTGGGGTTATATGGTCGAAAATGGTGCAACTACGATTTGGGAACTTTGGAACGGAAACACGGCAGATCCGGCTATGAATTCGCAAAACCACGTGATGCTTTTGGGTGATTTATTGATTTGGTATTACGAAAATATGGCAGGAATCAAAAGCAATCCTGAAACTCCGGGTTTCAAGCAAATCATCATGAAACCAGATTTCAATGCGGGATTGACTTATGTAAATGCTTCTTACGAATCGGTTTACGGAACAATCAAAAGTGACTGGAAAAAAGATAAAAAAGCTTTGGTTTGGAATATCTCGATTCCTGCTAACACAACGGCTGTAGTGTATTTGCCAAAAGCGAATGTTTCATTAATAACAATTAATAAGCAAAAATTGACTAAGTTTTCGACTTCTATTAAAATAGATATTACTAATACTATTATAATGTTACCTTCGGGATCCTATATTTTAAATGTAAAATAAGGAAGTTTTTTCGTACTATTGCAGACTGTTATAAAAAGTAATTTATGGATGCCATTAAAGTTTTTGAGGATAAAAAAGTACGAAGCCATTACGATAAGGATAATGAGATTTGGTATTTTTCTATAGTGGATATTGTTGAAGCTTTAACAGATTCTAAAAACCCTACAGATTATTTAAAAAAAATTAGAAAAAGAGATGTTGAACTTGGAAGTTACATAGGGACAAATTGTCCCCAGGTAATAATGTTGACTAATGGGAAAAAGCGTAAAACACTGGCAGGCAACGTTGAGAATATTTTTAGAATAGTACAATCAATTCCATCTCCTAAAGCAGAACCGTTTAAATTATGGTTGGCAAAAGTTGGTTATGAACGTATTCAGGAAATTCAAGATCCGGCACAAAGTATTCACCGTGCCAGAGAAAACTGGAAACAGCACGGAAGAAGCGAAAAATGGATTCAGCAACGCATGATGGGACAGGAAACCCGAAATAAACTAACAGATTATTGGAAAGAAGCCGGCATTGAAGAGAAAAATGAGTTTGCAATTCTAACTAATATTATTCATCAGGAATGGACGGGTCTTTCCGTGAAAGAACATAAAGAAGCAAAAGGGTTAAAGTCACAAAATCTTAGAGATCACATGAGTGAGGCCGAACTCATTTTTACAGCACTAGCCGAACTTTCTACAAGACAGATAGCGGAAAATGATGAAGCAAAAGGATTAATCGAAAATGCAGTGGCAAGTAAAAAGGGCGGAGCAGTAGCTAAAAATGCACGACTAGAACTTGAACAACAAACGGGTAAAAATGTAGTGACAAATCAGAATTTTTTGCCTCCTTTAGAAACAGAAAAGACTTTACTTAAGAAGAAATAATGTTTTTTCAAAAAGTTTAACTCTAAACAAACTACTTTAATACATAAAAAAATGATTAGACTATTACGTTTTCGTCAGGAAATTTTGCGATTAACGTTAAATAAGCGGCATTTTTAATAATTCGGGACAGTACAGGATACATTGTTAATTTTTCAGTGTTATTTTTACACTTATTAAATATTTTTACCTAAAAAAATGCTAGGTATATATTTATAGCCAGAAAAAATAATTCATAATTTAAATTGATAATGAAGGTAACAAAATTAGCATTTGTCTTGTTTGGACTTTTCCTTTTAGGAAGTTGTAAATCGGCTTTACAGAAAAAGACTTGGAAAGAAGGAATTTTAGTAGATGAGTTTGTTTACGATAAAGCGCCTTATCCGTCTTGTCACGCGATTACAATCGTCGAAGCTACAAATGGTGATTTAGTTGCTTCTTGGTTTGGAGGAACTCACGAAAGAAATCCTGATGTCTGCATTTATGTTGCCATCAAACCAAAAGGAAGCGATACTTGGAACGAGGGCATAAAAGTTGCCGATGGCGTCATGAAAGACGGACCAAGATTACCAACTTGGAATCCGGTGTTATATCAAATTCCGGGTGGCGATTTAATGCTTTTCTACAAAATAGGTCCAAAACCATCAGAATGGTGGGGCGTAATCAGAACTTCATCTAATGGCGGAAAAACGTGGTCTGAAGCACAAAAAATGCCAGACGGTTTCTTAGGGCCAATCAAAAATAAACCTGTTTTATTAAGTAACGGAACTTTATTGTGTCCGTCAAGTATCGAAGGCGATGGCTGGAGATTACGCATGGAATCTACTCCAGATTTCGGTAAAACCTGGGTAATGGGCGATACGCTTCCAAGAGGAAAACAAAAAATCAATGCCATTCAGCCAAGTATTTTATTTCATAAAGACGGAAGCATTCAGGCTATCGGAAGAACTAGAAACAGAGCTATTTTTAGCACTTTCTCAAAAGACAACGGAAAAACTTGGTCAGATGTTGAGTTAATCGGACTACCAAATAACAACTCAGGAACTGATGCTGTAACTTTAAAAGACGGAAGACATTTACTAGTTTACAACCACGTTCTTCCTCCAGGAAAAGAAGCTAAAGGGCCACGAACGCCTTTAAACGTTTCAGTTTCAAAAGACGGAATTAATTGGAATGCCGCTTTGGTTTTAGAAGATTCAAAAATCAGCCAATACTCTTATCCATCGATCATTCAGAGTTCAGACGGAATGGTGCATATCGTTTATACTTGGAGAAGAGAAAAGCTGAAGTACGTAAAAGTTGATCCGAGTAAATTAGTGGCGCTTCCAATTAAAAACGGAATCTGGCCAGGCGAAGAAGGAAAAGTGGTGACAGCGGTAAAAGCGGAAGAAGAATAAATGAATTGAACCATTAAGAGATTAAGAAAGTTAAGTTGCTGTGTTTAATATATTTTTAAAGAACATTAAGCTTAACTTTCTTAATCTTCTAATGCAGAAATAATAAAAGTATTTAAGCTTAATTTCCTTAATATCTTAATGGTAAAACCAATTAACATGAAGCTAAATAAAAACTTAATTGTTGCAATACTTGTTCTTGTAGCATCAACATTTAAAAGCTGTGCAACGGCTCAGTTTTCGAATAAAAAGCAGAAATATAAAGTGGCGGTTTGCGACTGGATGATTTTAAAAAGACAAAAACTAGGCGTTTTTGGTTTGGCTTCTGAAATAAAAGCTGACGGAGTCGAGCTGGATATGGGAGGTTTAGGAAACCGTCCGACTTTTGACAGCAAATTGGGCGATCCTATAGAAAGACAAAAATTCTTGGACAAATCGAAAGAAACTGGCGTTGCAATCAGTTCAATTGCCATGTCAGGATTTTATGCTCAGTCATTTGCCACAAGAGAAATCACGCCAATGATTAACGATTGTATTCAGACGATGAAGAATATGAAAGTAAAAGTGGCGTATCTTCCGTTAGGAACACAAACCGATTTGGTTAAAAATCCAGAATTACGTCCAGAAGTGATTAAAAGACTGCAATGGGCAGGAAAAGAAGTGGGTAAAATAGGAGGAGTTATCGCAATTGAAACTTCTTTGAGCGCGACAGACGAGAAAAAACTTTTAGACGAAATCGGTTCAAAATACATTAAAAGCTCTTTCAACTTTGCAAATGCTTTAGACAATAAAAGAGATATTTCTTCAGAATTAAAGATATTAGGAAAAAAATATTTAGCTCAGATTCACGCTTCCAATACCGATCAATTTTGGTTAGAAAATGATCCTGCGATCGATATGCCAAAAATCAAACAGACTCTGGACGGAATGAAATGGAGCGGATGGCTGATTGTAGAGCGTTCAAGAGACGTGACACAAGTACACAATGTAAAAGCCAATTACGGAGCAAATGTGGCTTATTTGAAGAAGATTTTTCAGAATTAATATTTTTTAGCCACAGATTAAAATGATTTTTTAATCTGTGGAAATCTTTTATCCCGATAGCTATCGGGAGTGGCAAAAGAATCAATATAAAATCTGCCAAATCTGCTGAATGTGCGAGAGATAATTTTTTCACGCAGATCTAGCAGATTATTTTAGAATGAATACCCAAAAACAGCATACCATGAAATATTTACAATTACTTTTTTTATGTCTTTACGTTTCTTTCGCGACAGCACAAAACATCACAGTTGTGAGTGATGCAAATTCGCCAAGAGCAAAATTTGGAGCAGAGAAATTATCAGAAACGCTTACGTCAAAAGGGTTCAGCGTAGTTTCTTCTGATAAATTCAAAAAATCAAAAGATAAAGTAATTGTTATTGGAGAAAAAGGAACTGACTTTTGGAAGAAAAATACTAAAAGCGCTAAAATCGACGATAGCAAATTAACCAAGAAGGAAGGTTTTCAGATTCGTACTCAGAACAATGTAATTTATGTTGAAGGAACAGATGCAAGCGGGACTTTATATGGCGCATTAGAATTGGAAGATAGAATCAAAAATTCAGGTCAGCTTCCGTCAGAAATCAATATTGAAGACAGTCCAGAAATGGTTTTACGTGGAGCCTGTATCGGAATGCAGAAACCGGTTTATCTTCCAGGTCGCGATGTTTACGAATATCCGTACACGCCAGAAACTTTTCCTTGGTTTTATGATAAAGCGCTTTGGATTAAATATTTAGATATGCTGGTAGAAAACCGCATGAATTCTTTGTATTTATGGAATGGACATCCATTTGCTTCTTTAGTAAAATTGAAAGAATATCCGTTTGCAGTTGAAGTGAGCGATGAAGATTTCAAAAAGAACGAAGAAATCTATAAATTCTTAACGGTTGAAGCCAACAAACGTGGAATTTGGGTCATTCAGATGTTCTATAACATTCTTGTTTCTAAACCATTTGCAGAGCATTACAACATTAAAACACAAGATCGTTCTAGACCGATTACGCCATTATTGTCAGATTACACCAGAAAATCTATTGCCGCTTTTATCGAAAAATATCCAAATGTGGGTCTAATGGTTTGTTTGGGGGAAGCAATCAATACGGTTGATGACGACGTAGAATGGTTTACCAAAACGATTATTCCAGGTGTTCGCGATGGTTTGCAGGCATTAGGAAAAACAGAAGAACCTCCGATTATTTTACGCTCTCATGATACAGACGGACCTTTGGTAATGGAAAAATCGCTGCCATTATACAAGAATCTCTATACTGAAAGTAAATATACGGGTGAATCTTTAACGACTTACACTCCAGGCGGACCTTGGGGAGAAACGCACAAACAATTGAGCGCTCTAAAATCGATCCATATTGAGAATGTTCACATTTTAGCCAATTTGGAACCTTTCAGATACGGTTCGCCCGACTTCATTCAGAAAACGGTAAAAGCCATGCACAACATTCATGGAGCAAATGCACTGCATTTATATCCGCAGGCGTCATATTGGGACTGGCCTTATTCAGCAGATAAAACAAAATCAGGCGAACGTTTATTAGAAATGGATCGCGACTGGATTTGGTATAAAGCTTGGGCAAGATATGCTTGGGACAGCAAAAGAGATAGAAACGAAGAAATTCAGTTTTGGGATAAAGACTTAGCGAAGAAATTCGGAACAAGTCAAGAAGCTGCCAATAACATTTTAAAAGCTTATGAAGAAACAGGAGAAATTGCTCCAAAAACACTTAGACGTTTCGGAATCACAGAAGGAAACAGGCAGACTTTATTGCTAGGAATGTTCGAAAGCCAATTGGTGAATCCGTCAAAATGGAGAGTGTATCCTGGATTCCACGAATCTTGCGGGCCTGCGGGAGAATTGCTTTTGGAATATGCTAAAAAAGAATGGAACAAAGAACCGCATTCTGGCGAACTACCAACGCAGATTATTGCTGAAATTACAGAGCACGGAAGACTGGCTGTTGAAGCCATTGATAAAGCCGAAGCAAGTGTAACCAAAGATAAAGAAGAATTTGCACGTCTTAAAAATGACATTCATGCCTATAAGGCTTTCGCCGATTTCTTCTCAGAAAAAGTTAAAGCCGCTTTATTGGTTTTAAGATACAGTTATTCTAATGATATTGCCGATTTAGACAAAGCAATGCCTCATTTAGAGAAAAGCATTGAATACTACGAGTTATTGGTAAACTTGACAAAAGATACGTATTACTATGCCAACAGTATGCAGACTGCTCAACGCCGAATCCCAATTGGAGGAGACGACGGAAACAACAAAACGTGGGCTGAATTATTACCACACTACGAACGAGAATTGGCTAATTTCAAAAGAAATTTAGAAAAGCTAAAAGCATCAAAAGATGGTAAAATTGAAACAAAAGAAGGAAAACCTTGGAAAACTGCTGATGTAACTTTTATCGACGAAAAACCGGGAAGTTATTTAGTAAAAACAGGAACAAAAGTATATGGAACAGATATTTCGGAATTAACGAAAATTGCTCCAGAGCTTCAAAATCTAAGAGGATATTCGTTTGTAGAAAACGATCAGAACGAAAAAGGAACCCATTTGAAGTTTAGAAATACAAAAGCGGTTAAATTAGTAGTGGGTTATTTCAACTCAGATCAAAAGCGATTTTTATTACCTCCAAGTTTAGAAACAGATGCTGCAGGAAATGCTCATGGCCAAGCCGAAGTTATTTTGGCAAGTGCCATGAATTTAAAAGAGCTTCCAAGAGTAAATATTCATACGTATACTTTCCAGCCAGGTGAGAATAAATTAGATTTAGGAAAAGGAAAGGTATTGATTTTAGGTTTTATCGACGCAGATCAAACCATAACACCACGTGATGTAGGCTATATCGATGCAGGAGAAAAAGCAGCTATTGACTGGTTGTTTTATTAAAGACAATGTTAAACCTAACAGGTTTTTAAAACCTATCAGGTTTGTTCAGGAAGTATAAGCACAACTTGTCATCCCGAGGAACGAGGGATCTCCGCAAGAAGCTTGACAACAGTTTGTCGAAATTTCCTACACGGAGCTACTTGCGGAGATTTCTCCTCATGTGGAAATGACAAAATAAGCGAGACAAACTTCGTAGAAATAAAAACTTAAATTACCTTATATAGCTTATATGGTTTAGAAAATATGAATAAAATAGTTTTTTTTATTTTTTGTTTTTTCTCAAGTTTTTGCTCTGTTTGGAGTCAGAGCAAAGATTCGGGGAAGTTTCGTAAAGAAATTTCGCTGAATTCATCTTGGGAGACCGTAATACTGGATAATCTTCCGCTGAAAGAAGAAGATTTTGTAGAAAATCCAAAAACTGGTTCCAATTGGCAAAAGGTTAGTGTGCCTCACAATTGGGATCAGTATTATGGTTTCAGAAGAACAAAACATGGAAATTTGCACGGTATTGCTTGGTACAAAAAAACATTAAAACTCGACAAAACTGCTGCTGGAAAAAGACTTTTTTTGTTTTTTGAAGGCGTTAGTTCTTACGGAACAGTTTGGGTAAACGGCAAAAAAGTGGGCGAACACAAAGGTGGGCGAACCACTTTTACGCTTGATATTACCAAAGCTGTTTCTTTAGAAAAAGAAAACCAGATTCTGGTAAAAGCATCACATCCATCCTTTATTGCCGATTTGCCTTGGGTTTGCGGAGGCTGTTCGGGTGAATGGGGATTTTCAGAAGGTTCTCAGCCAATGGGAATTTTTAGGCCTGTTACTTTGGTCATTACAAACGATGTTAGAATTGAGCCTTTTGGCATTCATATTTGGAATGATAAATCGGTTTCAAAACAAAAAGCGATTCTTCATACAACTACAGAAGTCAAGAATTACAGTACTTCAGGCCGAAATTTGACTATCGAAAATATTCTTTTGGATGCCTCAGGAAAGAAAGTTGTTATTATAAAAAGCGACAACAAAATCAATTCGGGAGAAACAAAAGAAATAGCACAGACACTTCCTGAGATTCAGAATCCGAAATTATGGTCGCCATCCAGTCCGTATTTGTATATATTGGTTACTTCGGTTTATGAAAACGGAAAGAAAATAGATCAGTTAACAACACCATACGGAATCCGTTGGGTGAGCTGGCCAGTAAGTCGTGATGGAACAGACAATCGTTTTTTCATTAATGATGAACCTGTTTTTATCAATGGAGTCTGCGAATACGAACATTTGATTGGAAAAAGCCATTCGTTTTCAGATGAAATGATTCATTCCCGAATCGAACAAATTAAAGCTGGCGGATTTAATGCTTTTAGAGAAGCACACCAGCCTCATAATTTATTATATCAAAAAGAACTGGACGAAAACGGAATCTTATTCTGGAGTCAGTTTTCAGCACATATTTGGTACGATACGCCTGAGTTTAAAGAAAACTTTAAAACCTTATTGCGAGAATGGATTAAAGAACGCAGAAATAGTCCATCTGTCGTAATGTGGGGATTACAGAACGAAAGTACAATTCCAAAGGAATTTGCGGAAGAATGCACACAGATAATTCGTGAAATGGATCCGTTATCAGCTTCACAAAGAATTGTAACCACTTGTAACGGTGGAGAAGGAACCGATTGGAATGTCGTTCAAAATTGGTCAGGAACGTATGGCGGAGATCCTCTAAAATATCATTTGGAAATGACCACTCAATTGCTAAATGGTGAATACGGAGCATGGCGTTCTGCAGATTTGCATACAGAAGGCGAATTCGACCAAAAAGGAATTTTAAGCGAAAACCGTTTTTCTCAGCTAATGGAAATCAAAGTGCGAGAAGCTGAATCAGTTCGAGATAAAATTGCTGGTCAGTTCAACTGGCTTTTTGCTTCGCACGAAAATCCGGGACGTGTACAAAACGGAGAAGGTTTTAGAGATATTGATAAAGTTGGACCCGTAAATTACAAAGGGCTTTTTACGATTTGGGGCGAGCCTTTGGATGCGTTTTACATGTATCGAGCGAATTATGTTTCCAACAAAACGAATCCGATGGTCTATATCGTTTCGCATACTTGGCCAAGCCGTTGGGAAAAACCGGGAATCAAAAACGGAATCGATATTTACTCGAATTGCGATGAAGTAGAATTGTTCAACGATGTGAATAAAGTTTCACTTGGAAAACTTAAAAATCCAGGGATTGGACAGCATTTTCAATTTAATAATGTCAATGTTCAGTACAATGTTTTATATGCGGTTGGATATGTAAACGGAAAAGCGGTTGCAAAAGATTATATTGTTTTGAATAATCTGCCTAAAGCGCCAAATTTAGAATCTCTGGTTGCTGATAAAAATGATATTTTAAAACCCAATAAAAGTTACAATTATCTTTACCGAGTAAACTGTGGCGGCTCTGAATTGAGAGATAGTTCTGGAAATGTTTGGTCAGCAGATAGACACAAAAGCGGACAAAATACCTGGGGTTCGCTATCATGGACCGATAATTTTGAAAAATTGCCAGACTTTTTTGCAAGCCAAAGAAAAACTTTTGACCCAATAAACGGAACAAAAGATCAGGAATTATTTCAAAGTTTTAGATACGGAGTTGATAAACTGCGTTACGAATTTCCTGCGCCTGACGGAGAATATTTAGTAGAATTATACTTTACAGAGCCGTGGTACGGAACTGGTGGCGGAATGGACTGCAAAGGCTGGCGTTTGTTTGATGTAGCAATCAACAATAATGTAGTTTTAAAAGATTTTGATATTTGGGCAGAAGTTGGACACGACAATGCCTTGAAGAAAACATTCATAGTAAAAAGCGTTAACGGAAAAATTGTGATTTCGTTTCCAAATGTAAAAGCTTCACAGGCGATTATTTCTGCAATTGCGATTGCAACAAAGAATAAAAGTATTAAGCCAGCAGAAGAATCATTAAGCAATATTCAGAATGTAAGTTTAGATTATAAAGACTTTAAAATAGGTTCTTGGCTGGATATTAATTCAAAACAATATTTAGATTCAGAAGTGAGTTTTACCGAATTGCCTTCAGAGTTTTTTGGTGCAGATTATTTACAGTTTTCAATTAATTCTAAAAATAAAGGTTCGTTTACCGCAAAAGAAGAATCTACTGTTTATGTTTTAGCTGATAGCAAAATTAAAACATTGAATGGGCTTTCGGATTATAAAAAAATAGAAGAAAAAGCAAAAAATAGCAACGGAATTTCATTTGATGTTTTCACTAAAAAAGTAAAGAAAGGTGACAAGGTTCTTTTTGATAATGGAGAAACAATCTCTACTATTGTGGTCGTTCCAACTTACGATATGGGCGAAAAAGACGATTCGAGACCTGTCGTAATCATCGAAGCTGAAAAAACAAAAACAACGGGAGCGGGAATCGAAAAAGGAAATTTCAAAAAAGCTGATTATGTCGAATTCACAAAAAAGACCAATAATAGCATCGAGTTTGAAGTAAAACCTGGCGTTGCAGGAATCTATTTAATGCGTTTCCGTTTTATGAATCGGAATGAAGTGCCGATGAAAGTGAAATTCAAAATGGAAGATGCCTACGGAATTTTAATGCGAAATGATACTATTGAATTTTTCCCTTCACCTGAAAAATGGAAGATTTTGAATACAACATCAGGAGGTTATATCAATGCGGGAACTTATAAAATTACTTTAGAAGGAGATGATTTGAAAGGATTGATGTTGGATAATTTCGAATTTCAGTAGGTTTTTTTTAGAGGGACAAAGTGACAGAGTAACAAAGTGACAAAGGTTTTCTCATTTTGCTATGTTCGCCTAGTTTGTCATTTCGAGGAACGAGAAATCACACTCGGGATTCTACAAAGATTGGAAATAACTGTACGGAGTTTCTAGTGTGATTTCTCCCTTCGGTCGAAATGACAAAACGATGAAAAATACGATTAGAATAAAAAACATATTTATGATAAAACATAAAAACATATTTCAAAAAATTACAATTGCCTTATTGTTTTCAGTATCAGTTTTTGCACAAAAACAAGCCAGAATTGTGGAAGACTTCAACAAAAACTGGAACTTCAAATTAGGAGATTATCCAGAAGCTGTAAATGCCAATTTCAATGCTTCGGATTGGAGAATACTACAATTACCGCACGATTGGAGTATTGAAGGCGTTTTTGATAAAGATGCTAAAACTAAACAAGCTCAAGGATTTTTGCCTGCAGGAAAAGGCTGGTATCGCAAAGTTTTTACAGTTCCTGCGAATTGGAAAAACAAAATGGTATCTATCGAATTTGATGGTGTTTTTAAGAATAGCGAAATTTTCATAAATGGAAAATCAGTCGGAATTCGTCCTAATGGATATATTTCTTTTGGTTATGATTTAACTCACTATTTAAACTTCGGAAAATCAAATACTATTGCTGTAAAAGTAGATAATGATTCACAACCCAATTCAAGATGGTACACAGGTTCTGGGATTTATAGAAATGTGCGTTTAGTTGCGAGTGAAAAACTGCATGTTGGAAAATGGGGAACTTTTGTAACTACTCCAGAAGTTTCAGCCGAAAAATCAAAAATACATTTAGAAGTTACCATTGATAATGATAATGCTTCTGCGAAAGAATTTAGACTAGTTACGTCGATCGTAGATTCAAAAAATATTGAAGTGGCAAATATGACTTCAACAGAAAAAATCGGAGCTAAAACCTCAGAAAAAAAGATACATAATCTAGAAGTAAAACAGTCAAAATTATGGAGTCCAGAAAATCCGTATTTGTATAAAGTCATTACAAAAATCTACGAAAAATCGAAGCTGGTTGACAATTATGAGACGCCGCTTGGATTTAGATTTTTTAATTTCGACTCAGAAAAGGGATTTTCATTAAATGGAGTTCCAACCAAAATATTAGGAGTTTGTCTGCATCATGATAACGGCGCTTTGGGCGCTGTTGAAAATATTCATGCACTTCGCAGAAAGCTGACTTTGATGAAAGAAATGGGAGCGAATGCCATTAGGATGTCCCATAATCCACATTCATTGGAAATGATGCAATTGTGCGACGAAATGGGATTCATTGTTCAGGATGAAGCTTTTGACGTTTGGAAAAAGAAAAAAGTAACGAACGATTACCATAAAGATTGGGATGCTTGGCATAAACAAGATTTGGAAGATTTTATCAAAAGAGACCGTAATCATCCGTCGGTTATGATGTGGAGTATTGGGAACGAAATCAGAGAACAATTTGATTCGACTGGAATTGCAATTACTAGAGAATTGGCTAAAATCGTAAAATCATTGGACACAACCCGTCCTGTAACTTCGGCTTTGACAGAGAATGTAATTGAGAAAAACTTTATTTATCAATCTGGAGCTTTAGATCTTTTAGGTTTCAATTACAAACATGAAGATTACAAAGATTTCCCAACGAAATTTAAAGGACAAAAAATCTTGGCTTCAGAAAGTGTTTCGGCTCTAGAAACTCGAGGGCATTACGACCAATCGGATGTTATAAAAGCTTGGCCTACCAAACATGGTGCTCCATTTGATGGAAATGCAGATTGGACGGTTTCGGCGTACGATCAGGTGAAATCATATTGGGGCGCAACGCACGAAGAAAACTGGAAGACGATTAAAAGTCAGGATTTTATGGCGGGAACGTTTATTTGGACGGGGTTTGATTACATTGGCGAACCAGATCCATATCCATATCCTGCGAGAAGTTCTTACTTCGGAATTGTAGATTTAGCCGGACTTCCAAAAGATGTGTATTATATGTACCAAAGCGAATGGTCGAACAAAACCGTTCTCCATATTTTACCGCATTGGAACTGGACAAAAGATCAGGAAATCAACATTTGGGCGTATTACAATAATGCCGATGAAGTAGAATTATTTTTAAATGGAAAATCGCTTGGCAAAAAATCAAAACAAAATGATGATCTGCATATTTCATGGAAAGTGAAGTTTGAGCCTGGGACATTAAAGGCCGTTTCCAGAAAGAACGGAAAGGTAGTTTTAGAAAAAGAAATCCACACTGCTGGAGAAGCTTCTAAAATTGATTTAAAAGCAGAAAAAAATTCAATTAAAAATGATACTTACGATTTGGTGTATGTAACTGTTTCAATGTTAGATAAAGACGGAAACGTATTACCAAATGCTATGGATTTAATTAATTTTGAAGTTACCGGTGGAGGAAAATTAGTTGGTGTTGATAATGGCTATCAAGCTAATTTGGATTCGTTTAAAGCTAATTCTTGTAAATTGTTTAATGGGAAATGTGTTGTGATTATTCAATCTAATGGGAAGAAGGAGAATATTCAGTTGAAAGCAACAACTGCTGGATTAGAGGCTTCAACCATCAAAGTTAAAGTGAATTAAACTCGCATCCCGATAGCTATCGGGAGCGGAGGCGCAAAGAATTTTAAACCATAAAGTTATATAAGTCGATTAAGTCAAAACTTAAAATTGCTTATATAACTTATATGGTTTATTTTTTTATTAAACTTTGCATCCTAGCTCCCTATAACTATCGGGATTACGAGATTCTTTATACATTTATAAAAAAAATAAAATGACACCAATCTTCTTTCCAGATAAATCAGAATTTAGAAAATGGCTTGAGAAAAACCATCAGAAAGAAAAAGAGCTTTTGGTTGGTTTTTATAAAGTGACAAGCGGAAAACCTTCTATGACTTGGTCGGAATCTGTAGATCAGGCGCTTTGTTTTGGCTGGATTGATGGTGTTCGCAAATCTATTGACAAGGATAGTTATACAATTCGTTTTACCCCGAGAAAATCCTCCAGTATTTGGAGTGCGATTAATATCCAAAAAATGGAAGATCTGACTAAAGCGGGTTTGATGACTGATGCTGGTTTGAAAGCTTTTAGTTTTAGAACTGAAAATAAATCCAAAATCTATTCTCACGAAAAAGAACCCGTTCCACTTTTGGAATCATATGAGGAGGAATTTAAAAGCAACAAAACTGCATGGGAGTTTTTTGAGAAACAAGCTCCTTCATACAAGAAAGTGATGATTCATTGGATTATGAGTGCCAAACAAGAAAAAACACAACTGTCAAGACTTGAAAAAACTATTTTGGAAAGCGAAAAACAAAAAAGGGTCATGTAAATCTTTAGAATAAAATTGCTTAACTTAGTAAGCTGACTTTGAATAATATGGAAAAAGAAAATACCACAACAATTAAAGGGGAAATTTTGCTGGGTATTATTTTTGCCCTCGAATTGTACGCCTTGCCCATGCAGTTTTATTTATTGTTACAAGGTGATGGATTTACCTTTTTTAGCGCTGCAGTCCGCTTTTTTAGTTTCTTTACCATTACAACAAATTGTATAGTTTTCATTTGCACTGCCATGCTGCTGTTTGGCGGAAAAAACGCTATGAATGCTTTTTTTCGAAAATGTACAACCATTACTGCAATCACAGTTTATATTTTGATTGTTGGAATCGTGTTTAATCTCCTTCTGCGCGCCATTGTTGATTTACAAGGGCACCATAGTATAGTTAGTGAAATCTTTCATGTTGTTGTTCCCATTTTATTTTTCTTTTATTGGCTTTTTTTCGTTAGCCCAGAAAAAATATCATTTAAAACCATTTGGTTTTGGCTGTTATACCCTATTATTTACATGATTTATACCGTATTTCATGGTTTTATATCCAACTTTTATCCTTATCCTTTTATTGATGTTACAAAATTGGGATTAGAAACTGCGCTTACAAATGGGGTTTTTGTTCTAATTGCTTTTGCGGTTTTGTCTGTGATTTTGATTTCAATTTCTAAAATTAGAACCAAAACGGTTTAAAAATATGTGTATTTAAGCCCATATTTTTAAACAGACTTATCTTATTTTTTAACTTTCAAAAGTTTGGGAGACTAGAATAGAATGATATCTTTGAGAAAGGTTTAATGATTATAGATTCATTTATGAATACAATGCTTTGGAAAGAAGTTCAGGATTTTAATTTTGATAATGTTAGTGATCAATACGGATTTTCAACAAGATTAGCTCACGAAAATCATTGGACATTATATTTTACTCAGATCGCAATACTAGAATATAAAAAATTCATGTTTCTCGCTGCAACCTGCAATGAGATGGTTTCACCTTCAGAAATTGTAGATATAGTTTGGCATCAGCATTTAATTTTTACAAATTCATATACCAATTTTTGCAATCTTTTAGGAAAAAGAATCGAACATATTCCATCAACTCATAATCGTGCAGAATTTGAAAAGTTTCAAAAAGCTAAAGAGCTCACTAAGGAATTGTATGAAGCCAATTTTGGCACGCAACCTCTAGAAGTTTGGCATTACCATGATGAACTAGATTCTTTTGAACTTGCTAAAAGCAAATTTGATATTTTAAAACTTAAAAAAAATATTTTGACATATTCTGCAATTCTTTCTTTTCCAATTTGTGTACTCATTTTTCCTTTTTTAATAAAAATTCAGAACCCAGATTTTCTGCTTGTTTATTTTACTTTGTTTTTTCTGACTATTTTATCGTTAGAACTTTACATGCAAATAAGTTTTCGTTTAGTGTACAATAAAATTAAATCAAATGTAATTTTACAGAACCTTTCTGCATATGAATTGGTTTTTCTAAAGGAAGATAAACTCAAAAAAGTTGTTCATGGAGTAGTCAATAATATGATTGATAATAAAAAGATTCGCATTTTAGCTGATGGCAAATTAGAATTACTCGATAGGAATTTCGGCGACAATAAATATGAAAATTGCGTGATAGAGTATATGAAAGATTATATAATAGTTTCTTATAAATATTTATGTTATGCAGTAATGCAAAAACCAATTTTCGAACAGCTGCAAAAAGCGGGGTATAGAATTAGAAATAGAATTACGGCATCAAAAGAATTTGCATTTATTCTTATTCCAATAATGTTTATTTTAGGAATATTTCTCACTATTATATGCAGCCGATTGATTACAGGAATTTGGAGGGGTAAACCAATAACATTTTTAGTATTTGCCATCATTGTTTTAGTGTTGATTTCTATTTTTTATATAAATAGAGCTGTAAAATTAATGTTTACATATGTCATCCCATATGAATTCAAAAAGGGAATAGCTCATAATAGAGATATGTATAACGATTGGGAATGGAAGTATTTTATGTATGGAACTTTGATACTCTCAAGTTCATTTGTTCCGATAGTCAACAATGCTAATTCTAATAATTTTTTCAGCAATGATTCCGGTACTTCAAGTTCATCTTGCGGTTCCTCGTGTTCAAGTTCAAATTCCTCTAGTTCGTGCGGAAGTTCTTGTGGCAGTTCCTGCGGAGGTTGCGGAGGAGGGGATTAAAAATCAAAGCTTTCATCATTTTTTATTCTACAATGATGAAAAGCAATTAAACTTCTTAAATAAACATATTTAAAACCAAAACGCTGCTAAATCTGCTGTTGGTCGAAATTCTGTCAATAAAAAAATCAATTTATACTACATTTATGCTGTATAGACTATTTTAAAGCAAATCAGCAATGAAAAAAACATTCCTTTCCTTATGTCTTTTTGGTGTAATTTCTAATGCTTCAAGTCAGGAATTTGCCAATGCGCCAAAGCCTTTTGGACCAGTTCCGACACAAAAACAAATCGATTGGCAGGAAATGGAATTTTACGCTTTTGTACATTTCTCATTAAATACATTTACCAATAAAGAATGGGGTTATGGAGATGAATCGCCAGAACTTTTTAATCCGTCACAATTAGATGTGCGTCAGTGGGCACGCGTGGTGAAAGAGGCTGGAATGAAAGGGATTATTTTGGTTGCCAAACATCACGATGGATTTTGCCTTTGGCCTTCAGCTTATACAGAGCGTTCTGTAAAGAACTCGCCTTGGGAAAACGGAAAGGGTGATTTAGTAAAAGAACTAGCGGCAGCTTGCAAAGAATACGATTTAAAACTAGGATTATATCTCTCGCCTTGGGATAGAAATCATCCGCAATACGGAAAACCTGAATATATTACCTATTTCAGAAATCAGTTGAAAGAATTATTGACCAATTACGGAGATGTTTTCGAAATGTGGTTTGATGGCGCAAATGGTGGCGATGGCTATTATGGCGGTGCAAACGAAACTAGAAAAATCAATACACTCACGTATTATAATTGGGATGAAACGTACAAATTAATTTACGATATCGCACCAAAAACTTTAGTTTGGGGAGTTGGACCGTCTGAAGCAAGATGGATTGGAAACGAAGAAGGACGTGCAGGAAAAACCAATTGGTCGTTACTTCGTCAGAAAGATGAATTGGCAGGAAAAGTACATTATACAGAGTTTATGTCTGGTCACGAAGATGGCGAAAAATGGGTTCCGGGAGAAGCCGATGTTTCTATCAGACCAGGATGGTTTTATCATTCAGTAGAGGATGATAAAGTGCGTTCGCTTGACGAAATGGTGGATATTTATTATGAATCGATTGGACGTAATGCTACTTTATTATTAAATCTTCCAGTGGATAGACGCGGTTTGGTTCATGAAAATGATGAAGCAAGATTAAAAGAACTCGTTGCTACAATCAAAGCCGATTTCAAAACAGAATTATTGGCAGGAACTCAGGTTCAGGCTTCAAACATTCGTGGGAACGATCCTAATTTTGGTCCGCAAAATGTTATCGACGGAAATAAAAATACCTACTGGGCAACAGACGATAAAGTAAAACAGGCCACAGTTGAATTTACTTTTAAAAAACCAACGACAATCAATAGAGTTTTACTCCAAGAATATATTAAATTGGGTCAGCGTATAAAAGCATTTTCTATTGAAGCAAAAGTGGACGGAAAATGGGAAACTATTGCTAACGAAACTACAATTGGTTACAAAAGAATTTTGCGTTTGAATCGAGTTACGGCTTCAGCACTTCGAGTTAATGTTTTAGATGCTAAAGCGGGATTTGTAATCAGTACAGTTGAGGCTTACAATGCACCGACTTTTGTAAAAGAACCGCAGATTTTTAGAGATAAAAATGGTTTGGTTACTATTAAATCGGAAGAAGGAAATGCGATCTATTACACTTTGGATGGAAAAGTGCCTACTGAAAAAAGTACTTTGTATAAAGCGCCATTCATATATAATAAGGAAGTAGAAATTAAAGCTATTTCAAGAAATACGAAAGAGAAAATCAATAGTGGCATAAAGTCGGCAAAATATGGAGTTTCTAAAGAAAAATGGAAAGTAACTTCGGTTTCGAGTGGTGACAGCAAATCTGTAGAACGAATAATTGATGGAAATCCAGACACAGATTGGGGATTTGGAAATGATGAAAACAAGCTGCCACAAACTGTTGTTATAGATATGGGAGAATTGATTAGTATTAAAGGTTTTACTTATACGCCGCAACAGATTGGCAACAATTTAAATTTGATTTCAAATTATGAATTGTACACAAGTGTAGACAGTTTTTATTGGGACAAACAATCGGAAGGAGAGTTTTCGAATATTAAACATAACCCAATTGAACAAGTTAAAAGTTTTGCTGCGGTTAAAGCAAGATTTTTGAAATTTGTCGCTACAGCTGCGGTAGGGAAAGCGCAAACAGTTTCGATCGCTGAAATTGGTGTTGTGGAATAAAAATCTTTTTTTGTTTTAAAAGATCAATTGAAATATTTATAGAATTGCGATAAAGCAAATTAAAAAAGCTCTAGTGGAGCGACATACAATAAGATTGAAGAAAAGTATATCGTTCTATTGGAGCTTTGATTTTGTAGTCGTTGATGATTTTTTATAAATATTAAGCTTATCCGAAGCTTATAAAAAAAGAGTTGCTTTTTTGAACCTGCCTTATTTTGTTTTCTGACGAAGTTTAGCCGCTATTAGTCGAATTTTTACTACGAGCGGATAATTTAATTCTACTTTTATCTTGTGTTAATTAAAACAGCAAGCGCGAGCATGATTAAAGAAGATATAGGTTTTAGAGAGGCAGGAAAATTTGAAGAGACTCGTTTTGAGAAAATTCATAACGTTATTTTCGAATCGTCTCAGGAAGCTTCTTTATTGGTTGCTCGTGAAATTGCTAATTTAATTCAGAGAAAAAGTGAGCTGAACGAACCTTGCGTTTTAGGTTTGGCTACTGGATCTTCTCCTATCAAAGTTTACGAAGAACTGGTTAGAATGCACAAAGAGGAAGGACTTAGTTTTGCTGGTGTCGTGACCTTCAATTTGGACGAATATTATCCTATGGATAAAAATGATATTCAGAGTTATTATCATTTTATGCATGAACATCTATTTAATCATGTCAATATTCATCCAGAAAACATCAATATTCCAGACGGGCAGGTGAGTGCCGAGGAATTGCAGCAATATTGTATTGATTATGAGATGAAAATTATTTCTTACGGGGGATTAGATTTTCAGCTATTAGGAATAGGAAGAACGGGACATATTGGGTTTAATGAACCTGGTTCTCACGTAAACTCAGGAACCAGAAGCATTACATTAGATCATATCACAAGAGTTGATGCGGCCGCTTCTTTTTTAGGAATAGATAATGTTCCTAGAAAAGCCATTACAATGGGAATTGGAACCGTAAGAAATGCAAAACGAATTGTTTTACTGGGTTGGGGAATTAGTAAAGCAGGAATTATAAAAAAAACAATCGAAGGAGAAATTTCTTCGCAAGTACCGGCTACGTATTTACAAGAGCATCACAACACAACATTTGTTCTAGATACAGAAGCTTCGTCTGAATTGACAAGAGTTAAAACGCCTTGGCTAGTAAAGTCTTGTGTTTGGACAGATGAATTAAAATTAAAAGCGGTGGCTTGGTTAAGTGAGTTGACTAAAAAGCCGTTTTTGAAACTGACCGATAAAGATTATAACGACAATGGGATGTCAAGTCTTTTAACGGAAGAAGGAACTGCATACGATTTGAACATTAAGATGTTTAATAAAATGCAGCAAACGATTACGGGATGGCCAGGCGGGAAACCAAATGCTGATGATACGTATAGACCAGAACGTTCTGTGCCAGAAAAGAAAAGAGTAATCATTTTCAGTCCGCATCCTGATGACGATGTGATTTCGATGGGAGGAACATTTGACCGTTTGATAGAGCAGGGACATGAAGTTCATGTCGCATATCAAACCTCTGGAAATATTGCCGTTTCTAATGAAGAAGCGTTGAAGTTTGCTGAAATTTCGAAAGCATTGCATCCAGATTCTAGAATGTCTGATAAAATAATCGAATTTCTTCAGAATAGAACTGGAAATGAGATTGATTCATTAGAAGTAAGAAAATTAAAAGGATTAATTAGAAGAAGTGAATCTTTCGGAGCAACTCGCTATTTAGGTTTGCCAGATTCGAATGTACACTTTTTAGATCTTCCGTTTTACGAAACGGGAACGGTTAAAAAGAATAATCTTTCAGATGCAGATATCGATATTATGTGTGATATTATAGAAAGAATAAAACCGCATCAAATTTATGCCGCAGGAGATTTAGCAGATCCGCACGGAACTCATAAAGTGTGTTTAGACAGTTTGTTTGAAGCTTTGAAAAGATTAAAACACAAAGACTTTATGAACGATTGCTGGGTTTGGCTTTATAGAGGAGCTTGGCATGAATGGGAATCGTACCAAATTGACATGGCAGTACCAATAAGTCCTGATCAGGTTTTAAAGAAACGACATGCTATTTTTTATCACCAGTCTCAAAAAGATGGCGTTATGTTTCAAGGTGATGACAGCAGAGAGTTTTGGGTGCGAGTTGAAGACAGAAACAGATTGACTGCAGAAAAATACCACAGCTTAGGATTAGCAGATTATTCGGCTATTGAGGCGTTTAAACGTTATCATTTCTAAGTGCTTTTTGTAGCAATGAAGATAATAGACTATTTCATGGTTTATTTTGGTTAGTTACCTATAATTGAGAGAAAATGCGGTCGTGGTTGGCCGCATTTTCGTTTTTTTACCGCGAAGTTTTTTTTACCGCAAAGTGCACAAAGGATACGCAAAGTTCGCTAAGAATATTTATTCAAGCGTATATATTTTGAGAATAAAAAGTTCGCAAAGCTTAATCATTAAGCTTTGCGAACTTTTTTATTTTCTCTTTTAAACTAAGAAAAAAAAACTTTGCGAACTTTGCGTAAAATCTTTGTGTGCTTTGCGGTTAAACCTTTAGATAGAAGAGTTTAGGATTTTTTGTTTTACTTCGTCTATGTAAGATCTTCCTATAACATATCTTAACCCTTCAATTTCGATGCTGTTTCCTTCTACAGCGTCAATTTTATCAATGGCAATGGTGTATGATCTGTGTATTCTTATAAAATCTCTTTCGGGTAGTAAACTTGTGAAATCAGATAAAGTGCTGTGTATGATAAACTTTCCCGAAGTGGTACTGATTTTTAAGTAATCTTTTAGGCTTTCGATAACTAATATTTCGTTCAAGAAAATCTTCTTCATTTTTTTCTTGTCGATTTTCACAAAAATAAAAGGATTCTCTTTGCTGTTTTCTTGAGGAATTTTACTGGTATTGTTAAGGCGTTTGTTGATTTTATTTACCGCTTTCATCAAACGTGGAAATTCAATTGGTTTAACCAAATAGTCCAAAACATCAAGCTCGTAAGTTTCAATTGCAAATTGGTCGTAGGCACTTGTGATAATAAGCAAAGGAGGGTTTTCTAAACTTTTAATGAAATTAATACCGTCTAAAACAGGCATATTTATGTCTAGAAAAATTACATCTATAGTATTGTTTTTTAAGAAATTTAATCCTTCAATAGAATTACTGAAAGTGTTTACTAATTCTAAATCCTCAATCTGTTCAATATAATTTTTAATAACGTTTATTGCCAATGGCTCATCATCGATAATTAAACACTTTATTTTCATTTCTAAATAGTATTTTAGGCCGATATTTGGTTTTTTGTAGGTATAGTTTTCTAAACCGATAAAAGCTGGGGCTTAAGTGACTTTTATAACTAGTTTAACGACAAAAATATTCTTTTTATTTTTAAATGAAAGCTTATAGTCATTTTTATTATATCCTAATTCAAGTCTTTTTTTTACGTTTTCGATACCTATGCCACTTGCCTTGTTAAAATTATCTTTATGTACGGTAAATTCGGGCATTGGGTTTGAAACACTGAAATATAAAAAATCGCCTTTTACCTTAAACCTGATATCAATGAGAACGTTGCCAGTGTTTTTGTTGACTCCATGTTTGAAGGCATTTTCGACGAAAGTCAAAAGTAAAACGGGAGAGATTTCTTTGTCGTGTATATCTCCCGAAATGGACATATCAACTTCTAAACGTTCTCCGTTTCTAATTCTTTCCAAATCCAGATAATTCTGAATGCACATAATCTCATTTTCTAAAGTCTGCTTTTTGCCTTTTGTTTCATAAAGCATATAGCGCATTAGCTCAGAAAGTTTTAAAACTATTTTAGGCGTTTTATTTGATTTTTCTACCGAAAGAGAATAAATATTATTTAAGGTATTGAAGAAAAAGTGTGGAGAAATCTGTGATTTCAAAAACAATAATTCGGTTTCCAACTGTGATTTCTCAAGATCGGTTACACGTCTTTGTTCTTTTAAGAAATCCAAAGTGATTTTAATTGCTGTCACAAAAGTCATTACATACAATTCGCCCATCATCATATCGATAGTATAATTGAGCGTTAGCGTGTTAATGGTTTGCGGACCTTCGGGCCAAACATCGTGTGTGATCAGTAAATATGTTAGATTAAATTTTAGGACGACCATCACAAAAATTGCCGACAATACAGTTACTATATATAGGAAGTATTTTTTTTTGTAAACCAAATGAGGCATTAAAACCAAAATATTCAAATAACACAATGCCATGTGAATAGGAAATCCAAGCAAAGTGGTTTTTAAGGAATAAACATAATCGTTAAAATAACTTCCCCATCGGAATGTGTTAAACACAAAATACGTCAGCCAAAAGTAAACATGATAGCGTATAGGTAAACTATAAGGTTTGTTGGAGTTGAAAATCATAATTGTAGAAAAAAATGTCGTTTGTTACTATTTTTTGATGTTTAGGGCTGTTTAAATGTCGTCCGTCTAAAAATATTTTGGTAAAAATTGAATTTATCTAAATTTAAAGTTAAATTAATATTGTTTTGATATGAGGAAAATTACTCTGCTTTCTTTAACGGTAATTTTTACTGCAAGTTGCAAAATAAATGTAGATAAAAATACGCATCACAAAAGTTTTGCAGCAAATTATGTAGATCCTTTTATAGGTACTGGAGGCCACGGACACACATATCCAGGTGCGACAGTTCCGTTTGGGATGCTACAGGTGAGTCCAGATAATGGAATTTCTAGCTGGGACTGGTGTTCAGGTTATCATTATTCTGACTCAATAGTTTCTGGATTTAGTCATTTACACTTAAGCGGAACAGGAATCGGTGATTTGGCAGATATTTTATTTATGCCGACAAACAAAAAATTAGATTTAACCGCCAAAGCCGCTTCACGCGATTTCCTTCCGTATAAATCAAAATACAATCATGTTAACGAAAAAGCAACACCGGGTTCTTACCAAGTTTTTCTTGAGGATCCTAAGATCAATGTAGAATTAACCGCTACACAAAGAACTGCATACCATAAATATACCTATAATAATAACGACGTTCAGTCGGTTGTTGTAGATCTTGGTTTGCGATTTAACTGGGATAAGGCGTTAAAAACGTCTATTAAAATTGAAGATGCCAATACTATCAGTGGTTATCGCTACAGTACAGGCTGGGCAAAAAATCAAAAGGTGTTTTTTGTCGCCAAATTTTCGAAACCTATTACAGAATCTATTATCACAGCTGATAAAAAAGTAGTTTCTGGTCAAAACGCTGAAGGCGAAAATACCGCTTTACAGTTGTTTTTCGACTCTAAAAATTCTAAAGAATTAGGCGTAAAAGTGGCACTTTCTTCTGTAAGTGTTGAAAATGCAAAAGGTAATTTAGATGCTGAAGGCCATAGCTTTGAAAAAGCAAAATCGGATGCAGCTTCAGATTGGAACAAAGCTTTAAGCAAAATTACAGTTGAAACTCCTGTTGATTCTTTGAAAACTATTTTCTACACCGCTTTATATCATGCACAAGTTGCACCTGTAACGTACAGCGATAAAAACGGTCAGTTTAGAAGAGAAGATGATAAAATTATTACAGCGAAAGATTATACAGCATATTCTACATTATCACTTTGGGACACATTTAGAGCGGAAAATCCATTGTTGACGATATTAGAACCAACGAAAGTTTCAGATTTGATTAACTCGATGTTAGCGTATTATGAAACTAAAAAAATACTTCCGGTTTGGACCTTATATGCTAATGAAACCAACACAATGACAGGATATCATTCGATTCCAGTTATTGCAGATGCTTATTTAAAAGGCATTAAAGGTTTTGATGCTGAAAAAGCTTTTGAGGCGATGAAAGCAACGATGATGCAAGATGAACGCGGATTGAATTTTTATAAAAAATACGGATACATTCCGTACAACTTATTAGACGAATCAGTTACGATTACTTTAGAATATGCTTACGATGATTGGTGTGTAGCTCAAATGGCGAAAGCATTAGGCAAAACTGCCGATTATGAGTTTTTCTCAAAACGTTCAAAAGCTTACGAATATTTATTTGATGCCAAATCTGGTTTCATGAGAGGAAAATCGGAAGATGGAAAATCTTGGAACGAACCTTTCGACCCAAAACATTCGAACCACAGAGAACATACCGATTACACTGAAGGAAATGCTTGGCAGCACAGCTGGTTTGTGCCTCATAATGTGGATGATTTTATTAAGCTTCACGGAGGAAATGCCACTTTCACAAAACGCTTAGAACAATTATTCACGGAGAGTTCTGAAATTACAGGAAATAATGTTTCGGCCGATATTTCTGGTTTGATCGGACAATACGCGCACGGAAACGAACCAAGCCATCATATTGCTTATATGTTTAACCACGCGGGACAGCCTTGGAGAACACAATATTGGGTGCGTCATATTTTGGATACTCAATATAATACAACAGCTAATGGTCTAAGCGGAAACGAAGACTGCGGCCAAATGTCGGCTTGGTATGTATTTAGTTCAATGGGATTATATCCAATGAATCCGGCTTCTGGAGAATATGAAATTGGAAGTCCGATTTTCGAAAAATCAACTTTAAATCTTCCAAACGGAAAAACTTTTGTAATCGAAGCAGAGAATGTTTCAGACAAAAATTTCTACATCCAATCGGCTACTTTAAACGGAAAAGCATTTAATAAAACAGCCATTTCTCACCAAGAAATATTAAATGGCGGTGTGCTTCATTTTGTAATGGGAGCACAGCCAAACCAAAACTGGGGTCTAAACTAACTAATTCAAAATAAATAATTTAATGAACATAATAGACGTATCAATCATTTTAATCTATATCGTACTCTCGGTCGGTATTGGAATCTGGATTTCAAGAAAAGCATCAAAAGGTCTTGACGATTATTTCCTTGGCGGGAAATCAATCAAATGGTATTTTTTAGGATTGAGTAATGGCTCAGGAATGTTTGATGTTTCAGGTACTTCCTGGATGATTGGAGTTTTGTTTTTATATGGTGTAAAAAGTTTCATGTTTATGTGGCTTTGGCCGATATGGAATCAGATTTTTGTCATGATGTTCCTCGCCATTTGGATTAGACGATCAAAAGTAATGACGGGCTCTGAATGGATTTTAACTCGTTTTGGAAGCGACAAAGCAGGAAAAGCTTCTCATATTATTGTAGCGATTTTTGCAATCATTTCTACAATCGGTTTCATTGCTTATTTCTTCGTCGGAATCGGAAAATTTGTAACTATCATTCTTCCATGGGATTTAACAGTTCACATGAATGGTGGAGTTTTCTTAACGTCTGAGCAGGCTTATGCATTGTTAATCATTTTCTTAACGACAATTTATACGGTTAAAGGCGGAATGTTTTCTGTTGTTGCGACAGAAGTTGTACAATATATTATTATGATTGTTGCCGGAGTTTTAATCGCAGGTTATGCATTCATTAATTATACTGATATTCAAATCAATTCGGTTATTACTCCAGAATGGAAAAATGTTTTCTTTGGATGGGAATTTGAAACGCAATGGAGCGATAAATTCGAAACGTTCAACCGATTAATTGATACAGAAGGTTATAAGATGTTTGGCGCTTTCATCGGAATGACTTTATTCAAAGGATTCTTTGCCAGTGTTGCAGGACCAACTCCAAGTTATGATTTACAGCGTGTGCTTTCTACAAAATCGGTAAAAGAAGCAGCTTACATGAGTGGTTTCACGAATTTGATTTTATTCATTCCTAGATATTTATTAATCACAGGAATTGTGGTTATTGCATTGGTAAACCTTGCACCAGAATTAAATGCAAACGTTAATCTTACTGGAGCAGATTTAGAATTATTGATGCCGAAAGTGGTCAATCTTTACATTCCAGTTGGTATTAAAGGAATTCTTTTAGCGGGATTATTAGCAGCCTTTATGTCTGGATTCTCGGCTTTCGTTAATGCAGGACCAGCATATATCGTAAATGATATTTATAAAAAATACTTCAAACCGGTTGCGTCAAACAAACATTATATCAAAGTAAGTCAGATTTCTTCTTTCTTGGTGGTTGGTTTAGGAGTTTTCATGGGGTTCTTTGCAGATTCTATCAACTCTTTAACACTTTGGATTACAAGTGCTTTGTACGGAGGTTACGTTGCCGCAAACTTCTTAAAATGGATTTGGTGGCGTTTCAACGGATGGGGTTATTTCTGGGGAATGGTCGGCGGTTTAATTGCGGCTTCTCTTCAGTTTATTTTAGATCAGAATAAAGCAAATTTAACACCTGGAACATTCTTGCATGATCTTTCGCAAGTACCATCGATTTACTTGTTCCCATTAATTTTCGGAATGTCAATTTTAGGTTGTCTTTTAGGAACTTACCTAAGTAAACCGACGGATATGGAAGTTTTGAAATCTTTCTATTCAAATGTAAGACCTTGGGGATTCTGGAATCCAGTTTATAAACAATTGAAAGCGGAAGATCAATCTTTCCAAAAAAATAATGATTTCTATCTAGATATGATGAATTGCGTAATTGGTATTATCTGGCAGTCAAGCATGATTCTGCTTCCGATTTACTTTATCATCAGAGATTATCCAAAAGCGGGTGTGGCTTTAGCGGTATTCTTAGTGACGACTACGGTATTGAAGTTTACTTGGTTGGATCGAGTTAGAAAGATTGAAGAGTAGATTAGATAGGAGAAAGATTTTAGAAGCAAGAAGTAAGATTTCTTTAATTGAGATAAGAATTTAAACACATAGAAACATAATTGTATGACTTTGAAAAGAGTGTACAAAGAAACTAGTTTCTCAAAGATAGCTTTGAACATAGCCCGTAGTTTCAACTACAGCAACGCAAAGATTAGCCATCGAGCTATGTTTTTTATTGAAATTGAAACACCTTTTAAACGTTCCTAAAAACTATGTCTCTATGTGTTGAAAAAAAACAAAAAACTAATAAATAAAAAAAAACAAAAAATGAGTACTATTCCTTGGCAAGACAGACCCGAAAACAGTAAAGATGTAATGTGGAGATATTCTGAGAATCCAATTATCGACAGATATTCGATTCCTTCATCAAACAGTATATTCAATAGTGCAGTTGTACCTTTTGGAGACGGATATGCTGGGGTTTTTAGATGTGATAACAAAGCGGTTCAAATGAACATTTTTGCTGGTTTCAGTAAAGATGGAATCAATTGGGACATCAATCACGAACCAATTGAGATGAAATCTGGAAATACAGAAATGATCGAATCTGCTTATAAATACGATCCTCGTGTAGTTTGGATCGAAGACCGTTATTGGATTACTTGGTGTAATGGTTACAACGGACCAACAATTGGTATTGGTTATACATTCGATTTTAAAGAATTTTTCCAATGCGAAAATGCCTTTTTGCCATTTAACAGAAACGGAGTTTTATTCCCGCAAAAAATCAACGGAAAATACGCCATGTTAAGCCGTCCAAGTGATAACGGACATACGCCATTTGGAGACATTTGGATCAGCTATAGTCCAGATATGAAGTATTGGGGAGAACACAGATTGGTGATGAAACCAAGTCCGTTTGAGCAAAGCGCTTGGCAGTGTACAAAAGTGGGAGCAGGACCAATTCCGATTTTAACTGACGAAGGCTGGTTAATGATTTACCACGGAGTTATCAATACTTGCAACGGTTTCCGTTATGCAATGGGTTCAGCACTTTTAGATGTTGATTCGCCAGATCAGGTAAAATATAGAACTCAGCCTTATTTATTAGGACCGGCAGAAACTTATGAAATGGTTGGAGATGTGCCAAACGTAGTTTTCCCATGCGCCGCTTTACACGATATTGAAGAAGATAAATTGGCGGTTTATTACGGTGCTGCAGATACTCACGTAGCAATCGCTTTCGGAAAACTGAGTGAAGTAATTGAATTTACAAAAAATAATAGTTTATAATATAAAGATGCATAGTAGAAGTAAATTATTGTCCCTTGCCGTTTTTTTTGTTGGATTGATGAGTTATGCGCAATCTGAAAAAGAGGTTACACCGAAAAGTTATATTGCCTATAAAACTTCAAAAGAAATTGTTATTGATGGTGATGAAGCAGACAAAGCTTGGGAAAAAGCATCTTGGACAACACCTTTTGTCGACATAGAAGGTATTGAAACTCCAAAATATAAGACTCAGGTTAAAATGCTCTGGGACGATAATTACTACTATATTCTCGCTAAAATAGAAGAACCTCACGTTTGGGCAAATCTAAGACAGAGGGATGCTATTATTTTCTACAATAATGATTTTGAAGTTTTTATCGATCCAGATAATGATACTCATAATTATTATGAATTAGAAATTAATGCGCTGAACACCGCTTGGGATTTATTCATCAATAAACCCTACCGCGAAAAAAATACGGTTTTAAACGACTGGAATATTACAGGTTTAAAATCGGCGGTAAAAGTGGATGGAACTTTAAATAATGCTTCAGATATTGATAAAGGCTGGACATTAGAAATTGCCATTCCGTGGTCGGTTTATAAAACATCCTATTTCGATAATATTGTTCCGAAAGATAAATTTTGGAAAGTCAATTTTTCTAGAGTGAATTGGCAGCACTCAGTTGTTGACGGAAAATATGAACGAAAAAAAGATTCAGAAGGAAAGTTTCTCCCAGAATACAATTGGGTTTGGTCGCCTATGGGAGTGATAAATATGCATGAGCCCGAAAAATGGGCTTATGTATATTTTTCTTCAAAAGAAAGCGATGATAAATTTACAATTCCACAGGAAGAAAAAGTAAAATGGGAACTGTATACATTGTATCGCGCTCAAAAGAGATATTTCGATAAAAATAAATCTTGGGCAAAATCACTGCAAAGTATCAGTAAAAAAAATATAGTTGTTGATGGAAAAGTTTTAAAACCAGTTTTAGAAAATCATTCATCAGGATTTAATATCTTGGTAAAGAGTCCTTTTTCAAACAAAACCTTAATAATTAAAGAAGATGGTAAAATTATTACGAACGAATAAGTTACAGAACTTTTCAAAGATTATAGTTCTTGCGCTTTCGCTGAGTTTATTCTCTTGCGGACAAAAAGAAACTAAAACAGAAGAAAACGGAAAATTTACTTTTGGTGTTTGGACAACTGCTGACGCTAAAAAATCGGATGCAGATTATTCGAAAGAATTCAAAAAATATAAAGATGGCGGTATTGACGAAGTTTTAATAAACACGCAAACCGACCCAAAACTATTAGCAAGATTAGTACCGCTTGCAAAAAAAGAAGGACTAAAAGTACATGCTTGGATTATGGCAATGAATCGTCCAAACGATTCAGTTGCTTTACAGCACCCAGATTGGTATCAAGTAAGCAAAGAAGGAAAATCTTGTTTTGATAATCGTCCCTATGTAGATTATTACCAATGGCTTTGTCCGACTAAAGAAGAATCTAGAAACCACGTTTTAGGTTTAGTTGAAGGTTTAGCAAAAGTAGAAGGAATCGAAAGCGTACATTTAGATTACATTCGTTTCCCAGATATTTTCCTGCCAATCAGTTTATTGCCAAAATACAACTTGGTTCAAGATGTAGAATTACCACAATTTGATTTTTGCTATTGCGATGCATGTGTTTCTAAATTCGAAAAAGAACATCATAAAAATCCAAAAAACAGCCACAATACTTCAATTGACATGGAGTGGAAAAACTTCAGATTAAATGCTGTAAAAGCAGTGGTTGATGATGCGTATAAAATCGCTCATAAACACAATAAAAAATTAACAGCGGCAGTATTTCCTTATCCAGAAATGGCAGATCATATGGTGCGCCAGCGTTGGGATAAATGGAATATTGACGAAGTATATCCAATGATTTATCATAGTTTTTACGATGAAGAAATTGACTGGGTGGGTTACGCAACCAAACAAGGTGTAGCCGATTTAGAAGGAAAACCGGCAAAAGTAAATACAGGAATTTATATTCCGGGATTAAAATCGGATGCAGAATTAAAAGAAGCGATTTTGCTAGCTAAGAAAAACGGTGCAACCGGAGTTTCGTTTTTTGACGGAAACGCCTTATCAGATAGTAATTTAAAAACAATTGCAGCCGTAAAATCAACCTTGTAGTCGATTTTTGTGGGATTAAAAATTATTACTGATTAATTAGCAACATCAAGAACAT
>Ga0209370_1000323_pt1 | contig 78108 bp, 73 predicted proteins | sample AgamicAtPrz_FD_187164 | JGI IMG/M metagenome (GOLD analysis project Ga0209370, IMG submission 187164) | Agave microbial communities from Guanajuato, Mexico - At.P.rz (SPAdes) (version 2) | ecosystem: Host-associated > Plants > Phyllosphere > Phylloplane/Leaf | place: Guanajuato, Mexico...
GGGGGTCGGGTGCGATCTTTTCAAGGTCACCCGACCCACTGTGGGAAGCGGCCTTGTGCCGCGATGGGCTGCGCAGCAGCCCCAGGATTTAAGCCAGCACCTCAAATCGCCGGGGCCGCTATGCGGCCCATCGCGGCCGGTCCGGCGCTCCGGCGAGGCCGCTCCCACACGGAGGGCGTTTTTCTGTCAGATCACTTAACCGTTGTGTGGAGTAGTGGATCTGCCAATTCGTGGTTTGAAGCCAAGATACTGGGGCCGCTATGCGGCCCATCGCGGCGCAAGGCCGCTCCCACACGGATCGCGTGCGCCCGCCGAATCACCGAGTCATCGGAGCAAGCGCCCCTGCCAGATCACCGCTTCGTCAGCCCATCAAACGCCTTGTCCAACCCCGCATCCGCATCCACCAGCTTCTGCCGCCGCTGCTCCATCCAGGCCTGATCCTCCTTCAACCGCGCCTGGGCCTCAGCCAACATGCGCCGCACTTCTTCAGGCTGCGGCCCACCAGTACCCTTGCGACTTTGCACCATGGCGCGGGGGGACAGGCTGGCGCGGAAATCCGCTTCGCTCAGGGGCAGGGTGTTGTCCTTCCATTTGTACTTGTCAGCCGCCTGGGTGAACAACGCCTGCGCATCGGCGTAGGCGAAGTCCTTGGGCAAGGTGCCGTCGGCGCGGGCTTTTTCGACGATCAGCGAGGCGAAGCTGTGGCCGATGCGGAAGGGGACGTGGTGCTTGCGCTCCAAGGCGTCGGCCAGCTCCATGGAGGTGGTCCAGTCGGCGTCCAGTTCTTCTTCGGCGCGTGCGGCGTTGATTTTCAGGGCGTCGAGCACCTGGTCCAGGCGCTTGAACATGTCGCCCGTAGAGCGGAACAGGCCCAGGTCGTCGAAGGCGGCCTTGTAGTCGGTCATGCCGGTGGTGACGTTGTGGGCGCGCAGGGTGGTGGCGTTGGCCAGGCCGACCACGTCGGAGGCGGCTTCGCGGGTGCGCATCAAGAGGCCAGGGTTGCGCTTTTGCGGCATGGCGCTGCTGGTGTAGGTGGCCCCTTCGTCGAGCAGCAGCCAGGGGCGGGTCTGGTGGTACTGGGTGTGAATGTCGCCGATGAAGGCGCCGATGCGAATGGCCGAGGACGAGACCAGGCCGGCGGCTTCCAGCGGAATGTCGTAGGTCGAGACTTGGCTGGCGTCCAGCGAGTTCTCGCGCACGCCGTCAAAGCCCAGCAGCTGGGCCAGGCGCTCGCGGTTGATGGGGTAGCCGGAGTTGGCCAGCACGGCGGTGCCCATGGGGCTGAGGTTCAGGCGGGCGTAGAGTTCGTGCAGGCGTTGGGCGTCGCGCTCGAACGAGGCCTCGTAGGCCAGCAGGTAATGGGCGTAGCTGATGGGCATGGCTTGCACGCCGTTGGTATAGGCCGGTACCAGGGTATCGACGTGTTGGGCGGCCAGGGTGAGCAAGCGCTGGCGGGTGGCGTCCAGGGCGTCGCCGTAGGCCAGCACGTGGCGGCGCAGCGAGGCCAGGCGGTAGGTGGCGTACATGTCCTGGCGGCTGCGCCCCGAGTGAATCAGCGAGGCCTCGGGGCCGACCTTGTCGGTGATGATCTGCTCCAGTTGCAGCACATCGCTGGGGCGCTTGCCGTCTGGCTGGGTGGCCTGGTCGATGGCGTGGCGTACCCCGCCTGCAATGGTCGCGGCCTGTTCGGCGGTGACGATGCCGGCTTCCTTGAGCATCACCAGCGAGGCTTTGTTGATGCGGTTGAGGTAGTCGAACTGGGTCTCGCCGTGGCGCTGGCCGTCGGGGGTCTTTTCCACGAAGGCGCCGATCTTGCGGGCCTGCTCGGCGCATTCGGCGGTGGTCTTGCACGGGTTGTCGGCGGTGTTGGCGGCCTGGGCCGCGGGGCTGGTGAGCCAGGCGCAGGCGATGGCAAGGCACAGCAGTGATCTTGTTGTTGTCATGGTGGGTCCGCTCGGGGCTTGTGGAAGGCTGGCGGGCTGGTGGCACCCTTGGAGGGTCAACCTACACCCCTGCCCCCTTGGCCGAAAGTGAAACCACCGCCGGGTAGGCGGTGGCGTCGGTGCAGTGGCGGGGTTGATCGAGCCGCTGGTTAGGGCATGCCGAGAAACTCTGGCAGCGCCAGGGAGATGTACGGCACGTAGGTGACCAGGATCAGGAACAGCAGCAAGATCGACAGCCACGGCAGCGCTGCGCGAATGGTCTGGCCCAATGTCAGGCCCGTCACGGCACTGGTCACGAACAGGTTCAACCCCACTGGCGGGTGAACCAGTCCAATCTCCATGTTCACCACCATCACGATGCCCAGGTGGATCGGGTCGATGCCCAGTTCCATGGCGATGGGGAAGAAGATCGGCGCCAGAATCAGGATGATCGCCGACGGCTCCATGAAGCTGCCGGCAATCAGCAGCACCACGTTGACCATGATCAGGAAGCCGATGGGCGTCAGGCCTTCGGAGAGCACCCACTGGGTGATCTGCTGCGGGATCTGCTCGGTGGTCAGCACATGGGCGAACAGCATGGCGTTGGCGATGATGAACAGCAGCATGATGGTCAGCCGCCCGGACTCCAGCAACACCTTGGGGCACTCGCGCCAGGTCATGTCCTTGTACACGAACAGGGCGATGAACGCCGAGTACACCGCCGCCACGGCCGCCGCTTCAGTGGGGGTGAACATGCCGCTGTAGATGCCGCCCAGGATGATCACCAGCAACAACAGCCCCCAGAACGCCCGCCGCGCGGCCGTAAGCCATTCGCGGAAGCTGGCACGTGGCTGGGCAGGCAGCTTCTTGACCCGCGCCACGATGTAGATGGCTACCATCAGCGACACGCCCAGCAAGATCCCAGGGATCACGCCAGCCATGAACAACTTGCCCACCGACGTTTCGGTCGCGGCTGAATAGACCACCATCACGATGGACGGGGGGATCAGGATGCCCAGCGTACCGGCGTTACAGATGATGCCGGCGCCGAATTCCTTCGGATACCCCGAGCGCACCATGCCGGCCACGGCGATCGAACCCACTGCCGCCACCGTGGCCGGCGACGAGCCGGACAACGCAGCGAACAACATGCAGGCCAGCACGGCGGCAATGGCCAGGCCGCCCCGAATGTGCCCTACGCAGGCGTTGGCAAAATCGATCAGCCGCTGCGCCACGCCGCCGGTGGTCATGAAGGCGCCAGACAGCAGGAAGAAGGGGATGGCCAGGAAGGTGTAGCTATCAGAGGTTTCGAACAGCTTGATCGCCAACGAACTGAGCGAGTCCTGGCTGAACAGCAGAATCGACACCGCCCCCGACAGGCCCAGGGAAATGGCAATGGGCACGCCCAGGAACATGAAGATGAACAGCAGCAGGAACAGGCAGATAACGGTCATTGCTGCGACTCCTCACCGGGGTTGGCCAGCTTGCTCGCCTCGGCCGCTTCGTCGGCCAGGCCCAGGTTGATCTGGCGGTGGGTGTAGATGCGGTAGAGGATTTCCAGGTAGCGCACGATGATCAAAGCGAACCCGAAGGGCACAATCATCGCGATGTGGCCGATCTTGATGCCGTAGCGGTCCAGGTCTTCGGCCCCGATGCCAGCCGCCAGCACAGCGCTGACCCATTTGATGCTGGCAATCAGAAACAGCCCGGCATACGCCAGGCAACAGGCGCAGGCAACCATGGCCAGCACACGCTGCACCGGCTTGCGGGTGCGCCTGACCAGCACATCGACCCCAAGGTGGCCGGCGGTACGTACGCCATAGGCGATGCCGAAGAAGATCAGCCAGCCAAACAGGGCCTTGGTCAGGGCGATGCTCCAGGTCATTTCCTGGGCGTAGCCCATCAAGTGGTCACCGATGTTCAACAGCGGCTCGCTGGCAAAGGTCCAACGGTCGCTCAAGTTGTAGAACATCGTATAGAGGTTGTTCAGCGCTACGTAGATGAAGGTGATGAGGGTCATGGCCGCCAGAAGAAAGGCGATCATGCCTTCCTCGAAGCGCTCCCAGACGCGCCGTAACGTTTGCATGGGCATTCTCCGCGCAGAATGAGGCTGAGCCGCCCACGCAGGGGCGGCTGCAGGCGGGGCCAATCAAGAGGCTGTGTTGGCGTCCTGGGCGGCTTTGATCAGGTCGGCGCCAATCTGGCCTTCGAACTTGTCCCAGACCGGACGCATGGCTTTGCGCCATTCGTCACGCTGCTCGGGGGTGAGCGCATCGACCTCGCTGGTCTTGGCGTCGATGATCTTCTGCCGCGAGGCCTGGTTCAGCGCCTCGGCCTGCTTGTTCACCTCGACGGTGACCTTGTCCATGATGCCCTGCAGTTCGGTGCGCACATCTTCAGGCAGGCCGTTCCAGAACTTGGCGTTGGTGATCACCATGTAGTCGATCAGGCCGTGGTCGGTCTCGGTGAAGAACGGCTGCACTTCGTTGACCTTCTGGCTTTCGTAGTTCGACCAGGTGTTCTCGGTGCCGTTGACGGTGCCGGTCTGCAAGCCTTGGTACACCTCGGCAAAACTCATCTTGCGCGGGTTGGCGCGCACGGCCTTGAACTGCTCTTCCAGCACGCTGGAGGCTTGTACGCGGAACTTCAGGCCACGGGCATCCTTGGGCAGCAGGATCTTCTTGTTAGCCGACAGCTGCTTCAAGCCGTTATGCCAGTAGGCCAGGCCGCGGATGCCCTTGTCTTCCATGGAGGTGAGCAGCGCCTTGCCCTGAGGCCCCTGCTGAAAGCGGTCGACCGCCGCCAGGTTGTCGAACAGAAACGGCAGGTCGAAGATTTGCACCTGCTTGTTGTAGTGCTCGAATTTGGCCAGCGAGGGCGCCAGCATCTGCACGTCGCCCAGCAGCAGCGCTTCCATTTCCTTGCCGTCGCCGAACAGCGACGAGTTGGGGTAAACCTCGACCTTGACCTTGCCCTTGAGCTTGTCATCGGCCTCCACGAGCTTCTGGAACATGAGCGCGCCCTGGCCTTTGGGCGTGCTGTCGGCCACCACGTGGGCGAACTTGATGATGACCGGGTCCGCGGCGTAAGCGAACGAGGTCAGGGAGACGGCGGCGGCGCAGAACAGCGCCTGGGTCAGCTTCAACATGGGTTTCACCTGTTATTGTTGTTGGTAAGGTCAGCAGGGAAGCGTAGCCAAGATTACGGTGGCGCAAGTATAGGTGTTTGGGGAATCTGCTTTTGTGTAAGGCTGCGTTCGGCAAAAACGAACGCCGCCCCTCATGCCTTGGCCTGGACCATAGCCACTAGCCAGCATGGGCCAACGCCAGCAGGCGCTGCGCGCGCAACACCACTGGCGCATCGACCATCTGCCCGTCCAGCTGGAAGGCCCCTGCCCCACCCGCCGCTGCGCTGCCCTCGAGCACGCGCTGCGCCCAAGCCAGTTCGTGCTCGCTGGGCTGCAAGGCCTCGTGAATCACCGGCACCTGGCTTGGGTGAATGCACAGCGCCCCGCCATAGCCCATGTCGTAGGCATGGCGCATGGCCTCGCGCTGCCCTTGCGGGTCGCGGATCGCAGGAAACACACCGTCCAGCGGCGGCGCCAGGTCGGCGCCCCGGGAATGCAGTTGCACGGCCATGCGGGCCTGGTCGATGAAGCGTTGGCCTGCCGGGCTGTCAGTGTTCAGGCAAAGGTCCAGCGCCAGGTCCAGGCTGCCGAACGACAAGCGCTCGACGCCCTCGGCGCCGGCGATACGTTCAAGGGCCAACAGCCCCTTGGCGGTCTCGATGATCGGCACGACGGCTTTGCCCGTCCGGGCGGCAACCGCCACCTGTGCGGCGCTCTCGACTTTGGGCAGCAGCACCGTGGTCACGCCCAGATGCTGCGCGCACAATTGCAAGTCCTCGGCGTGGTTTGCATGGCTGGGTGCGTTGACCCTCACCCACACCCGGGCGTCGGGGTGTTCGCCCAGAAAGCGCGCCAGGTGCTCGCGGGCCTGGGCCTTGAGCGGTTCTTCGACCGCGTCTTCGAAGTCCACGATCACGGCATCGGCACCGGCAGCCAGGGCCTTGGTGAAGCGCTCCGGGCGGCTACCGGGCACGAACAGGGCGGAGCGAACGATGGGGTATGGCATGCTTTTGCTCCTCTACTAAACCACGCCTGCGCTGTTCAATTGCGCCTGCTGATCATCGCCATACCCCAGCTCGGCCAGGATCGCGGCGGTGTGCTGGCCCAGTGCAGGCACCGGGTCCATGCGCGGGCTGAAGGCCGCGTTGCGCCCCGGCGGCAGCAGGGACGGCAGCTTGCCCGCCGGGCTGTCCACCTCGCGCCAGCGGTCACGGGCCTGCAACTGGGGGTGCTGCCACACCCCTTGCATGTCGTTGACTCGGGCGTTGGCGATCTGGGCGGTCTCAAGGCGCGCCACGACGTCTTCCAGGCTCAGCGCGGCGAAACCGTCGACGATGATCTGGCGCAGCAGGTCGCGGTTCTCCGAGCGCAGGTAATTGGCGCAGAAGCGCTCGTCAGTGGCCAACGCCGGGTCGAGCAGCACCTTCTCGCAGAACAGCTGCCATTCACGCTCGTTCTGCAACCCCAGCATCACCGTGCCGCCATCGCCTGTGGGGAAAGGGCCGTACGGGTAGATGGTCGAGTGCGAAGCACCCGCGCGAGGCGGTGGCGGTGCGCCGTTGTAGGCGTAGTACATGGGGTAACCCATCCACTCCACCAGGCTTTCGAGCATGGACACGTCGATGCGGCTACCCACCCCGGTGCGATCACGCAACAGCAGGGCCGAAAGCACGCCGGTATAGGCGTACATGCCAGCGGCGATATCGGCCACCGAGCATCCAGCCTTGGCCATCCCCTCCTCGCCTGGGCTGCCGGTGACCGACAAGAAACCGCCCTCGCTTTGAATCAGCAGGTCGTAGGCCTTTTTCTTCTCATAGGGGCCGCCTTCACCGTAGCCAGAGATGTCGCACACGATCAGCCGCGGGAAGCGCGCGTGCAGGGCCTCGAACCCCAGGCCCATGCGCGCCGCAGCGCCAGGTGCGAGGTTTTGCACCAGCACGTCGGCCTTGGCCAGCAGCCCTTCGAGGATGGCATCGGCCTGAGGCTGCTTCAGGTCCAGGGTCAGGCTTTCCTTGGAGCGGTTGGTCCACACGAAGTGGGACGCCAGGCCGTCGACGCGCTGGTCATAGCCTCGGGCAAAATCACCGCTGCCGGGGCGTTCGACCTTGATAACCCGGGCGCCCAGGTCGGCCAGTTGGCGGGTGCAGAACGGCGCGGCGATGGCGTGTTCCAGGCTGACGACGGTGATGCCGTCCAGGGGGCGGGGGGCAGATGCACTCATGGCAAGGTCCTGTGCGGGAGTCATGGCAGGTCGGCCAGCGAGCGGGTATCGCGCAGCTGCCAGACACGTTGGATCAAGGCACGGCCGTCGGCCGCACTGCGCTGCCCGGCGTAGGCCAGCAAGCGCTGGAACTTGTCCTCCAGTTCCGCGCGGGACAAGGTGTTGCCGGGGTCGCCCTTGGGTTCGTCGATGGCAGCGGTGAAGTGGCGCCCGTCCGTGCAGTGCACCTCCACCCGGCCCAGCCATCGGGCCGGGTAAGCCGCATCCACGTCCGGGTCCAGCTGCATGCGCACCTTGTCACGGAACCCCGCCACGTCCGGGTCGCTCAGGGCCAGGTCGCGGAATATCAGCAACTGCGCGCTGCCGTGCACGGCAATCAGGCCGAGCACCGTGCCCATGGAGAACTTGGCCTGGTGCACGCTGGTGGGCACCTTCACCCGGCCGAGCACGTCGATGGCGCCCTGGTGCACGTGGGCGATCACCTCGGCGATGTCGCCGTGGCGCAGCCCTTCGCGCTGCATCAGTTCGAGCAAGGCATCGGCCGCCGGGTGGGTGTGGCGGCACGAGGCGTGGAACTTGAACGAGGTTTCGGCCAGCGCCCAGCGGCTGCCCAGGCGGTCCGACAGGCGGGCCGGGTCGGCGTCGCTGGACATGCCGGCCGCCAGGCCCTGGTCGCCTTCCAGGATGTTGCGCGCCCCGCTCAGGCCATCGGCGGTCAGGTAGGCCGCCAGCAGCCCGTCGGCAGCGGCCTTGGCGGTGTGCAGCTGTTTCGAATCGGCCGCATCGCGCAAGAACTCCCACAGCCCGGCCGCCTGAGTGCCGGCACTGCCCAGCACGTTGATGAACTGGGCCTGGTCGAAGTTCATCAGCTTGCCCACCGCGACAGCCGCCGCCAGGGTGCCGACGGTGGCGGTGGTGTGGAAAATGCGGTAGTGCGAGCGGCCCATGAATTCGCCGATGCGAATGCCAGCCTCATAGCCGGCCACAGCCGCCAGCAGCAGGTCCGGCCCCGACTTGTCCAGGTCCTGCGCGGCAGCCAGGGCTGCGGAAAACACCACCGTGGCCGGGTGCAGCACCGAGCTGTTGTGCAGGTCGTCCTGCTCCACCAGGTGCGACGCTGCGCCATTGACCAACGCAGCGAAATACGGCGAGGTGCCACGGCCGGTGCTCATCAACCGGGCTTTACCGGCAGGTGGCCCCATGCGCTCGGCGTAGCGCTCGAACAGCGGCACCGGGTGCGCGCCCTGGCTGGCCAGGGCCGAGCCGAGCCAGTCGAGGAACAGGTCTTCGGTACGCGCCAGCACGGAGGGCGGGATGTCCTGGTAGCGCAGGTCGGCCAGAAAGGTGGCCAGTGCTTGGGTATCACGCATGGGCATACCCTCCTTCAGAAGCTGCGCGGCAGCTCGAGCAGGTGCTCGGCCACGTACGACAGGATCAGGTTGGTGGAAATCGGCGCCACCTGGTACAGGCGGGTCTCGCGGAATTTGCGCTCCACGTCGTACTCGTTGGCAAAGCCGAAGCCGCCGTGGGTTTGCAGGCAGGCGTTGGCCGCCTCCCACGAGGCTTTGGCTGCCAGGTACTTGGCCATGTTCGCGGCAGCACCGGCGTTGGCGCCGCTGTCGTACTCGGCGCACGCCCGCCAGCGCATCAGGTCGGCCGCCTCCAGTTCGATGTGGGCTTCGGCGATGGGGAATTGCACGCCCTGGTTCTGGCCGATCGGGCGGCCGAACACCACGCGGTCGCGGGCGTACTGGCTGGCCTTTTCGACGAACCAGCGCCCGTCGCCGATGCACTCGGCAGCGATCAGCGTACGCTCGGCGTTCAGGCCGTCGAGGATGTAGCGAAAACCCTTGCCCTCCTCGCCGATCAGGCTGCTGGCCGGGATGCGCAGGTTGTCGAAGAACAGCTCGTTGGTTTCGTGGTTGACCATGTTGGCAATCGGCTGCACGGTCAGGCCGTTGCCAATGGCCGTGCGCAGGTCCACCAGGAAGATGGACATGCCTTCGGACTTGCGCGTGACCTGCGCCAGCGGCGTGGTACGCGCCAGCAGGATCATCAGGTCCGAATGCTGGATGCGCGAGATCCACACTTTCTGCCCATTGATCACGTAGTCGTCGCCCTCGCGCACGGCCGTGGTCTTGAGCTGCGTGGTGTCGGTGCCGGTGGTCGGTTCGGTCACGCCCATCGACTGCAGGCGCAGCTCGCCGCTGGCCAGCTTGGGCAGGTAATGACGTTTCTGTTCCTCGCTGCCGTGGCGCAGCAAGGTGAACATGTTGTACATCTGCCCGTGGATGGTGCCGGAGTTGCCACCGCAGTGGTTCACTTCCTCGAGTATCACCGACGCCTCGGCCAGGCCCAGCCCTGAACCGCCGTAGGCCTCGGGGATCATCGCCGACAGCCAGCCGGCGTCGGTCATGGCCTTGACGAAGGCTTCGGGGAAGGCCTTCTGCTCGTCCAGGGTGCGCCAGTATTCGGCCGGAAATTCGGCGCACAAGGCGCGCACGCCTTCGCGGATGGCGTTGAGGTCATCGCTGTCGTAGCTGTGCATGGCAGGCTTCTCTACGGTGCTGAAAGGGGGTCAGTCGAAGGTGACGTCGGCGCTTTGCGCCACGCCGGCAGCGTTGCCGGCCCACAGGCGCGCCTGGCCTGGGCCGTCGAGGCAGCCGCTGAGCTGGAAGGGCGTGGGCAGGGTGAGCGGGCGCAGGCTGCGGTAGCTGTAGCGGCGCAGGCGGGCACCGGGGTTGGCGCGCAGAAAGGCCCGCAGGTTGAGCGTCGCGATCAGGGGGCCGTGCACCACCAGGTCCGGGTATCCCTCGGTGGCGGTGACATAGGGGTAGTCGTAATGGATGCGGTGGCCGTTGAAGGTGACCGCCGAATAGCGGAACAGCAGGGTCGCGGTGGGCGTGACGGTTTCACCCCAGGTGCCGGTTTCACATGGCTCGCCCGTGCTCGCCTTGGGCGGGGTCGGCTCGCGGTAGACGATGTCCTGCTCTTCGCGGATGCACAGCTGGTCGTGCTGAGTGTAGTCATGGCGCACCGTCACGAACAGCAAGGCGCCGCTGCGGCCGTGTTTCTCCTCGATGTGCAGGATGGTCGAGGTACGCTGCGCCTCGCCGCCGACCACCAGCGGGGCGATGAACTCGACCCGGCCACCGGCCCACATGCGGTTGCGCCCGTCAGCCGGCGGCAGAAAGCCCCCGCGTGCCGGGTGCCCGTCGGTGCCCAGTTGCGCTTCGGGTACAGGGTCTTGAAAGAAGCACCAGGTCCACAGCGGCGGCAACGCCTCGCCATGGGCCGGGGCGGTCTCGCCGAACGTCGCCGCGATGCGCTGCACCAGGTTGCGGCTGAGCACATCCCAGGCGTGCTCGGTGCGGCCGAGCCAAGGGCTGTAATCAAAGGGCGTAGTGGGCATGGGTGGGCCTCTGGAATTGTTGTTATGGCAGGCCGCTTGGCAGGCGCGTCATCGACGCTGCGCAGGCGACAGGGACGATCATGCGACCCTGTCGCGCATTCTGTGAATTTGCATTTCCATAACCCGGCGTTCATAAATGCCGAACGCCTTCCCTACCCAGGACTTGCCCATGCACTTCGATCTGGCTGACTTGCGCCTGTTCATCCACATCGGCGAATCTCCCAGCCTGACCCAGGGCGCCCGCCGTGCCCACCTCTCCCCGGCCGCCGCCAGTGCGCGTATCAAGGCGCTGGAAGCGCAGCTCGACACACGCCTGCTGTACCGCGACAGCCGCGGCGTCGAACTGACCCCGGCCGGGCACACGCTGTTGACCCACGCACGCCTGGTGATGCGCCAGGTCGATTACCTGAAGGCGGAGTTCACTCAGTTCGGCGGCGATTCGGCGGGGCATATCCGCATCTTTGCCAACACCACGGCGGTGACCGAGTTTCTGCCCGAGGTGCTGGCAGGCTTTCTGGCGCAACGGCCGGGTGTCACGGTCGACCTGCAGGAACGCCTGTCCCGCGACATCGTGCGAGGCGTGCTCGATGGCAGCACCGACATGGGCATCATCGCCGGCCCTGTGGAGGCCAGCGGCCTGCAGGTGATGCACTTCAGCACCGATCGGCTGGTGCTGATCGTGCCCGCCGGCCACGAGCTGGCCAACCGCCGCCAGGTGACGTTGAAACAGACTCTGGCCTACCAGCACATCGGGCTGCACGACGGCAGCACCCTGCTGACCTTTCTGCGCGACCAGGTCGAGCGCATGGGTGAAACCCTGGCCCTGCGTATCCAGCTGTCGGGTTTCGAGGCCATCTGCCGCATGGTCGAGGCAGGCGTGGGCATCGGCATCATTCCCGAGTCGTCCGCATCGCGCCACAGCCACACCATGAATCTGGTGACCATCGCCCTGGACGAACCCTGGGCCGAGCGCGAACGCAGCATACTCGTCCGGGAGCTGGAGGCCCTGCCGGGGACGGTGCGCGCATTGATCAAGACGTTGATGCCTGCGAACTAGGCAAGCCATTACGCTCGGGTTATCTGACCGTCAGATCGGGTGCAGGACAGTGGTTCAGATTTGCACTGCAGAAGGATAAATCCTACTGTGGCGCGTCGTTTTGGATATGGACAATAAGGATATGGCCCAAATCATCCCAACACTCGGCGCGTGCCGTTTCGACTCGCCCGGGGAAAAACGCCTGGCTGAGCGCCTCGAAAAGAAACTCCCCGATGACTGGTTATGCTGGTTCAACGTGCCGGTTGGCCCAAAGGGGCTGCAACCGGACTTCGTCCTCCTGCACCCTGAAGTGGGCTTGCTCATTCTCGAGGTCAAGGACTGGAAGCTGAGCTCGCTGAAAGAGGTGACGATCAACGAGGTCATCAAGCTCGAGCACGGTCGCGAAGTCACCGTCATCAACCCCATGGCGCAGGCCCGCAAGAACGCGTTCGAAACGAAGGAAACGCTGGAAAAGGACCCCGCGCTGACCCAGAAGCCAGGCTCTATCCGAGCGGGCAAACTGTTGATGCCCTACACCTGGGGCGTCGTGCTGCCAGAGATGACGCGCAAGGAATTCACCTCGCTGCAAGCCGGTTCGGCCTTGCAAAGCGTGCGTGTCATCTGCAAGGACGAAATGTTCGAAACAGTGGATGCAGGCCTGTTCGAACAACGTTTCAAGGCCATGTTCGTGCAGCACTTTCCCGTGGCGCTGTCGGACGAGCACCTGGACCGCGTGCGTTACCACCTGTTCCCGGAAATCCGCCTGAACCCGGCACGTGCCCAGTTCGGGCTGTTCGGTGAGCAGGAGGCGCCCATGCCCAGCCTGATCAAGGTCATGGACCTGCAGCAGGAGCAACTGGCGCGTTCCATGGGCAGTGGGCACCGGGTGATTCACGGCGTGGCCGGCAGCGGCAAGACCATGGTCCTGGTGTACCGCAGCCTCTACCTGGCGCGCACCTCCAGCAAGCCGGTGCTGGTGTTGTGCTACAACAAGACCCTCGCAGCGCGCTTGAACCAGGTGCTCAAGGCGCACCAGCAAGACGTTCAGGTAGTGGCCATGAGCTTTCATGCCTGGTGTCGCAAGCTGCTGACCGATGCGCAGCTGCCCATCCCTCAACTCAAGGGGCAGAAGTTCTTCCAGGCGCTCGAGGACGATGTGCTCAAGCACATGGCGGACGGCAAGCTGGACGCTGATCGGTATGCCGCGATCCTGATCGATGAGGGCCACGACTTCAAACCGGAGTGGTTCCGCCTGGTCGTTCATCAACTCGACCAGGAGCAGGAAAACCTGCTGGTGCTCTACGACGATGCCCAGGCCATCTACCGCGGCAAGGCCACCCTTGCCTCGAAGATGACATTCAGCTTCGCCAGTGTAGGGATCAAGGCGTCAGGGCGGACCACCATCTTGCGCATCAACTACCGTAATACGTTGGAAGTGCTGTCGGTCGCGCATGCGTTTTCCAAGGATTTGCTCAGCGCCCGCGATGCCGAAGACGACCATATCCCGGTACTGGCTCCGCAAAGCGCAGGCCGGCGCGGCGACTTGCCGCAACTGCTCAGCCACCCAGGGCTTGTGCAGGAAGCCCAATGCCTTGTCGCCCGGCTTGAGCATGAGCAGGCAAACGGCCGGGCCTGGCAAGACATGGCCGTGATCTACCGAGAAGGTTTCCAGGCCACCTGGATCGAGGACACACTCAAGGCCGCGGGCATCCCGTACACCAGCGCCAAGACCGTTTCCAAACGCAGCGCGCTGTATGGCGAGAACACGGTGAAGATCGTGAGCATGCATTCGAGCAAGGGGTTGGAATTCGGGTTCGTGGTGATTCCGCGCTTGCACGAGATGCCGGTGCAGGGCGAAGACGAAGCCGATGAGATGCGCTTGCTGTATGTAGCCATGACCCGCGCCGTGGACAGGCTGGTGATGACCCATCAGACCCACTCCGGATTCACCGAACGCCTGCAGGAGGCAGTGGCTCAGGTTCAAGCGAGCCTTTAGCTGCTTGATAGTGCGGGACTAAGGGTTGCGCGGTATTAGTGGACGCGGCCTCGCCGGGATGCCGGACCGGCCGCGATGGGCCGCGAAGCGGCCCCAACATTTCAGCTCCACATTAGAGCTCAAGTCCTACCGTGCGGCTCACAACGGCCAGACTGCACAGGCCATCGATTGCAGCCTCTACAGACACTGCTCAGCCCCCCAAATAATCGCTTACCAGCTATAACTCACCCGCGCCGTCACCTCACGCCCAGGGTTGTAATAATCAGCCGTCCCCGAGCCCACCACGTGCTGTTCATCGAACAGGTTGCTCACGTTCACCGCCAGGTCGGTGCCCTTGGCGATCTGGTACTTGAATGCCGCGTCGAACAACGTGGTGCCGTCGGTCTTCTTGGTGTTGGCCGCATCCATGTAGTAAGCCCCCACGTACCGCGCACCCAGCCCGACACTCACGTCGGTCGCCGGAATGTCGTAGTACGTCCACAACGAAGCCGAGTGCTTGGGTGCGGTGGCAAAAGCGTTGCCCTTGAGCGAAGAGCCGTCATACAGCGACCCGCGTTTCACATCGGTGTCCATGTACGAATAGGCGCCAATCACGCTGATATCAGCCGTCACCTGGGCCTTGGCTTCCAGGTCCAGGCCGCGTGCGTGGGACTCACCGACGGTTTGCTGTTCGATGATGCCGCTGGGCAGTACCACAGCGATGGTGACATTTTCCTGGGTCAGGTCATACACCGCAGCGGAGAACATCGCGTCCATGCCGATGGGCGAGTATTTCACGCCCACTTCGTACTGCTTGCCGGTTTGCGGGGTGACGCCCACCTGGGGTGGGGACACCGACTCCACCATGCTCACGTACGTCGACACTTCGTCGTTGACGATGTAGGTGAGCGCCGCGCGATACGAGGTTTCCGACAAATCGTCGCTCTGCTTGGCGGCCCCGCCCACGTACTCGGTGCTGGACAGGTCCATGGAGTCATTGCGCACGCCAGCGGTGGCGATGACGCGGTCGTAGAACGAAAGGTTCTGCTGCATGAACACAGCCTTGGTGGTCACGTCCTGCTTCTTGCGGCTGTAGGGCTCGATGCCACGCGGCACGCCGGTGAACACCGGGTTGGCGATGTCGATCGGGGTGGCGAGGCTATAGACCGAGCGCTGCTTGGTCGAGGAGTCCAGGTACTCCACCCCCACCAGGGTGCTGCTGTCAATGTGCTCGAACTGCGCATCGTATTGCAGCATCAGGTTGCCGTTGAGCTGGTCGGCGTCGCTGTCGGTGCCGAACACATAGCGCGGGATGGTCGTGCCCACCCGCGTTGGGCTGTCGCTCAAGTAGGCGTAGCCAAAATCGTCGGTCAGTTCGCTGTAGCGCAGGTTGCCACGCAATACAAAGCCGTTGTCGAAGTCGTGGGTGATGTTGCCGGACAGGCTGGTGCGCTCCACATCGTGGAAGTTGTAGCCGGGCTCGCCGAAGAACTTGCTGCGGTCGTACTCCTTGTCCAGCGGGTAGCCACCGCTGTTGGGCGAGCTGTTGGTCTTCAGGTAGTCCAGCACCACGGTGGCCGAGGTGAAGTCGCTCGGTGCCCAGGTCAGCCCGCCCATCACCAGGCGGCTGTCGTCCCGGGAATGGTCGTACTCACGGTCGCTGTCCTGCAGCTTGGCCGTGAAGCGCCCCGCCACGGTGCCGCCTTCGTTGAGCACATCGCCCACATCGATGCCGGTCTCGGCATGGTCGTACGAACCGTAGGTCACGTAGCCCTGGCCGAAGCGCTCGAACCGTGGCTGTTTGGTCACGAAGTTGACCGAGCCGCCTGGGTCGGCGGGGCCGAACAGGGTGGAGTTGGCGCCGCGAATGATCTCGATACGCTCGTAGGCGTAAGGGTCTTCGCGCACGCCACGCATGGAGCTGAGCGTCAGGCCGTCACGGTAGGTGGTGGCCTGGAAGCCGCGAATCTGGAAGTAGTCGTTACGGTCGTCCGACCCATAGAAGTCGCTGATCACCCCTGGGGTGTACTGCAGCGCTTCTTCGGTGGTGCTGACGCTGCGCTGCTCCATCTCCTTGCGGGTCACCACCGATACCGACGCCGGGGTATTGAGGATGCTGGTGGCGACCTTGCCCCCCACCCACAACTCCTTGGCCACGACCGAGTTGATGTCGTCGTCGGCGCTGGCCTTGACCTTGGCATTGACGATTACCGGGGCCAGCCGGTAGTCCTCGGTGGCGCCCAGCTCCAGCGGGCCGGTGGGCTTGGGCTGGGGCAGCAGCAGGTAGGCGTTGGGGCCTTGCTGTTCAGATTGCAGGTCACTGCCCTGCAACAGCGAAGACAAGGCCGCTGCGGTACCCAGCGAGCCCTGGACGCCCGGCGTCGTCTGGTGGGCCACGCTTTGCGCGTCATACGAGAGGCTGATGCCGGCTTCCCTGGCAAAACGATCGAGCGCTGGCGCCAGCGGGCCTGCCGGAATGTTCCACTGCTTGAGCGGGCTGCTGCTGTCAGTGGCCGCAGGCTGGGCCAGGGCTGGCAGGACATGGCTGCCTACCACGAGCCCGAGCAAGGCACCACGCAGGGCTCGGTTCAGGGGGTGGCGCGGTGAAACCGGGGTAGAACTCATTCTCTCGCTCCGTAGCGTATCGGCGGGCGGCCTGTATTCCGGCCTTCCCTACCTGCCGAACGAGAATGAGAAAACACCTCATTTATTTTCAGATTAATTAACTTCGGTTGTAGGTTGGGTCCTACACCTTACCGATGGCCTGCCTCACTTTGCCCAGCAGCTCACCCATACGGAACGGCTTGATCAGCATGTCCATGCCATCGCCGAGAAACGCCTGCCGGTCCAACGCGGCATCGGCATAGCCGGTCATGAACAGCACAGGCAGTTCGGGCCGGTAGCCACGGGCAAGGTCGGCCAGCTCTCGGCCGCTGAGCGTTGGCAGGCCAACGTCGGTCAGCATCAGGTCCAGGCTCGGGTCGTCGCGCAGGTATTCCAGCGCCTGGTCGGTGGTCGAAGCCAGTGTGCAGTGGTAGCCGGCATCGGCCAGCGCTTCGGCCACCGACAGCCGCACCGAGGCCATGTCCTCGACGATCAGCACATGCTCGCCGTTACCCTGTAGATCGAGCCCACGCTCGCGTACCACGGGCACGGCTGCCTGCGCACTGGCCGGCAGCATCAGCGCCACTTCGGTGCCCTGCCCCACCACGCTGTTGAGCATCACGTGGCCGCTGGACTGCCGGGCGAAACCATAGATGGTCGACAACCCAAGGCCGGTGCCCTGCCCGACGGGCTTGGTGGTGAAGAACGGGTCGAACACCTTGTCCAGCAACTCAGGTTCGATGCCGGTGCCGTTGTCGCGCACGCTGACCATCACATAGGGGCCGTCGGCAAGATTGGGGTTTTCCTGGGACCAGATGGCGGCCGTGTCGAGCCAGATCCGCCCGCCCTTGGGCAGCGCGTCGCGGGCGTTGATCACCAGGTTGAGCACCGCGCTTTCCAGCTGCACCGGGTCGACCAGGGCGATGGCCGGTTGGGTGGAGAGGTTCAGGGTCAACGTGATGCGCTCGCCAATGGTGCGGGTCAGCAGTTCTTCGAGCGAGCGCACGTGGCGGTTGACGTCCACGGGCCGGGTGTCCAGCGGTTGCTGGCGCGCGAAGGCCAGTAGCCGATGGGTCAGCGAAGCCGCGCTGTTGGCCGAGCTGAGCGCAGCTTCGGCATAGCGCGGCACTCTGTCGACACGGTTCTCGGCCACCCGTTTGCAGATCAATTCGAGGCTGGTGATGATGCCGGTCAGCAGGTTGTTGAAGTCGTGGGCGATGCCGCCGGTCAAGCTGCCCAGCGCCTCCATTTTTTGCAGTTGCACCAGCTGCGCCTCGGTGCGTTCGCGCACGGCCACTTCATGGGCCAACTGGCTGGTCGCGTCGTCCAGCCGGGCCAGGTGCGAGCGTTCGCGGTGACGGTGCTCGGTGATGTCCTCGACGAACACCAGGCACAAACCCGGCGCCTGATACGGCGAAAGCTGCCACTCGGTCTCGCGTACATGGCCATGTACCTGCATGCTCAAGGTGCCCTGCCAGCGCTCGCCAGCCATGAGGTGCTCGCGCAGGCTGGCCAGCGCCGCCTCCTGCCCATCGGCGAAGCAGTCGTGCAGCTGCTCGGGGTGGCGGTTGTCCTGGATCAGGTAGCTGAACGCCTGGTTGCATTCATGCACCTTCAGCTGGGCGTCCATCACGGCAATCGGCGCCGACACACTGGTGAAAATCTCGCGAAAGCGTGCCTCGCTCTGGCGCAATGCGCGCTCGGTGTCGCGCACGCGCAGCAAGGTGCGCAGGGTGGCCAGCAGCACGTCCGGGTCGACGGGGTGAATCAGGTAGGCGTCGGCGCCAGCGTTCAGCCCGGTGATGATGTCGCCGCTCTGGATCGACGCGGCCGACACATGAATCACTGGCAGCAGCGCCGTGCGTGGGTCCTGACGCAGCAGCCGGACGATGTCGAAGCCGCTCATATCCGGCAGGTTCACGTCCAGGATCAAGGCGTCGATCTGGCTGTCGCGGATCAGCGCCAGGCCCTCGCCGCCCGTGCCGGCCTCCAGTACCTGGTACCCGTGCACCGCCAACCGCCTGCGCATGGCGTAGCGGGTGGCAACGTTGTCATCGACGATCAGCAGGCGCACATCGGCATTCATTCAGTGCTCTCCGGGGCGAGGGCGAGCGGGATCACCACGAAGAAACAGGAGCCGACGCCCGGCTCGCTCTCAACGCCCACATGACCTCCCAGCAGCTCGGCAAAGCGCTTGCACAGCGACAGGCCCAGGCCCGTACCGCGCAAGCGTTTCTGCAACGGCGAGTCCACCTGGGCGAAGTCTTCGAACAGGGTACCCAGCAGCTCCGGTGCAATGCCGATACCCGTGTCGCTCACGGCGAAACGGATACTGTCATCGCCTTCCAGGCAGGCGGAAATACGCACTTCGCCCTGTGAGGTGAACTTCAGGGCATTGGAAATGAAGTTGCGCAGAATCTGCGCCAGCTTCTTGTCATCGGTGTACAGCCGCGGCAGGCCGGCATGTTCTTCGAAGATGAGGTCCACGGCCGTGGCATCGACGATGGGCCTGAACATGCCTCGCAGGGCGGCGAACAGGTCGAACATGTCGAACCAGGCCGGCGAAATGGTGATGCGACCGGCTTCGATCTTGGCCAAGTCGAGCAAGTCGTCGACCATGTCGGACAGCTCGCGGGTAGCGGTACTGATGAAGGTGACCTGACGGTGCTGTTCCGCCGACAACGGCCCGTCGAGCTCGTCGGTCAGCAGGCCGGTGATGCTCAAGATCGAGCCCAGCGGGGTGCGAAACTCATGGCTCATGTAGGACAGGAAGCGGCTTTTGAGGTCCGAGGCCTGGCGCAGGTGCTCAGCCTGGGTATCCAGCTCGGCATACAGCGCCAGCACGCCCTGGTTGGTTTCATCCAGCTCGGCGCGCAAGGCGTCGTTCTCGGCTTGCAGGCGGGCAATCAGTGCGGCATCAGCCATTGGGCAGCTCCAGGTCGATGACAAGCACGGTGACATCGTCCCGGCCTCGGCAGAAGTCGCGGTGCAGCACCGCAGCGATCACGGCCGGATGACGGTGCACCAGGCCAGGGTAATCCTTGAGGTTCCACCGGGACTGCAGGCCATCGCTGTACATGATCAACACATTTCCGTTCAGATCAGCGTAGTCGAACACTTGGGTTTTTCTGAATTGCCCGCCGACGATGCCGGGCATTGACGCCAGGCCTCGTGATTGGCTGCCATTGACCAGGCTCGCGCCGATGTTGCCGATGCCGGTGTAGCTCAGCCGTGCATTGCAGCCGTCGTAGTGCGCCAGGGCCACGGCGCCACCGCGTGTGCCTGCCATCGCCTGGTGCATGGCCAGAAGCTGCTGCTGCGGGTGGGCGAACGGTGCCTGTGCGAACACTGCCGCGCCCGCCTGGGCTGCCGCTTCGGCTTCGCTGCCATGCCCCAGCCCGTCGATCACCAGGGCGCTCACGCGCTGCCCATCGAATGTCAGGTGCCAGGTGTCGCCGCAGGCTGGGTCGCCATGGAGGGCATGCTGGCTGACGCCGAAGCGCAGGTCAGTACCTGGGTCATTCTGGGCATACAACCGCGCCAGAACCACGGCTCCCCGGGTATCGGCATAGACGTCGAAGACTTGAGCCTGGCGGGCGATGGCGCCCAGGCCGATGCCTTGGGTACCCGCCGACGAATAGCCGTCGGCCAGGCAGGCTTGGGCATCGAACCCTTGCGCGCGATCGAGGGTGAGCACTTCGATGCCAAACCTGCCGTCACCGCGCGGCAGCGCCCGCAGATGAAGCTCGCCGTGCCCGGCATGCTTGAGCACGTTGGTGCACAGCTCGGTCACCACCAGCGCGACACGTCCGGCGTCCGTTTCGTCAAGACCGTGGGCCTGTGCAAGTTTTTGCGCGATCCGTCGAGCGTGGCCAACGTCACTGGGGTCAGCCAAGGGTACGACGCAGGTCTGGCTGGCAGCGATGCTCACGCCCATCGTGTGATCGTCACACGGGTACCCTCGCCAGGTGCGGTATCCAACTCGAACTCATCCACCAGGCGCCGCGCGCCGGTCAGGCCCAGGCCCATGCCAGCGCCCGAGGTCCAGCCGTCGGTCAACGCCAGGCCGATATCGGGAATGCCAGGGCCTTCGTCACGAAAATGCAGGCGCAGGCCCACGCGACCGAAGTCCTCCAGCACCTGCCAGTCCATGTCGCCGCCACGGCCGTAGACCACGGTGTTGCGGGCCAGCTCGCTGACGGCGGTGACCAGCTTGGTCAGGTCGACCAGGCGCATGCCGCACTCGCCCGCCAGCTTGCGGGACAACTGGCGCGCAAGGACCACATCCTGCTCGATGCGCACCGGCAGGCTACCGCTGTCGCGCACATTCATTTGCGGGTCACACGCTGACGCAGCACTTGCATGCCGCGTTCCACATTCAAGGCGGTACTTACCCCAGGCAACGTCAGGCCCAGTTCCACCAGGGTGATGGCTACGGCAGGCTGCATGCCGACCACCATGGTCTCGGCGTCCATGATCCGTGACAGGCCCGAGATGCTGGCGATCATGCGCCCGATGAACGAGTCGACCATGTCCAGTGCCGAGATGTCGATGAGTACGCCGCGGGCGGAGGTGCTGCTGATGCGGTCGGTCAGGTCTTCCTGCAGGGTGAGGGCCAGTTGGTCATGCATGTCCACCTGGATGGTCACCAGCAGGAATTCCCCCATCTGCAGGATCGGGATACGCTCCATGGCTCAGGCTCGCTGGCCGAGGTCGCTGCCCACGCGGGTCAGGGCCAGCTTCAGGGCATCGGCCAGGTTGGCCTTGGTGGTCAGGGTGCCAAGGTCCAGGCCCAGGTGCACGATGGTCTGGGCGATCTGCGGGCGGATGCCGCTGATGATGCAATCGGCGCCCATCAGGCGAATGGCCGTCACGGTCTTGAGCAGGTGCTGCGCCACCAGGGTGTCCACGGTGGGCACGCCCGTGATGTCGATAATGGCGATTTCCGAACCGGTGTCGACGATGCGCTGCAGCAGCGACTCCATGACGGTCTGGCTGCGCTGGGAGTCGAGGGTGCCGATCAATGGCAAGGCCAGCACACCGTCCCACAGTTTGACCACCGGCGTGGACAGCTCCAGCAGTTCTTCCTGCTGGCGGCGAATGACGTTTTCACGGCTCGCCTGGTAAGTGCGCATGGTGTGCATGCCCATGCTGTCGAGCAGCTCGGACACGCGCCAGAGTTCCTCGGCCAGCGTGGCCGGGTCGGCGCTGTAGTGCGATTGCAGCAAGGCGAACAGCGGACGCTTCAGGGCGTAGATGAAGTACACGGTCTGGTGGGAGTCATGGCCCATCTGCGCGCGCGATGACGACAGCTTTTCGAGGAACCGGCGTACGGCCTCCCAATCGGCGGCTGCCAGGTTAGCGCCAGCTTGGCCCTTCAAGCCCTGCACCAACAGTTGCAGGAACTCGCGGGTCTCTTGGGCCAGCACCTGTTCCTTGACGTTGCGCGTGGCACCGTTGGCTTCCAGGCCTGCCAACCACTGGGTCAGCAACTGGTCCTGGTTGTTTTCGACCGCGTCCAACGTACTGCTTTGCAGTGCTGCCATGTATCTGAGCTCCTGTGGTGAAAGCGGGCACCTTCACGCTATGACCGGGTGTTTTGTGAGTGACAGTTACTGGCCGGAATAGTTGTCCGGGTGGCGCATTTAATTGCATTAGGCCATCGGATGGTAGTCCAGGGAGGGAATAAATTTTGGAGCGCCTACCACGGTTGATCCACAAAGGGCAGCGTCGGCCAAAAACCGATGAAATGCCGCACAGTGCTGGCCAAATGCCCTAACGCAGGCGCTTAATTTTCTTGTCAAAAAGTTGATACGCCAGTATTTTTGATACAGAATTAAAAACAGGATGCATTTAAGCGTATTTACATATGCTTTAGCCAGGTACAGGGAATGGACACATACTGCTTCAAAGGCTCACCTACGCCTCCCATCGAGTCGCTCGACCTAACGACCAAGGGTGTGATGGGTCATTTTGCCAGAGAAACCCGCAGTGCCCAGCTACAGACCTTACTGCTGAGCATGAACACGCTCGATCACTGGGCGATCGATCAAGACCATGCTGATGGGTCGCCGCAGTTCGACATTCAGCTACTGCTGCAGGAGGTCCAGGACTTAATGGATGGCTGTGCCAGCTCGCTGCACCAAGTGTCTCGTCCATTTGCCGAAATGCTGGCCCACCTGACCACTCCACGCTGCACCTACTTGTTGCAGTACGTCATCCAACAAAATGCTGCCTTTAAACCCGCGCTGGCCCCTTTGCTAGCGGACGACGGCTCTGAGTCTCTTGAACTGAGCGTATTCCGACAGCGGCTGGAGGTTTTTACCAAGGCCCGATTGCTCAGCGAGATCTTCTCGAACGAGCGCCTGTGCGAGATTTCACAGATCATGGAGAATTACGCAGATGTATAACGGACAGCGCATGCTTGGAGCAGCGGCAAGTCAATCTGTGGGCGCTCGCGCAGCATTAGGCAGTGTGCTGGGCCTGTGGCTGATGGCGGCACCCGCCTTCGCTGCAACCAGTAGCTTGGGGGCCACATCCAGCGAGCTGATCTCCCAACAGAACTCAGTCGTCGCGGACGCAATCAAGGCGGACGCTGAAGATTGCGCCACTGGCCAAAAAGAAGGCTCGATTGGCGCGGCCATCAACGATGCACTGTTGATACACACCGAGCTGTCTGCGGCAACCCCTAACGTCGAATCGCTGTTCAGTGCCACGGCAGACTGCTTCGGCGGGCTCGGCAGTCTGTTCGATCTATCAGGATCCATCCCAAGCCTGGGTGCGATCTTGGCGTCGGCCCAGCAGGCGGTACTGAAGTACGCACAGAAGAAAGTGTGTACCGCCGTGCAGCAAGTAGCCTCGATGGTGACCACGCCCATCAACCAAGCTATTGGCAAAGTCAGCAGCGGTACTTCCATCGGCGACCTCAACGGCCTTACCAACGGAATGGTCAGCAAAGGCATGAGCACCCTGGATCCTGAGCTGGGTGCGAGCTATCACAAGCCTGCAGCTGGGTACGAAGCCACCTATACCGTGGATGTAAACCCGTTCAATTACGTCCAGACCGACTTCGGCGGCGGCACAGGTGCTGGGACAACCCCCACCCCGACCACAGGCAGCCCGTCTGCGCCCAGTACCCCAGCACCGGTACCCAGTACCTCATCTGGCGCATCTTCAAGTGGCGGTGCCAGCTCCTCATCAAGCAGCAGCGGGTCGCCCAGCTCGGCCGCAGGCCTGTTCAACTAGGGTCCATGGCATGAAAAAAATTGCAGCAGCTCTGGCTATCGGGCTCAGCACGGCCGCCGTGGCATTGCCCGCACAGGCTTTGTCCTGGGCCTCGGTACTTACATTCATCAGCACCATGCAAACGGAAATGAGCGCGTGGGCGATCTCGGTCAAGCAGACAGCGCTGTCGGCCAATGTGGTTTCGCAGATGGATGCCGACGCCAAGAAACAGTTGGCCAATGCGGTGGGTGCCATCGACATGTCGAACCGTGCCGTCAAGGCAGTCTCATCGTTCGATCCGGCCGTAGGACAACCTGTCACGATCAAATGCACCGCACAGGAACAAGGCAAACTGTTCGTCGAAGCCCAGTCTCAACGCGAAAAGGACGCCGCGCATCTGATGGCTTCATACGCATCTCAGCGCGTAGGCTCGCGCGCCAGTGCCGACGAACAAACCTTGTCCATGCACCGTACAACCTACTGCACGGTTTCCGAGGCCAGGCAGGGCATGTGTGCACTCAACGCCAATGGAATGCAGGGCTGGGATGCCGACTACGCCGGTCCATTCAGCGAGCGAACGCTCGCACCTGAAGGCGAAACGGCGGCACTGGCTTACGCGGCCATGATCACCGACCAGCGAGCCGAGGCGCACATCGATTGCAAAACGGCCGCCTGCAACGCCGCGCAGGCGCAGCAGCTGGCCGCTTCGGCCACCAGCGCCATGGCAGCCAACTCTCTCGTAGGGCAAGTGACTGACCGTCGCGTACCCATGCTCACAGGGCAGTGATATGAATTTTCGACTCAAGATAGCAGGCATCGTCGCAGGGTCGACCCTGATGTCCAGCGTTTGCTACGGTGCGTTGTACGGGTTCGGTCCGGCGGAGGCGTGGACAGAGGCGCAACTGGCCATGTTGACCACTTCGGTATCGGCCAATATCGGGGCATTCGGCACCAGCTTCGGTGGCCAGATGACCTACAAGTTCGAGCAGATCATCTCGGCAGTCGCCATCGCCACCAAGCAAGAAGCACTGTCTGCCAACGTGGTCGCGGACAATAACCGACAGACCGCCGAACAGCTGGTCAACGCCATTCGGGCGCAGCAGGAAAACTCTGCACTGGCCAAGACGTGGCTGGATTTCAACGCAGGCACTGGCCAAGGCTTCGATCCGTGCGGCACCGTGGCCAAGAACAAATCCATGGACCTGGCCTTCACGACCATGGCCGCCAGAGCCAAACAGGCGGTCGGCACGCTGGACGCCTCGCCAGGGCGGCTGGTGAAATCGGCGCCTGAGGCCATGCAGCAACGGCTGAACAATCATCGTGAGAAGTTCTGCACACAGGCTGAGGCCGATGCCAACCTGTGTACGCTCAGTCCGCTACCAGGCGGCGACACCAACGCCGCGCTGCTGTTCGAGCCAGCAGATGCCGATTCGCTGACCACTGACGCACGTACCGCCTACATACAGCACGTGATCGGCCCGCCCGACCAGGCACTGGACAAGAATGCCGGTGGCACACCAGCCGGCGAAGCCTATTTGGCACAGAAGAATCGCAAGGATGCGCTGCTGTCGGTACCTACCTACAGCCTGGCGATGATCGACGCGGCCAACACGCGCACGAAAGAGTTCGGTGGCAAGTCTCCGAATGAAGTTTTGCGCCTGCGCGTTAACCAGTATTTCGGCGGCAAGGAATCGCAGCAGTGGTCGGGCAATCTCGCTCGCCAGACCCAACGTGGGTTGCTGGTAGAGGCCGCCAAGATGGGCGGACTGGAAGTATGGATACACCACCAGCAGTATGAGCAGAACCAGCGTCTGCTGGCTAACCTGGCCTCCCTGGTGATTGCCTCCTCAGACAACATGGCGGGGCCTTTGGAAATGCGCTACCAAAAGGTCCTTTCAGAAACCGCCAAGCAGCAGGTGAAGTAAGGTGGACATGAAAAAGGATTTCGACCCGTCACGCGAGTCGCGCAAATGGAAGGTGTCATTTGGCATTTCGTTGGCACTCACGTCCACGTTGGCGTGGGCTTACTGCCCACCCCAGTATCAAGAGACCGTAGTCGCGCCAGCCTTCACCGCCGCCACTCAGACGCTCAATGCCGCCATGTCGGCAGTGGACGCGTCGTTGTCGACGCTGCTCGAGACCGAAAGCCAACGCCTGACGTCGGCCATAGCTGTCTTGACCAAGCAGAAGGCGTTGTCAGCCAATACCATGGCAGAGGCCGGTCGCAACTCCGCCCTGCAGACAGCGAACGCTCTTAACGTTCTGGCCCAGACAGAGCGGGTCAAGCAGGCGCGCTTCGATTACGGTGGTGAATTTGGTCAAGGTTATTCGCCCTGTACGGTGTACGCCGCGCGCCAGGTAATCAGTAACCGGGATGCAGACATGGCAACCGAGGTGCGCCAAAGGGTTCGCTCTGAAGTGGCTGCAGCACCCGGCACCTATGCCGACCCTATCGCTACACAAGCGGAACTGCTCAAGGCTCGCCAGTCATTCTGCACTCAAGACCAAGCCGACTCTGGCTTGTGCAAGGGTGTAGGTACCATGCCGGGGGCCGACCTTACCGTGGCCACGCTGTTCGAACCTGCCATGCAAGATGAGCCTTTATACAACGCCAAAGTCAGCTTCGTGAACAACGTCGCAGGTCTGCCCGATGGCCCGGTCCCTGCAGCGGCCGGGCAGTCGGCAGCCACCGCTGACTATGCCTTGTCAAAGGCCCGCAAAGATGCACTGGTATCGCCGGCCATCGCCACGTTGAAGGCCATCCAGCTGGATTATTCCGGCGTCGAGGGCAAGGAAACGGGCATTGACCTGCCCCTCGCCCAGCACTTTCGCACAGAGGTCAAGCGCTACTCGGGCAATACGAGTGAGTACAACAACTGGGCACGCGTAATGGCAGCCCAGAACGAACGCGGGGCCCTGGTCGAGCTGCTGAAAATCAAGGCGCTGGACTTGGCGATTCTGGAAAAACAGTACCGCCAGTACGAAAACATGGAAGCCCAATTGGCCTCACTGGTCTCGATGCAAGTGACCAGCAGTGGGGCACAGGCACGCACCAGCGAAGCGGCTGAAGATGCAGCCAAACAGAACGTACAACGGAGCGTCAGGTGACGGAGCATCCCGCATGAACACAACCGTTATGCGTGGCATGGTTGCCATCACGCTGATTGCCATTGCCCAAGCAGCCCGGGCAGACACATGCATGGTGTCTCCTACGGACAAAGAAGTGGTCTCAGGCCGTTTCGGCAAGTTCCGTGGCGGGGGCGCAGGCAACTTTGGCTCAGCCAACAAGAAAGCGCACATGCACGATGGCCTGGACTTTTCCACCAGCGGTTCGTCACAGCCGGTTTACGCGACCACCGAGGGTAAAATCGTCTTTGCCGGCCTGCGCGGCTCGGCCGGCAACGCCGTGCTCATCGAACGCGCCAATGGCGACGTGGTGGCCTATTACCACCTGAGCGGCTTCGCCAATGGGGTCAAGCGCGGGGCCACGGTCAAACCCGGGCAACAACTGGGCTTGTCGGGCAACACGCCCAGCGCGTCGATGGTCAAGCACCTGCACTTCACCTATGGAACGGCTGCCAAGGATTCGGCCCGTGCCAAGGCGTTCGCTGAAAACGCGCACAAGGGTCCTTTCAATGCTGGGCAGCTAGCGCCTGTGTTCAACCGCCAGGCAGACATTGGTTGGAAAACTGACCCAGCCCCCTATTTCTGCCAAACTTACCCTATTCAGGACGGGCACCCAGAGCATTATCCGATCCTGGGCAAGGACACCAAGGCCCAGCACGAAATCCTGTTCGGCAACGTGCCATCAGGTGGCGTGCAGCCGGACTCGACAGTGGAACCTGTGCAAGTGGCAGCTGCCAACGCCGACGCGGCGCTGGCGCAGGCTGACGGCAAGGTACCTGCGACGTACCTGTCCGATGCCGATGGTTACGGTGCGCTCCCTACTCCGCCCATAGGTGGGTATGACACGATGTCGGTCGCTGAAATGTTGACGACTGAAGCCACCAGACGGTTTAGCGATGCAGAGTGGAACACCAGTATCACCCACGTTTCCAGTCGCGCCCTCTGGGTGGACTACAACCGAGCGGTAGGGGTTAGTAACTATCTCTCGGAAGCGATTTATCGCAAGAAAGAAAAAGTTGAAGCACTGCTTGCCGTTTACGCGTCGCAGAAATTGGCAGGTCAACGGGCACAGACCGAATGGGCGCGAGATCGCGCTCAGAAAGGAGCTGTTACCAGATCCATTAGATAATGCGGCGCATACGAAAGGTAGAAACAGATGGAACCCAAAGACACCGCCAAGCCTGCTTCATCCATCGCTGATTCGGCTGCGAGGGCACAAGCCCAGGCCGACCATCGCTATGCGGGCATTTTGGTCCATCACGGTGCAGCGCCTTCTGAAGACGACTCCACGCATCAGGGCAATTATTACGTCATCTTGAAGACCGACGCGGGTGAGCAGACGCTATGGGCCCCTGGTTTGGAGCAGGCGATGCAGGAAACGGCGGTCAAGGCGGGCGAGCCGATCATGCTAGCCAGTGAAAGCGTCGGCTCTGCGGTAACATGGCGCGCGCGCTCAATCGACGCTGCAACGCTCGAAACCATGCCATTTGCCACACCGGCTTCAATCTCGCCAGCCGCTCAGTCGTCCGCCATGCCCGCCACTTCCCTGGCCCCAGAGTTACTGCAGGCGATCATGAGCGTGGTGTCACCAAAAGAGCCAGAACAGACAAACCTTGATCCTGGCGATATCCAACGCATGAACGACTCGCTAAAGGGTGACGAAGCCAAACCAATAGCGTTGCCTCAACCCCCCGAGAATGGTGCTGAGACTCTGCTAAAAGGGACTGCGCAGTTGGCAGAGGGTGTTGCGTCGCTGACCGGCGCAGCCATGCAGGGCTTGGGCAGGGGGGCCAGCGCGCTGGCCGGCGCGCTAAGCGGTTCGGGCACCGAAAAAGGCGATACAGCGCCTGTCATGGCAGCACCGGATGCATTGGCGGGTCGGGTGCCGGTACTGCCCCGGCTCTCGGAGTATCGCGTCGACCAAGTCGAAAAGGCGGGTAACAACTATCACAAGGCCCATGAAGCGTTCTGGGCGGCCGACAAAATGCCCGAGGTCCATCGGGAAATCGAAAACCGTGCCAATGAGGCAGGTCTTACCGTCACGCAAGTGATCGAAAAGATGAAGCCGGATGGAGAATACAGCGACCTGCATCAGACGTTCGTCAATGCCGTTGCGCAGTCACCTGAAGCGCAAGGCAACAAGAAAGTCATGGACAAGGCGCTGACAGGGTGGGCAAAACAGTATGGCCGCGCTCAGGAAGAGCTATTGAACCCTGAAACCGAGGGCAACCCCCACTACGAGAAGCTCAAGGATCGGCTGGAAACCTCCAGCGCCAAGATGCACCAGGACGCAGGCAACACTCCGGCCTTTGCCGGTGAGGGCCAGTCGCATATTGAACGGCTCAGGGAAGTCATGGAACGCATTGCCGAGCGCCTCAAGGAAGTGGTCAAGGGCATTGTCGACCTTGTACGCAACAGCTTGCCAGGCTCATCGCGTGACAACGACTTCGCGCCCTGAGGCGCACACGCTCTCGACCATCCAAATTGCCCTGCAAGGAGAATGCAATGCCCGTGTACAACGACTGGAACGAAATAACCGCCACGCCCGAAGCTCATCGGGACTTTCTTCGCGTAGTCGATGCCAGCGTGCAGGCAGGCGCCAGCGGCCAGGATCTCTACCATAAGCTCAACCGGGAAATAACGGTAGCTGACAAACCGTTCAGCCAGGCCTTTCATTTGAACAACCTCGAGCGCAATTCCAGCGGTTGGGACACTGATGAAACGCCAGACCCGGTAAAGCTGGAAATCGTCGAACTGACATCGCGCATCAAGCAGGCTGATCCCAATTACGACCTGGCGCATTTCATGGTGGGCTACGAATACATGATCGAGGAAATGAAGGAGCGCGGCGTGGAAGTGAATGCCGGCCTGGACCACACCGATCCTGCGCCTAAACGTCTTAGTGGTTCGGATTATGAACCAGGTCTCTGAAATCGGGAGTCAACCTGTGAAAGCACATAATGCAAGTCTGCTGTTAGCGGGCTTAATGGTCATGACCAATGTCGTGCATGCGCAGCAGCCCGTTGACCCGCTTCCAGAAAGTACCGAAGGACAATGGCAGGAGTTGCCTCGCAGCACCATCTATATGGCCGTACCACGACAGGTCACGCCGGTTGACGCTTATCGCTCATGCGCCAATCGCTATGAAGGAGAAAGCTGCGATTTCTCGACGCCGCGCCAAGGCACGGTCCAAGGCGTGTGCCAAGCGCCGCAAATGCGCCAGCCGCCCGCCTATGGCTATGAAGTACAGCAATATCCGGCCCAGGTTCGCACTGGACTGGTGTGCGCGCCAGTAGATGGGCAACCTGAAGAGACTGGAGAACAGTCCGCCAACCCTGGACACGAGACGCCCTACCCTACGCAGCATTCGGAACAACCGCCCTACTAAGATCAACCCAGTCTTTGCTGGACCGGCGGCTAAGGGACTGCCTGCTACTCGCGAAGCAGGACAGCACCTGAACTGCCGCTCACGAACGCGGCCTAGTCACCGGCACGAACCGGCGCATCGGGGGACAGCATGTGCTGGATGAAAGCCAGGGTTTCGGGCAGATGCTTGCGAAACAGATCGTCCTTCTCTGGCGGCGCTTGGATGTCGCCCAGCTCCATGCTCTGGGCCACCTGCTCCTGATAGATTTCGGCGAACCGGGCCCTGATGTGAGAGGCTTCAGCCGTATCAGGGGCAACCAGCTCTCGCAAAAGCATTTGAGCAGTATGGGTGAATATAAGGCTACGTTTGTACTGTTCCGTCTTCTGGCATGACTGCGCATAGGTGGCTTTGTACTGCATCTCCATGGCCGCGATGATGCGTCCCTGAAGACCCTCAGCGTTACGCAAACGGATCACTTCCTCAGCGCTCGTGTCGTGCTGGCTCTGCTCGGCTCGAGCTGTTTCGACCTGCGCGGCCTTGGCCAACTGCTCGATCATCACATCAATGACCTTCTGCTGATGCGCCAGCTTTGCGCGCAGCTCTATTGCCTCGTCGAAGTACAGCCGAAAGTTCTCGCGCAGGGGGTGCAGTTTTTCGTTGGCGCGGGCGATGCCGGCATTCCAACCTTCGGCATAGCCGTACTCACGTCCTTGCTCGAAACCTTCACTTTGCCCCTGCCGCCGACCTTGGTCACGGCCGATTTCCAGGTTGGCGATCGCTTGCTGCATGGAGCCGTTGTAGCCTCCATCGAGCTTCATGTTGCCTTTGGGCGCCTGCCAGTTGTGATCCATGACCTAACCTCCAGTGCACTGGCAGCGGTCAGGTCGCCACGCCAGTGTCGCCAGGGTGTGCCTGGCTTGTCGTCTTGATCTGCGCCCCGACTGCGTGCTCAGCTTGTGCCTGGGGCAGGGAGAATTCGCTTAGGCGATGGACGGCCACCGCCACCCAGTCCCCACCGAAGCGCTCGTCCTCAAGTACCGACTTGAGCGCCAGGATTGGCACACAGTGATCGGCACTCCCTTGGACATAGAACGCAGCCGTCCATTCGGGCAGCAGATGGCAAATAGTTTCAGGAGCATGCACAGTGAACATCAATACCAGCAAGCCCGCCATCGCTTTCACCTCACGGCTGGGCAATGCATCGGCCAACCAAAACGCCACTTCGGTGAGCTGACCGGCCTCGATGGGCAGCAGAGCCAGAATCTTGCCCCCAGTGCGGTCCACGACGATGCCGGGCTCAAGGTCTACCAGCCCGGCCTCATAGGCAAGCGTTTCATAGCGTATGGGCAGTGTCTCGAGAAAATGTTCGAGCAGTGTGTACATCTCGAAGGCTGCCGGAATGTCTTTCTGAATGGCTGCGCGGCTGCTGGCCATGACTCCGACGAACCCACCCCCTTCCTGAGCAAATACATTGCCGCCGATGGCTTGTCGCACTAACTGTTCGAGCTCTTCGCGCGAATGCATCCTTAACTCCTTGCTCTGCGGTCAGACGCCGGACAGGCCCTCACCATCAGGGTTTGTGTACAAATTCGAATTCCACCCTACGGTTGGCGGCGCGCCCTGCCTCGGTATCGTTGGGCGCAACGTAATGCCCAACCTGCCCTTGCGCACTGATCTTGTGCGCCGCGACACCCTGACGTACGAGGTACCATCTGGCCGCCTCCGCTCTGGATTGCGCCACGCGGCGGTTGCCCTCCAGCGTACCGACGCTGTCGGTGTAGCCCAGGATGCGTACTTGGTCGGCGGCATTGGCAGCCTGCACCAGCGCCTTGCCGTCGGCGGCGCTCGGCCCGAACCTGGAATGTCCAAAAGCGAAATTCAACGTCATGTGGTTAATCGACGTCTGAATCTGCTCCTGCTGTGCGCGAATGGCCAGGAGCTCTTGGCGACTACCCTGCGCGTCAGCCTCGGATGCTGCAAGGCGCACTCGCAGACTTTGGATTTCCTGGCGCAGTGCTGCAATGGTCTGCTGCAGCTGGGCCGTGTCCTGGCTCAACACGGCGGAGGTGACATGAGGCAAAGGCGGTGCAGTATTCTCGATCAATTCAAAACCGCCAAATGCCTTGGGAGCCAATGCTATGCCCAGCCCAGCGAATAACCCGGTTAACAAGCGGCGCTTCGGGGTGCGACAAACGTTCATGTATTTCTCCAGAACCGCAATAACAGGTAAACGACGGCGGACCAGCCATAGCCCAGCACAAGCGTAAGTGCACCGGCCAGTAAGTAGGTGCGTACGGGATTGACATAGGCTTGCCCCAGCGGCTGCAAATCGGGGAACAACGCGGCAGGAAACCACGCGCACATCAGGGCTATCAGCGGTGCTAGCCACAGCCCTAGATACAGCCTTCGCGCATTACCCTCGCGCGTCCACCAGGCATACCAGCCCAGGCCCGCCAGGTATGCCGGCAGAAGCATCACGCATAGCACCAGCACTGTGTAGGACAAAGCAGCGGCATAGAAACGAGGCGAACCCTGTGCCATCTCGCCCATCAGCGTCGTGACTACGGCAACGGCAAAGGCAAGCAAGGCGCCTAACAGTGGGACAGACATCAGCCACATCGCCACACGGCGCTCACTCGCCGGTACACCAGGCTGGATCGAAGGGGGTAGTGGATAGGACATGGCTCGTCACTCCTTGTCAGGGCCAGTCAGCCGATCCAGCCGTTGCACTAGGATGAACACTGGGAGCATCCTGTTCGGGGCTGTCAAAAAGGCTTGTTAGAAAAATGCTCTAAAGGCGGCCGAGTATGAGTTTTTGGGGTATCGATCGTCAAGGTAATAAAAAACCCTGATCATGCGCCTTCCTTGACCATTCATGGGGCTTAAAGCACACTTAACACATCAAAAAAACATTTTTCTTATACCCAATTATTACTGGTTTGACCCCAGAAGGAACTGATACATGAGAGTTGTTTCTCTAGCGCTGCCCATGATTGCCGCCTTTGTCTGCATCACCGCTCAGGCTGGTGCCCTCGACCCTGCCGAAGCCAACGCACGCATCGCTCAGGTACTCACCTGCAAACGGCCCATCACGCCGGAGAAATTTGCCGAGCTGGTCACAGCGGCCAATGGCAAAGTAATCGTTCAAGCGTCGGACTTGTCGGATGCCGAATACACAGTGCCCAATCCCATTGATGTTTTTGGTCGCCCGATTACACAACTCTCGGTGCATTCAGCTACCGATGGTGAGGGTGACTTCAACGAGTTCACCGGCGCCTTCTCAGGCGAGAGCATCGAGACCGTTGCCAAACTGGCGGACATCCCTCGGGACGATCTTGGCCATTACACAAAAGAAATGGGTAACCATGACCTGTCATTGCGGGCAGAGGCTGGCAGTACATACATCAGCTGTGCCAATGACAAACGCACCGTTGTAAAGGCCATCAAACGTACTGCCCGGGACGCTGCGCAAGCCGTCAAACGAGTGGGTCAGTAACACGCCACCTGCAAGGCCTTCGTCTTGGAAAGCGCATCTTTGAGAGGGGGGTTATACCCCCTCTCAGGTCGGAAGGGGCACGCGGGGGCAGGAAGCAAAATCGCGAATAGCCAAGCGTTACAGTGAACAGTATCGCTCTGCGAACTGATGAATACCGCTGGCAGCCTGACCCTGAATCTGGGCTTGCTCGAATGCCCAACCCAGGGTCACGGCATCCAACTCGAACCCTTCCTCATTGGCCTTGCGTGCTATGAACCAAAGCGCTCGCATGACGAATAGCGGGTCACTGTTGAGCCGCTCATCACAAGCGATGCGCATGACCTCGACCAAGGTTTGCAGAGCTTTCTCTTGTTCGTGCCGCCGGGCGAACTCCACCAGGGTACCGAGCGCAGCGGGGTTCAGAGAAGGATGGATGGACAACGGCGTGCAGTTTGTTGCATCCAGTAAATCCCAGTAAGTCACGCCATCTTTGCACACCATTGCCACACGCCGGCCGCCCGCCATATCGTCCAGTTCGATAAAGGTACCTGGCTGATACTTTTCGATTTTCATGTCGTAACCCTGACAAATTGCCCGATCCAGTGATCGGCGTGCTCGTATTGTAAGCCTGCGATGCGGCGAATCCTATCTGGCCAACTGCCTTCAACGGCAATATCGGCTACGTCAGGACTTTCACGGTTGTGGTCCGTCCCAGGCGACAATAGGTTGCACGTCACGCTCCGGACCTCTTTCGATATACGCTTGCCCTACAGGCTGACCGTCACTTCCCGGGATTATCCATGTATTGCTATGCAGGCCCGGCTCCTGTTGCGCGACCCAAGCGGCTGTCTGCTGAAACCCCTCGTGAAGAAAATCTGCCTGAGCGCCTATCGCAACGCCTTGGATGTCCAGCGCTATCATTACCCCTTGATCCCCAAGCGGCGGGACTTCAGGCATGGCCTGCAGGCTGCCTACAACATTCCCATTGGTGTCGTGCAACGGCAATGCCTGATCCATCTTGAGAGGCGCGGCAGTTCTGGCACCGTCTGCGGCATCTTCGAGAATACGGCTCAGTTCGTACTCAAAGCCCAAGTCAGTGAATGCGGCGGAACCTTCAGGGTTGATCCTCACCACGGCATAGCGTGCAGCGCATGACGCTGGCACCGCTGCCAGTCCCAGTTGCTGTAGATAGGCTACGTCTGGCCGGGAACGCGTCAGCAGTTCCGAGAGCTGCTCGACCTGAGCCTGACAGTTGGCATCCAGCGCTGCCCGCTTGCTTTCAAAATCGGCACCCCGCTTGAGTGTCTCTTCGGACTTCGTTACACCAACGGGCTCAACCAAAGGTCCACACTGGCCTGACCCAGCCCATCGCGCCAGCGCTTCGTTGCGTATGTGTGTCAGCGGTTTGGACAGCGATTGATCATTCTCATAAATAACCTTGCGTCCAGATACGTCATGATCAAAAGGATGCTTTTGCTTGTCCCAACGTTTGAACGTACCGCGCTCGAGCGCGAACGGGCTATTGTCGACAGCCTTGTAGACACCTTCATCATCACGTTCGAACGCCTCGTTCCCCTCGGATAATCGAGAGTCGATCAACGCCTGCTGCAACCGCTCCGGGTCACTGATCAGCGCATTGTATTGGTCTACGCGCAATGCATCCTCAGGTAGCAAAGGTCCCAGCGCCACGCCGGCCGCCTGGAGGCGTTGATGCATGAGCGCAAGCGGGCCTGCAGCCAGTACATCGTTCCTATAACCGCCGCCTACTTGCGAATGCGCTCCGGCGAACTTGATTTCCTCGATTCGCGTGTTGTCATCATTGCGCAGCGCACTGGTCAACGGAAAGGTCGCACGGTATTCATTCATCGCGATCAAGTGCGTGGTAGAAGCGACGTTTCGATGGATCTCGAGATTTTTGTTCAGGTGAAAATCGGTAAGCGGGTTACCGTACGATGCCACCGTGTCGAAGATGGCCAGCTTGTTTACCGTCGCTTGACCGGGTTGCACCAGATAATCACCGCTGGGTCGACGCTGGCTATCGAGCTTGGGCACGCCCCGTTCGATGAACACGTTGGACAGCGCCCGCGCCTGGGCGGCGCCGCGACTGAACCCTACCAAGTTCACGTCTATCGTGCGGTCTGGGTATTTGTTGTGAAACGCTACAAGCACTGCATAGGCCTGCTCTATACGACTTCGGCCACCTGCTCCTGTTGCGCACTCGAATGCACTGGCGGGCTTGTTGCGACGTTGGCTACCGACACCGTCCAGGTAAACTTTCTCGGCCAAGCCGTCGCATGCCTGCCAATCGTATTGCAACGGTGCATGGCTGGAATTACGGGCGAGATTCGTGCCCCTGGCGGTGTCAATATCGTAGAGCCGCGCTACGTTAGTGTGGGCACCCTGCGGGCCGTCGTTGTCCTTGTTGTTTCGCGTGCCGTCGAGATAGATGGTGATGTGCAATGCACCGCTCATGTCATGTCCCTATGATCCGCTTGCGATCAAATTTTGCGCAGTTTGAGAACGTGTTCAAGCAGTGCATTGCCGGCTTGATCTATGAAACTCATGTAGAAAGGTTTGCCCAGGCGAAGGATCGGCGATCCATCCAGTGAGTCTGCAGCGGCGTTGACCGCTAGGGCGCCGGCCTTCTCAGCCAGATTGGTGATGTTGCTGGCATGGAGCGCCTCATCGCAGGGCTGTTGATGGCATGTGGATATCTTGTATTCCAACGCTTCACTTTCAAGCGCCGCGTACAGCTGGGTGGCCAGGGCGATCAAGGTCTCACGAATCAAACCGGGATCTATAGACTGTGCTTCGAGCAATGCAAGCACCCGCTCCTCGGCGATTGCCATTAGATCAGCGTGGGTGTATCCGGGCATGGGCGGCAGCACCCCCGCCGGCAAGTCTTCGGCACCGGCAGGCTGTTCGTCTGTGTAGTAGTCGTCTTGCATGGGCAACTCCTGGTCGGACATCAATGGTGTGGCGGCACTGGATGTAAACCTTCCGCTGCACCTACTTCAAGCCATGGCACTTGCCCGGCTCAGGCCTGCTGGTGTATCGCCAGCTCGGCCGCACGATAGAGCGCGGATAGGTCGTGCCGGGCCTCGAGCACGTCGGCATGGAAAACCGCAGCTACGAACGGCGCGATCTGGAAGAAGTCAGGCGGCTCTTGCGGGGCGCTCATATGAATGGGGAAAATCGGATTGGCCGGCGCTGCCACGTGGAACCCGTAGCCAAAGCCCCCCAAACCGGTCCGTCGCGAAAGTGCCTGCGCCAGGCACAGCACGGAGGTTAGCGTTATGTCTGCGACATCATCGGCATACAGCTCGCCACCATCGTAGATGAAGGGCTCGCCGCGGACGATAGCCTGGTCAGCCAGACCAGTCAGCAACCGCCTTAGCTGGTCTTCAAGTGGGTCGTCAACCATGGGTAATCTCCGCTGAAAGCGAAAGGAGCCGAATGTCATATGGCATAAACCTCAGTACGCCATCGTCCAAGACCGTTAGGTGTTGTGAAAATTCCGACAGCCCGAGACGGCGTACGCTGGCTAGCCTCATTTATCGTCCTGATTACCTACTGTCGAACGGTCGGTTGCATAGGGATCACCTGTGCGTGCCGCAGAGCGACTCGCGCTGTTTTGACCACTGTCAGCACGTTCATCACTACCCTTAGCTGTATCAGCACTGCTGCCGGGCGCCACACCCGCAGGGCTTGACGCTTCGCTGAACGCTTGGCCTGCGCCCCCGACGCCCGAGGTGGTGCTGCCCGGCACGGCAGATCCACCGCCTGCCTGCGCCGAGCCGACTGGGCTGGCTGATTGTTCGAAGCCCTGCCCCGCCCCGCCCGTGCCTGAACGCCCGGCATCAGTCCCAGCAGGCTCACCACCCACTTCGCTACCGGCAGGTGCCGAACCGGCTGGGCTGGCTGATTGCTCGAAGCCCTGACCCGCCACGCCCGCCCCTGAACGCCCGGCACCACCTCCAACGGGTTCACCACCCGCTTCGCTACCGGCAGGTGCCGAACCGCCTGCAAGCGATTCTTTATAAGCCTTGATCCGTGCGTCGCTGCCTTCGCTGAATGCGGCCTTTCCTTCTGCACCTGCGGTTGAGAACGCTTGTTTGTAATCGGCGCCGGCCCGGCTCGCTGCGCCCGCCAATCCAGCACCCGCAGCCAATGCCCCTGCCTTGAGTCCACTGCTAACACGGGCTGCGGAGGAGCCACCATCTGAACTGCGCAATGACTCGATTCCCGCACGACCGGCTGACAAGGCGGCGCCGCCGGCACCACGCATGGCTCGGCCCGTTGCACCGGCAGTGCCGGTAATGGCTCGTCCGAGCCCAACGCCGGCAGCATCTGACACCTTCTCACCAAAGGTACGGTTGGCCTGTGCACCCTCCTGTCCGGGGGCCCCTCCGCCGCCACTGCCCGAATCCTGGCCACCTCCACCCACGCCCTGGTTGTTGGCATTGAGAAGCGCCTGACGCCCGCCACTACTGGACCCAGCACCGCCGATACCCCCGCCGCCGCCACCTGGGCCACCGCCCTGAGGACCGTCTGGCGGCCCGCCATTGGGCCCACTGAGCTTGCCTTGTGCATTACCACCTCCCAAGCGCATACCGGTGCTTGAACCCTGCACGCTTGAGCCAACACGGGCCATGCCACCGCGCATGTCACCTACAGCACTGGTTTCACCCATGCTTTGCAGGCCACCACCTATCCAGGTGAGCACTGTATCGGGTAGCGTCTGCGGCAAGCCGAAGGTCATGTAAAGCACCGGTAGCAGCGTCAAGCCGAAGACCATGAACCACCAGGCAAACGTCAGGAAGTCCGAGATAGCGCCTACGTTGCCGGACGATGTGACAACAGCCCCACGCATTGCGAAGAACCCTTTGGCGATGTAGTCGATCACCGGGTCGGACACCAGAACTGCAGCGAATAGGCCAAGGATGGCAAGGGCCGGCCGCGCGAACAGGGACAGCAGTAGCAAGTAGCCCTGAGTCTGCGAGCCTACGAAGGTACGGTCAGGCGTCATGTGCATTACTGCCCATAACGGGGCAGCGATGATCGACTGCAACACAGCCAGTACCCAGCCAACGAACACGATCATGAACAGGGTATAAGGAAGGCTCGGCAGGAAGACCCCGAAATAGAAAGCCAACGGCTCCATGTAGGTCGCCATGAGCGCCAGCTGTTTGACTGGCACCTCCAGTACCCAGTCCCACAAGGGTGTCACGATTTTGTCCAGGTCAAGCCCATTACCCAGACCTTTGACCGACGACAGCGTACCGGCAATCACCCGTATTGCAGTACCTGCGGTCTTGATGGCCACATCTGCCACTAGAATGCCTGCCCGGGCCACGGTCAGGTAGTCGCCCACGCATTTCATGCGGTTAAGCGATCCCCCCATCTGCCCCGCCGTCCCGCAAAGCGGGGTCTGGCCGTTACTGCCCGCTCCAGTAGCAATCTCCACTACGTTCAGCATCACCCCGTTGACGAATGAGGACATCTTGGCGTCCATGTCCGTGCGCAATGAGCTGAGGTTGATATCGCTCTTTGGGTCCTTGGGAATCAGGCTGGCAATGTCCTCGGCCTTGGTGTTTCTCGATTGCGTACTGCTTGTACGTTCCTCAGCCTTGGTATTGATCGCTTCAGCAACGGTAGTGACACTGTTGGTCAACAACGATGCGCGCGCGTCAGCGGGCAGCCCCCCCAATGAGGGAGCGCCGACCGAGCCTACAGGATCGGCTAGCACGCCAGCGATCTGACTGCGAACCATCCCTACTCGTTGGAACCAGCCCCCTGCGGCAGCCCAGCCGTCGTCGGTCAGTGTCTTGATGAAGCCCTCAAGGCCATTTTCGACTCCACCCTGCTGGTTGGTGACCTCGGCGGCCAGCTGCGAAGCCAACTGGGCTTCCCGCGCCTTGACGATCTCGTTGAGGCGATTGGAGTCGACATTTTCCCAACCGGGATCATTCACCGTGTACGGCCAGCTCCCAACCCAGGTTCTGATGTCCGCCATGAGCAGGAGCGCCATCTCCACTTTCTTGCCTTGGACAGTAGCGCGCAGCTGCTCAAGCGCCTGCGGTATCGCTTCTTCGGCTGGTTGTGGCGAGTAGGATGAGAGTTTGACGGTGCCACAGATAGCAGAGCCGCCGGCCAGATTGCTTGCTTCATTCCGATCCTTCAGAAAAAACGTCTGCTCCCTTCGGCCATCGACCACGATCGTTTTGTCAGGCACGGGGGCACCACCGGCAGACACGGGGGTTACATCAGCCCCGCTGTATACGTACGTGGCGGCTTTTGCGCAGTAAGCTGCGCTTGCGTACTGCCGGGCGAAATCCCTCAGCCCGTAGAAATTACCGGGCGCATTGACGCCTGCGACCAAACCGTTGGGGGACAATATGCCCATGGCCATTCCAGCCTTGTAGGTGCCATTGGCAAACCCGACGCCCCAAAGCGAAAACATCAGCACAATCAGCTGAATGAAGGAAAAGCCGCTTGTGGTTGGCAACAACACGGCCCCACCCACGACGATCCGAACAGGCGTCCACAGGGACGACCAGCTCCTGCCCATGGCCTCACCGTCGTTCGCCGTATTGGTCACGCCCATGACCGCCACGTAGGAGACGATCAGCGAACCGATGATAAGGATGCCGCTGTTGAAAAAACTAAACATGGTCGCAAGGATGTTATTCCCTGCATCGACAGTATTGGGGTCAATCCCTTTGACCAGCGAGTCGATTACAGGCCCGAAAATCCTTCCAAGCATGTGGACCGACTGGTCGGTGCAATCGCTTGCATCGCTGCATGGAGAAAACGGCATCTGGGCCATGGTGAATACCTACCTGAATCGAATTGCGCACGATTGATCGAGAACGTTCGCGACGAATTTCCTTTGGATGCTCCGTCGTCCCTGAGCGACCACCGCCGCCCACGCAGGTGCGTGAGGGGAAGGGTGGTTGAAGCCATGGCGCCCTATACGAGCCATGTCCAGCAGATAGCTAAGATGTGCTCATGTTAAACCAGAACCCAGCTAATGATCAAAATTTTGTTGTCAGAGAAAACTAACAAATCAAAAGTGTGATTAACCTCACAAATATCGCATCCTGTCGCCATTTTGATCGGAAAATTAATCAGTCAGGAAAATCTCAAATAACGCATAAAATTGCTCTATAAAATGGTCATTTTGGGTTTTTATTTCATAAATTTGCATACCTGAGCAATATTGCAAACTCGCAATAGGCCCTAAGACCACAGTAGACCTGGGTATTTTTTTAGAATTGGCTGCTGGTTTTTTCTTCATCACCACTTCTTGGGCGTAAGGCTGACGGCTGTCTAAATTCGCCTTACTGCCCATAAAAACCGGGGGTACCCTAGGATTTTAAGCATACTCAACCCTCGCGAACCTCGTGAATTTTTCTAGCTGGGTAGGGATATCAAAAATTACAAAAAAATCGCGTTTGGCGTGCTTAGATCAGAAGAAATAAAAAAGTAGAAATGCTATGGTCAGGCGCGTCGGGTAATCCAATACCCCACCCGCTTTACATAAGCACCTACCTAGGCATTTCATGCCCTGTGAGAAACGACGGACACAGATGCAGCTATCAATACGCGATGCGAGCCGATTTGTGATTGGCGCCAGGCTAATGCAGCAGCAAGCCATCAAGGCCTCAGGCAATCCAGTCATAACGTTCGAGCATGTGGCACTGGCGGCCCTGGCCGATGGGCCCGACGGTCAGAAAGTACGGCACACCATCGATACACTGGGTGAGCAGGAAGCTGCCTGGCTTCGCAATACGCCACCACATACCCTTCACACTGACAAGGTAATGCAGAGCCGTACGGCCGAGGTCAAATCCTTCACCGCTATCCACCGCGCTGTCATTGGCGTCATGCATTACGACATGGCCGCTCCGGCTGAAAAAAGTGCTGCCGAGGGCGCGCTGCGTCGTTCGCTGCTTAACGTGATGGAGGCTATTGACCATGTCCCTGGCTCGAGGGCGGATCGTCAAGGGCTGCTTGAAACCCTGCGCGAACAGGTTATTGCAGTGACCTCGGACGCCGATTTCATGCAGCGGGCGTTGCACGATAGCGAGCAGGCTTATCTGGCTGCCGACCTGGACAAAACATTTGCACGCTACAACCACCCAGCCCTGCCGCGCAGCGAGGGGCTCGACGACTACAGCATGTAAGGGCCAACATCATGCCGACCGCACAAGACTTCCATAGCTTCACTGCCGCCGTATTCCCTTCCCAGTCAGCCGAGGTCGTACTTGACAAACAACCTGTGCTCGCCGCTTACGGCCAGGACCTGCGCCAGGTCATCAACCAGCTACCGCCAGAGGCTTCGCGCACGCTGCTGGGGGAGTACGGTGCCGCAGGCCCGGAGCTGGTGAATGTCGTCAAGGAAGCCATCCTGCGTAGGGAGTTCGCATCCGAAATGGCTCAACAAGCAAGCCCTAGCCAGGAATGGCTAAACGCTGCAGAGGCACACCGCTCTGGGATCGACGAAGCGACGGTCGCTGCAGACGATACGTGGAACGCGGCCCCCTGACCTACCCCGCCAGGGAGCCGCTTGGCCGACTGGTATCTTAGTCGTGAGACTGTAGCGGCTTCAGTGCCGCCTTATTGAGTGGATGAGCCTTTGAGCTCATAGAGCTTGTTCTTGCAGCTCATCGAGGCAACTGTAAACTGCACTTCATAACGTGCGTAATCAGATGCGTTGATCCCTGCCGGCTTGGGCCCCTTGTCCAGAGCTCGTTTGGTAGCCAGTACTACGTCGCATCGAGTCGATTCACCCAGATCCGTTTTTAGCCTGGATGCCCTGGAGCGTACTTGTGCTTCGGCTGCCGGGTCACTGAAGGCTACGGGCGTACGTTGAGGGTTGGTCACCAGCGAATAACCGTCACCCTTGCCTCTGCCCAAGAACCCTACGGTAATGAACAGTTTGCCGGTGTTGTCATAGCGGGGAATGCTGGCGAACCGCGTTTTGAATTGATTTTGCGCCGCCAGCTGGCTGATCAGCCGACCGGACAGCGAAGCCCAGTACGCCTGATCGGCACTGCCGCCGCTAAAGGCAGGCGCCGCATGGTCGTAAGGCTTACCGGCCATTTTGTTTTCTTGTTGCCTGATCAGATACTGCTGCCTGCATGTGTTATTGATGGTGGCATTGAGTGGCGCACCTGATTTGGCGCTATAAAGCAACGCGGCTGTGCATTCGTAATCGAATCTGCCGTCAAGATACAGGAATTCACCTGTGTCATGATTCATGGTGGGGATGAGATCCAGCCCTCCAGTTCCAGTACCACCCGCCATCCCGTTGACGACGCCTGTCGGCATCATTGAGGTCAGCGAGCTGACCGCTTCGTCTGAGAAGCGAATTTTGGTGGTGCCGTCGGGCATTTGCTCCGTGGTTACACAACCTGCCATGGCCACTGCGGCCAGCATTGGCAGAATGAGCTTGCACTTGATCATGCGCGCATCCTTACGTTAGAAATCGGATTGGGCAAACTTAGAAAAAGCGCCCCATGTCCTGCTGCTTGGCTTTTGCCTGGCGGGTTTCATGCAATTGGGTTATCACCTCTCCCTGCCGCATGGGAATCGGGTCGCCGCAAGCTTCACCTACAGTGGCCACATAACCCTCAGTCACCGTGACCTGTATGAACTGCAAGAATTTCGTGTCAGCCATGGACATGCGCTTGCTCGCCTCGTCTACAAACAGTCCAAGAGACAAAGGCGGCATGTGGGAATCCATGAAGCTCACCCCATCAGCCATCAAGTAGAGGCGGTCAGACACAGTGGCCCCACTGAAGGGTATGAATGCAGCCCACGCAGCCTCGAAGGGCTGTATACCCACATAGAGCGTTTCGCCTTCTATGGCAAAGCTGAAGCGCCCACTTTGCATGGGTGAGAGAAGCATGACCTGCGCATGCTCGGGATGGCGCTGTAGTTCTTCGCGCTGAAAGTTGGCAGCCCATCGCAGCAGGTTGGCGTAGCCAACCAACTGCCTGGCAGCCCGAGCCACGCGCACTTGATCGCTCAGTGCAACGCCGCCTCTTCTGTCCTGATGGCCTTCATTTGCCATTGGCATCATCCCTCGTGTTTCTTGCGTTTTTCAAGCATCCCGAAGAAATCATCGAGAATCTTGTTGAGCATTTTCTGTGGCGTGTGGCCGAAGTGCTTCGCATGCTCAGACACCCGCTCATGGTTGTCGTTACGCAAGGTATAGGCATTGGACGGATCTTTCTTGCGATTGCGGAACGAAATCAACCCAGAGCGCCGCGCCATCGACATCATGCGCTCGTAGTCGGTATGTGAAATGTGGAACTTCTTTCGAATATCCACTTTCGTAAGCCGTTCGTCAGCCTTCATGAGGCGAACTGACTCCAGCATCAGATTGTGCAACTGATTCAGCCTGACCAAGTGGTTGAAACCGCTGTCAATCTGCCCTCGCTCGACCGCCCCGCGATCCGTATCAGGACGCGCCAGACCACTGGACAGGTTCTTGAGCACCACCTCGTCCGCGAGGTCGAGCGGGTTGCGGTTCTTCTTGGTTTCCTTGAAGTCGGGGGATTCACCACTCAGGTAGTAAACCGAGCCTTGCTTGGCAATTTCGACCTCAAGAAAAGAGCACGCCACCATGAAAATATCTTCGGTACACAACTTGCGCAGCACCGCCTGCTGCACGGCATCGCGGCTGAATGCCTCGCCATCGGCGCGCATGGCCGCATGGGTATGCTTGGTCCTCTGGATGTCCTGAACCATGTTGAAGTACGACTTCAATGGCAAGACCTTGTCTGAGAGGTTGACCAGCGGGTACAACTCTTTGACCGTGTCTGCTAGAACATCTGGCGACGGGACCAGCAGCGACCTCAGGCCTTGGGCGAGGGACAACAATTTTGCCCCATCTTTGATTTCATTCGCTGGTCGCATATACGTACCTAAGGTTTTCAATCCAAAGTAATCAACAGGTGTTGGTTGGCGGCCTCCCACGACTCGGCAAGAGTAGCGGCGTCCGCCCAGGCAGGTTTGGCTTGCCTGTTGTATCCAACCCTGGAAAAGAACCTCCTGCGGCAACCGCCGGACGAATGTGACTCGACATAATCAGGCAGCGGTCAGACGCAACAACCGCAGTGCAGCGGAATATGCCGACCTTCGCGAGTATCTATCGCACCCCGGTGTCACTGCGGCGCCAGACAGCCAAGATCACCACCTTGGCCTGGGTCCAGGCCCATCGACTGAAGTGTCTGCTTGGTCAGCTCCACCTGCGCCTTGATCGACTCAGGGTCATTCGCCATGTGTTGCGCCACTGCATTTTCAATCGGTGACTGGGTGGAAGCAAGATGCGAAAGTGTTGCTAAAACGCCGATCACCAATACGGGGGGAACAACCCAGGCCAAAAGCGTTTTGCGGCGACGGGAGCGCTCCTGTCTGCGCGCCTCGCTGGAGGCTTGCTCGCGCAGCGCTTGGCGGGAAGGTAAAGGCGCAGCCGTGGAATAATGCGCAGCACCGACGGGCAAGGCGGCCATTGCAGACATATCCGCTGGCAGGACTGGCGCAGCGCCCTGCTGAAAATGGTCGATCAGCGCTTCATTCAGGCGCTCGGACAATGCCTGTCGAACGTTATAGCCGACCAAGGCCGGATCAATGTGATTCAAGGCCCCTTTACGGTCTGCCTCAGCGTGGAATACAAGCTGCAACTGGGCCAGCTCATGAACCTGCACGCTGCCGTCAACGAAGCGTATTTCAAGGCTTGTCGTACCCGGGATAATGCGACGATGACCGTCGTCATCAACGCTGTCAAAGCCTTCGACCAGAAGCGACAGTTGCTCGAATACGCGTGGCAGCCGTACCGAGCGAGTTGCACGCAGTGCATCATTGGGGCTCTGGCTGTCGAAAACCACCCAAAGATCATCGGCAGCGCCGAAGATACGCAAGCTCGGATCGAATTCGAAGTGAGGGGCTTTGGTTGTCATCCGCTTTGCTCCTTAAAGTTTCCCGAAGATGTCTTCAAGTACGACGGCCTGGGAAAGCCCTGTCATCATCCTTGGCTGGCCGGTACGGTGATCGATGAAGAAGGCGGCTGGTACGCCTGCTTGGTCTTTGCCGTTGTTTTCAAAGGCGGCGAACAGAAAGGCGAGGTTTGTGCTCAATTGTTCGACGGTTTCTTGAGAAGGCTTGGTGCGAATGGGCTCATGCTTGCCTAATACTCGCGCAAGCGTCTGCTGATCCTTCGACTGCAGGATCGTAGCGGCCAAAGGGACGCCGTCGCTGGGGTTACCCAATGCTGCCGAGGGAATCCACTTGATGGTATGTCCTTTTGCGGCGTAGGCCCGCGTCAGGTTGTACGCTTCCCGGCAGTAGGGGCAACGGGGGTCTATGATGATATAGACCGTGTCGCCAATGCCGCCCTTACCCTCCTTCACACCCGCAAGTGAGTCCACTGTCTTCATGGACACAGGAATCTCGCCCTTGTAAGTACCATCCATCGCTGCAGCTTCGCGCACTTTTGAGTCTTCAACGGGCGACATCAAAGGCGGGGCGGGCCTTTCTGGAGCGACGGCTGCAACCGGCGGCGGTGGTGACACTGCTTGCGCAGGCTGGGTTGTTTTGGCAGGGATCACCCCAGGCAGGAAGGCATCGGAGATATTCGCACCTGTCTCAGCATTCCACGCCACACCGGTGAACAATACTGCCGAGTCCGGCGTACTGAACAACACTACCTGGTGACCGCCTTTTTCGACGGTCCATGCCGTCAACCCACCTAGCCCAACTGAGCGAGCACTCACTATGCGCCCGTAGCGAGACACCCTCTGCGCAGTTAGATCGCTGAACTCCTGCTGCGCGCCCGGCGCATTTACCTGACCGGTGATGAAAGCAGACAGATCCTCAGATTGCTGCGGCGCAGCGCTGACGACGTCACCCACCCACGCTAACGTGAGCATTGCCATCGTGGCCCTGACAGTCATACCGATCATCTTTCAATGTCCTTATTAATAATCCAATACGACCTTATTCTAACAAAAACTATAAAAACACACTACAAAATAAATAAAGGCCATCATAAATGATGGCCTTTTGCGTCATTGCCTGCGGTGTTTATCAAACGTTCACGTTATGATCAGCTGTGGATGCATGCGTTGCGAGCGTCTCATAGCGTTCTTTGTCGGCCTCGGTATATCGGTACGCATCCATCGCCTGCTCCAGCCCGTTGACTGCCTTATCCAACTGAGGCTCTGCCAAAGATACCCCCGCTTTGCACTCATAAAGGAAATGCGACAGGATACCAGGCGCTTCTGGGAAGCTGGCCTGGCGCCCAATGGTCTGGAGGGCGTACCACATATCCCTGTCGAAGAAGCGTAGCCAGCGCATTTCGGCAGGCGGCAATACACCCAGGCGACGTGCCTGGAAGAACATGGCAAACAGGATGGTCCTGACGAACGCATGCGCATGCAAAATCGCACGGGCGTTAGGGTGCTTGATGTACTTTTGGATCACGGCACGTGGTTCATCAAGCAGCAGATCCGGCTTCAGCCAGGCATAGGGTTCGCCAGTGGACTTCGCTTTACCAGATGGCCCCTTACCAGATGCCCCTGGCGACGGTGCGAATTGAGCCCAGCACCAGGCAATCATGCGTTCGCTGTCAGCCATAGCGGCTCTGTAGGCGTTGTCGTCGAGCGAAGTGTCCGTAGCAACCACTCTAGGTAGGGCAATCGCGATCAGCAGCGTCTCGGCAGGGCTCAGATTCGCCACCCGCGTCCAATGCTGCCCCAGTTGACGGCGCATAACCTCATAGGTTTTATCGCGGTCCAAGGTCGGCACCCAGCTACGATCAGCCTGGTGCTTCCATCCGCTGATCAGTAAGTGCTTGTAGGCAAACTGCCGTGAGGTTTGCGACATGCCGAACACGGGATGATCAAGCGGCTGGGAGATGAGGTCGAGCTCGGCAAACATCCGCAGATGCGGATACTGTGCCTTGTTCTCTTCTACGAAACTTTTGATGTTGTGGGTACGGCTGAACTTGAGCTTTGGGTGCGACCTGTTGATCCGCAAGAACATCCGCACCGACAGCACGCTGATGACCAATAACCAGAATCCGTTGATGTAGAGCGATGAAGATGTGATCTCGCTCCAGGCTACGCTAGCGAAATTGCGCTGGCAGGCGCCGATCAAGCCACTGGGCGCACAGAGGTGTGCAACCCATTGGGCGATCGAAGAAAACCCAGGCGCCGACGTCAACTCACCCAGGACACTTGGGATCCAAAGCTCCACGTAGCGGATATAGGCGTAGGCGCTGGATATCTTGTCGTGGGCAAAATACCAAGCACCCCAGCCGCCCCCATAAAGGACCACCATGACGCCTAAAAGAATGGCTGGGTCATCCCAGGTGAAGCTGCGCTGCCCACCTCCTTGCTGTTTCATCCAAGCCTCCTGTGGCTAGGGTCGATCAATCCGAGGATCCTGTCGGCCTGCTTACCTGATCAGCTCTCTGAGCAGGCTGTGGGTAGTGCGAACGCGCCCTACCATGAATACGCCAAGCTGACGAAAAACCGCGCCAACGGTCATTTTCTTGACGACCTCGATATACACAAGCGTGAAGGTCATCAACAGTGCCAGCGGCAGCAGGAATTTCCAGAAGGCTGGCACCAGCAACAGCAGTAACCAAGGCAGCGCGGCGCTGGCATTGATGACAAAAAAACGGGCGGGCGGAGCGCTTCTGCTCCAGTGATAGCGGCCTTTAGCCATAACGCCTCCAAGATTCTTTCAGGTGCCCAAGCCCGCGCCTACCACTCATCCGTGGCGCAGGTCACGCGCGGTGTGCTCGTTAATCAGTCCCGCTGCCAAGAGCCGGTCGGCTTCAGCCGCAAAAGTATGTCCTTGCTCACGCACAAATTCCGCCACGCGCTGGGTAACTCGCCCCATGTCCGTCAAGTCCATCAACGTGTCGCGCACTTGTTCGGTGAATTTGAGCCATGACCGAGCGGCGGTACGCTTGCCGTCAACGGTAGGCACGAGTTTCTGGGCCATCATGAAACGACTGGTGTCCACCAGGTCATAGATCGCAGTTGCCCGCTCCTGCTCGGGAAACCGCGAAATCATCCGCCGCATGATAGCCGCCACATCCTTGGCATGGACCGTGCCAAACACTGGGTGACCGGTCAGGGATAACTCCACTGCCGCGCGAATGGTTTCTTGGTCACGCAGTTCGCCGATCACACACAATCCGGGCGCCCGACGCATGGCTTCACGGTTGGCCCGGTAGAAATCCTTGAAGTGGGTAGGAATCTGAGACTGCACAAAAATGGAGTGCTTGCTCTGGATCTTGTCGTAGGTGAACTCGATAGGCTCTTCGTGGCTGATCAAGTTGCCTTTGATGGGGGTGTCGTTTTCCAGAATGAAGCGGTTGATGGCAGCGAAAGTAGTAGTCTTGCCGTGCCCAGTGGCACCCGCCACGTACACAATGCCGTCGCGCGGTGTGGCCATGTGCACGATGTCTTCGCTCAAACCTACGTCCTCGATGCGCGGAGGATCGTCGGGAATGGCCCGGATGACGATCTGACAGGAGGTGTCACCGTGACAAGCGATAGGCGAGGCATTTACCCGATAGGCATAGCGCAAACGCGCGCCACGGGCATCCTTGCGCTCAGGATCGAATAGCTCGTAGCGTTCATTGACTGCAGTGCCGGAGACGATATCGGTGGTGGCTGTGTCCCGGTTGGCGGCCATTTTCAGCAGCTCGTTGACCTCCCCGATGTCCAGCGCTCGTCGAGTCACCGAGTACAGCCGTCCGTACTTCTTCACGACCACGGGTAGCGCTGGTTGGATGAACACGTCGCTGACGCCGTGGCTCAGGGTTTCCAGCATCATGGCTTTGAACTGCTCAGCGCGATCGAAGCGAAAGGGATCTTCGTAAGTAGTGCGCCGTTCCAGACGCTCGATCAAGGCGCCTGGCTCCAGAGTGGTCACATCTTCATGAAAGTATTGCTTCATGGGGACGGAGCCTGTGCGGCAGCGTTGCTGGGCACAGCGAATGTTTTGACGGGTGCCTGGGTCGCCGATGCTGGCGGCATTGCGCTACGGCGCACCGGATCAGCAGTGGTGGAAGAAGAAATCGAACTGCGCCAGACGTTCATGTTGTCGTTGAACTCTGGCAGAGCGGTGATGCGCAGCAGCGTCTCGTCAACGGCCATGCTCCGTCCATCCTTGGTCACTGGAATGGCCGCCCCGGAGATGATCGGAAGAGTCACTTGGCCATGCCTGGCAAACTCACTGAAACGGCGCATACCCTCGATATCACGGTTCATTCGATCGAAACCGTAGGTCAACATCAGATTGGCCTGCTCCACTCCCTGCTTCCAACCGTCACGCACCGCCAGCTTCCAAACGCGCTCTTCTTCATCATTACGCGGCACAAGGGCCGATACCAGCGAGGTACGGTCGAAACTGGGCAGCGGGAAGCTGAGGTACTCGCGCCAGCTGGGGGGCACGGATGAGAAACGCGCCTGGGATTCGATTTTGTAAGCAGCCCCGGACAGGCGCAAAGTGTAATCGCCATCTTGGTTGTAAAGGTGACGCGCCTCGGTAATCACCGGTGGCACCACGCGATCCTGGATCATCAAGGTGCTGAAATCATAGACCGTATCGAACTCACGTTCGCGCAGCTTCAAGGCGTTGTTGATATTGGTCAGTTGCCAGGCCAGCCCGGCTTTGACGCCCACCTGCAGGGCCGCATCGAGAATGGCTTCGCCCCGTGCTGCGGATGCTTGGTTTTTCTGGTCGCGCAGGGCCTCTACTGCCGAACGCGCATCATCGGTCTCACTTTGCTGCTGCACATAGGCAGGCTTGTCGTAAAGACGCTCGGCGTCTTGGAGCGTCATGGGGGGCATGTCCATGGCCATGATCAGCTCCTTCCCATCGCCAATGGCACAGGCCTGTAGATCAGGCGCAAGGTGTTGGTGCTCTTGTCGAGCACCACATCGGCGCCGGTGTCTATCTGCTTTCCGACATCGCGCAGTACGTTGATTGGCGTGGCTTTGCGTACCCATACATTGATGGGCTTGAGGTCCACGCGCTTGCCACTTTCCACGTAGGCATACCCATAACGACGAGCAAAGGTCTGCAACAACTCCTGAGGTTGGCCAATGAAGTCGATATCCACCTGGTCGGTATCCACGGCTGCCTGCCGGGATGCAGCTTGCACACGATCTGCCTTGAGCCGGGAAACGTAATCATGCTGGGAGTTGACAGCGACGGCCACTTTGTCCGCGATGATCCGACTGGCAAATGCCTCGGTGTCCTCGGTGGTAGGCTTGGCCGAGCTGGCACACCCACCTAACGCCGCCAGTGCTAGCAGCAGACCACCCGCTTTGTAGCGACGGGCACCCATGAGCATTCCTTTCATTTAAAAACTCCTGAAGTTGTCATTCTGGCTGACCTGGAGGAGCTACCGTCCAATGAACAGGCGCTCGCTGCAACGGGCCTTACTGGTAGCTCACCACGTATTCGTGCTGCTGCTTTCGTTCAAGGTATTTGCCCCACTTGATCGCGAGTGGGATCAGGTCTTTCTTGTAGATGTCGTTGAATTTGCGTGTTCTGGAGTGGTAATTGGCAACCCGTGTCCAGAAATCCTGGCCATTGTTTTCTTCCAGTTTCTGGCGCAGTAACCAGGCCGCCAACTCGGCGTTGTAACATCCCCGCCAGGCAACATCGGATTTGGTGATGGTCGGATAGGCCGCGAACACGCCTTTTGGCCCCCAATGGGTAGTATTGATCTGGAAATGGCCTAGATCGAAAGTGCCATTGTGGTTGGCTACGCTTTGACCATTTTTGCCACTTTCCTTGCTGGATATGGCCAGCAGCACGTTAGCCGGCACTCCTTGACGCTGCGCCGCTTGCACCACGCAGTCGATGTCGGCCGGACGCACAGCGTAGAAATCTTGCGCCATGGTCGCGACAGGCCATGGCGTGGCAAGAGCACCCATCAGGTAAAACCAGCATTTGTTCATGTCAGATGATCCATCGCTGATGCTGGAACCAGAACCAAAACGCACCTTCGACGAACAACTGGCCTGTAGCGACCTGCCAACTGCGGTAGGACTTCTTCATGCCGAACACCCACAGCGCGAAACCGATGGAAAGCCAGTTGAGGGCGATCAGCACACCTGCACCGGTGGCCAACATGTAAATGAAGCCGAGGACGGCAAATAGGCTGGCTACGAAAAATGCCCGCGAATGCAGGCGATGATTGCGGGCGATACGATCGATTTCATGGCGTTCGGCGGTGGTGAGTCGCTCCCTCACCCGCTCGTTGCGATAATGCGCTGCGTGTTCACGCACTTTACGCATGTCGTCTTCTTCGAGCAGGACGAATTGGCAACTATTGCAGGTCCAGGTATGCAGCACCCGAATACCACCGTCGCGCTGCTGATCCAAGTCCTGCTGACCATCGTCTGCCTTGAGTAATACGCCGCGTTCGCACTCGGGGCAAGCCGGGCTGAAATTCGAGCGCCAGAGCGCTTTGATGTGCTGGTTGCCCATGCGCAGCTGATTGACGCCCAATGCCGCCATTGGCATGGTCACAAACGCGAATTTTGCTGCCTTCTTCCCTGAGCTGAACAACCCCATACGCTTCACCGCTGATACTTGAATTCTGTTTTCTGATTATCTGTTAGATATCTATCGTCGTCAATTTATAACATAAGTCATTCACGCTTCTGATCACCGTCCATCTGGCGGCATTCAGCTTCGATTCGGCTAATGCGCCCTCGGATATCCTGGGCACTTTGCCTATCAGGAGGATGCGCCACGGCATAGGTCGTCTCGTGCTTTACAGCTTCGCAAGTTTGCTCGGCCCGCTCCTGTGCAGCCCACTTATCGGCTAGCGAGGGGAATGCCTTGCCTGTAGCAAGTACTTGCATGTCCATCAGACGCTGCGGCTCGATGCCTGTAAGCGCTACCGGCGCTGGTTCAGTAACCGGGGTCGAGAGGCTCAACGCCGGGGTTTTCTGGACGCTGACATATTGATCTGCAACAGCCATGATGCTGGCCTCAATGGACGGCAACGGCGGTGCGCTCGGAGCGGGCGGGGCCGGTGGACGCTTGCGCAACGCTCCAGCCAGGTAGGCACCGGTGACAGCCAGAGAGGTATCGAGGCGGCCCAGTATGGGCCTATCAGGGTTGACGTAGTTGTGTTCGAACGCACTGTGCATCCGCGCCAAAACAGGGTCACCTTTGACGACATCGTTGACCCGTTTGGCAAAGGAGCCGTCTTTCAAGCTGTCTACCAACGCTTGCCGTGATTGGCGATTCTGCGGCAGATCGGCAGGCTCTGGCGGCTCGACCGGGATGAAATCATTGATGCGCATTTCTTTAGGAGCCGGGCCTGCCGTGTAGAAGCCCAGCCCCCGAATCAGTGCCACGCCTCCGCTCTTGCCGCCCTGCGATTTCTTGCCTATCAGGAACGTGAACTCGCCATTTTCCTGCATTGCAACATCGTCGTAATTCAACCGGCTGCGCTGCTCGATGGCAATGCTGTCCGACTGGCGGAACTTGTCGTTCACAGCACCCGATGATCGCTCGAAGTTACCCAGCATCGCCTGCGAAGATTCGGCCGCAGCGCCTTGAACACGCCGCCAGGTTTCGGACTCAGTCCCGGAGGTCAGGCGCCCGACGGCCCGAATGTTGGTGTTCTCCCAGGTAGCGTCAGCTTCCTCGGCGCTGGACTTTTTCAATGACGAAAAATCCTGAGCCGCAAACGTCACACTGAAGCCTAGGCTGCGCGCCTGCGCCGGTGCTACCGCAAAGCCGACGACCGCGTAATAGCCGTACTCGTCCAGAATGGTGTAGAACGGAAATTGCGACCCGGTGGGTCGACTGTCGATGATCTCGCGAACCACCCCTTCCACACGGTTGCCAAGGCAACCTGCCATCATCTGCTTGATACTGCCAACGATCATCTTCCCAAGCATGCGCATACTGTCCGGCGCACGCTCCAAAGCCGGCAGCAGCACAACGAGCAGGCGCCGATTGATGACGACGTCGTAGAAATCCACATCGCCCACCCGGGTTTTGAAGATGTGGCCATAGTTGAAGGTCAGGTCATTGAAGATCCGTCCCAGCTGCATGACGATGTAGCCGTGCTGCTCAAGGGTCTTGGTTTCCTGATTCTTGAACTTGGCTTTTTGGTAACCCGGCAGTGTCAGCAGGTACGAACGCAAAGGCGCGACGATGACGTCGAACATGTCGCCATACTTGCCCCCGTGCTCCCATACCAGCTCTTCGATGACATTGAGCTCGAAGTATTCCAGGTATTTCTCAGGCGACAGGTTGATGTGTCCCTTGTCCCGCAAGTAGGTCAGCGGCCGGGTCAGCGCGGCGACGAACATGATCGCTCGGCCCTTCCACATATCGCCGCCACCGCCGGAATCATCCATCAGCGAGACGATCAGCTCGATTAGCATGCCCGATGAGGTATTGCCCATCATGTTCATGTTGTTGGTGACCTTGTCGACCTGCTTCTCGACAAAATCACGTCCGGAGGTGATGAAATTGATGATCAACAGATCGTCTTCACGCCCCAGGTACCGGGAAAGGCGGAAGATTTCCTTCTGCAGCTTGGGGTCACCTTTGCCGTCTACATAAATGAAACCGGTGTTTTGCACCAACGCGTTGAAAACGATGCCCAAAAGCAACTCGGTGTTGTGAGTGACCAGGTTGTCATCGGTAACGTACAGGTGGTGAGGGTGGTCAATTTCGATGCACCGACACGGCGCCTGGCCGGCTGCGCTAACTCTCCAGACCGGCGCCCAACCGTCGAAGCGAGCACTGCCGCGCTTCTTGCGAACCTTGGGCAACATCACCGAAACACCGCGATCGAGCAGCGTGCGAATGGCATCGGTAGTGACGGTATGGGCCTGTTCGGTCCCATCAGGCTCACGGCTGAGCACTCGCCAGAGATGATCGCCGGTCGCCTGCGCCTTACGCCCATCTCGCGTTGCAATGGTCCAGATCGGTTGCACCCCTTGCTCTATCACGCGCAACACCGCTGCCTGCTGGCCATCGGGCGTGCTGACCAGATCCCCCACCTTGAGCTGCCCCATACGGACCCATCCACCAGGCGTCAGGACCTTGGCGTGTTCGGGCTGCGGCTTACCAGAGCCCGTAGTTCCCAGCACCAGTTGGTGGGTACGCAGGTCACTGTCAGCGGCGTAGATCTGCTCCTTGGTCTCAAGGTCGTTACCGAACAGGGTGACACCTTCACCCTTCTTCTTGCCTTTGTACGAGCCGTCGTTGACCTCAGCCAGCTTGGGTACACGATAAGGGAAGTCGAAGACCCGGTTCTTTGTGTCCACGAACTTGCGCTTGAAGGCCCACAGCACAAGCAGCAGCAATTCTCCGGAGAAGGGCACCTTGATCAGGATCAACGCCAGCACAGGCAATGCGAAGGTGCCGAACACTGCCCCTTCGGCAGATTGGAAGAAGTCGGCAAAACGCTGCCCTGCCAGACGAGTATCTTTGCGCCGGCGATTGTTGCTGACCTCATGCTGACGGGAGGCGCCTTTGTACTGAGCCATCGGTCACCCCCTTCAGACGACGTCTTCGAATGCACTGGCGCCGATGTAGTCGGCAACCAGATCCTTGGCGATACGCGCGATCACGGACTGCTCCATATCGTCATCGACGAACTCGACGTCCTTGAACGTTTCACGTTTGAGCCGCTCGACCATGTCCTTGCACCCCCCTGAAGGGAAACGTCGTGCAAGTAAGGCCAACGCTTCAGGGCGCGGCATGTGTTCATACAGCATCGTACGTAGCTTGCGGTCTTCGGCCGTGGTGGTCAGTGCCCAGAGGCGCATGGGCCCTGCCGACATGGTGAACAGCTGGCTATAGGTAGCGTTCTTGGTTTCGAAGCGAGCCAGAAACGTACAGCCATGCTTGTTTGCGCCGTGTACGAAGTTGACCAAGGCATGTTCCTCGGTATCGGATAATCCGATGTTCTTGCGCAGCCAATCGCGGGTCTCCTTGGTGCCGGAGTCAAGGATGAACGTCGCCGTGGCGATCTTGGTAAGCGGGCCGAAATCCTCCATCAGCTGAGAAGCCAGGATGATCTCCATGTTCCACTTGCGCGCTTCACGGCCATCGGTCTGCATCTGTTCCTGCAGGCCTACATGACCACCGGTCTTATGGAATTCATCCATGCACATGACTTTGTATTCATCGACCAGGTCAGCGACCAATCGCTCGTAGTACGGCAAGTATTTTTCAGTGAAGAACGGGAAATCTTCCTTGGAAAACGCAACTTTCTTCATGAAGCATTGACGCGCGATCATGTACATCAATGCCGTCTGCTTCTTCGCCGAAGCCGAGCCCTGCAAAGCGACGTCCTGCAAGTCAAGAGCAACGACCCGCGCGCTGCCGACGTCGAAGCGCGTGTGGTCGGCAAATACAGGGAAATCCCCCACCGCCTCTCGAATGCCCAGAATGAAGGCATCCACCAAACTCCGTCCGACTTCGCCGGATCCCTCGTACTCAGCGCGTACCTCTTCCGTCGAAGCCACTGCTACCAAGTCGTTCAAGGTCGGTACGGCGTAGCGTTGCGTCACCTCAGCTTCATACACCATGCCCGCGTCGAACATGGCATCGACCAGCTCCCAATACGTGGTGGCAGGCAAAATCCGGTACCCCAACTGGGCAACCGCTGCGTCCACGACATCGTTGTGGCCGGGCTTGTAAGTTTCGGGGCTGGCTCGCTCAATCTTGTCGTCCTTGCGACGGTACGCCAAATCAACCATGCGGCCGACGAAGTTGCTCATCCCCTCATAGGGTTTTTCTCGTTCTGGTGGAGTAACCAGAATGGTCAGAAAGTTCTTGTTGAATTCACGGTCCTTGGGTAGCGGGTAGCGCTGGCCAAGCGGCGTGTCCAACGGATTGATGCAATCTTTACGGGCGTTCTGCAAGCGCTTGTAAACCACTAGGTGATGCAGCCTGGGTGGCAGGTTGTCCCGCACCAGATCGCAGAACCCAGAGGACGAGATCCCGATATCGGTGATGCCGATGTAGGGTAGGCCCGTCAGGCCCGGCATCAAGCACGACTCGAAATGATTGTTGTTCATCAAAACCGACTTGCCGGAACCCGGTTTGCCTGCAATCAGTGTGATCCACGTGGTCTGCTGGGAAGAAAAGCGCTGGTACTTGAGGATTTTGCCGTCAAGGCTTCGATAGATGGTCGAGCCTTCCTGGAACGGTGAAGCCGGGCGGGTCAGCGGCAGCATGGCTACGGCATCGCCAAGCGGTGCTGCCGCGGGCGTGCCCAGGTGCTTGGTGGTAAGACCCAGGCAGTTCGATTGAAAAGCCTGCATCGGGTTACCAGTGCGTTCGATGAACACCGGCTGCCCCCAGGCCTCCAACGTGCGCCACAGCTTGGACTTGCGCAAAGCGAGTTCCTTGATACCTCGTTCATCAGGACTGGACCAAGTCATGGCCGCAACCTGCAGCTTGACCATGCACTCGCCGTCCCGCACCCGCTCGCGCAACTCTTTGGTCGCCAGGTTGATGTTGCGATTTTGCTCGGAGGTGATCGAAAGCAACTGGGCGAACAGGCTTTTCCACGCCAATACGCTCATGCCATCTGAAGACAACATCACCGAGACCGAATACGGCAAGGCTCGCGAGACGCCGTTCTCTTGCGTTTCCGCACGGTTGAGGCTGTTGAACAACGTGTTGAAATACTGCGGCTCGGCCGGAGGGATCGACATGATCAACGGTGCATAGACCCGCGACCCCACGCGCACGCTTGTCGGGTCGGGTAACAGTCCTGTGCGCTGTCCATTGCCGATCTCGGCCGAGGTGACCATGATCTGGCTTGGCAGCGATGGGTACATGAACTCCGACATGTCGTCTGCACGGCTGCTGGTCTTCCAACGCATCGGGATACCATTGCCGGGAATGTAAGGTTTCCAGGTTCTAGGCGTGATATCCGGATTGACCTTGGCGCGTATGGCACGTATCGCTTCGCTGACGTCGAGCACGTCTGCCGAGCAGCCGAATTCGGGCGAAGTCAGGTCCTCAGTGATCTTGGTCACGAAAGACAGGTGCCTGTCTTTCAAATATGAAATGGGCCGCAGCAGGTTCTGCGCGTCCGCTGTGGCAGGCCATTGCGATTGAGCACGGAATTCGTTCAGTGCTTCACGCGCCATGACCCGCTCGGTCTGATCCAACAGCGCAGGACGTGACCAGAACACCAGGTAGCACTCTTCGTCGTACACATACTGAGCGTACTTGCGCACACCTTCGTTGATCAGGTGCCGCACATTAAGGCTGAGTCGTTCAGCCGTAGCAGCCTGCTGCTGGGCGTTCTGCTCCAACGGTGCAGTTGCATCCAAGTCACGGCTGAAGACAATCTGCAGATGATGACCGCGCACCTTGAAGTAGACAGCCAAGGACGCCTCAAGCAAACCAACAAGGCGCTCGAACTGCTCACGTCCAAGCACGCTCTTGGTTCCATTGAAGCGCACGATCGAGGCCAGAGATCCGTCGTTGGCAACAATGGCTTGCCCGCCGTCGACGGTTTCAAGGTCGCAGTAGTCCTGCACGTCGGCCTTCAACTGGCTCAGAACCGTCAGGATCACCGCCTCAAGTTTGTTAAACATGTCCTTGTTCTCCCTGGATGACTGTCTCAACGGCGAAGCTGGTCAGTACTGCGAAATGGTGCATCAAACGAAATTCTTCATGAGCAGGTCGGCCTGAGCCGCCCAGTTGTCCGGTGAAAACAGGGTGCGGTTGTTGGCCGCGTAGTAGTCGAGTTGGCCCTGTTTAAATGCCTGCTTAGTGGGAAAGAGCCGCAGTGGGGCCAGCCATTGGGCACGCCTGGTGTATTCTTCGTCGCTGACCAAGGTCTTGCTGGCCAGGGTTTCTGCCACCGCCAGGACGGTTATCACCTCGCCTTCGAATACCTGCTTGAGCGTATCGCTGCCGCGAAACCTGAACGCAGCCAGCAAGCTGGTTAGCTTCGCGTTGATCTCGCCATCGCCTAGCAACTCGGCTACATAGATGGCGCGCGCAACGTTGTTGATTTCCGTCTGCGTCAATTCCTGCACAGCGACAAAGAAGCCTGTGCCGTTCATGGCGCATGCCCCCAGGTGATGAACCTGTCGGCACAGATTGCAAGCTGTGATCAGGTTCTCCTTGGTACAGTTCTCCGGATTTCCGTCCAGCGCGTGAATTTCCTGAAACTTGGCAGACTTGAATGCGCAAAACCGACAGGTGTAGTTGTCTCGCTGCAGCACACTGGTGCGCAGCTTGTCGTGTACCGGGCTCATCAATGTGCGCTGGTCGTCATCTGAACGCCACAGCGGACGACGCACGCCGAATACTGGCTGATTGGCACTGCGGCTGACGTAGCCAGCCGCCTGGGTCGGGACATCGACTGCGCTGTGTCCGGAAGAGGGTTTTGCACTCACGCCTGGTTGCCCCGGGTTGTCCTTAGAACGCGGGGCATTGCGCCCCGCTTTTGTAGCCTTTGATGCAAAGGTTTAGCCGACGGTGGTATTGCGCATGATCCACATGACGGTACCCACGCCAGCCATCAAGCCGCCGATAAACAGGCCGACGATTGCCGACAGCGGCTTCTCACGTTCGTCCTTGGAAGCTTTCCACAGGGTATACAGCGACATGGCCACCACCACGAAGCCCCCAATGGAGACCAGGGAAATCAGGAGCGTGGCGCCACCTTGGGCAGTGTCGTCGATGTTGGACATCACGTCGCTGGCGGTCTTGCCACCCGAAGTATCCTGGGTCAAGTCAGTCTTGGTGATTGCAAAGGCCGAAGGTGCCGCCAAGGCACCAATAACAGCGGTAGTTGCGCGGACCTTGACCGAATCGTAAGCAGCTTTCAGGGTTCCGAGTGCTTTCATGAGTGACGCTCCTTGAGTTTCATTTTGAGAAGCCGTTACGACCACGGCGTGAAAAGCCCAACCAGATTGAATCCGATTGTGTTGTTGAGTACGTCGCTGAACCATTTGAAGTTCCATGCCAGGATGCCGCCGATGATCCATCCGAAAGCGGTCCCCAACCCGGCTTGGGTCTGATTGTTGAAGTAACCGTTTACAGTCAGCCAGCCCTTGACCATGGCGATGAAGCCCACGATCTGCATGATGCCCAGCAATGCTAGTGTTGCCAGCTGCGCCTGCTCCTGCAACGTGGTCCCTGACGCGGAATAAGACAACATGCGCGAATTGGCATAGTCGCCGGTCAGCGTGCGCGACATGATTCCCATCCATTCCAGCGTACCGATGGCCAGCAGTATCGAACCTATGAGCAACTGCACGCAGGCTGAGCCGACCGAGAAACGCTGTCGCCCGGCGACGTATTTCAGCGCGTTGTCATGGGTGACCCCCCATATTTCCACCAACGCGGCGGACGTGAGGTAGAGACCGATCAATGCGGCAATACCTTGGCACATCATGATGGCCGTCGGGACGACTTTCCCGATGTTGACCATGACCTCTACGAGGTCGGCATATCCGGCTGCCATGAGAACTTCCCTGGTTATAGAGCGGGTGACGTGACCACGATGCCGCTGTTGCTATCGATCTTCAGCACCTTCAGTTCCCGCTGAGCAGGTGGAAGCTTATCACCCGCTTTCACACTGTCTTCACCGTCACCGTTCTGCACCCAGGCACGATGTCCAACCACTGCCTGCACCTTATAACCGCTAGAGGACGGCACAGCATTGGCTTTGCTGGCATGGGCTTGCATAGGCGCAGGTTGTACGGCAGGGGTCACAGGCTTGCGCGGCGGTTTGATGATCTCTACGCGCTGACGGCTTTGCTCGAAGTGATCCATGCGCAGGTCCAGTTGCGCAAACTTCGTGTCCATCTGCTGGATGCGCTCGAGTAGCAATTGAGTATTACGCTGCGACTCTTGGCGGATGATTGTCAGCTGTTTCTCACTGTTCTGCTGGGCCTGCAGTGCCGCCTGAGCCTGCTCTTTGGACTTGGCCAACTCGATGCTCAGCACATCCATGCGAGCCGGTTGTGCCTGCTGCGCCTGCACCTGAGCCACACGTTTGGTTTTGGCGGTTGGCGATGAGGTCGCCTTGAGCACCACCACGGCAATCACGATGAGCGCCACGAAGCTGCCGGCGAACACGCCGATGAGTTTTCCGAACGACCAGTTCTTCATGTCGAACTCCTTATCGAGATTGATCGTGAACGTCTTGCAGGAAGAACAGGCCAAAGCCCTTGTTCGCAGGGGTGGCATAGGTGGCCGGACGGTTGAAGCCGCGGCGCACCTCCGAAGCGATCGAGGAACCTAGTTCGCCTACGGATGTACCGATCACCTGCTTGGTTGACGGTTCGGTGGTGGTCTGAGCTACCACACCGCTTGGGCTGATGATGGTTGTCCCTGCCGTTTGCTGATAGGCACGCCCGTAACCGGAGAGAAGCGAAGCGGCGCCAAGGGCGAAATAACGCTCCATAGTGTGATGGTCTTTGGTTTCGGCGATGCCCTGCTTGGCGTCGTCTTCGCGCAATGCCACTGCGCTGATGCGCATGGTAGGACGCGTATCGTTCGCAGGCGGGGCGAGAATGGTGAACTTGACGCGAATGTTGTCCGGTGCCTGCTCGATCTTGCCGATCAGCTTGGAGCCGTTCCACCTGCCGCCACGCACAGTGGCCAGTACATCGCCACCATCGTCGGTGTTGACCTCCGCATCCAGCGTTGCGTACATGATGGTACCGGTCTTGATCAGTAGCTCCCGATCGGTGTCACCCACAGCTTCAATGCTGTTAGGGTCTTTTTCTTCCTTGACGGCACGCTGCGCAGCGCCTGTTTGCTCCCCGCCGTTACGCGGCACGGGGTAATAGCTGACCGTGCTGAAGCTCGTTCTGTCAGCAAAGCCTTTGGCCTTTTCCGACTCGCCCATCATCTGTTTGATCGATTTGAGGGTTTCTGCCCGCAGCTCGTTCACGTAGGCATCGCGCTCCTGCTCTGCCTTCTTCAATTCTTGCTCTATGCGACGACGCTCCTGCTCATCATTCTGGGCACTGGCAGCTGCGGCACTCGCGTTCGGCGTGTTGCCTGAGTAGAACTGGCCGTTGGCCTGCCCGCCGAAATTCGTATTCGGCAATTCGGCCAAGCCTTGCTCGTAGGGCTGTCCGGGTACATTGAACTGCGCGTTTTGGCCACGCCTGCGTGGGCTGTCGTTGACCACGATGTTCGGATCGAAACCTGGCTGATAGGAGGCACCACGCTCGGCGGCCTGCTCGGCTTCCAGCGAGCTACGTTGGGCGCGGCGCTCCGCCTCAGCCGCTGAGATGGGCTCGACCGATACCTCAGGCTGCGGCGCTCGCGGCACATCCACGGTAGACGCCTTGCCAGTCGGCGTATCCTTGGAGGTCATGCCGTTGTAGGCCATGGCAGCAAGGGCCACGATGACCAGAGCGGCAGCGATCAACGAGACCTTGCCTACTCCAGAGCCAAAAACAGCTCGAAGATTGCGTTGCATCTCATCGGATCTGCGCGCCTTGGCGCCTCCACCCGTGGCACCATCACGATCGGCCACCAATGGCTCATGCTCTTCATCGAAGCCAGCGTCACTTGGCGGTGTTCTGTTATCGCTCATTGCACATTCCCTTGCTCGATGAAGACAGTCACGGCTTGCCCGCCGGTGGTGAACGTGACGCTGTTCTGCAGACCGGCGTAGCGGTATACAGCGACCCCTGTGGTGCTACGCGCAGCATTGGTATAAGCAGGGTACTGGGCGTCAGCCTTGGCTTTCACATACATGTTCGGGCCGTAACGCCACGCCTCCACGCCGTCCAACCCAGTCACTTTCAGGCGCTGCGCCTCCTTCGGTGGAACACCGTCGAGGAAGTAGGCAAGCGAGTCGTCAATGCTCGGCATCTGCAAGAGCGAGATCCTGGCGACCGCATCGGGATTGCGGCCAGGTACCTTGGCATCTACACGCATGTCCACTTCATCCTGACCGGCCGCCAGAATCAAGATGATCGGCGTAGCCAGCCCTCTCAACGTCACGGTCACGTTGCCATAGGCCGCTGCAGTGGCAGGGTCGAGTGTCAGTATGTTGGTCGGTACTGCGGTGCCGTCCTGACCCTGGCTACCACGCTCACGCCCGTCCCTGAAGAGCTCGCGATTGATCGAGACGTTCTGGATCATCCAAGGCTGACCGGCGTAGTCCGAAAAGACGATCGACGATTGCTGACCCTTGCTCAGGCGCACGATGGGCGGTGAAACGCCTGGATCCAGGTTCAATGCCAGGGTCCGTGTCACCGGCTTGGCGGGGCTGACGTAAGCATTGGCTTTCTGTTTTTCCCGCTCAAGCCACAATGCCTTGATCAATTCCAGCTGTGCCGGAGTCAACTGAGAGTCGCGCACATCCTGCACGGTTTCGCTGATTACGTCCTCCGGACGTGGGTAGACCACTTGAGCTACTCCCGACACCTGCCGACCCAGACCATTGGCGGGCGGTTGCGGCGGCGCGTCGTTGTCCTGCATCGCCTGTGGCTGCCTGGCTAAATCGCCAGCAGGCACTGCAGTTTGCGGCTCGTCAGCGAACGCCGGGACGGCGATAGCGCTCGCAAGCAACGATGCGATCAGATGCTTCTTCATGGTCACTTCCTTGGAATGTACGGCGACAGCTGAACAGAATCGACGGCGATGCCCTTGGTATTGGTGGCCGAGGCTGGTATCTGGACAATGGTTACCGCAGCCAGGAAATCTTGACGTGAGCGCGGCTGTTGGTCCCCGCCGACATAAAACTCGATGGCGATCGGTACTTGCACCAGCCAATAGTTCTGGCCGGTAGCCAGCACCCCGCTTTCCTCAACCTGTGCTACCTGAGTCGACATGGCGCGCAAAATCATCCGGCCTTTGAGCACTCGCTCCAGGTTGCCTGAATCGTCCAATGTCTTGAGGAAGGCCTTGCGCCCGTCATCCGTATACCACCGAGCGCCAGCAGCGTTGAGGTTAGAGCGGTAGTTGACGTAATCGTAAGAATAGGAATTGACCACGGCATCCTTGGCGAACTCAGCCAATGTGGCCGGCGTTACCCGTGGGTTGGCCTCTGTCGACACCTCGCAGATAGCGTGGTTGTCGGTGGTCGGGATCCAACGGTATTTCGGATAAAGGAAAACCACAGCCGCAAGTGTGATTCCGAACACGCATGTGAGTGCCAGGAGCTGACCCCATACACGCTTGTTACGGCGCTTGAGATCAAGGCACTCCAGTTGCAGCCGTTTGACTTCCCGGACAGTCGCAGCGGCCTCACCTGGTGTTTCGTCAAGCGCCAACTCCAGAAGCTTCTGCTCATCCGAGCCCCGTTGGCCCTCAAAACGCTCTCCAGCTGGGGCTCCGTTCTGGGTTTCCTTACTCGACATTACGGATTTCCCCTGTCGTTCCGTCATAAATGCAAATCGAGTCTGTTCCGTCATAGAACACGACATTTTCAAAATTGGTCTGCGTTACCAGCCAGATCGCGGCGACTGCCACGCATGGCAGCAGGGCCAGGCAGGCCCACTCTCCGACATCCAGAAAAATGGCAAGCATTCGGTTGTAGCGTCGCAGCGCACGCACATCCACATCATCGCAGGCACCAGCGCCCCATGCCGTCGAGGTTGATTCGAGCTGATCCATATCTCACTCCATGAGGCGGCATTTTCATTCAAAACTTAGAAATACGCAACAGCGTTATTTTGACAGAAACAAAAAATATCGAGCTACAGTGACAGATTTTCTAGCACGCCGCTTTCAAGACTCATATTCAGGACTACCGTAAATGCATCTGAATGGATGCTCAAAGGTGAGCTGGATAGTCAAAAGCCTGCCATCAGCCTTGGCTACCGGGTCTCACCCGCTTGAAAAGCGCACGCTATGATCAACGCAGTGATGAGCCGCATCATTTAAAAATTGAATGTCCGAGTATTTTTTTGATGGGTAAAAACCATCATTTCTCGAGCGATTTTCACGCAAAAGCTTGCGTCAGCAGCAGATCATCTAGATAGGGCGTGATTTGGGGAACCTTAGGGATAGCCCCTTCACGCGTTCTGTATGTCCTCCATGACCATTGCCGAGTCGACGCCTCAGCGTGGTGCAGCATCTCTGGATGCCGCCATCCTGAATGTATTCATCGCCGCGAAATGCCCGGTTTAACGCTGTATGACACTAATGAGAACAGCATGGCACTCAAGGCCGACAGGCTAAGGGGGCGCGATTTTCCCTCAAACGGTCACGGACATGCGATACCAGCAATGTGACATCACTTGCTGAACAATCGTTCCAGTCCGCCTAGCTCAACGGCTGTGAGGGATCAAAAAAAAATTTTTCTAACCAAATAAAACGCTCTATCGGCTCGGGTGGCCAGGGTGCAATAGCCAGTGAACCTGCGTAGTCAGCTGCTGATAAGCGTCAGGTTCGAGAGCTGCCATGTGAGGAAAAGCGAAGCTTGCAGGGCGACTTGCGCCTCGGCGCCCGACCAGTTCACTGACCCCTGCTCGTTAACAGTTTCCAATCGCTGGGTTTGATGGGCCACTGGCAACCGCAAAGGGAGCAACGCCACCGACAGCTCCTATCGTCGTGGTCATCGTGGCTAGATCGCGGGTTAGGGAGGGAAATAGAGCAGGGGCTAGCAAAATAGCCAACTCAAAAATGAAAAGTGCCAGTCAGCTTACTGACTGGCACGTTCCCCAACAGGGCGCTTTACGATAGCCCGCCTCAACCCAACGACCGCGCCCCCACAGGCTGCGCATGACCGCGTGTCGTCACGATACCCAGGAAGGAAATCAGGATCGCAAGCCCCAGCGTGGCGCTCACTTCCGCCCGGTGCTCGGGCGTGTACATCATCACCGCCAAGGCCAGGGCAATGAAGATGATCACCGCCCAGGTCAACCAGGGGAACAGCCACATGCGGAACTTGAGCTCAGTATTCTCCCGCTCAAGACGGCGACGCATGCGCAGTTGGGAGATGGCGATGACCATGTAGACCAGCAGCGCGATGGCACCTGAGCTTGCCAGCAGGAACTCGAACACGCCCTTGGGTGCGAAGTAGTTGAGCACGGCGATGGATGCACCGATCAGGGTGCTGCCGAACACCGCAGCACGGGGTACGCCGACCTTGGACGTGTGTTTGAGCATTGCCGGCGCATCGCCACGCTTGGCCAGCGAATACATCATGCGCGAGGCGATGTAGATCGAGGAGTTCATGCAGCTGGTGACCGCTACCAGCACCACCAGGTCTACCAGCAAGGCCGCATTGGGGATGTTCATGATTTCCAGTGCACGCTGATACGAGCCCACCACAGCCAACTGTGGGTCGTTCCACGGCACGACGGAAATGATCACGAAGATGGAGAGGATGTAGAAGGTACTGATGCGCCAGATGACCGAACGGGTGGCCTTGGCGATGTTGCGCGAAGGATCGCTCGACTCCGAAGCGGCGATGGTCACTGCCTCCGTGCCGATGAAGCTGAACATCACAGTGATGAACGCGCCCACCACCGCCGCCCAGCCATTGGGCGCAAAACCGCCATGCTCGGCAATCAGCCCACTCAAACCGCTGACTTCACGGTTGGGCAGCCACCCCATCAGCGCCGCGAAGCCGAGGCTGATGAAGGCAAGGATCGCAGTCACTTTCAAAATGGCGAACCAGAACTCGAACTCACCGTACTTGGCCACACTGAACAGGTTGGTACCTGCCAGCAACAGCACGGACGCCAAGGCGAAGATCCAGCTGTCTATCTGCGGGAACCAGGCGTTGAGCACATGCCCTGCCGCCAGGGCTTCGATGGGAATGACCAGCACCCAGAACCACCAGTACAACCAGCCGATGGTGTAGCCGGCCCAGCGGCCGATGGCCTGGTCGGCGTAGGTGGAAAAGGAACCGGTATCGGGGTGCGCGACGGCCATTTCGCCGAGCATGCGCATGACCAGGACGACCAAGGTCCCGGCCACGAAATAGGAGATTATGGTAGCCGGGCCGGCTGCCGCAATGGCGTGGCCCGAGCCGACGAAAAGTCCGGCGCCGATGATGCCGGCGATGGACAGCATCGTTACATGACGTGGCTTGAAACCTTGTGCAAGGTTGCCATCAGATCCCACGGTGTTCATTGATGTTGTTCTCTTTTTGCTGACACAAGGATGGACGGGCAGGCGTAGGCGAAAATAGCTCCTTGAAGGGTTCAGGTCGACAGGTTGCTTGCGCTCTGTTGTTGATCTTTGCAGCGCATCACAAGGCAACGTGCCGGTGGGGGGTCGGGCTTCATTTAAGCCCCGCAGGGATGAGGGAAATTACACGAGAACGCCCCGGAACTGTTCGATCACGACAGCGCTTTTGTGCAAGCGACAAATGTCGCGATTGGCATGTCCGAACGCGCCATCAACGCCAATGACGCTTCTGTTTTTCATTCGAGTGTGTTGCACCCGCTACCTGTCCAGCAGGTAGCGGGTGGCGCGGGCATCAGGCCAAGGCGTGGTCGACCAGCACTTGCAGCCGCCCCAGGGAACAGCGCTCGACCCGCGCCTGGACGCCATACACCTGCGCCAGCAAGTCGGGCACCAACACATCCTGCGGCGTACCACTGGCGACCACCCTGCCCTCGCGCAGCACCACCAGCCAGTCGGCATGGCTGGCAGCCAGGTTGATGTCGTGCAGCACCGCCACCGCCAACAGGCGATGCACCTGCACGCGCTCACGCACGGCGTCCATGACCCGCAATTGATAATGCAGGTCCAGCGCGCTGGTGGGCTCATCGAGCAGCAGCACCTGCGGGTTGCGCGCCAGCAACTGGGCCAGCGCCACCAATTGCCGCTGCCCACCGGACAAGCTGTCCAGCGAGCGCTGGGCCAGGTGCTCGATACCCAGCTGGCGCAGGGCCGCAAAGGCCTGGCCCAGCAGGTCGTCCGCGCTGCCTACGCGAAGTGCGGCCATGATGCTTTCCAGCACGCCAAGGGCAATGCCGGGGGGCAACTGCTGGGGCATGTAGGCTAGCCGTCGAGCGCGCTCGGCAAAGGCCAGGCGGTTCACGTCCTGGCCATCCAGGCGCAGGCCGCCACGCATGCGTTCAAGCCCTGCCAGGGCCCTGAGCAGCGTGGACTTGCCTGCCCCGTTGGGCCCCACCAGCGCCACCAGGCTGCCTTCGGGCAGGGCAGGCAGGCTGACCTCGTGCAAAATCTGCCGCGCACCGTAGGCGACCGAAACCTTGTCGATCACCAGGCTCACAGCTTTCTCCCTCGCCGGAACACCAGCGTCACGAAAATCGGTACCCCCACCAGGGCGGTGACGATGCCGACCGGCACGATGACGCCTGGCATGATCAGCTTGCTGGCAATGGAGGACAACGACAGCATCAGCGCGCCCACCAGCGCGCTGGCCGGCAGCAGGAACCGCTGGTCTTCCCCCACCAGCAAGCGCGCAATGTGCGGCCCGACCAGGCCGACGAAGCCGATGGTGCCAACGAATGCCACGGCGGTTGCCGACAACAGGCTGATGCGCAGCAGCGAGGCAAAACGCAGCCGCCGGGTGTCCACGCCGAAGCTGCGCGCCCGGTCCTCGCCCATGCGCAGCAGCGTCATCGCAGGTGCTGCGCGCAGCGAAAACGGCAACACCAGTGCCACGACCAGCGCCAGAATGCCGAGTTTGTTCCAATCGGCCCGGGCCAGGCTGCCCATGGTCCAGAACACCAGTTGCTGCAATACGTCTTCGGTGGCCAGCAGTTGCAACAGCGACACCAGGGCATTGCAGCTGAACACCAGGGCGATGCCGAACAGCACCAGGCTCTCCACGCCCGCCCCGCGAAGCCGCGACATGGCCTGCAACAACACCACCGACAGGCAGGCGAAGACGAAGGCCATCACCGTCACCTGCACCCCCGCCGTCATCCAGGCGATGCTGAGCGGGTAGGCGATGGCAAGCGAAGCCCCCAGTGCCGCTGACGAGGACACCCCCAGGGTAAAGGGGCTGGCCAGCGGGTTGTCGAGGATTGCCTGCATCTCGGCCCCTGCGAGCGACAGTGCCGTGCCCACCAGCACCGCCATCAGCGCGTAGGGCAAGCGTACGTTCCAGATGATCACCCGCTCCGTGGCGCTGAGCGTGGCCGGGTCGAACAGGCCTTGCACCAGTCGCCCCAGGCTCATCCCCGACGCACCGCTGGCCAGGTCGCTCAAGACCGAAACCAGCAACAGCACGGCCAGCCCGGCAACCAGCCCGGTACGCCGCCACAGCAGCCGGCGGTAGTGCCAGGCGGCCTGTTGCACGCCTGGCAGCGCCTGTGCGGTCACTGGGCGTCGACCCAGTACTGACCGTCCAGCCCTACCTTGAGCATGCGGTTGATCTCGGCCATGGTCGCTTGCGGGTCGATGTCCTTGAACCGCTCCGGGTGCACCCAGCGCGCCATCGCTTCAATTGCAAGGATGTTGAACGGCGAGTTGTAGAAGTCATGCCACAAGCCATGGGCCTGGCCGGCCTGGATGGGCCGCAAGGGGGCGAATTCCGGGCGGGCGGTGATCTTCGCCAGGCTGTCCCGGGCCGTTTTTTCGGAAACCCCGGCCCCCAGCAGTACGCCGGGGGCGCGGTTGCCGGTGGCGATATAGACGTCGGGGTCGGCTTGCAGCACGTACTCGACGCTCACATCGCCCAGCGCACCGGGCACCACGTCGGCACCGATGTTATGGCCACCCACCGCCTGGACCACACTGCCCAAGCCGCTTTTGCCAGTGGTATGGCCAGGCGCTTGCCACACCCCGGCCAGCAATTCCAGAAACACCTTGGGCCGCTCGCTTTCCTTGATGCCAGCCACGCCCGCTTTCACCTGCTCCAGGTGACGGTCGTACAGGTCGAGGTACTGCTGCGCCTGCTGTTCACGGCCTAGCAGCGTACCCAGCGCCTGCATGCTGACGTGGGTATTGCGCATGGGGTGCACACGAAAATCGATGAACAACACCGGCACGCCGGCCTTGGCCAGCAGATCGGCCACCGGGCTGTGCTGGGTCGGGCCTTCGCCGGCGATGCTGAAAATGGCCAGGTCAGGCTTGAGCGACAGGATCTGCTCGGCGCTCACGCTCTGCTCGGAGGCCTGCCCTATCAAGGGCAGCTTGGCGATCTGCGGGTACTGCCGGGCGTAGACCTCATAGGTATGCGGGTCCAGCAAGCGCATGTCGTTCTGCCAGCCCACCACGCGCTGGAAGGGGTTATCACGGTCGAGCAGCGCCAGGGCGAAGAACAAACGCCCCTCGCCCAGCACGATACGTTGCGGGGCGTGGTCAAGCTCGACGGTACGCCCCAGCACATCGGTAACTTGCAGGGCTTGGGCGGTGTGGGCAAAGCCGAGGCAGGACGCCAGCAGCAGCAAGGCAGGCAGCAGGCGCTGCCGCAAACGGGGGAACAGGCACATCGGGGCGTCCTCTTGAAGAGAGAATCAGTCGCAACGGAGCCGGGCATTCTAGCCAGCCGCCTGTGCTCCCGATGTGCGCGAATGTATTGGTCTGGTCGCCAGCCATTACATCCCGTTACCCCAAGGCGTTACCAGGTCAGGCAGATCTTGCCGAAATGGCGGTTGCTTTCCTGATAGCGAAACGCATCGACGATGTGTTCGAGCTCGAAGTGCTTGTCCACCACCGGGCGCAGGCCGTTGGCCTCGATGGCCCGGACCATGGCCTGCTGCTGGGCACGGCTGCCTACCAGCACACCCTGCAGGCGGATCTGCCGCACCAGGGCCTGCACCAGCGGCAGCTGCCCCGCCACACCGGTCAAAATGCCGATCAGCGAGACATGGCCCCCGATGCGTGCGGCGATCATCGATTGCTCCAGGGTGGCGGGCCCGCCGACTTCGATCACATGGTCCACCCCACGGTTGTCGGTCAGCTCACGCACCTTTTCGCCCCAGGCCGGCGTGCGCGTGTAGTTGATCACGTGGTCGGCGCCCAAGGCCTTGAGCCGCTCGAGCTTGGCATCGCTGGAAGAGGTGGCGATCACCGACGCACCGGCCAGCTTGGCGAACTGCAGGGCAAAGATCGACACCCCGCCGGTGCCCTGTACCAGCACCGTGTCACCGGGCTTGAGGTGATCGTCGCTCATCAGCGCGCGCCAGGCGGTAAGCCCGGCGGTGGTCAAGGTCGCCGCCTCGGCGTGGCTGAAGCCCTTGGGCGCGCGGGTGAAGGCTGTGGCCAACGCGGTCACATGGCCACGGGCATAACCGTCCAGGCCATCGCCCGGCACCCGGGCAAAGCCCTCGACATTGGCCTCACCATCCAGCCAGTCAGGGAAGAAGGTGCTGACCACGCTGTCACCGACCTGAAAGTCGCTGACGCCGCTGCCCACGGCGATCACCTCGCCGGCACCGTCGGCCATCGGGATGCGCCGTTCGGCTGGGCCCCACATGCCGCTGACCACGGCGAAGTCGTGGTAATTGAGGGAGCTGGCATGCAAGCGTACGGTGATTTCACCCACGCCTGGGGCAGTGGCCTCGCAGGTGCCGACCTCGACCTTGTCGTAGCCGCCGCCGGGTTGAACGTAGATCGCCTTGCTGCTCATGGTCGAGTGCTCCATCTGTAAAAAGGAAAGTGCCCGGCGAGCGTGGGGTCAGCCCAGCATACGCTTCAAGGCATGACAGTCGGGCGCATGTCGGTCGGCAAGGCCCGGCCAGGCGTCGTGCGGCTGGTTCACAAGCACCGTGCCCGCGCCGGCGGCTCGCCCGCAGTCGAGGTCGAAGCGGTGGTCGCCCACCATCACCATCGCCTGCGGCGCGACGCCCCAGGCGCCGGCAATCTTGAGCAGCCCATCGGGGCTGGGCTTGGGCTGCGCTTCGTCACGCCCAAGAATGTGCGCCACCGGAAAACAGTCGGCAAGGCCAATGGCTTGGAGCGTGATGTGTGCCAGTTCGCGGGCATTGCGGGTGAGGATGCCCAGTTGGCAACCACGGCTGGCCAGCTCACGGACCAGCTCCACCGCCCCCTGGGCAGCTTTGGAGGCCAGCGCCAGATGACGCTCGTGCTCCAGCAGCCAGGCATGCTTGGCGGCGGCTTCGTCTGCGGGCAGAGCCGCCAGGTGCGCCAGAATGTCGTCCTTGGGAGGAATGCCCAACTTCACGCGGATAGCGGCAAAATCATGCGCGGCCACGGTCAGGGTGCCGTCCATGTCGAACACCCAATGGCGCACCTGGCCCAGGTTCATGCCCAGTCCTTGCGATGACGGATCAGGCCTTCCTGGCTGGACGAGGCGACCAGTTGGCCGGCCTGGTTGAAGATGCTGCCGCGGCAGAAGCCACGGGCATTGCCAGCCCAGGGGCTGTCGGTGGCGTACAGCAGCCATTCATCAGCCCGCAGGTTGCCGTGGAACCACAAAGAGTGGTCCAGGCTGGCGATCTGCATGTCCCGCTGCCAGACCGACTTGCCATGGGGCAGCATCGATGTGGTCAGCAGTCCGAAATCAGAGGCGTAGGCCAGGATGTACTTGTGCAGCGCAGGGATAGCCGGCAGATTGCCGTCGGCGCGGAACCAGGCGTATTTCACCGGGTCGCCGGGCTTGGGGTTGAACGGGTCACGCTCGGTTACTGGGCGAATCTCGATGGGCTTGGCGCACAGCACCTTGTCGCGGATGCGCTCAGGAAGCTGATCGGCCATGGCGCTGGCCAGTTCCACTTCGGTGGGCAGGTTTTCAGGGCCGACCACATCGGGCATCTGTGCCTGGTGGGTGAACCCGTCCTCGTCGTACTGGAACGAGGCGCTGCAGGTGAAGATCGTCTTGCCCTTCTGAATCGCCGTGACGCGTCGGGTACTGAAACTGCCGCCATCACGCACGCGGTCCACCGAGTACACCACCGGCAGGCTGGCATCGCCCGGGCGCAGGAAGTAGCCGTGCAGCGAGTGCACGTGGCGGGCATCCTCTACCGTCTGGCTGGCGGCCGACAAGGACTGGCCCAGCACCTGGCCGCCGTACAGCTGGCGAAAACCCAGGTCCTGGCTGCGGCCGCGGAACAGGTTTTCTTCAATGGCTTCGAGGCTCAACAGGTCGACCAGGTCGTCCAACACATGACTCATCAGGGTTCTCCGTAGACGCAAGACGTGCTCACAAGGCGCCGTGGGCCGGCGCTCGATTCAACCGGCGCGGCCCACGCATGAGCCGCACCGTCCAATAGCGCAAATAATACAGGGTTTGACATCGCCAGCCCCCCTGGCGGTTCACTCGGCCCGCAAGGTCTGCTCCCACCGCGCGCGATCGATCCGATACAGCACATGCGGGCGCAGTGGATGGCCGAGGGCGACACGCGGGTGGTCGAAACTGCCTGCCAGGTCCTGCTCCATGCCGATGGCTTGCATCACCTTCTGCGAGGGCAGGTTGAGGGTGCTGGTAAAGGACACCACCTGCTCGACCTGCAACTGGGCAAACGCACAGCGCAAGCACGTCCAGGCCGCCTCACTGGCAAACCCCAGGCCCCAGTGCCGACGTGCCAGGCGCCAGCCGATCTCGACTGCCGGGGCGAAGGGCGCGTCGAAGTTGACATTGAGCAGGCCCGTCATGCCGATGAAAGCCCCACTGTCCTTGCGCTCAAGCGCCCACAGGCCAAACCCGTACTCATGAAAATGCCCGCGGATGCGGCCGATCAAGGCAGCCGCTTCAAGGCGTGTGAGCGGCGCGGGGAAGTAGCGCATGACCTGGGGGTCGGCGCACAGGGCAGCGAACTCGCGCAGATCCTCGTCCTGCCATTGGCGCAGAATCAGCCGCGCGCTTTCCAGTTCCAGAATGGGGGTCATGGGGTTCGCTCCGTTTTGGCGTGCTGCACTGTACAGCGTAGGCGCAGGCACGATCGCGCACCGGGTAATGAGTAGCCGAATGCATTTTTCACATGCGCTTCACCGGCTGGCAACACGCGGGTTAGCAAAATGCCGCCATCCCTGCCGCGCCCAGCGCGCGGTTTCCCTGTCGGAGCCACCCATGCTGTCGAGCAACACTCTGCCGCCCTACGCAACGCATTCACCGCGCAAGCCATGGCTGCCCCGCAGCACCGTGACCGTCGCCTTGAGCCTGTGCCTGGCCGTGGCGGCATCGACCTCCTGGTTTATGACGAGAACCTCCATCGTGGACCTTGGTAGCGAACAACAACTCAGCAAAAGCGGCCTGCTCCAGGCCTGGGCCAACGGTGCGGTGATCGTCATGATCCGCCATGCCGAGCGCTGTGACAGCGCACCGGGCCCCTGCCTGGGCGACCCGGCTGGCATCACGGTCGCCGGCAGCCAGGCTGCCGGGCGCGTGGGCGAAGGCCTCAAGCACCTGGGGCTGGCCGATGCCGACCTGTTGAGCAGCCCGAAGGTGCGCACCCAGCAGACGGCGCATTTCATTCTGGGGCAGCCGGTAGCCACGCGGGAATGGATCGGCCAATGCGACGGCGGCTTCCCGGCTCAGGCGCTGGCAGCCAAACGCCCCGAACACAACTTGGTGCTGGTAACCCACAACGGCTGCGTCGATCAGTTCGCTCGCCAGCAGAACGTTACCGGCGGCGAACGGGACAGCGGTTATGCCAGTGCCCTGTTCGTTTCCGTGGACGACAGTGGCAAGGCACGCATCCTGGGGCGGTTGAACGCGCCCGAATGGCAGCGCGTGCTGGCCAGCGCCGCACGTTGAAAGTGCCCGTTGCATAGGTGGGCACCGGCTTGCACGCTGGGCTAGCAAAGTTTTCCACAGCCGTTGGCTGTCATGGCAAGATCAAGTCTGTTTCTTGTTGTGGATAACCCATGTCGCTGCCGCTGATCTACCACGAAGACTACAGCCCGGAGTTTCCGCCGGACCATCGTTTTCCGATGGACAAGTTTCGTCTGCTGCACGATCACCTGATCGACAGTGGGTTGACCACCGACCAGGCGTTGCTGCGGCCCGAGATCTGCCCCAATGACATTCTTGCGCTGGCCCACGACCGCCGTTACATCGAGCGCTACATGCACGGCGAGCTATCCCGCGAGGACCAGCGGCGCCTGGGCCTGCCGTGGAGCGAAGCGCTGGCGCGGCGCACCGTGCGCGCAGTCGGGGGTTCGCTGTTGACGGCCGAGATGGCCCTGCAACACGGGGTGGCCTGTCACCTGGCGGGCGGTACCCACCATGCCCACTACGACCACCCAGCCGGCTTTTGCATCTTCAATGACCTGGCCGTGATCAGCCGTTACCTGCTCGAAGCCGGCCGCGTGCACCGGGTGCTGATCTTCGATTGCGATGTTCATCAAGGGGACGGTACCGCGCGCATTCTTGAAGACACGCCCGACGCCATTACCGTCTCCCTGCATTGCGAGCAGAACTTCCCGGCCCGCAAGGCGCAAAGCGACTGGGACATCCCCCTGCCACGTGGAATGGGGGACGACGCTTACCTGCACGTGGTGGATGAGGCGCTCAATTACCTGCTGCCGCTCTATCAGCCTGACCTGGTGCTGTACGACGCCGGGGTCGATGTTCACAAGGACGATGCCCTGGGTTACCTGCAAATCACCGATGCAGGGCTGGCCGCACGTGACGCGCGCGTGCTCGGCCAGTGCCTGGGCCGCGACATTCCGGTCATGGGCGTGATCGGGGGCGGTTACAGCAAGGATCGCAGAGCGCTGGCCAAGCGCCACGGCGTGCTTCATCACACGGCGGCCAACGTCTTGCGTTGTGCACAATGACTGTGGAACCGCTTGTGGATAACCTGAGCGAAACAGGCTGTAGCCCTTTAATAGCGCTGCTTGCGCGACATTGATCATTTTTTGATCAGTGCTTGTGAGGGCTGTGCTGCGCTAGAATGCGCATCTTTTCCACAGCCTGCAGCCCATCATGTCCGAAGTAAGTCACCCCGCCCCTCCTGTCGCCGCTGTCATTGGGGGCGGCCCCGCCGGCCTGATGGCGGCTGAAGCCCTGGCACAGGCCGGGCTTTCGGTGGAAGTGTTCGACGCCATGCCTTCGGTGGGTCGCAAGTTTCTGCTGGCAGGCGTGGGCGGCATGAACATCACCCATTCCGAACCCTACCCTGCTTTTGCGGCGCGGTATGCCGAGCGCCGAAGCGAGGTTGACGGGCTGTTGCGCGACTTTGACGCAGACGCCTTGCGCCAGTGGATTCACGGGCTGGGTATTGCCACGTTCGTGGGCAGCTCGGGCCGCGTGTTTCCAACCGGCATGAAGGCCGCCCCGCTCTTACGCGCGTGGCTCAAGCGCCTGCGTGAAACCGGCGTGGTTATCCACAACCGTCATCGCTGGCTGGGTTGGAGCGAGGACGGCGCGCTGCGCATTGCTTATCCACAGGGCGAGCGGCTGGTCCGGCCCGCCGTGGTCGTACTGGCACTGGGTGGCGGCAGTTGGGCGCGGCTGGGATCGGATGGGCGCTGGCAGGCAACCCTGGCTGACCGCGCTGTGGATATCTCACCCCTGCGACCGAGCAATTGCGGGTTCGAGGTCGCGGGCTGGAGTACGGTGCTCACCGACAAGTTCGCAGGGGCGCCGGTCAAGAACATTGCCCTGAGCGTGCCAGGCCGTGCGCCGCGCAAAGGCGAGTTCATCCTGACCGCCCAGGGTGTGGAAGGCAGCCTGGTCTACGCCTGGTCGGCGCAGGTGCGTGCGGCCATCGAGCAATGTGGCAGCGGTGTGCTGATATTGGACCTGCTGCCGGACAAGCCTGTGGACAAGATTGCCCAGGCCCTGGCACGCCCGAGGGGCTCGCGGTCCATGGCCAAGCACTTGCAAGGGCAATTGGGCCTGGACGGGGTCAAGGCGGCGCTGCTGCGCGAGCTGACCGACCCGGCCACATTCGCCGACCCGCCAGCCCTTGCCCAGGCGATCAAGGCCCTGCCGATCACGCTGGTGCGCACTCGTCCCTTGGACGAAGCGATCAGTAGTGCCGGCGGGGTGCGTTTCGAAAGCCTGGATGAGGGGCTGATGATAAAGCACATGCCAGGGGTGTTCTGTGCGGGCGAGATGCTGGACTGGGAAGCGCCAACAGGCGGGTATCTGCTGACTGCCTGCTTCGCCAGCGGGCTGCGGGCCGGTCGGGCAGCGGCGGCGTGGGTGGGGCGGCAGGGGAATACGACGGGCTGATCGCAGGTTTCACAGGCCTGTCCTCGCTTTAGCAATCGGGGCTATACCCAACGCGCTGCTAAAGCTCGTACCTGCCCCGTTGAGATCAAAAGCCACTGCCTCACGCCAACGCTCTAACCGTCAGGGCTTGCGCTTGCGCGGCCCCCCATTGAAGCTAGGCACCTTGCGCACGGCCTTCACCGCAGGTGGCGCGGTGCCTGCCTCATCACTGTCCATCCAGCGACCCAGCCCACGCTTGGCACTGTTCTCCTTGGGCTTCTTCGGTTTCTTGGGCTTTTTCATCACCTGACCACTGGCATCGGTCAGGGGTACCCGGTGATCAGGAATGAAGTCAGGCTCTTCATGACGCGTCAGTGTCTGCCGGGTCAGCACTTCGATGGCCGCCAGCAACTGCACCTCATCCGCGCACACCAGCGAAATCGCCTCACCCGTGTTGCCCGCACGGCCAGTGCGGCCGATACGGTGCACATAGTCTTCGGCCACGATCGGCAGGTCCAGGTTGACTACCAGCGGCAGGTCGTCGATGTCCAGCCCGCGCGCAGCCACGTCGGTGGCCACCAGCACCTGCACCTCGCGTGCCTTGAAGCTGTCCAGCGCCCGTTGCCGTGTCGCCTGGGGGCGGTCGCCATGGATACCGTCGGCCTTGACCCCTTCGGCCAGCAGGCGCTCGACCAGCTGATCGACGCCGTTGCGGGTCTTGGCGAAGACCAGCACCTGCTTCCAACGCTGCTTGCGCAACAGGTGGCAGAACAGGTCGACCTTGCGCTTCTTGTCCACCGTCACCAGCCATTGCTTGACGCTCGCCGCCGTGGCATTGCGCGGGCTGACTTCGATGCTGAGCGGGTCGTTGAGCGCGAGCCCTGCAAGCAGGCGGATCTGGTCCGAGAAGGTCGCCGAGAACAGCAGCGTCTGGCGCTTGCGGGGCAGCGCGGCATAGACCGATTGCAGCTCCTCGGCGAACCCCAGGTCGAGCATGCGATCGGCTTCGTCGAGCACCAGAATCTGCACCTGGTTGAACTTGATCGCGTTCTGGCGATACAGGTCCAGCAGCCGGCCCGGGGTCGCCACCAGCAGGTCCACACCACGGCGCAGGCGCATCATCTGCGGGTTGATGCTGACCCCGCCATACACCGCATAGGTGCTCAGCGGCAGGTGCTCGGCGTACTCGCGCACGTTGGTATGCACCTGCTCGGCCAGTTCACGGGTGGGCACCAGGACCAAGGCACGAATCGAGTTGGCCGCCACCTTCTCGCCTTCAAGCGCCAGGCGTTGCAACACGGGTAGGGCAAAACCTGCGGTCTTGCCGGTGCCGGTCTGGGCGGCGGCCATCAGGTCGCGGCCGGCCAGCACGGCGGGGATGGCCTGGGCCTGTACCGGGGTCGGGGTGGTGTAATCGCGCTGCTCAAGGGTGCGCAGCAAGGGTTCGATCAGGCCGAGTTTGGCGAAATTCATGGCAATACCATCAGGGGTTCAGCGAAGCCGGCAAGTCTACCGCATCCCCCCTGTGCACTTGCAGGTTTCCCGGTCGAGCGGCTAGGCGATGGGTCGCGCCTTGCGCCACTGTGGCA